>Ga0157371_10000454_pt1 | contig 50304 bp, 62 predicted proteins | sample C45metaG_FD_113462 | JGI IMG/M metagenome (GOLD analysis project Ga0157371, IMG submission 113462) | Corn rhizosphere microbial communities from Kellogg Biological Station, Michigan, USA - C4-5 metaG | ecosystem: Host-associated > Plants > Roots > Rhizosphere > Soil | place: USA: Michigan... | reverse complement strand
CGGCTCGGCGCTGACCGACGACATCGACGTGCCCGAGGCGGGCGGCGAGGGCATCCCGGTCACCTACGTGCCGGCGCGCAACACCATCATGCTGTCGCTGGCGCTGGGCTGGGCCGAAGTGCTCGGTGCCAACGACATCTTCTGCGGCGTCAATGCTGTGGACTATTCCGGTTACCCGGACTGCCGCCCTGAATTCATCGCCGCCTTCCAGGCACTGGCCAACCTGGCGACCAAGTCGGGCGTGGAAGGCGCGGGCATCACCGTGCATGCACCGTTGCAGTTCCTCAGCAAGGGCCAGATCGTCAGCGAAGGCGTGCGCCTGGGCGTGGACTTCGGCCTGACCGTGTCCTGCTACAACGCCGATGCCAACGGCGCGGCCTGTGGCCACTGCGATGCCTGCCGCCTGCGCGCGCAGGGCTTCACCGAAGCCGGCGTCGCCGACCCGACGCTGTACGCCTGATCGCCTCTGGTAGTGCCGGCCGCTGGCCGGCTTCCCCCGCAGGTGCGAACTCCACCCCGGTGGGTGCCAACCGCTCCCTCGGTGGGTGCGAACCTTGGTTCGCACTGGCTGATCCGCCGGGGGAGGTCTGACGCTGGTGGGTGCGAACCGTTGGTTCGCACTCCCTGACCCGCAAGGCATGGCCAGGCGCTGCCGCTGCCGCAACCATCCCGACGCGTCAATAAACGCACGCACCGCCGCAGGATCCTCGTAATCCAGCTCGATCATCCGTGCGATCGCCGCCTGCTCATCCGGCTGCTGGCGCATGTACTCCTGCGCGATGCGATACCCCGCGTAGTAGCCTAGATCGCTCACCCCGAACGCATTGCGGGCGCTGTTGTACAGCCAGTTGTCCAGGTCATCGCCGTCCATCTCGGTGATGAAGCGAGTGCGGATCTCCGATTCATGCAACGGCCCATAGATGTACAGCGGCAGCGCCGGTCGACGGCCACTGATCCGCTCGGCCACGTACTCGGCCACGCCCTCGCGCACCGCGTACTGCGCGAGCGAACCGGTGGTCTCGCGCTGCTGGGTGTGCACGTACTCGTGCAGGTTGTTCTGTGCGTTGTTCGCGCCCGGACGGCTGTCGTAGAAGATCCGCAGGCGACTGCGCAACGGCTCCGGCAGTTCGCTGACATCCACGCTTGCATCGCCCAGTGCCATTTCCGCGCCGATCAGTACCTGGTTGCCGAGTGTGGTGCCACCGGTCCGCAGCACGCCCACCGCATAGGTGATGCTTGCCGGGCGCAGGGCGGGGTAGAGCTCGCGGAACGCCGCCAGATCCCGCTCCAGCGTGGTGCTGGCCTGCTGCGCGTTGGCGGTCAGCGGCCGCACCGAGGCCCAAAAGCGCGGCCACGCGAGCATGGCGTCGGCGTACTCGGCGGCGGTGTAGTTGCGCACCTTCATCAGCGCATGCAGGCCGGGACTGCCTGGATCGATGTAGCGCTGCTGGATCAGGGCCACCCGCTGCGCGACATCGGGCTCAGCAAGGACCACATCGTAGGTAGCCCAGAAGCGGTCGATATCGTCGGTCCGCACCTGTGGGGGCGCTGCGGCAGAGGCGGCGAACGGCAGCAGCAGGGCGAGCATCAGCGGCAGTGGCAGGCGCATCCATCGCTCCGGGGCAGGGTCGCAGGTGAGATGCGGCGCGTGGCGGAATGGTTTAGAGGCCCGCAGCCGGGGTAGTGGCGGCCGCTGGTCGGCAACCTCGTGGATCTCCGGCTTCACCCAGCCCCGAAAAGTACGGTAGAATGCCCACCCCCGCCGAAAGGCCGGGGCCTTGCATGGGCCGTTAGCTCAGTCGGTAGAGCAGAAGACTTTTAATCTTTTGGTCGATGGTTCGAATCCATCACGGCCCACCAATTGTGACAACAACTTAGGCGCCTTCAGGGCGCCTTTTTTGTGGGTCCGGAAAAATTGGCGGAAAAAATAGGGCGTCCCGCGCTCCACTACGCCAGCTGACAGCTGCATCAGTGATGGATAGTAGTGAGCGCTGCAAGAATCATGCCGAACATGACTGTCGATTCAGCTTGTTAAAATTGCGTTGTGTTAGCCTGTGTCTTCTCGGAATTTGTGTGATGCACATCACGCAATCAAATTCACGAAGGCATCTTCCATGTAGGTCTAGCTTCTGCTGCGTTGATTGCCCTTCACCAAACTGAGGCAGCACGCATGTCATCTCGACCAACCTCTCGTTCGGCGCTCTTCTTCGCGTTTGCAATCGCGCTCGCCGCCCCCGGTGCTTTCGCCGGGAATGCGCTCAATGGCGACACAGTAGACGTAGACCCAGCAACGCCGCTACAGGACTGGTACGTCGCGTACGATTCCACTCTGAATGTACTTCCTGGCGCGCAAACGGGCGCGGTTCTAGTCGAAACAAACTCTGTCGCCAACTTCGACCACGCAAGTGTGAACGCAAGTCCTTCCGCAAATTTTTTACTCGGGGCCGTGGTGGTCAGGGGTTCTTCGGGACTTCGCTTGTTTTCGAGCAGCATTGTTCATGGCGGGTACAATGGCATTTTTGTTTCTCAGCGCAACGGCACTCTAGATCCTAGCTATGCAGAGCTCTTTGATAGCTCTGTGGTTGGGAGAAACTATGGCATCCTGGCGAATAGCGGCGCGCGTATTCTTCTGTCTAACTCAACGCTCAGCACTACTGGGCCCACCTATGCGTCAGCTGGGCTGCTTGCCAGCAACTCGGCTGGGATCATCGTTTCGAATGGTTCGGTTGTTGAAGGCGGTACAGGGATTTCATTGGGCCTCGGTGCCAACTCGGCGGGGTTGCGCGGTGATGAAGCGCTGATCATCAATGCGTCGAAAGTGGTTGGCACGGCGGACGCCGCAATATTTGCCTCGGGCAGCGGGGGAGGGGCGCCGGGTCAAGTAATGGCATTCAACATTTTTGTTGAGAACGGCTCGGAACTGGTTGCCGGGAACGGCGTTCTGCTGCAAGTAACGACCAGTATCGTAGACGGCGTTGCCAAATCTCCATTTACGACAAACTTCACCGTTACAAACAGTGCGCTTCAAGGCGATGTTCGGGCGTCTCGCGACGGGCTGAGCTTCGGCAATGTGACGCTTGGAGGCGGAGGGAGCATCACTGGCGCATTCGACAACGTGGCAAACGCAACTGTGATGGACGGAGGGCATTGGCAACTTACCGGAGCGAGCGATGTTGCCAATCTGAACCTTCAAGCGGGTGGCACCGTAACCATGGGTGACGGTTCGCAGTTCAATAGCCTTACTGCAGGCTCGTTCGTTGGCAGCGGTGGGACACTCGCGTTCAACACTGTGCTGGCCGGAGATGCATCGGCCACGGATCACCTGCATGTGCTGGGAGACTCCAGTGGCCAGGCGTACGTAAAGGTTGCGAATGTAGGGGGAGCAGGAGCCAAGACGACCAACGGAATTGAGCTGATTCAGGTTGGGGGGCAATCGGGAGCTGTATTTCAGCTGGCCGGGCGTGCGGTTGGTGGCCCGTACGATTATTTCCTCACTAAAAATGACTCCAACGGGAACTGGTATCTCCGATCACAGGTGCCGACTCCGCCAGACCCCTGCGTGGTAGATCCCAGCCTTCCGCAATGTAATCCCGACCCGAATCCGAATCCGAATCCGAATCCGAATCCGAATCCCAACCCCAACCCCAACCCCAACCCCAACCCGAATCCCAACCCGAATCCCCACCCGAATCCGAATCCAGAACTGGAGCCGGAGCCTGAGCTGGAGCCGCTGCTCCGTCCCGAACCGGGCGCGTACTTGGCCAACCTGCAGGCGGCGCAGACAATGTTCCGCCTGGGCTACCATGATCGCAATGCAGGCCAGAATGGTGGGCGGGCTTGGGCGCGTGTCGACGGCTCGCGCAACGGCTTCGACGCGATCAGCCGTCAGCTCGACATCCGTGGCAACAGCCAAAGCCTGAGTGTGGGTGCCGATGTGTGGCGTGATGATTCGGGTAGCAGCGTGGGTTTGATGCTGTCCAGCGGAAATGCGACCAGCACCTCTGTCAATGAACTGACTGGCTACTACGCCCGTGGCAAGGTGAAAGGTGAGGCGCTGGGTGTGTATGGCACGTGGCGTCGCGCAGGTATGAGTGATCCGTACGCGGGGTTCTACTTGGACGGTTCTGTGCAGCGTGCCCAGTTCCGCAATCGTGTGGACGGAGTCGGCTTGACTCAGGAGCGCTACGACAGTCGCGCCTGGCAAGGGGCCGTGGAGGCCGGCTATGCCTTCCGCGCCGGCGGTCCCAGCAATGGTGGGGTGTATCTGGAGCCGCAGCTGCAGATTGGCTACAACCGCTGGGACAGCGGCAGCCATACCGAAGCCAACGGTACAGTGGTGACTACCGAGGATGCTGACGGTCTCTTCGGTCGAGTCGGTGTGCGTCTATCCAGTGTGACGCGCTGGGGCAACGGCGCCGCCGAGGTGCAGCCGTACGTCACGGCCCACTGGCTGCACACCCGCGCCGAATCGCAAATCCGTATGGACGGTGAAGCCGTGGATGCGCGCATCCCACGTAGCCGTGGTGAGTTCGGCGCGGGTGCTTCGTTGAAATTCGCCAACGGACTGGGCGCGTGGGGCGGTCTATTGCTGCAGAAGGCAAGCGGATTCCATCAGACGAGCGCTCAGGTTGGTATTAGCTACAGTTGGTGACCTGCATCAAGCACTCCAGAGTGCTTTTGCGCGGGGATTCTTGATCTACTTCGTAGGTCGATAGGCAAGCACGGCTGCAACTATGCAGCCGTGCTTGGACAAGGAGATTTCATGGAATGGGCACCGGTTAGTTTTGGGTTGGAAGCCGCTCCCAATCTGTGTGCACAGCCCGCAAGCGTGGTCTGCACGGATGATTGGAAGTGGGTGATCCCTGTGTTGGCCTTGATCTTGGGCTTTGCGCTGAGATGGGTGCAGGAGAACCTCTCTGAAGGAAAGAGGCAGCAATCCCAGAGGCTCCTGCGGCAGGAATTGCGGCTAGATCACGCGAGGATGCAACGAAGTGATGCGGAAAGAGCCAATCTGCTTGCTCTGCAGCAAGCTGTAGCAAAGTACTATCTAAGCGCGTCCGAAGCGCATGGCGCAATGTTGGATGCCCTTGGTCTCAATGGAGTTTGGGCCCGCGTTCGTATGGATCACGCAGTGAATGGCGCCATTCAATCAAGCAAGGCTGAAATGACTGTGCTGCAGTATCGAATTCACGCAGCCAAGGTTTGCATCCGGCTAGACGATCTCATCGATGAGGTGACAGCGGCATTGAAGGCCGAATCTCTTGAAGTCGCTGAGGAGAATTGGAAGCGAGCCGACATCTCATTTGCCAATGCCCAGCGCCTCATCGGGGCCGAAATTCGGCGGCTTGAAGATGATGCTGGTCAGCAGGCTAAACTGGATAGTGAGCAGAAGTAGGTTGCTCGCATGCGAGGCTGGTCCCGCATCCGCGCAGTCTGGTCTGCAGAGAAAAGGCAGGTCAGCGCACCGGCGGTTGGCCCTCTAGCTCATGGCTCCCGCGATTGGCCCAGGCACCCCACGTTTCGACGGTGTATGGGTCAAATTCACCACTGCCTACGAACTGCATCAACAACGAAGGCGCCCTAGCGGCGCCTTCTTCGTTTCGTAGGGAGGTTCTTCGGGAGAATTAGGTGGTTCCGCGGTCAAGCGCGTTCCTCCTGCCGGGCGGTTGGACCACGGGCAGTTCATGGTCATATCGCTGCCGCATTTGTTCCGAAACGTGGCCGCCCGCAGCCTTGTTGTCACCATCTGTGATGCCCCGGTGTTTCAAGCCGTGCAGTGCGAAACGCTCGGCCTTGGAAATCACCCCTACGCGAACCGCCTCGGTGATGAAGCGCTGCCATGCACTGTCGAGCGCAGACTTGGTGATCGGCTCGCCGCTGCGCTCCACCAGCAAGAACCTGTCGTTGGCGCGCAGGGGAACTGGGCGCACTTGGCCCTTTCGGTTCCAGATGCGGTGGCGCCGCGCCAACAGCTGCTCCCATGCTTCGATCATCGCTGCGTCCCACTCCGTCACGTTGTCACGCGACCCTTTGCGGCGATTGCTATGCACCCCCTCGGCCTGGCGGTGCGCGTCGGTCAGCGTGCAGACCTCGATGCCGCGCAGGCGGACGCTGTAGGCCAGGATCATCACCGGGGCCAAGTAGTCGGGAAAGCTGCCCTTGGCGTTGGAAGGGAGCGCGCCGCGTTCCCGTGCGAAGGCCAGCACTGCGCGAAACGCTTCCTGCGACGGCATGCGCGCGTCGCCCCGTTCTTTCGCCTGGCGCACGCCTTTGGCCGGGTTGGTCTTGCAGTAGCCCATGCGTACACCCCACGACAAGGTCAGCCGCAGGAAGCGGTGCAGATGATTGGCCTTGCTGGGGTACGCAGGGAGGGCGGGCTGGGTGCGATTCGCCGGGCGGCCTACAGCAAAAGTCTCCACCAGCCGTTGTACAACGGGCGTTGTGATGCGGTCGACCTGGATAGATCCCAGCGACGTTCCATCCTTGCGGACGTAGGTGGCCAACACCTCCGCGTAGCCCTCGTAGTTCCTGCGGGTGCCGGCGGCGAGTCGTTTGAAATCGCTGGATTCGTGGTAGCGGTCGAAGAGAAAGCGTAGCGTGCCGCGCTCTGCACCCGTGCGCATCTCTTCCACGATGGCGTGCAGATCCGACAGGCGGGCGCTGGCGTGGGCGACCGTACGCTTTACGCGCCGGCCGCCCTCCGCGTGGTCTTCGTAGATGAACCAGCGGCCGTCGTGCCAGTAGATCCCTTTCGGCAATGCTCCCTGCTCGATGTGCCCAGGTATGGCTGGATTGAACTTCCTTTTTCTGCCGCGTGTCATCAGATGTTGTCCTCTTCCCGTACTTCGTGCTGGAGCGGTTCGACCAGCCCCAGCGCGGCGTTCAGCGCGTCGAGGGTGGTCCAGATCCCGCCGTGGCGGTCGTACTTGTACCGGATACCCTGCCGTTCTGCCCAGCGTCGCACGGTCGCCGCACGGGGTGGGGGGCCGTGCGGGGTGCACAGCTCCTGCAGGATGTTGAATTGCACAATGCGGCTGCTCAAAGCTCGGACGCCTCCATCCACTCGCGCCGACGTAGCCACTGCCGGCGCATTTCTTCCCGCAAGGCTTCGGCGGCAGCGGTGCCACGTTTACCCGCAATGCGGGCAATCAGTTCGTCCACCCATCTGCCGCTGTTGTAGCCCTGCCTGATCCAGTGGCGGGCCTCACAGGCCCGCCGATGCTGCTCTGTGGCGTCATCCATTACCCGGTGCTTCTATCACCCAGGCCCAGCCCCAGCTGGATCACGTTGTTGGCTGTGGGCGCTACCGGTGTTGCGCGCCCGTACAGGCGGGTCCACTCCTGCAACGCCAGGTGTGTGCTGGGGTGCTTGTGGGTGCGGCCGCATTGGCATTCGATGAAATGGCCGCCGCCGGCATCGGCCCTGCGCCGGTCTTCCATCAGTCGTGCCGTATGCCCAGCCCTGCAGCTGGGCATCGGCCATGGCGCCGCGATCTGCCGTTGGGTCGTGAGGTACTTCATACGGTGACCACCTCGCCGGCATCGAAGTCGTGGGCAGCCAGTGCCGCCAAAGCGGCGTCGACCTGTTGGCTCGCAGCTGCCAGTTCCGCTGCATAGACACTGTGAGGCGAGTGCACCAGGGAGCGATGACGCTTCACCGCAGCGATCACCGCAGCCGTCAGAACCTCCCGGCCAGAAAGCGGCTGGGGTGCAGGCGAGGTGCGCGCGGTCAGCACGGCCGCCAGTGCCTGCTGGGCTTGATGCAGGCCAACCACGCGCTCGTAGGGTGGTAGCTCCGCTGCATACTCAGCCTGATCGATCAGGTGCTTCACCCAGTGGCGGGCGTTGGCCGGTGTCGTCTCGCACCGTGCGCATCGGCATGGCTTGCTCTCAGACATTGGCCACCTCCAGCGCTGCTGCAGCGATAGCCGCGGATGCGGCGGTGCTGGCAGGCCGAGGCAGCATGTTGGCGATGGCAGGGGGCACGCCGGCACGGTCGAGGAATTCGGCCAGGTCGTGACCGATGGCGTCCTTCTCCATCTCCCACAGTACTGGCCCTGCAGCCAGCAGAAAGCTGCTGCGGGTCCGGCGCGTCCAGCGCTGCTCGATGCAGCGCGTCGGCCCCATGGCGAGAATCGCGGTCACGACGATCTCATCGGGGCTGATGGTGAACTGCAGCACAGCCTTGTTGTCGGCTACCGGGGTGAATTCCGGCTGCGTGGTAGCCTGCGCGGCGGGTCCGGTGTCGGCCCCCTGCGAACATGCGGCGGCTGGGGGTGACTCAGTTTGCTGATACATGGCTCTTCTCCGAGCGTCGTGGTGGGAAGGCCCAGCGGTGGCGTTGGCGCGCCACCGGCCGGACCCGTTCTTACAGGGTGTCCGCCAGGTCTACGGCTGGCAGTTGGTCGGCCCGGTGGGCATTGCCCAACACGTGGCGCAGATCCTCCGCCACGTACGCCGCGACTGCGGCGATGTGGTCGAGAGTGATGGGGGAGGGCTGATCGGTATCGAGCAGCGCGAGCAGGTCAACGGCCTGCTGGGCCTGCCAGAGACGGTCGATGTCGTTCTCGTGCACCACGAAGTGGATGCTGTTGACCACATCCGCCGCTGTGCGGGTGCCGTTGCGGGTGTGCGCGCTCATGACAGCGCCCTCGGGCCGGTGCCCTGGCAATCTGACCACCGGGCCTTTACCTGATCGACGGCGTTCTGGATCTCGCCCAGCGTCAACTCTGCCGGCGTCTTCCCCGCGCCGAGGAGGCGCGCAAAGAGACCCTGCCAGCAGGCGTGGTTCCATTCGGTGGTGTCGGCGATCTGGCCGAAAAAGTGTGCGAGCTGGCGCGCAGCATGAGCAGGCGCAACTTGAGTGTCGTGCGACATCGGAGACGTCTCCTGTGATCGAGTTGGAACCTCGGGGAGACGTTTTGAGTCGTCGCTCCGAGGGTGTCGGGAGGCTCAAAACCGGATCACAGACCGGCGGGCAGATTTCCCCTTGCGGGTGTTGTATAGCTGCCGCCCTCCCGACGCAGAAGACGTCGGTGCGCTTGGATTTCAGGCGCAAAAAAACCGCAATGCTGACGGGCGCGGTTTCCGCTGTGATCTCGGAGTTTTGAGTCTCCTTGCAGCGGACTTTGCCCTCGTTTTTTGCAGGTGTCAAGCATCGGGTGAACGATTCAAGGCGCGCATTCGGCGCCCACGGGCCTGTAGCCCTAGGGCTACAAAGTTCTTGACCATGTGTAGCCGCTGGGCTACAGTCGTTCCCATGGAAATGAAGCGCACGCCACAGTTCACCGCATGGATCGACGGCCTGAAGGACTTTGCGGGGCGCGCTCGCATTCTGGCCCGAATCCGCCGCTTGGGCGATGGAAACCCCGGCGATCATCGGAACCTGACCGGTGGTATTTCGGAACTGCGCGTCGATGTAGGTCCGGGTTACCGGGTGTACTACACGCAGCGCGGAAATGAGCTGGTGATCTTGCTGGTAGGCGGCGATAAGGGCACGCAGCAGCGTGATATCGATAAAGCGAAGGAGCTGGCCCGTAACCTCTAGAAGGCGCATCGCAGACAACAGAGTCACCGATACACCCAGTTTAAGAAGTACTGCTACCACCCATTTAAGAGTCCCACACTCATGGCTAAGAAGAAGATTCAGCTGGAGACGTTTGACGTCGCCGAACACCTGCGTACCCCCAAGGAAATGGCCGCGTATCTGGATGCGTGCATTGCCGAAAGCGATGGCGACTCTGCTTTCATCGCCAAGGCGCTCGGCGATATTGCCCGCGCCCAGGGCATGAGCAAGGTTGCCCGCGACGCGGGTGTGTCGCGCGAAAGCCTGTACCGAGCCCTGTCCGGCGAGCGCAGCCCGGACTTCGCCACCATCCTCAAGGTGACGCGTGCCCTCGGCGTGCAGCTGCACGCGAGCGCTGCCTGACCGATGGGCCAGGCGGAACCGGGCAAGGTTGCCTTGCACGCGTGGGAGGCTACAGACCACCTGCGAACCGAGGACGACATTCGGTTGTTCTTGGAAGCCAGCGAAGAGCAAGCGGGGGACGACCCGCAGTTCATGGCGCTGGCACAGGCCACTGTTGACTTGGCGCGCACGCGTTGGGGATTGGCGAACGGTTAGGGTGTTCATGCCTTGAACACCCAGCATTTGACCGTGGCGGCGGCACCCATGGTGCCCTGACGGATAGCGCTGTTCACGGCGACGTTCGTGTCCAGGCACTTATGCCGGCGCGAGTCACGCAGCAGCGTACGCAGCACCTTGAGGTCTGCCAGCTGCTGCGAATGGTGCGCTGCCTTGGCGGCGAACTCGTTGAGGTTGATGGCGATCCGCGATGGATCGCGCGAGTGGTTCACCACCGGCATGCCGCCGTTGGTGGTTTCCAGATACTCGTAGACCTCCCAGAACTCGGTGACCAGGGCGTTATCGGCGCTGACCGCGCTCTGGCGCTCCAGTGCGGCCGCAACCAGCGCTTCGCGCGTGGCGACCACCATATCCTCGGGGATCTCCATGACCAGGCGCAGGGCGTCGAACAGCGCCAGCATCTGCGCATGGTTCTTGATGACGCGCTCCATGCGCAGCTCGCCGCGCTCGCGCAGCTTGCCCTCGTAGAAGCGCACGCGCTCGCCGAACTTCTCCATGACCTGGCTTTCGGCGCGGACGGCGCGGATCAGGAAATGGCTCAGTTCCTCCACCTGCAGGGCGTTGAGGTTGTCGGCCGCGACGCGGCTTTCAGTGGTGACCTGCGGCTTGCGGAAGTGCAGCTTGACGATACGCGTCAGGATGGCCTCGCTGGCGTCCACGGCGGCGTTCTGGCTGATGACGATGGTGCCCCGGAATGGTGGCTCGTACGTGTCGTTGCCGCCATTGCGCACGCCGCGCGTGGCGAGCGTGCCGCCGCCGTAGTAGTCCTTCAATTCATCCCATTCAAACGACTTGGCGTGCGAGCGATCGGCATCGCTGCGGTCGGCCTCCAGCAGCACCACAGGCATGCCGGAAATCTGGCCCATGGCGCGGGCGCGGCCGGCCTTGGATGACTTCGCCGGGTCAAAGCCTTCGTAGTCGCTGCGGCCGAGCAGCTTCCACAGGAAGGTCAGCAGCGTGGTCTTGCCGGCGCCGGCCTCGCCCGTCGCTTCCAAGAAGGGGAACGACTTGTGCGCGCTGCGGATCTGGTTGGCGTACAGCGAGCCGAACCAGAACGTGAGCGCGATCATGCCGTGGGTGCCGAAGCACATCCACAGCCACGCCAGCCAGTCGTTGCGCTGCTTTTCGGGGTCGCGCTGAATGTCCAGTCGGATCGACTTCTGCGTGGATTTCACACGCAGGTTCTTGAACTCGAAGTAGTCCTCGGCATTGGCGATGCTCAGTTCGCCGTCGCGCACCGCCACGTCGCCGAGGATGTAGGACTTGTGATCCTCGCTGTAGCCAACAAAGTCGATGGTCTGGACCTTGGTGATGTCATACAGCACGTCGCGGATGATGCAATCCAGCTGGTGGCCGGTGCCGGTGAACACCGCACCCTGCGCCATACTGATGAGGCGCTTCTTGAACTCGCTGGCGCTGGCGACCTGCGCACCGGTAAAGGTGCCCTTCACGGGCGGCGCATCGTGCGGGAAGCTGACGCGGAAGAAGTACCAGCTTTCGTCGGTCACCTCATGGCTCTGGAAGTAGAGCGCCTCGGGATAGCAGTTGGCGATTTCTTCCACGCTGCAGCAGGCGCGGCGGATCTTCTCGGCCTCGTCGGCGTCCAGTTCCTCGTCCGGGTCTTCCTTGCGTTTGGCGCGCTCTTGGCACAGCTTGTCGAACTTCACGCTATCGAAGCTGAACCAGAACAGGCGCGAGCGGTGTTCAAGGTGGAACTCGCGGCGCTGCGTGTGGGCATACATCAGCAGGCCCTTCTCGATGGCGGACTTCGCCAGCAGCACGTCGCCGTGATAGCGCGCCTCCGCGATGTCGGCATCCCACTGAGCCTGGCGTGCGTCGGCGTCGTTGATGGTCGACGCGCGCAGATGCAGGTCGTTCCAGTCGGTCTTTTTCCCCGGCTTCTGCGGGATCAGTGCTGCACGGCTCTTGAAGCCCAGCGACTCGGCCCGGCGGGCATGCTTGCGCACGTAGTCACGTGCGGTTGGCTCGTTGTCGTAGGCCCACACCAGCACCGGCAGCTTGCCGCCGCGCTGGTCGCGCAGGGCGCGCAGCGATTCTTCGGGGTAGCCGTTGCTGGACATACCGGATGCAGCCGCGATGCCATGCTGCAGGAGCGAGATAGCGTCGAAGATGCCCTCGGTGATCCAGACCTCACGCGCGGTCGGCAGCATGTCGGCCGCAGCGGGGGCGATCCACCAGGCGCCCGCATAGCTCTGGCCCGGCATGAAGCGCGCTTTCTGCTTGCCGAAGCGGTGAGCGCGGTCGATCAGGCGCTCCCAATAACCGCCCTTGGTCAGCGGGAACCGTACCGTCGCGGTGCCTTCCCTGGACTTGCGGTCGAAGTAGCTCTCCTGCGTGTAGAGGCCACGGAGCGCGGTCAGATCGAAGCCGCGCGAGTACCGCAGGTAGGCGTCCGCCGCAGCGTGCGGCGCCGTCTCCGTGCGTTCGTGGCGCTTTGACCAGTCATCGAACAGATCGTCGTAGACATCCTTGACGCTGACCTCATGCCCGCATTTGGCCTGGCGGCCACAGCGCAGCACCCACGGATTCTGGAAGCTGGTGTAAAGCTCCTTCTGACCACAGGCGGGGCACTTGCCGCCGCGCATGTATTCCGTGCTGGGACGGTGCTTGAGGCCGTAGTCCCGCTCGATGCGCTGCAGAACTTGCTGGCGGATGTCTTCTTGCATGATCGGTTCAGGCCTTCGCGCTGCGGCGCTTGCTGCTTTTCTGCGGGCGGTAGGTGGGTTCGGTGATGACTTCGACCTTGCCGCCTGCCTTGCGGAACGCGGCTACCCGCGCGGCCAACGTGGCGGCGTCTTCTGCCTTCTTGGCAGGATCGGTAGGCACGTACCCGGCAGGACCGGGGACGAGGAAGGGCACCTGTGCGGTCGACCATGCGTCGCGCTGGCTCATGGGGTGGCCTCGCCCTGGTCGGCCTCGGCGTCGGTCAGGCCCAGCCCCTCGGGCGGGTTCTTGATTTCGACCACGCCGCAGTCGTTCAACTCGATACCGCGATCAGTCGCTTCCAGCAGGCGGTCATTGCCGGGGGCGCAGCGCACAAGGCCCAAGGCCATCAACTGCCACACGGGCGCAGCGGTGAATGCTTCGCCGGCCTCGGCCTGACGGCCGGTGTAGCCGCGTGCGCCAACCACCAACCCGCCGTGACGGATGGTGGATTGCAGGCAAAGCTTCGCCATTGGCGAGAGCATCGCCAGTTCAAGAACAGCCATGGTTGATTGCCTCAGTGGTCGGCGGGGAGCGGCAATGCGTCCAGCAGATCGGGTTGGTTGCCGCTGTGCTGCATGCGGTGAGCGCGCTGGGCGATCTCGCGGGCATATGCGGGGCTTGGGGGAAGATCAGTCGGCCGTGCATCAGGCAGGCCGCTGGGACTGGCAACGCCGGTCAGTTCGGTGTGCCCGGTGAAAGCGGCAGAACAGACCGGGTTGGTGCAGTTGAACGAGTCGTGCCGAAGGTGGTCATGGCTCAGGTGGCTGGTGCGCTTCACCAAAGGGGAATGGCAGAAGGGGCAGCGAAAGACCACCTTCCTGCGTGCGCTGTGCGAAGACATGACCGGCCCTCAGTTCGACGCGGGATCGACGGTGCCGGCCTTGATGCCCAGCACTACTGCGGCCTTGTGCGCTTCGCCACGGCGACCCTTGTTGCGACCGGACAGCACCAGCCACGTGGCGCGCTTGTCGAGATTGTGGGTGCGGGCGAACTCGGCGATGGAGATGCCCTGCCGGTCGAGTTCCTCTCGCACCTGGGGTGCGGTTTTTAGGACAGGTTTGGACATATCGGGCACCAAAGTGTGATTATTGTGTACTTGGGGCAACGATAGTGCGAAAAAGCGCACCAGTCAACATGGAGAGTTCGAAAAATGTCACTCACTGAAGATCCTAAGCTCGGCGTGGGCGCACGACTGCGTGCCGAACGTGAGCGCCTGGACCTGAGCCAAGAGGAAATGGGCTCGCGCGCCGGCAAGAACAAGAACACGCAGATGCGCTACGAGACGGGCGTCAACTCACCGACCGCCGCTTACCTGCATGAACTGGCCGCGCTGGGCGTTGATATCGGGTATGTGCTGACCGGATTCCCAACCGAACTGGACGACGAAGACGGCGAGATGCTTGCGCGCTTCCGGTCGGCATCGCCTGAAATGCGCTTTGCGGTGCGACTGATGCTGACGGCGCCGAAGGAGGCTGCTGCAAAGCACGCCGAAGCCGGTGCGGCGCCGATGGTGGGTGGTAATAATTCCGGCCAGGTCAATGCGGGCACGGTGACCCAGGGCGATGTCAGCTTCCAGATCGGTTCGCGCAACAAGGGCGGCCGGAAACGCTCGAGCTAAATATCGGGCAGCTGATACTGGCTGTTGGTCAAAATATCGACCGGGGCAAGGGCGCCTGTAGAGGCAAACGCGACAGGCGCCTACGCCGTTGCCCCGCGTTCAAGTTCAAGGGACGTCGTAGAGCCGGCGCCGCCATCAATGGTGTGCGTCGCCTTCACCACCAGCCAGTCCGTGCCGTCGATCTCGGGCTTGATGCCCGCGACATTCACCGTCTGACCGGGATAAAGATCGGCACGGCCTAGCGCCAACTTGAACGATAGTGTCGCTGTACCCCGTGCCAGCCGCTGCAACTCCGCCGTCGCATGTTGCCGCGCCTCGCTCTCGCTGGCGTAGGTAGCCTGCAGCTTCTTCTCGTTCTTGTCGGTGCCCACCAGCACGGCCTTGCGCCGCGCCGCGCCGCGATCACCCCAGTAGGCACGCACGCCGGTCACCGCATCGCGGTCGACCACGGCGTACCGGTGCGAATCCCCCGATGCGCGTGTCAGCTTCTGCACCGGCAGGCTGATGCCGTCACCGGTCGTAGTGCCATCGATGGGCTTGAAGATCAGAGTACCGGCCTTGATGGTCGCCACGGCATCGAATCGCTTGCCAAGCCGCGTGAGCAGGTTCACGTCGCTTTCGTTTGCCTGATCCAGATGCGGTAACGCCACGCTATCGAGCGCAGGCGCTATGGCTGCTTTCAGCGAGTGTTCCCCGGCCAAGGCGCGCAGCACTGCCCCGAGCGTGGTGTCATGCCAACTGCGCTCGCGGCGCGTGCGGATCGAGTGCGTCAGATCCGCGCTGCGGGCGCGAATGGTGATGATGTCGGGCGGGCCGCTGTGTTCAGCCTCATCGACCACGAACGTGCCCTTGTTGACCATGCCGCTGTCAGCCCAGCCGAATGCCAGCGCCAATGTCACACCGCGACGCGGCAGCGCCAGGCGTCCGTCATGGTCATGCAGGCGCAGGTCAACCTGGTCGGCCTCATCGCCCCGGCTTTCGGTCAGGCTCAGATCCAGCAGGCGCGGCGCGAGCCGGTCGGTAATGTCTACACCGTCCAGTGTCGCGCGCCACTGCGGAATCGGGTAGAAGGCGCTCATGCTGCCGCTTCCTCCGTGTCATCGTCGGTACGCGCCAGCTGCAGCTGGAAATCAATGCGGCGCGGCGTGCCATCGGAAAAGAACTCCGTCCGACCTTCGTTGATCGAGAGGATAACGTAGGCGCCATAGACCGTGCCGTTGCCCTCCACCAGCGCCAGCGGGCGGCCCTCGGCGGCCAGCTCCCGCAGCACATCCAGCGTGAGCAGATCGTCGGCCAGCTCGGCGTGGATCACACCGGACAGGTCGATGGTCTCTTCGCCGGGGCCAACGTACTGCCGGGCCGCACGCGCGCCCACGCGCTCGCTGGTTGGGTGGCGCCATGACATCTGGCGTTGCAGCTGCTGGTAGGCGGCGGTGGAGAGCGAGAAAACGAACGTGCCCAGGGACATCATCATGGTGGCAGTGCTCAGTCAGTAAGGCGGGCGTTGCGCCGTGAACCCGCTTCGCGGTCGCGGCGATCCAGTTCGGCGCGGACGGCCTGCGCAATGGCCTGCGCATCGGCGCCGGCACCGGCTTGGATGGTGATGTGATAGGTGTTGCCACCGGCCTGCGTCATGCCCGCGCCGCCGGCAGACGGCGCCATGACCGGCGCGCTGCTGACAGGCACCACGGGCGTCACAGCGGCCGCCATCGCCATCCCAGCGCCGGCGCGCTTCATACGGTCGCCGAGCCCCACCACGGACTGCACAGCGCGATCTTGGCCGCCGTCGAGACCGCCGGCCAAGCCCTGCATGGTGTAGTCGCCCAGCTGTTTGAACACGCGCGAGGGGCTGTGGATGCCCAGCACGCTCTTGAACGCGGAGACGGCGCCGCTGCCGATGTTGCTGACGATATCGCCCACGGAACCGGCCATCGAGCGGATGCCGTCGATCAGGCCAGAGATCATGTCCTTGCCGGACTGCAGCATCTTGGCGGGCCAGCCCACCAGGATCTGATTGATGCCGTCCCACATGGACGACAAGCCGTTGCGGATCAGATCGCCGTCAAGGGTGAACAGGCCCACGATCAGATCCCATGCGCCCTGCAGATACTTCCACGCGCCCCCGATGGCGTTCTTGATGATGGGCAGGATGGTGGTGAACGCGTCGACCAGCCAGCCGATGGCCTTCACAGCCAGCCGCAGGTTCACAGTCAGCACGTTGCCCAGGATCTGGCCGAACCCTCGGCCGGCGTCAGTGGCGCCCTGCAGCTGCTCGCTGGTGGCCTCAAAGGGTTCGAACAGCTTCTTGACCCAATCCCAAGCCTGGCTCATGGCATTGGAGATCATGTCCCACACCGGGCCCAGTGGCTCCAGCGCGGTCATCAGTTCGTCCATGATCGGATTGACCACGTCGAGGATGCCTTCCCATACGCCGATCATGAACGCCTTGATCGGTTCCCAATACTTCCACACCAGGGCAGCGACCACGGCCACGGCGGCGCCGATGGCCAGCACCGGCAGGCTGATGCCGCCGAGCAGCGGCAGCAGCATGCGTCCCACGTTGAGTAGCAACGGGAACGCGCGGCCGGCCAGCGACGTTACGCGCGTAACCAAGCCGCCCATGCCGCCGCCAGAGGACAGCAGCGCCATGGCAGCACTGATCTGTGAGAACGACATCGCCACCACGCCAGCGGTAACCATCAACGCACCGAAGACGGTGACCAGGGCGGCGCCGACGATGGCCGCCTTGGCGAGCATCTTCACCAGCTCGGGGTTCTCCCGAATCCAGTCGATCACGGTCTTCACCACTTCGGCGGTTTGTTCGGCCAGCGCCTTGAAGTCGCTCAGCAGCGTCTCGCCGATGGCCTGGCCGGTTACGTTCACGGTGTTTTTCAGCAGCTGCAGCGCATTCTCAGACGTCGCCACGCGTGACGCGTATTCGGCCGACATCGAGCCACTGTATTGGGTGGCATCGGTGACCTTGTCAAAGTTGGTCTTCAGCAGGTCGAGGTTCGTCAGCAGCGGAGCGATCGCGCCGATGGATTCGCGCCCGAACAGCGTCGTCATCGTCGCCGCCTGCTCATGCTTGGGCAGCAGTTTCAGCTTGTCGAGCACGCTCAGGATGGCGCCGCCGGCATCCTTCTGCATGGCCTGCGCCATATCGGTGGCTTTGATGCCCAACTTGCTGAACGCAGCGACCTGCCGCGAGGTGGCGGCCTCGCCCGACGACAGCGTGAGCAGCATGTTCTTGATGCCGGTGGCCGACACCTCGGACTCGATGCCCATACCGGCAACCGTCGCGCCCAGCGCGGCCAGCGGCCCGCTGCCGAGGCCGGCGACCTCGCCGAGCGCGCCGATTCGGTTCACCACTTCGCTGATCTTCTGGACGCTGGCGGGGCCGGTGTTGCCCAGGTAGTTGATCTTGTCGGCCAGCACGACGACATCGTCCTGCCCCATGCGGAACGCAGTGCGCCAGGTCGCCATGGTTTGGCCGGCGTCCTCGGCGGTGGTGTCGAAGGCAACGCCCATCTTGGCCGCGTCCTCGGCGAACCTGACCAGCTCGGCCTTGGCGATGCCGGCCTGACCGGCAGCGGCAACGATCTTGGCAATGTCGGTCGACACCATCGGCAGCTTGGTCGAGAGGTTCTGCACCTCCCGACCCATTTCCTTGAACTGCTCGGGCGTGTCGAAGTCCACCACCTTGCGGACATCGGCCATGGCCGATTCAAAGCCCATGGCCTCAGACAGCGGCAGCGCCCCGGCCATCAGGGCACGTTGGCCGCCGAATGCCAATCCGGCACCGGTGCCGACCATGCCGATGCCGGCGCTCTGCAGCTGGGCTGCGCGCTCCTTCAGCCGATTGGCGGCGGCGAGGCGTGTCTCCTGCCGCTTGATGCTCTCGTTGGTACGGGCAATGTCCGCACGCAGGCGACGCTCATCGTTGCCAAGGTTGCGCGTGCTGATACCGGCGCGGTCCAGACCGCTGCGCAGGCGCTGCAACTCTGCCGCCTGCTGTTGCTGCTTGTCCTTCATCAGTCCGGCGACGCGGGTGGCGTCCTTGAACTGCTTGGTCAGTGCGCGGGAGGGCTGCGTGGCAGCGGCGACGGCGGCAGCCAGTCCGCGCACCTTGGCCTGCTGTGCGGCGTAGGCAGTAGCCGATTCACGCGATGCAGCTACCTGCTGGCGGAAGGCGCCCAGATCGCGTTGGGTTGCATTGAGTTTGCGCAGCGCATCGCGTGACTGCAGCAGCTGGTCGGCAAGCCCCTTGCCGCCGCGCTGGATCTTGCGGAACGGCGCGGTCGCCTTATCCATTGCGGACAGGATGACCTGCATGCGCAGGTTGTCAGCGGCCATCAGCGCAGCCCCTCGGTGCGGGCCGCCGAACAATCACGGCGGGTGGACGGGGAGAGGGCTGCGCTGGTGGGGATCATGTGTTGTTTCCACTACGTTCGACGGCTCGCTCCCGCCATTCCATCAACTCGGTCACGGTCCAGCGGTCCATCTCGCTGGGCTGGAAGTGGAAGATGACAGCCACATCGGCCATCGCATCCTCTACGCGTTCAGGGATTCCCGGTCCGCCTTCTTCATGAAAAAACCGGCGATCTCGGTGCCCAGCGTCACCAGGTCGGCCGGGTCCAGCTTGTCGATGTCTGCGGTGGTCAGGGTCGGAGTGGTGATGCGCGGCGCCAGCATGCGGATGGCAGTGGTATCCAGCTGCAACAGGTCGACCAGCTTCACGCCACGCAGGGTGCCGGCGTCGGGCTTGCGCAGCTGCAGCGTCTCGATGATCTGGTCGCCGCGCTGGATGGGCGCATCCAGTTCGAGCGTGACGTAGTCGGGGGCGCTGACCTTGCCGGTGGTGGTGTCCAGCAGGGCGTTGTCGTGGGTCTTGCGGCTCATAGTCTCTCCAGTGGGAAGCATGGCCCGGCAGTGCCGGGCCGTGGTGGGCGGATCAGATGCCGATGGCGCGGCGCTGTTCCTGCAGCAGATCGTTGCCGTCCACGATGAAAATCATCGCGACCATGTCGATCTCGATTTCAGTGCGGCCGTTGATCGACAGCTTGTAGTAGCTGGCCGAGGTTTTCACGCTGAACTCTGTGTCGTCGCCTGCCTTACCGGTGCCGGCGTCGATCTCGCTGTGGCGACCGCGCAGCACGATCTCCACCGCATCCACCTCGCCGGTGTCGTCGCGCTGGTAGGCGCCGGCAAAGCGAAGCTGCACGCCGTTGTGCGTGGTCTTGCCGTACTGGCGCAACACCTCGCGGGACAGGCCACCGCACTTCCATTCGGCCTCGATCTTCTCCTGGCCCATGTCGATATCGATGGGGCCAGCCATGCCACCGGCACGGTATTCCTCCATCTTGCGGGTCAGCGTGGGCAGCTTGAACTCGGTCACCAGCCCCCGGTAGCTCTCGCCATCGTTGAACAGGTTGAGGTTTTTCAGCTTGCTGGGCATTGCCATGTTCGTGGATTCCTATGTCGTGCCGATCAGCCGTTGATGCGGCTCGGGAAGTCGGCGAAGTAGCGGTCGGTGATGCGCTGATTCAGCTGCAGGTTCTCCAGCGGGGGCACCGGTGTGAAGTCGTAGTCGATGACCAGCTTTCCGCCCGACAGGGACGTGGGCAGGTTGGCGGCTTCGTCGTACCAGGCGTTGGCGTCGATGATGTAGCCGCCGTTCTTCAGTTCGCGGAACTTGGCATTGATGCTCTCCAAGATGTCCTTGACCTGGCTGGGGTGCAGCGGCTTGTCCATGTAGACCAGCATCGCCTCTGCGATGGTGTCGGCCAGGATGTGCGCGGTGCGCGTGGCCGTTTCGAAGGCGAACAGCGGATCGCTGCTCAGGGTGCGGTTGCCCCAGAAGCGGTAGCCGTTGACGTTGACCAGGGTGGTCACGTCCTTGGAGTTGAGCAGGCCGGCATCGGTGTTCGGGTCCTGCAGATCCCAATGCACGTCCCGGCTGATGCCGGTGACGCCGGAAACGGGCACGTTGGAGATCGACTTGTGCCAGCCCTGCTCCTGATCGATGCGTGCGCGCAGCCCAGCGGCGCGGGCGGTCGCGTAGGCCATCGCCGGGGTGCTGGTGGCGGTGTCCCAGGCGAGGAAGTCGGGCCAGATCATCATCAGCTCGCGCTCGCTGAACTGATCGCGGTAGACGATGACATCGGACACCTTGCCGGCGGCCGACGCGCTCACGTAAGCCATGGCGCGCAGCGTCTTGGCGATGGGGGCCAGCGCAGCGACTACTTCCTGCGTATCCAGTCCCGGCACGGCCAGGATGCGCGGTTTGACGCCAAGCTGCGCCTCGGCCACCAGCAGCGCCTGCAGGCCGGTGTAGGTGCCGGTGTCCTTGCTGCCGATGACGTTGGTGGTGGTCTCCGGATCTGCCGCGCCCTGAGCGACACGCACGACCACGGCGACGGGATTGGATTGGTCAGCGATGCCGCGCAGGCTGGCGGCGAGCGTGCCCTTGGTGCCGGCCTTGGCGACGGCGCCGCGCACGTCGGTCAGCAGCACGGCCTTGTTGAACGGGAATACGGATGCGTCGGCGTCCTCGGCCGTGCAGACGATGCCCAGGATGGCGGTGGCCACCGTGCGGATCGGGCGGGTGCCGCCGTTTACTTCGACGACGCGTACGCCGTGGTGGTACTGGTCCATTGCTGGCTCCTTGGGTCAGGTTTCGCGGTAGCGGAGGGGGACAGTCAGCCGGGTGAACTCGTTGGACTGCTGGCTGCGCACGCGACGGCAGGTGACATCGAGCACGAACGCGCCCGGCCGTTCGCCGCGTGACAGCGACAGCTGCTTGATCTGCAGGCGAGGTTCCCAGCGCATGAGCGCCGTGGCAGCGGCGCCGTACAGGCGCAGCTGTGTGGTGCTGTTGAATGGCTGGTCGACCAGCTCGGGCAGGAGCGATCCGAAGTCGCGGCGCTGCACCCGTGTGCCAATGGGCGTGGTCAGGATGCGAGCGATGGACTGCACCAGGTGCGCGTCATCGTCCAGCCAGCGGCCAGTGGATGCATCCATGCCCCTCATTGCACCGCGCTCCACAAGGGAGCGCGACGGCGCAGGTGGGGCAGATGGGGCGAGGTCGAAGCCATGACCTCATTCTGTGGACGGCCTTCGCCGAAGGCGCTCCCGTTGGCGTGTATCAGCTACGCAAACACCTGCGGGCTACGAGCCGGACAGATTCGGCGGTTCTACAGACGGCAGCTCAGGGACCTCTGGCAGTTTGGGCAGCTCGGGGACGGTGACGGACGGCATCTCGATGCTGCAGGAGCCGATGCGCGAAGCGGCCGAATCAATCGCAGCCTGCAGTTTGGCGATAGCGGCGGTTATCTGGGCGATCTGCAGCGGAAGCACCAGCATAGGCTTCACGTAGGGCTGAATGACAGCGCTAATCAAGCCGTTGATCCACGTCACGATCTCAGCGGGATTGATGCCCGGCGGGCTGAGCAGCGCCATCATCGGCTGTAACGCCGCCATCTGCGCGCCGATGCCGGCGAGCAGCGCGTTGGCCGACTGCATGGCTTCGTCAGTGAGCGCCTGCAGTTCGGCGCAGGACTGCACCGCGTTGATCTGGTCCGCCAGGCGCTCGAATGTCTCGGCGTTGAAGGGGAGGGAGCCTTGTGGGTTCATGGGTGCCTCAGTAGATGTTGGTGACGCTGCCGCGTTCCACGCTCACGACCTGGCCCGTGCCGGTAGTGAAGGTGCCCGTAGCGCCGGTGCCGGCGGACACGTTGCCATCCGCCATGACGCTGCCGGTGGCGTGCACTGTGGGCGAATCCAGCACCACCGCCGCGCTCGCATGCACCTCGGCCTGCTGGCAGTTCACGATGACCTGGCCCTTGCCGGCATGGACCGACAGGGTCGAGGTTGCGTGGTTGAACTCGACAACGCTCCCGTCGGGATAGGTTGTGCGGTCGACATCCTCGCTGCTAGCCGGCTGCGGGTACGCGTCCTGTGACGTGCTGCCGATGATGACTGCCTGTGAGATGTCCCCATCGGGGCAAGCCAGCAGCACCTGCTCGCCTTTGCCTGGCGCGTGCCAGGTGCGGCCGTTCGGCCCGGCCCTGCGTTCCAGCCAGGCGATCCAGTCGGTTTGGATCTCGCCCGTCTGGACGCGGACGCGTGCTGGCGCTGCGGTGCGCACGGCAATCACCGTGCCCCAGCGGAGCATGTTGCTGACCTCGGCTGGAATGTCGCCGCGCGCCATGGCGGTCAGCCCGCCGCAGGATCGGTGGCGGACTCCGGCGGTACCGGGTCGGATTCAGTCGGCTCTGGCGCCGGCACGCTCTCCCAACCGCCCTGAGTCTCGCTGTAGCGCCATGGCCCGGTGTTGTCGCGCGGTGGTGCCAGCGCCGTTGCGGTGGCCGGCAGCGGCTCGCCCACGGCCAACGGCGGCAGAAAGAAGCCAGTAGCCTTCTCCCAGATGGCGGTTTGGCTGTAGTCGGGAACCAGCTCCCACGCATTGCGCGATTCGTTCCACCGGTTCGTGGCCGGTTCACCAGGGGCGACGGCGAGCGGCGGCTTCACTGTGACACTTGGCGGCGGCACATCACCCAATGCGAGCTGGTTGTGGACCGCAACGCCCGTGGCCTTGTCCCATAGCGCGACGCCACGATACTCCGGCACGATCTCCCAAGCGGTGCGCTCTGCGTTGATCCGCCATGCCTCGTAGTATCCGCAATGTTGTCGCGGGGCAAAGTCGACGGTGTTGATCGGCATCGGGCAGCTGCCATCGGCCTCCGGGTAGATCCGCACTGGGAGCAGATACAGACCGGTCTGCTCATCGAAAGAATGGCCGTAGATTTCGTGGTCGGTTTTCAGTTGCATGGTTGTCTCTCAGAAGGCGATGCAAAAGAGCATCCGTATGCCGGCGGGCAGGTTGCGGGTCGAGCCGGTGCTACCCACGGTGATGCCGTGCGAGTGGTCGCCAACGCCCGCAACGTTAATGGTGTGGCTGTGGCTGCCGGCGCCATTCATGCCGATGTTGTGGGCGTGCGTGCCGTTGCCATCGGTTGTATAGGCATGGGAGTGGCCGCCGGCAGGGCTGGTGTTCGGCCAAGGGTTGTCGTAGTCGACATTGCCGCGTGAACCAGCATGGTTGTTGTAGTCGCCGCCCCACGGATAGGCGATGCCGGCGTCTGCGAACGGGACCAGATGCTGATGGTCACCGACCCAGTTGGTCCCGCCCGTATGGCCGTGGTGGCCCTGACCATCCGTCCAGGCGCCGTGAGCGTGATCGCCCACCGCATCGGCACCGGCAGAGTGAGCATGAGCGCCGGCTGCGCTCACGCTCGCGCTGTGTGTGTGCGCAACCACTGAGCCGGCGCTGCTCTGGCCGACCTTGGCAGGATCGCCGGTATGGATGACGCCGCTGTCCTCATCGACCTTGGGCAGCTTGAACGTGGTTCCCTCGGCATTGCCGCCGTAGGTGGTGCCGATGGTCGCGAACAGGCGTGGGTAGTCCGTGCGTAGCAGTTCACGACCGTCACACACCAGCGTGCCCGAGGGTGCGGTCTTGCCGGCGAAGGTAATCACCTGGCCGGGCATGTAGGCGCTGGCAGGTACGCCGGTGAGGTTCTCCCAAGCGAGGTAGTGTGCACCGTGCTTGCCGTCCAGCAGGTCAGCATCCAAGCCGTTGCCCTCGCCATCGTCTTTGAGCGACGCTCCTTTCAGGCCCAACAGCTGGCGTACAGCGCTCTCCGTTGCGGCAGCGATCAGCTTCTTGGCAAGCGCGGTGGGCGCGCCCGGACCGAACCGCGCGTCGAGCAGTTCGCGCAGCCCTTTCGAATGGACGGCGCGCGTCGCGTCGGTGCCGGTAGCTGTTTCAGTCGGGGTGGCCAATTCCAGCACACCGGCCTTTTCCTCGGTGCCCACGTTGAGGTCGAAGTTGGTGTCGCCGAAGGTGATGTCGGTCGCCGCGATGTCGGCGAACTGGACATCGGCGGCGAGCAGTAGCACAGCCTGCGTTGACTTCTCCGCCAATACGGCCGGCTGGCCGTAGACCGCCAGCAGCGTCCCATCGGCCAGGTACAGGCCGATGCCGCGTACCGAGTACGTGGCGTCGGTGGCGTCGCGGGCCGTGACGTGGATCGTGTCCCGCGCTGTGGCCCCTCCGCTGATCGACTGCAGGCGCGTGTGTTCGCCGGGCAGCGACTGCATTTCGCGGTGGGGCTCGATGACCTCGGCGGTGAGGCCCAGGGCGTGGGCCAGCACCGGGGCGGTGCCGTTCTGCTGAGCGTTGACGATGGCCTCGCGGCCACGGCGGGTAACGATGAATCTGAGGCCGGTCATGGAGTGGTAGCTTCCGTAGCTTGAAGGCGGACAAACACAGCGGCTCGGGTGGCCGCGATGACGCCCACGCGACCGGCCAGGTTGATGCCTTGGGTGAAGGTGAAGTGGCTGCGTACCGGCTTGGTGAAGTTCACCTCGGCAATGACGTCATCGACGTACTGCGCGGTGGTGGTTTCGCCGTCCTGGCCGCCAAGGGTCAGCGTCAGCGCAAATGTGTGTGGGGTGCCGCGAGGCGTCGTCTGCCACCACTCGGTGATGTCGACCACGCCACCGAAGCTGTCCACCACGTCCGCGATGCTGCGCGCAGTGCCCTTACGGCGCTGCACGATCAGCGAGTTGGCGACCCGGGCGCGCTTCACCGCCAGCGGCCAGCTGTTGCGCCATGTGTCCACGGACATCGTCCACGCCAACCATGGCAGCAGGTTCTCGGGGCAGGTGGCGGGGTTCCAGAGCAGCCCGACGACTGTGCCGATGTCGAAGCTGCGCGCGGTGACCGCCTCGGCGGTTCGTTCCAACGCGGTGGCGTTTGGCGGCAGCAGGCTGGTGCCCATGTCAACACCGACGCTGCCGTCCCACGCCAGTGTCGCCCCAATTGGCGGCGCCTCGCCCAGGTGGATCTGCTTGCGCTCGTCCAGCACATAGTCGGTGACGGTACGCGCGCCGCCGCGCGTGGGAATGTACGGCGTTGGGCCGCTGGTGGGTTCCAGTTGCGGCTGGGATATGCGCAACGTCACGTCAACGCTGCTATCCGGGTCGACTGCCATTCCGATGTAGCACTTGATGCCGGCCACGTCCTCGTGGGTCAGCTTTCGGGTGACGGAAAGGCGCTGCAGCGTGGCCGGATTGGGCTTGGTGCTGGTGCTGCTGACCAGGTACTGACCGTTCCGATCGCACTCAGCCAATACCAGTTGGCGCAGCGGCTCACGGAAGCCTGCCTCCGGGTCACCGGCGACGATCTGCAGACCAACGCTTACCGTCCAGATGCTGCCCCGTGCAGCCGGAATTGGTGTGGTCTGGAAGATCACATCAAAGAATCGAACGTAGGATGCGACGCTCTTGCCTGCCAGGCGCAGATCGAAGTAGGGGGTGCCGTCCTCCAGCGTTCCGACAGCAACAATTTCGCGCGTCCATCCGCCGAACGGGCCGGGTGGGAAGGACCAGCCAGGTGGGAAGGCGCCGGTGGTGCCAATTCTGCCGACCTTGGCCGCCAGAACGTCGGAGTCGGCCAGCAGGTTGTGGCGGGGCTCGCGCGACAGCCGCTGCCGGCCACGCCAGTCGCGGCGATAGATCGACGTTACCTCTGTGGCAAGGCGTGTGGGTTTGCCCAGGAACGTCGGTGCGAACACAGTGCGCGCGCCATCGCCGATCCCGACTGGCTCATCGGTCAGCCGCTTGGTGATGCGCTTACTCATGGTTGCCCACGTGCACGATGTCGAAGGCGGTGCAGTGCGCGGCCTGATGATTTGCGATGAACAGGTCATCCACCGGTTCGATCAGGTTCACCCGCTGGACGCCCTCAACATGCAGCGAGGCATAGAGGCCCGAGCGCGGTACATCACGGCCCAGCCGGTGCGACTCATCCACGTAGGCGCGCAGGCGGCGGTTCGCTTCTTCCAGCACCACAGCGGCATCCGGGCCGGCGTAGGTAACGATCTCCGCCTTCACGGTGTAGCGCATGATCTCGGCGGCCCGGACAGTGACCAGGTCCGTCAGCGGGCGCACGTTGCCATCCATCAAAGCAGCGGCTACGCGCTCGACCAGGCCGGGCGAGGGAATGCCATCGCCACTGCGCGAGAGCAGCGTCACCAGCACCTCGCCGGGGGTGGGACTCATTGCGCTGACATCAAGCACGTCGGGATCTGCCGACAACGCATGGAAGAGGTAGGCGCCCTCCGGGCCAGCGACGCTGTAGCCCTCCGGGGCCAGCTGGATGCGGCGCCGCAGTTCGACGTCGCTCTCCATCACAGCCGGGGTGTTGGTCTTGGGATCGGCAGGCGTGATCTGTTGGCGCACTACGCCGAAGAAGGCGCCGAGGTTGTCCAGATCACCGCCGCCGGCATAGGCCAACATGTTGCCTTTGCCGCGCACGTTGAACGATTCACGCAGGTGGACTTCGCGGTACGCGCAGACCTGCAGCAGCACGCTCATCGGGTCCGATTCCAGCAGCGTGGCGTACTCAGGCGCCAGCAGGTACAGGGTGGCTTTCAGATCGGCGTAGGACTGCTCAAAGCTGACCTGTTCGGTCAGGTCCGGGACGGGCAGCTTGGACAGTTCGACGGCGGTAAAGGTGGACATGGCGACACCAGGCGCAGGGTCGTATCAAGGGTGTCATCGCCCCATGCCCGTAGCCATTCCCGGTGTGTGTAACCGCTACGCCTACGGCATTCCGGCGGTGAGGTGGTCCATGATCGCGTCCCGTACCAGGGCGAGGCTGCTGTCGGAGAAGCCCAGCAGGCGGCGCTGCTCGTAGCGCACGCGCGGACCGCCGCGGATGACGCTATCGGTTCGGCCTTCTTGGTGAACGGTTGCGATGCGGGAGACGCGGCCGACGAAGCCTACCGAAACCTGCTGCGCATCAGCGCGCACGCGCAGATGCTTGGCCTGGCGCAGCTTGGCGAACATGGCGGCGCGTTTGATTCGGCCCGCCTTCTGCCGGGCCGGTGAGGGCTTGCGACGGGGTGCGTAGGCGCTGCCGTCAGGATTGCGCTGTGCAGCGATACGGCGCTGCTCGGCGCGTCGCAGCTGCGTACCTACGCGGCGGGCAAGGCGGACGCGGTCAGCGGGCTGCAGGCGCGCCAGCAGCGGTTCTACCCACTGCTCCAAGGCGCGCAGATCCTCAGACAAGAGGAATGCCAGGCAGGGAGGCGATCAGCGCGCCCTCAGCGTCGACCACCTGGCCGCCGGCCAGCGACGCGGCGTGATAGTCCTCGGTGGCAGGCTCGCCCACGTGGGTGAGCAGGAACGAGCCGTCGGGCTGCGTCGTTACCACAACGCGCTCGGTCAGCGGCAGCTTGAGCGCGACGTCGACCAGGTTGTCGGCGAGCACGTCGACATCGAAGCCGATATCGTCGCGCCGGGCCGGATTGGCGAGCAGCTCCGGCTGGTGCCGGGTTAGCCACTGCAGCACCGGCAGCATCAACGAATCGGGGCTCCCGGCATAGTCGGTGAGGATCAGGGCCAGCGTGTATTGGTACTGAAACGACAGGCCGGGCTGGTAGCTGCTTTGCAGCTTTCCATCCTCCACGAACACCAGCAGACGCTCGGCGCTCTCCCGCAGGCCGGGGACGGCTGCCATCAGGTGCGTGCGCAGGGAATCGGGCTTAATCACGGCCGGACGCCTGCCGCTGGCGCACCGCGTCCTGCAGGCCGATCAATTGCTCGCGGATGGCGTGGCAGGTGGTGTAGTTGTCGGTGACGGTGCTGGCGACGGTAGAGAGCGCAACACCGGCGGCGGGCGCATCAGGATCTCCGGCAGGTCCGGCCAGGGGGCGGTTTTCGGCGGCTGCGTCGTGCACGCGGACAAAGCCAGCAGGCACAAGGCAAGCGCGATCAGCTTCGGGCGTGACATAGACGGGTACCTCTTTGACGATGGTGGCGCCGGCTTCGCGCACGTACTGCACGCGGTCGACGTAGCGCGTGACGACTTTGGCGTCGCCGCTGAGCGCATCGCGCTCCTGTTTGGCCGCATCACGCTCGGCCTCGGCGTTGTCGCGCTGACGGCCAATGCCATCAATGCGTCGCTGCTGCACCAGCGCGACCGCAACGCCCAGCAGCAGCACGATCACCAGCAACGCGGCCAGGATCGCCGCCAGGCGTCGGGAGATCACGCAGCCCCCAGGACTTGCAAGGCGCGATTGGTGCGGCTGATCCGGTCGGCCATGCCTTCGGGCGTGGCCTTGGACGTGACCGAGCCGAGGTTGACGCGGCGGCTGACCGCCAGCACGTCGCCGCCATCGGCGGTAGTGTTCAGGCCGGCGTCCTTCCAGTACGCGGCAGCGGCCGCGGCGCCCACTTCCACATCCAGCAGCAGCTGCGGCTGCTGTTCCAGCGGCTGGCCGATCAGCTGGCCGATGTGCCGGTAGTTGCCGCGTCCGGTGATCTGCACGGGGCAGCGGCCACGATAGAGGTAGCCATCGCCGCTGGCCTCGTTGCCGTTGCCGTTGCGGCCGGCATACACGCGGTTGCCAAGCTTCTCCGGCTGGTGGACGAATGCGTCGAGCTCGGTGGCGGCGATGCGCTTGCCGAATACTTCCGGCAGGCGCTTGCGGCTGTAGCTGAGGTTCTCTTCGACCCGCGACAGGCTCAGGCTTTCGTGGCCGATCTGCGCGAGGAAGTGCGCGGCACGGCGCTTGGTGGTGATGTTGAAACGCACCATGGCCGCGTTCAGCGCGGGCGCCCAGCGCTGCGCACGCGGCAGCGGGCATTGCATGATCTGACTCAGTTGCTCGGCGGTGACCACTACTCGACCCTCAGAATGCGCGCCACGTTGCCTCGGGCGCGGTAGGTCACCAACAGTAGGACAAGCAACAGGCCCAGCTGCCACACGCTGACGTGTGCGGCTGCGCCAAACAATGCGACGTTGATGGCAAGGCCACCGGTACAGGCGATCAGCAGCCACGCACAGCACGACACGCCTATGCGGTGCCGGGCATCCGGTCCCGGCCGGTAGGTAGTCAGCAGCACGCAGATGGCGAGACTGCTGACCAGGGTGGCGACGACAAGCAGGTTATGCACTGGGTGGCCCTCCGCGACGGATACGGGACAGGTCGAAGGTTCGGCCGCGCTCAATCAGGCCGAGCGTGACGGTGATGCCGCAGGCTGCGGCGGCGAAGGCGGCCATGCCGGTGGACTGCAGCGGCACCCAGCGCAGCACCTCGCCGGCGCCGTAGTATCCGGCGATCACGCTGACGATCAGGTAGACAAGGCGCTTCCAGATGGGCAGATCCTTGGCCGAGACGACGAACAACGTGCCCCCGGCAAAGGCGCCAATCAGGGCATCGCCGTCGATGCCGGGCACCAGGGAGGCCAGGCCGAGGCCGGTGGCGACCATTACGGTGCCGGTGAGGGAGGTTGGTTCGGTCATTTCAGTCCCAGAGCTGGATCAGCGGTCGCTCGGTGGCGATCAAATGGGATGGGGGGAGGGCCGGCAGCGTTACCGGCGTCCCCATCGGAAGGATTGGCCCGTGCAAGGACAGGCCGGGATTCAGCGCGAACACCTGTTCGGTCATGCCCGCCGTGGCGCCCAGGTGACGCCAGCACAGCTGGTCGATGGTGTCGCCTTGCTGGGCATGAACGCGCATCAGATCAACTCGACTGTGACGCGCCGGGTGCCCAGCAGGTCGCTGATCGCGTTGCGTAGGTCGCGGCGGATCTCATCGATCGTGGGCGCCAGATCGTCTGCACGCTGGTTGCCCTGGCCCGTAGCGTCATAGGAGCGGTAGCGTTCGTGCAGTTCCACTGCCGTGGCGCAGTACACGGCGCGCAGATACAGCTGGACCAGGCGTGATGTGCCGTCGACCTCCTGTGCCGGCACATCGCCCAGGGTGGCGTAACCGGCGGCCACCTTGGCCGCCTGCCACTGTTCCAGTTCCCGCGTGACGGACATAACCGCCATGACCACCGTGGCCCGCATACGCGGCGCAGGGACATCGCCTGCGACGCGCACCGACTCTCGCAGCACGCCGACGTCGATCTCCGGCCAGAACGGCCCGGCAGTGACAGGCTGCTGTTTGGCGACAGGTGACGTGTTGGCGGTGAAGCTGCTCATGGTTGCCTCGATAGGTCGCCGGTGGTCGGGGCGTCACACCAGGGAGAGATGCTGGTGATCGGCCCCGAGCCGGCGGGGTCGCGGGGTACGCTCGGGGTGAGGGTCAGTCGTCGGACTGATTACCCTCGATCTTCTTCAGCAGGCGCTCGGCGCGCTTGAGGTCTTCCTTGCCGCCGCAGCTGTCGTGCAGCTGGATGGCCCGGCGCAGATCATCAATCGCCGTGGACATAGCCTCAGCATCCAACGGCGCCGCCTCGGTGCCGGTTGCAAGCAGGCCGCGTGCGCGAGCCAGCAGCAGCCGGGCGCGGACCTGATCGGGCATATCCTGGCCCTCGGTCAGTTCCATCGCACGGGTCAGCACCGCCGGATCGAACTCAGCGCCGGTCTTCTGGGCATTGAGCGCGGCCACGCCGATTTCTTCGGCAACCACGCACCCAGCCGTTCGGCTGAACTCATCCGGCATCGGCAGGCCATGGGCCAGGACGTACTCGGCCAGATCCAGCCCTTGGGCATACTCGCCCGCGTCCAGACTCCAGAGCATGACGGTGGACACCACCAGGTCAGCACCGCCCTGATTGGCGGCAAGCACGCCTTCAACGTAAGGGCCGTAGTTCGGCAGCAGCGCGACCTTGAGCGCCGCCTTGGCCTGCGTGGACTGGATCTGTTTCAGGCGGGCACGGTCGTGGGCGAGCTGCAGCTGCATCTGCTGGTATTCGGTGGTGCCTTCCATCAGGGCGCTGCCGGCCGAGCGCGCCGCCGCTTCCTCGGCGGCGACGCGCTGCAGGTGGCGCTTGGCGGGGCTATCGGCCATTGGCTTAGTCCCCGACCTTGATGTTCTCGACCACCGCGCCACGGCCGTAGTCCTCGACCACGTAGTCGTCGTTGGACGATTCGAAGTTCGCGATGCGGTTCTTCTGCGGCTGCTCCTGAATGTAGCGGCGGCGACCGCCGATCTGCCAGTACAGCGACAGGTTGTCCAGCGAGGTGACCATCAGCGCGTTGGACGGCATGAAAGGCACGATGACCGGCTTCAGGCCGCCGATGCGCTTGGTGCCCAGCACCAGGTCAGCGGCCAGCTGTTCGGTGGGCGCGTTGTCCTTGTCGATGATCGGGAAATACTTGTCGAACACCAGGTCGCGGCCCAGAACCACGACAAGGCCCGGGTCCTGCTGGTGCCACGGGTCGATCAGCGAGGACACCACGTCCATCACCAGCGAATCGAGGTTCGCATAGTCCTGCTTCGCCTTGTCGCTACCGCCTATCTGCAAGACGCCATCGGTCTTGCCCTTCGCCATGACGCGCTTGGCGGCATGCTCGCGGTACTTCTGCAGCCAGCCCTTGTTGACGTCCTGCAGCAGCGCATTGGTTGCGCGGTTGGTGGTCTTGGCGATGCTGGTGCCGTTGAAGCCGATCATGATGCGGTCCAGCGCCTGGCGCTGGATGATCGAATCGCGCAGGAAGGTCTGGAAGTTTGGCTGACGCGCCCAGGCGTCAAGGCGTGCGTAGGGGATCGCCGTGTCGTAGTCGGTCTGCACGCACTCGTAGCCGAAGCTGTCCAGTGCGGTCACATCGGCCGGCGTACGCTCGGCGTTGCCGCTGGTGTCGGTGCGGCCGGCGATGGTGCCGTTGACGCCTACGCCGATCTTCTCGCCCTTGAGGTCGATGACGCCGGGCATATTGATCGCCGACAGGAACGCGCTGCTCTGCTGGATGCGCTGCTCCATGGTCTGCTGCACGGACGGTTCAACCGAGAACGCCAAGCTGGCGGTCTCGACGTTGTTCAGTTCGGCAACTCGGCGGGTGAACTGGCTGAAATGGGTGCGGGTTTCGGTACGCATTGCGTTGCTCCGTGAGTAGGGGGCCGTTGGGGATCAGCAGTCGGTGGCGTCGCCGGCCTTACTGCCGCCGGGGCCAGCGACCGGCGGGCGCTGCGCGAAGGTTTGGGGCGTGCTGTCGAGCGTCTCGCGGATGGATGAAACCTGACCGGCGAGGGCCTGCACCTTGGCGGACAGGTTCTGGTTCTCGGCCGCAAGCTTTTCGAGGCGGACATCCTGCTCGGCGAAGGTTTCGAGCAGCTGCTGACCGAATTTGGCGACATCCGCATCGTCCTCCTTCGGCTCGGGTGCGGCCGGGGGCTTGGCGATCAGGCCCATGCCCGAGAGCAGTACAGCCAGGCGGTTCTTGCGCGGTGCCGGTTGCTCGATTTCATCGAAGGTAATCTGCGCTTCTTCGGCGGCAGTGAACAGGTTGTCGGCATCGATCTTGCGACCGGCCAGCGGGTTTGCGTCCGGATGCTGTGCCGCGAAGGCGAGCATTTCGGTCCCCAGGCTTGCCGGGGTGTCGGTGACTGCCAGGCCCTGCAGGTATGCCTTGCCGGTGTCGGCGAACTTCGGGGCAATCTCGATACTGGTGTAGAGCTTCTGCTTGTCGTTGTTGACCATCGCCACCAGCGCCGGGGTCGGTTCGATCTGCGCGAACAGGGCCAGCTTCTTGACGCCGCCCACGTCGACTTCCTCGGCCTTCACGGCCAGGACGTCACCGTATGCCTTGAACGGGCCATCGGGCATCAGGCTGCGCAGATGCTCCACCCAGATGCGGGCGCCATACAGCTGCGGGTCGTAGGAAGCGGCCATGTCTGCGATGTGCTGGCGCTCGATCACGCGGCCATCGGTGGTTGCGCCTTCGACGGCTACGCGGAAAAACTTCGAACGCAGCTTCTTATTGTCGGTCTTGTTGGCCATATCGCCCTCTGCTGGTGTCGGTGCGCATCGGTTTTCGATGCGATGACCCATGGTCGATTGAGGGCGAATGCGCAGCAACGCGGTCCGCGTGTAACGCGCCGAACTACGTGGCCTTTCCATGTCGCGCGCGCGAGTGGCGCGGCAACCTGTTCAGGTGACCAGCGTAGCCGAACAACTCCACGTAGATCCACGCCGCCAAGCCAAGTTTCTGTACTGGATGGGCTGGCGCGTGTGCGATATCGCTTCGCTGATCGGCGAGAAAGAGAAGACCGTTCACAGCTGGAAAACGCGCGACGAGTGGGATCGCGCCGACACGGTCGAGCGCATCGGTGGTGCGCTGGAAGCACGCCTTGCCATTCTCATCCACAAGGAAGGGAAGACGGGCGGTGACTTCAAAGAGATTGATCTTCTGCATCGCCAGCTGGAACGACAGGCACGCATCCAGCGATACCAAGGCGGCGGCAACGAGGGCGACCTGAATCCGGCTGTCGCCAACCGCAATGCCAAGCCAAAGAAGAAGGCCCGCAAGAACGAGTTCAGCGAAGAAGAGGTCGAGCGTCTGCAGACGGCGTTTGTGGATGGGTGCTTCGACTATCAACGCGATTGGCTCCGCGCCGGCAACGAACGTACGCGCATCATCCTCAAGTCCCGCCAGATCGGCGCGACCTACTACTTCGCCCGCGAGGCGCTGATAGATGCGCTGACCACCGGCCGCAATCAGATTTTTCTCAGTGCCTCCAAGAGCCAGGCTCACATCTTCCTTGGCTACATGCGTGGCTTCGTGCGCGAGGTGCTGGACCGCGACCTGACCGGCGATCCGATCACCTTGGCAAATGGTGCAGAGCTGTTCTTCCTCGGAACCAACGCACGCACCGCGCAGGGCTACCACGGCAATTTCTACTTCGATGAATTCTTCTGGACCCATGGCTTCAACCAGCTGAACAAGGTCGCCAGCGGCATGGCGATGCACAAGAAGTGGCGCAAAACCTACTTCAGTACGCCCTCCACGATGGCCCACGAAGCGTTCGATTTCTGGACCGGTGAGCGCTTCAACAAGGGCCGCCCGGTGTCCCAGCAGATCCAGCTGGACGTGAGCCATGCGCGGTTGATGGGGGGACGTCGATGCGAGGACGCCATGTGGCGCCAGATCGTGACCGTGCTGGATGCTGCCGGCCGCGGTTGCGACTTGTTCGACATCGAAGAGCTACGCCGCGACTACAGTGCCGATGAATTCGCCAATCTGCTCATGTGCGAGTTCGTGGACGATAGCGCCAGTATCTTCCCCCTCACCATGCTGCAGCCGTGCCAGGTCGACAGCTGGGTGGAATGGTCGGACGACTTCCGCCCCTTGGCGATTCGGCCCTATGGGGATCGCCCGGTGTGGATCGGGTATGACCCGGCCGAAACAGGCGACAGCGCGGGCATCGTGGTGGTTGCACCTCCGCTCGTTCCCGGTGGCACGTTCCGCATTCTGGAGCGCCATCAGTTCAAGGGCATGGATTTCGCCGCCCAGGCCGCGTTTATCCGTCAGATCACCCAGCGCTATTGGGTGACCTATATCGGCATCGATGCCACCGGCATGGGCACCGGCGTGGCGCAGTTGGTACGCCAATTCTTCCCCGGCGTGACCACGTTCAGCTACTCCCCCGAGGTCAAGACCCGGCTGGTGTTGAAGGCGTTCGATGTCATCAAGAACGAGCGCCTGCAGTACGACGCCGGGTGGACCGATCTGACCCAATCGCTCTTGGCAATTCAGAAGACGCTTACCCCCAGCGGGCGGCAGGTGACCTACACCGCCGGTCGTTCGCGCACCACAGGCCACGCCGATCTGGCGTGGGCACTCATGCACGCGCTGCAGAACGAGCCGCTGGAAGGCGGTAGCGTCGCTCGCGGCTCCATGGAGATTTTCTAATGGCAGACATCGACCAGGGCGCGGTTGCGCCCCCCCTGACCAACATCGAGGCATTCACGTTTGGCGACCCTACCCCGGTCCTCGACCAGCGCGGAATCCTCGACTACCTGGAATGCTGGCGCAATGGCCGCTTCTACGAGCCCCCGGTGGATTTGCATGGTCTGTCGCGCACTACGCGGGCGAATCCGTATCTGCATAGCGGATTGACCTTCAAGCGCAACATGCTGGTGCGCACCTATCGCCCGCATCGGCTGCTCAGTCGTGAAGCATTCGCGCAGCTGGCTCTGGACTACACCACTTTTGGGATGGCCTATGTGGAGCGCCGCCGTGCCCTGTCAGGTGTGGCGTACAGCCTGGCGGTCCCGCTCGCTCAGTACATGCGGCGCGGGGTAGAGCAGGGCGAGTTCTTTCAGGTTCGCGCGGGCAGGATCGAACATGAATTCGCCGCAGGCGAGGTGTTCCAGCTGCGTGAGGCCGATGTGGATCAGGAGGTGTACGGCCTGCCGGAATGGATGCCGGCGGTTCAGTCCGCGCTGCTCAACGAATCGGCGACGCTGTTCCGCCGCAAGTACTACAACAACGGCTCGCACGCCGGTTTCATCCTGTACCTGACCGACAGTCAGCCCGAGAGCGGTGACGTGGACAATCTTCGCGAGGCGCTGCGGCAGTCCCGTGGCCCCGGCAACTTCCGCAATCTGTTCGTCCATTCGCCGGGCGGCAGCAAGGATGGGTTGAAGCTGATCCCGGTCAGCGAAGTGGCGGCCAAGGACGAATTCACTGGCATTAAGAGCGTCACGCGTGACGACATGCTCGCGTCGTTGCGCACGCCGCCGCAACTGCTGGGGATCGTGCCGCAGAACAGTGGCGGGTTCGGCTCGATCCGCGAAGCCGCGATGGTGTGGGCTGCGATGGAGCTGGCGCCGCTGCAGACGCGCATGACGGCCATCAACGAGTGGCTGGGCCAAGAGGTGATCCGGTTCGATCCATTTGAGCTGGGAGCGGCCGCCTGATGGATGCGCGCGTGAATCTGCGGTGCGGCGACTGTGCCCGCCTGCTGGCGAAAGCTGCTGGACCGCATGACCTACAAATGAAGTGCCCACGCTGCGGGTGCCTGAATCATATGAAGGCCACGAGCCTCTCCATGGATCGCCGCGAGCGACACCACGAAGAAGGCTCTACCCATGAAGAACCAACTGATCCACGGCGATGCGCTGACCGTCCTGCCGACCCTGCCGGCGGCGAGCTTCGACGCCCTCATCACTGATCCGCCCTATGCCAGCGGCGGTGTGCATGCCGCCTCCCGGCAGCAGGCGCCATCGAGCAAGTACGTACGCAGCGGCTTGCATGACGACTTTGTTGGAGACGAGCGCGACCAGCGGTCGCACCTGGCATGGATGCGGCTGTGGCTGGCCCAGTGCAGCCGCGTGTTGAAGGACGGTGCACCGGTATTGCTGTTCACGGACTGGCGCCAGTTGCCGCTCACCACCGATGCGCTGCAGTGTGCCGGCTTCACCTGGCGCGGTGTGGCGGTGTGGGACAAGACGGAAGGGGTTCGTCCCCAGCTGGGGCGCTTCCGCAACCAGGCCGAGTACGTGGTGTGGGGCAGCAAGGGCAACATGCCGCTGGGCCGGCGCGCCCCGGTATTGCCAGGTGTGATCCGCGAGAGCGTGCGCAAGGCCGATAAGCATCACATGACTGGCAAGCCCACGGACCTGATGCGACAGCTTGTGCGCATCTGCGAGGAGGGCGGCCGAATCCTCGACCCGTTCGCTGGCTCAGGAACCACGTTGGTCGCGGCGGATCAGGAGGGCTACAGCTGGACGGGGATTGAAATGACAGAGCACTACTTCGGTGTAGCTGAGCGTAGGTTGCCTTCTGAGTAATCGGCGCAAACAAAAAAGCCGCCCTAGGGCGGCTTTCTTACTTGTTCAAGTGATCGTTTTGTTGCCTTCTTCTTCTTGCTTCTCACGTACTAGTGCTGCATGCACAAAGCGATGCAGTTCAATTATCTGAACGGGTATCAGCATCGATCTGAGAAATGATAGAAAGAATAGGCCAACAACGCCGCAGACCAGCCAGTACGAGATCTCTGGTTGAGCATCACCGAGGGCGAGTATGGCTGCAACACCCAGCAAACTTGCAATGTGATTGATCAACGTAATCCACTGCGAGAAAAGAAGGTGATTACTCTTCTTGGTGAAACGTTCGATCTGGATGGAATTTAGGCTCTTGGCTGCTTCCACTTTTCCGGTAAACAGCATGGTGGTGATCATAAAGCCGGTCACGATAGTTAAGAGGGTGGTCGCCATTTTCCAACCATCGGCAGATGCACTACTCATGACTCCAAAGTGCTGCAGGAGGTGGCCTGCAAGGACGCCTAGGGCAAAAACGACACCATAGAAAATCGCATAGCGAATCCAGACACCTGGGGACGGCGCTGCCTCACTCGCAGCACTCTTGATGGTCCTGACCGCTGCAAGCAGATCATCGGGCAGAAACTTATCGAAGAGAGGCATAGCGAGACGCCCGTTCTGCATAGTCATTGGAGGAAGACACCCTTTGAGTCTATCAGCCGTGCCTTAACGTCAGCGGCGGTGGCAAGTTCATTGAGATATTTAACCATCTCCGTCTCAATTTCTGTGACTGCGGGTACGCCAGGGCGAACTTCCTGAATTTCTACCTGAACCTTCTCTCGGTAGCTGTCGAGATCCGCCAGCCCGGTCTTATCGTTGAAGGTGACAGAGATGCCGGATAGTCCCGTGCCGCCTTCGCTCTCGTCGACCCAATCCAGAACGGTGTCAACATCAAGTTCGCCGTTCTTTTCGGCTTCGACAGTTGCAGTGATCTGCTTGAACTTGTTCACCCCAGCGTTGGTGAACATCGATTCCAGGGTGGCGCCAAAGGAGGCCGGTTCGGGGTTGAAATCACCCTTTACGCGAGCGGTCACACTCTTCACCCCTCGATGAAGCTTGGCGAGCGTCTTGAAGTCACGGGCGGGTACATCCTCGGCGACAAGTCTCGGATAGTTCGCAACGGCATGCCGGCGGATCAGTTCGCGGATGGCCGTCAGAACGAGATGAAGAGAGCCGTAAACACGGGCGTTCTCGATGATCAGGCTTTCGCCATACACCAGGCAGGCCACTCGATCCACGATCTCGACGGGATCGCCATCCTCTGTCTTGATCTGCTCTGCCGTGATATCTGCGCTCGCCGCGCCAAAGTCCTGCACTACTTGGTCCGGTGTCTTACCGGCCGTATAGATGAAGGCGTGGAACAAAAGGCTGTCGCCAGCCTTCTTGGAGGGCTCGAGAAAGACGCACGTCTTGCCGGGGTTCACCTTGGCAACCACTGGACAGTGCCTATCGCCGACAGTTTTTGCGGCATTTAGCGCCTTCCGCAAATGTTTGTGGACCTCGAGAGGAGCGATGGCGGGGTAACGGTCACCGTCGATGGCGACAAGCTTCTTGAGTTGAAGGCTTCTGAGGATGGTGCCCATTCCTTTCCTTGAAATGTCTTAGGGGCGCCGGGAACGCCTTAGCGCGCTGGCGGACCGATTGTAGCGGAGCTTGGCGATCCGTTCAGGGAAAGAGCTTGATGTCAATGCCCAACCCCAACCCCAACGCAAAGGCCCGAAGGTGAAGGATGGCTTGGGGCAGAGCATACCGTTGGACTGAGATGCGTACGGTTTGTGCGATCCCGCGCCCCGCGCGCGCACTCGTCTCCCCGCCACGCCTGCGCACTTCATGGGGTGTTTTTTCTGCATGCCCCGCACAACCGGCCAAGCCCCGCCCGCTATGGCTGCACGGGGCGTCTACAGCCTTCGGTCGGCCCTGCGGAACCCTGCGCGGAACGGCCCTCTGTAGGTGCTCCCAGGGCGCCTGACGGCGTGGTTCAACGACTGGCCGTTTCTCGATGTGCCCATCGGAACCGGGTAATCGGGTAACCCAAGCGGCGGCGAACGCCGATGGTCTTACTGCCGCAAGGCTTCTCGGGGTTACCTCAGGGGGTAATTCTGGGTAATTTCTAAAGCCGAGAAAGGTTATGTGATTGATTTGAAACGACTATTTTTGGCTCGTTGGTTACCCTCTTGAAAGGTAACGTGGTTACTCAAAGGTTACCCTATTATTACCTTATGAAAAGTATTCTATCTATCTGAAATATAAGGAATTTGCGGGCAGTTTCCGAAGGTGGTTACCTGAATTACCCCGTTGCCGTGGGCACATCGAAAATTGCCCTATAGAGGGGGGAGGGTCTACCCACACCCCCATGCTGCCGCTTGTACCCGGCTCATGCCGCCCCGGCGTCAGGCGACCTGCAACAGCAGTTGCTGCGCGTTGTTGCGAGGGGTGTTCACTGCCCTGCTGACGCCGAGCGCTGGTGCGCCGCCAGGCTCTATCCCTACCTGCCTCTGCGTGAGGCCGTCGCCCTGCTGACGGACAGCACCCCGATCCAGCCGCCGCCGCCGATGCCCGGCCTGCCGCCGACCCGCGAGCAGCAGCAACAGGCCCGCCGCTTGGCCGAGGCCGGGACGAGGGAGCTGGAGCGGGTCAAGGTAGTGCTGGAGCCAATCCGTCCGCCGGCGGCGACGAAGCCCAGGGCGAGAGATCCGCAAAAGGCGCGAGTGAGCGCAGCGCTGCGCGATCTACGGCGCGGGGTCTGATGCACCCTAGCGAGCGTGTAGACCAGGATTGAGGCGCGATCCGACGCTCGATCACCGGAAAAATGCCTCACGCTCGCTATGCGTGGCAGGCGTTTCACGACGCGGCGCCGGAAAAATTGGAGGCCCAATGTCGCTGATTTCAAAGCGTAAACGTGATGCCTTTTAATCTTTTGGTCGATGGTTCGAATCCATCACGGCCCACCAATTGCATCAACGACTTAGGCGCCCTTGCGGCGCCTTTTTCATATTTCCGGAAAAATTAAGTGGTTCCACGCTCAAGCACGTGCGGCTTGTGAGGCGGTTGAACCACCGGCAGTTCGTGGTCGTAGCGCTGTCGCGTCTCTTCGGTGACGTGACCACGTGCGGTCTTGCTGTCGCCGTCGGTGACGCCCCGGTGTTGTAGCCCATGCAAGGCCAAACGCTTGGCGTCGGATGTGACCTAGACGCGAATACCTCGGTGATGACGCGCTGGAGCCTCACCCCAGTGGGTAAGCTACCTGCCGGCGCCGCTGCTGGCCTACCTCATCATTTCCCGTCTGAAGAATCAAAATTCTGCCGGCATTGGCGGAATTCCTCCGCATGAGCCACTACCCATGTCCACATGGGAATCATCAGTACAAGTAGGTCCTTGCCCAGCGCTGTGATGCTGTACTCCACATGTGGCGGTACTTCGCGGAAATCCTGCCGGCTGATCAACCCGTCCCGTTCCAATTGCCGGAGGGTGCGCGTAAGCATGCGCTGGGTGATTCCCTTCATCCGTCGCGCGACCTCGGCATGACGCAGCGTTCCATACACGCCAAGCGCATGGATGATACCCAGGGACCAGCGGCTACCAGCGTGCGCTAAAACCTCCCGGCGCAGTCCATCTTCGTCCTCGCTCATCCCGTCGCATATGGCTTGAGAATGCCTTAGGAGTTCTTCCGGACTCATGAACGGTGCGGTCGGTATCATCGATGTGCCTTCTTACGTGTGGGCCATTAGGCGAGCAGAATCGCCGCCATCGTACACACACAAGGCGATTTCAATGTCATCTCATATCAGCACTATCCCCTCACGGTCGATCCTGGTGCTTGGCGCAGGCGAGCTTGGAATGCCTGTCATCCGGAACCTTGCACGTTTGGCCGTAAGTCATCCAGGCACACGGATCAGTGTGATGCTACGGGCGGCGTCGATCGACTCAGCACTGCCGGAGAAGCAGCGGGTGGTCGATGAAATCCGCGCCTTGGGGGTGAATATCGTTGCTGGTGATCTGGTGACTGAATCAGTAGAAGCGTTGGCGGCTACCTTCGCGCAGTTCGACACAGTGATTGGATGCACCGGCTATGCCGCAGGCCGCGATACGCCAATGAAGGTTGCGCGTGCGGCGGTGAAGTCTGGTATTCCCCGCTACTTCCCTTGGCAGTTCGGTGTCGATTTCGATGCCATTGGTCGCGGTGGCCCCCAGGATCTGTTCGACGCCCAGCTGGACGTGCGCGAGTATCTGCGTTCGCAGACTGCGATGGACTGGGTGATCATCTCCACTGGGATGTTCACCAGCTACCTCTTCGAGCCCGACTTCGGCGTGGTCGACCTGATTGGGCATAAAGTGAACGCACTGGGCTCGGCGAGCAACGCTGTCACCCTGACCACGCCGGATGACATCGGCGCAATGACAGCGCGCATCGTGTTCCACACACCTGCGATCCGCAACGAGATCGTGTATCTGGCAGGTGACACCATCCGCTACGGTGACCTTCCGGATATTCTGCAGAAGGCGTTCGGCGAACCTTTCGAGCTGACGATCTGGGGTGTACCCCAGCTCATGCAGGAACTGGCTAACGACCCGGGCAACATGATAAAGAAGTATCGCGCGGCCTTTGCCCAAGGGAGGGGCGTTGCGTGGGATGTGGAGCGAACCTTCAATGCGAAGATCGGGGCCGAGCTACAGGGCGTGCAGGCGTGGCTGGATCCCAACGTGCAGCGCTCCTGATTTGCTGCTGGATTGTGAGGAGGCGCCTGCTGGGCGCCTTTTTCATTGCCGTCCCCGCCCGCACGCTCACAATGGTCGTACGTCGCGGCACACCAGTTCGCCAACGGCTCGGTAACCGGAGTCAAACGGTGGAGTCTTGGTCGTGGATCCCGTGCATATCCCTTGAGACGCCGGAAAAATTGTCGAGTGAGCTTAGGACCAGCAATGGTTCCACGCTCGGCGGGCGGAAAAATAGAGCGGCGCAACCGGTTGTTTTCAAAGGAATCGCCAGCTTTCTTTTAATCTTTTGGTCGATGGTTCGAATCCATCACGGCCCACCATTGCGACAGAAGGGTTTCGGAGCGATCCGGAGCCCTTTGTTTTTTCCGCAATCGCCGATGTTTTCCTCAAAATCACTTGGTTGGGGTCACGCGATCCCCTTTGCGCTTTCGGGTGTAGGTCTCGGTCCTCACTACTGACGAATGACCCAGCTGCCTTCCGGCGTGCTCGGCACTCCGCCAGCAGCACGCGCGCTGTGCGCTTGGCTTGAGTGGAGCCGTCAGCCATTGGAATCTTCCTCATCGTCGTTCTGGTCGCCTTCGTTGGCGTCCATCCAGATGGAGCAGGTGTGTTTGCCGCGCTGCCACTCGCCGCATTCGTTCCAGTAAAAGCCCTTGCCGCAGGTCTTGCAGACACCGGCATCGCTGAGGTCGAGCGGGTCATCGCAGACGCAGCACGGGCCGATGGGCATGCACTTACCCATGGGCCACCTCCGCGTGCTGCGGAGCCATGGCAGAATGCGGGCCAGTCCACAGGGGGGGCAGGGAATGAGCTGGTGGAAGGGCTTCAACACTTGCTCGCCGCTCGGCGAGTCTAGTTGTGTCGTGTGGTGGGATGCCTGGGCAGTAGTCGCCTCTTTTATTGCAATCATTGCGACGATATTTTTGGGATTCATGACACTCCGTCTCGGGCTCGCGGCAAATCGGGCAACGGCTGCGGCAGTTGCAATCGCCAAGGGCGAAGCGGACGCACGTCGACGCACAGAAACCGACGAGAGAATTGTCCTGTTGCTCTGGCTGGTGACGGAGGTTGGGTCGCAGGTCGTTAGCGCCAGAATTCTCGCGGAGAAGGCGCACGAGCCCGATGCTCATGAGCAGTTCCGAACGGACAGCGCAACTCGTGCCTGGTACATCGCCAGGCTTGCGGAACTGAAACTGCCCGTCGCAACTTCCCTGCGTGACAGGCTTCATCTTCTCGGGCATCCGTTGGCCGGCCGCTTGGCCAGGGCAATCGGGCTGAGCGAGGCCCTGAGCACGCAATTTGATGTGGACTATTCGACGCTGAGCGATGAACTGATGGATAGCTTTTTCTTCAGTCTCGCAAGCTTCTCGGCCGTCTTTAAGCTCGATCTGGAGGCGGTATCTGAAGCGGCCACCAAGGCGAGCGTAGATGCCAGAATCAATGTTGACTTGACCAGCAAACCACCTCAGTAGATGACGAGGTCTGGTGTTTCTGGCAACACTTTCATGTGATTTCATTGCTCCACCTAAGAGGATGCTGCCGAAGATCGGTTGGCGGGTTAGACATAGGTCAGAGTTGGTGGGGTTGCTCAGTGGGAGTCATCGGCCTGCAGCGGCGCGCGCAGGCGCTGTGCCGCGCGTAGCTGCATTTCCTTGCGGAAGGCGGGCAAGTTCCGCAACAGGCCGCGCACGCCGCACCAGGTGAAGTAGGCGATACCTGCGCCGACGGGCAGGAGGAACGACGCGGCGCCGGTGTAGATGGCGCGCGCGAGCAGCTCCAGCAGCAGGCCGACGATGACGGCGCAGTAGAAGGGCAGGGCCAGGTGGCGCATCGGAAGCAACGAAGCTGGCAGCGAGATGGCTGGCGACGCATGCGGCGTCCACTCTTCCCCCTCGCGTGGTTCCAGAGTGGAGGTCTATTGCTGAGGCGCCGCAGGACGGTACACGGCTGATGCTGTGGGACTCGGTGAGCAAGCGGCCGGTGTTGGGCAGCTGGCGGCCCGATGGCACCCATGACCATGGTCCGACTACCCATTGGACGCCGGAGCCGGCTGGTCCGGAGGCCAGCTGATGGGCGCAAACAAGAAGCAGACGCGAGCGCGCGCTGCACGAGCAAACCACCAAGTGCGAGCGTTGCGGCGGCAGGTGCCTCAAGGGCTACGCCGATCATCCGCGAGTCTTGGTGCCTCTTCCCAAGCTCGGTATCCAGTTCACCGCCGCCGGCCGATACCAGCTGTTGCGCCGCTACTACGGCGCCTACAAGAAGACGCTCGGCCTGAAGAACTTCTCGCCGTTGAGCGAGGAGGAGATGACCCAGCATTACTTCGATGTGGCCAGGGTGCGCCTGCCGGTCTGTAATCCACCCACGTCATAGCCCACCACAAGCCACCTAGGGGCGGCTCTCTCGCATCTTGCGCTCTGTCGGATTCTCTCGCTGATTGGACGATCATGCGCCATAGGGGCATGACATGCTTGTCCATGAATTCCGCGCCGAAGCATGGATGCCATTGATGCTGCAGCGATAGCCTTATCTTGAGACCGATGGCCCGTCTTGCGTATGAACCTGCTGTGCCGGCTGTTGTTCAAGGCTAGCTGCTTGTGATTGGCTTAACGCATCAGCGCGATGGAGCGATTCCGCCTCCGGCGCTCGAAGCGCATCCACCGTATTCATATGTCCTCGGCGATGGGCAGGATCGTCCATTGCTCCCTCGACTATGAAGACCCTCTCACCACGAGCCAGATTCTCTGTTGGGTTGTTCAGTACAACATGGTCAACCCGCGAAAGCCCCTGCTCCTTCGCTAGTACCAGCAGGCTTGCGGACATGCGCTGACTCGACTCGTCCCACGGCTTCCCATGCTCGGCGTCCAAGCGTTCCACACCAGCCCTGATCTGCATATGGAGAGAACGGTCTGCATCACTTGGTTCAGCTGTTGAAGAAGGCACTCGATGTAGCGACGGTGAGTCGTCGGCGGGAGTGCCAACTCTGTCCGCAACTGCATTTCGCTCGGCGTCAAGTTCTGGCTCTGGCCTGCGCCGTCGCTGCGAGGGCGCTATGTGCTGGTCATAGTATGCGCCGTAGTAAAGCTCGTAGTTCGCATGAGGACCAACAGACGGAGTCTCCGTCTTGAACACCTCAGCGATCTGATCCAGTGCTTGGCTACGATTGATCCGTCCGGCCTGGAGTTCCGCCGCAATGGCTCCGTATTGTTGTGGCCTATTACCTGTACCGGAAACGCCAATGTCCGGACCGCCAGCGGCGACAATTTCGCGCTGGACCTGGACATTGCTGAGCGTCGCGGCGGCTTCTCCCCGCAACATGCTGTTTACATAGGATTGCTTGGAAGTTCGATCCGGGCCTTCGGTGAAGAGATGGTGCCCAACTTCGTGAGAAAGTGAACGTGCGATTCGGGAGCCTTGCCCAATCGCGTTTTCGTCAATAACGATCTTCTCGCGGGGAACAAGATAGGTGCCCCTACCGGCTTGTCCCCAGACATTATCAAGATCGTCGCGTTCGGCCTGTGCGAGACCCGCTCGGAGTGTTGGGGATTTCGCCAGAAGCGGTGCCAATGAGGGGTCAGCCGATGGCGATGCTGGACGACGTGCGGCGCCAGGGCGCTCCCCCTCCTGCGATTGTGGCAGTCCAACTTCTTCACTACGCTCCATGGCGCGGCTCCCTCGCAATGACAGGGGGTCAGCGGTGACTGATCAGTACGCGGGTCAGTGTCACGTTGTCTGGGGCGAGACCGAGGATGACCTCGGCACCGTTCACCTGCGCGGACCAGTACGGGCGGGAGTCAGGCGCATCGGGGTGAGGGGGGTATAGGGTGGAGTCCTCCCAGATGATCTCCTCGAGCAAAATGCTGGGTGGCGCGACATCAAATGTCAGCTTCGCATGCGCAGGATCGTCGGGAACACTTCTCAGCATGATGTTCCGGATCTCAAGGCCGCCCAGCATGCCGCGTTCTGCGATCCGCTCGTCCCTCAAGCCTTGTCGAGTCGGCTCTCCCAGGTGCGTGTGAAGCTGTTCATTCAATGCATCGACATCATCAAAGCGCACGCTTATCAAACGCTCGATGTCGTTTTTGAATCGCTCCATACCAATGTCACTCCCTGGTTTGACGGACTGTCGTTGATTTAAATGATGCGACGGGGCTGGTAGCGCACCGCTTGAGCACGCTGACAGCACCAACACGGGAATAGCTATCGTGAGGCAGCGACACGCTGCCACCCAGAGATGGCCCCGAAGTCCGCCCTTTGATGAAGAAGTGCATTTGTCGACCCATGCATCCATAAAATACCTCTCGCGCCGAACCTACGGCGAAGAACGTAGCACAACTCTTTTGGGGGGCACGGTTCAGATGCGCGCGTGAAATGGCGCGGTCAGAACCGGCTCGATCCGTTCGACGAAGACCTGGCCGCAGGCCCTCGTGCTCAGGAATGAACAATGGCCGCCCGTTGGGCGGCCATTGGCTCGATAGCTGCCAGTGCTTGTTGCCAGCGGCAGGCTGGACCGGCCAGGACCGCTCCGCAACGCGAAACGGCGCCCTGCTACATAAGGGTTTCATGGCGCCATTGCAGATGGCGTTGCGGAGCGTGAGGTCTTACAGCGACTTCGCGCTTTGAGAGCGGGCCGCCTCGCGTTCCGCCACCTGTGCGGCAACCGCTGCCGCGTTGGCGGCGGCGTTCGCAGCACGCTCCACTGCAGCGCGTTCTGCGTCGAACCGGGCCTGCCGCTGGGCGCTGTATCTGCGCTCCAGTTCCAGCGAAGCAATGAAGCTGTCGGGGTGCTTGGCGGCGCACGCCTGCTGCACCAATTGCACGGCACGGTCGGACAGGCCGGGTTGGATGTTGCCGAGCAGGCAGTCGGCGTAAGGCACGGAAGCAGCCGGGCTTGCGGCCAGCGCGGCAATGATCATGGCATTCAACATGCGAACCTCCTTGTGTCAGTGTCGATGGAACTCGGGACGAACCCGGCCCGAGTATGGTCTGGATTGTGGTGCAGGTGTTCCTACTCAGGCCGGATATCCCGGCACACCAGTTCCGCCAGCCCGCGGCAGGCGAAGAACAGCCCTTCGACCACACCGTCATCCAGATATCGGTCCGGCGTTGCCATCGATCGGCAGCGATCGGCGGCGTGCAACATTTCCACCACCGTCAGCATGCCAACGGCCGCCCTCTCCACGCGTGACAGTGCCACCCCGCGCCCTGTGGGAAGGCCTGCATCCGGCCAGGGCTGGCCGTCTGCACCTTCGCCCGCTCGGATGCGTTCGAGGCAGCCCAGGAAGGTGCTCAGTTCGGGTATGGGGTTGTCATCGTCGTCGTTGACGCTGGCGGCATATGAGGCATAGGACGGACGTTCGGTCATCTCGGCTTCCTCGGCTCTGGGGTGGGAATGCCACCGCATGAGACGGGTGGCGGACGGTGCGTGGCTGCAAGCCGGGATGAAGTATCGCCATTGACCGGCGGGCACAAAGGCCCCCACGCACCGCCCGCCATAAAGGCCGACGGATCACCCGCCGGCACGGTCCGCAGACAGTGCCGACGGGTGAGCGCAAACAACAAGCGATAACCTCATCACGGGCTTGCAGGCCCGGTGCCACCCGTTGTCGGTGGCGCAGCATGGTGTTTACGCCCGCGCTTGGAGTTCAATGAGAATTTTCCGAAGGGAAATGCGGACTCCATGCGCGCGAAGATGGTTGCGCAGGCGCATCTAATGCAGCAAGTGACAATGCGCGACGTATTCGTTCACGCATGTGGTCGATCACGTTGAAGAATGCCGTAAACCGCACATTGCGGCGCATCTGTCGTGAACCAGTGCGTGTAAAGCTGGCTTCGCTTTCGCCGTCAATGTCCGCTGTGCGTTCCTGTTTACCCACCGCATTTCGGTGCAGGTGCGACGGTAAAGGCGTCCTTGGCGGTTCAAACGCGACACGTGGCGGTGCACGCGCGGTATGGGGGCCGTACCCGGGCGTGAGTCACGGCAATTCATCCACGCATGGCGTGGATCTACGCATCCGGCAGGGATGTTAGGCATGTCGCAGCCGCCAACGCTTGCCTCCGGACGCTATGCTCGGCGTCTTTCCTTGGATGGGTCGCCTCAATGCGCTTGATCGTGCTGTCGCTGTTGTTGTCCGCCGTCTCCGCCGCGCCGCTGATGGCCGCCGAACCGGCGTCGCAGCCGGCGGTCGCTTCGCCGTTGGCCATCGGTGAAACCTTCACCATCGAATCCAAGGCGCTGGGCGAGACCCGCCGCATCAACGTGTACCGCCCACAACCGTGGGGCCTGGACCCGAAGACGCCGCTGCCGGTGCTGTACATGCCCGACGGCGGCATCGGCGAGGACTTCCTGCACGTGGCAGGGCTGGTGCAGGTACTGACCGGCAATGGCAGCATGCGCCCGTTCCTGCTGGTGGGCATCGAAAACACCGAGCGCCGCCGCGATATGACCGGCCCCAGCAACGTGGCGGAGGATCGCAAGATCGCGCCACGTATTGGTGGCTCGGCGGCATATCGCGATTTCCTGCGCGATGAACTGATGCCGCAGGTGCGCCAGCGCTACCCGACCACCGACGAGCGCGCGCTGATCGGCGAATCGCTGGCGGGCCTGTTCGTGGTCGAGACGCTGCTGCAGGAGCCGACCTTGTTCAACAGCTACATCGCGCTGGACCCCAGCCTGTGGTGGAACCGCGGCGCCTTGCTGTCTGGCGCAGGCAAGCAGTTGCCGTCAGTTGCCCGCAGCGGTGCGCGGCTGTTCCTGGCCAGCAGTGGCCAGCCGGAACTGGCCGCGTCGAGCGCACGCTTGGCGGCGGTGTTGCAGCAGGCATCACCGGCAACGCTGGTGAAGTACCAGCCGCTGCCGGAAGAGACCCACGCAACGATCTACCACCCCGCGGCGCTGCAGGCGCTGCGGACGCTGTTCCCGGCACCGCCGCCGGCTTCGCCCTGAGAGTGGCTTGGCGTACGGCAACACGGCGTGTGAGGATGCGGTAGCGGCGCCACCTGCGTGCGCCGCCGGCAACGGGAGAGCGAACGGATGCAGCGTGTGCGTGGATGGAGTGTGGCGGTCTGCCTGGCCGTGAGTGGTTGTGCGATGGCGGTGGCGCCACCGGCCGCGCAGGGTGAAGCGAAGGAGAGCGCGGCCACCGCTGTGCCGGGCGTGGTGCTGCCGGATACCGAAGCGCTGCGCGTGCACGATCCTGTTGGTCGTGATTATCCGATCTGGGTGGCATTGCCGGCCGACTATGCCGCGCATCCTGAAAAACGCTACCCGGTGCTGTACGTGACCGATGCGCTGTACAGCTTCCCGTTGGTGCGCAGCGTGCGCAACCTGGTGGGGCAGCAGGGCGTCAACATCGAGGATTTCATCCTGGTCGGGTTGCCGCCGCAGGAAGGCCTGACGTCCAAGCAGAGCCGCTCGCGCGATTACACACCCAGCAACCCGGTGCGCACGCCAGCGGGCTACTACAGCGATGATGTTACCTACGGTGGTGCCGCGCATTACCGCGACTTTGTTGCTGCGCAGGTGTTGCCGATGATCGATGCGCGCTACCGCACCGATCCCGCCCGGCGCGTGTTCGCGGGGCATTCCTATGGCGCGCTGTTTGGTGCTTACGTGCTGACGACCCAGCCGGACATGTTCAGCACCTACATCCTGTCCAGCCCGTCGCTGTGGTTCGACCAAGGCCTGCTGCCGCGCATGCAGGACGCCGCCGTCATCCCGGCGCAGCCGACCCGCGTGCTGTTGTCGGTGGGCGGCTACGAGACGGTCAAGGAAGGGCCGCGCTACTCCACCGGCAACGACATGCTACGGCAGGCCGCCGACTTTACTGCCCAGCTGCAGCGCAGTGGCCGCAAGCTGCAGGTGGAGAACATCGTGATTGATGGCGAAGACCATCTCACTGTGTATCCGCGGGTGATCACCCGTGCGCTGCTGCAGGTGCTTCCGGGCGAAGGACCGTATACCGACGGTTGACGGCCAATTCCATCCACGCATGCAGATGTACCAGTAGATCCACGCCATGCGTGGATGAATGTCTCACGCTGCCTGTGCATCCGCCCCGGTCAACACGCCGACATCCGCATGCCGGAAGCACAGGCGGATCGCATCCAGCAGCTCGCTCATGTTGTAGGGCTTGGGCAGGAAGTGGATGCCGTCGCGCAGCTGCGGCAGCACTGCGTGCTGATCCATGCCCGACGTCACCAGGATCGGCAGCTGGGGATACAGGCTGCGCACGCGGTTGGCCGCTTCAATGCCGCTGATCAGGCCCAGGTTGACGTCGGTGAACAACAGATCGAAACGTTCACCGGCCGCCAGCAGGCCCAGTGCCGCTTCGGCAGAGCTCACGCCCACCACGTGGCAGGCCTGGCTCTCCAGCGCCATCCGGCTCAGTTCACGGGTTTCCTCGGCGTCTTCGATCAGCAGGACGCGTGGTTCAACGTGGCGCTTGGACAGCAGCATGACGCAACAACTCCGG
>Ga0157371_10000452_pt1 | contig 50337 bp, 53 predicted proteins | sample C45metaG_FD_113462 | JGI IMG/M metagenome (GOLD analysis project Ga0157371, IMG submission 113462) | Corn rhizosphere microbial communities from Kellogg Biological Station, Michigan, USA - C4-5 metaG | ecosystem: Host-associated > Plants > Roots > Rhizosphere > Soil | place: USA: Michigan... | reverse complement strand
GCCCTATGCCGGCACGGTCAAACTGATCGCGCCCGGGCCGGGTGGCCACCCGGCCCGGGCATCCCGCCATAGCGGAACGACTCGCTTCTACATCAGTGCGAACAGACAATGCCGGCCTTGTGCAGGCATCCACAGAGCCGCGAGTCCTGGGGCATGTGGGACGGTGGCCCCCGGGACAAGCCCGGGGTGACGGTCAGGATTGTCGGGCTGCCGTCGCGCCCAATTCCACGCCACTGAACCCTTCTATCCCTTGCGCGTTTCTCCCCCCGAGCGGGGGCTGGAGACACACCATGCGCCTGCTGTTCCTCACCCTCGCGCTGCTGCCCGTCGCGGCGATTGCGCAGGACAACACGTCGCCGCCACCGCCCGACGGGGTCGGCGTCGAGACGATCGGGCTCAATCCGGGTGAGGCCAAGAGTTTCGTCCTCCGCCCCGGCAAGAACCACCAATTGCTCGTCCCCGCCGCGATCGACGATCCCGGCGCGATTTCGGTCGCTTATGCCGACAATGGGGGCAAATCGGCGATCACTGTGACCAGCGCGTCGGGCCCGATGACGTACAAAGTGCTGTCGGATCCGACCGGGAGCGGCGGCTATGTCGACGCCGGCTCCTTCACCATGCGCGGCAACGGCAATGCGACGACCGAGACGTTCAATCGCGATCTCGGCGCGATCGTCATCGGCGAGTTCAAGCCGGCGGGCTGAGCGGGGGCGGACTCACAGCCCCTTGCGGCCGAAGCCGCGCGCCGTCGGGGCGGCCATGGCGGGTTGTTGCGGCTGGTAGGCCGGCGTCGGGGTGGGCGCCGCCGCCGCGCCGCCGCCGTTCTCCAGTTCGGCGAGCCGCGCGCTGACGCGCGATTCGAACGGATCGGCCTCGGCGAAGGGCCTGCGCGTCGGGCGGCGGAAGAAGGGAGCCAGCATGGCGCGCAACGCCGATCGCATCATGAACCGCAGGATCGCGAAGAAGCCGACGATGAAGATCGCGGCGACGATGCCAAGGCTGCCCGATCCGCGCCGGGCGGGCGAGCGATAGGGAAGCGGCTGCGCGACGACCGGCGCGCTGTCGCCGTCACGTGCGACCTGACTGCCCCGCGCGGCGACCGGCGGAATGTAATCCGCGGTCGGATCCTCGCCCAGCGCCAGCGTGACCGCGCTCAGCTTTTCCGGGTCGAGTTTGATGTAGAGGTCGTCGTGATAGAGGACGAAGCCCTGCCCGGTCCGTGCCACGTCGGCGCCGTTCACCCGCTCGGTCGAATAGAGATAGCCCAGATCCAGATATTGGCCGTCACGCTCGAACGGATATGCGTTGGGCAGGTCGCGAACCAGGTCGATCCTGGAGCTGGTCGGCATGCGGAAATTGGGCTCGGCCAAGGCGGGCGCCGCAAGCATTGCAGCGGCCAGCGCGACGGCGAGTACCGCGAGCAAACGGACGGATCGGCTCATCTGTTGGCCCCCTTGGCTCGAACGCCGGTCGGGATACCCAAAACGGGTAAAAATAGGCTGAAGCCGTGCCCGGGGCGCCTCGATCGTTGCGATATCGATTCGACTGGTCGAGTAGAATGGGCTGGTTTACGCTGCGGGAATCGTCATCGATTTGGGGAAATGCGATGAACACGATGCTCGGCCTGTCGCTTCCGGCCTTTACAGAACTACACGTCGTCATCAGCCTGATCGGCATCGCCGCCGGGCTGGTGTTCTTTGCCGCCTTGGTCGGCGGGCGTTGGTTGTCGCTGATCAACGGCCTGTTCCTGGTCTTCACCATCCTGACCAGCGTCACCGGCTTCCTGTTCCCACCCAAGCCGATCGGACCGGCGTTCGTTTTCGGCGTGGTATCGCTGGTCGTGCTCGCGGTCGCGCTCTACGCTTTGTACGGGCGCAAGCTGGCTGGCGGCTGGCGGCGCGTGTTCCTGGTGACCGCGCTCTTCGCGCAATGGCTCAACATGGTCGTGCTGGTGGTGCAGAGCTATCAGAAGGTCCCGGCGCTCCATGCGCTGGCGCCGCTCGGTAACGAACCCGCTGTGCTGGCGACGCAAGCCGTGGTCGCGATCGTGATCCTCTATTTCGCCTGGGCGACGTTACGGCGTCCCGCTGCCTGAGCGTGCGCCCGGGGCGGCAGCGATGGCGGCGCGGAAATCCGCGTCGTCGATCAGAGCACTGACGAGGTCGGCATAGAGCGCAGTGTACATCCGGTCGGCTTTGTCGATCGCGACGAAGCCGAAATACGAACTGCCCCAGTTGCGCTCGACATGGAGCCGTTTGCGCAGCAGCTCATGCCCGTCGCGTGTCACCACGAACTCGGCGCCTAACCGACCGCGCGCCTGGCCGATCGGTGCGCCGACATCATTCTCGGTCAACGTGCCGCCGATCGAGATCGGCGCAGCGGGATCGAGTTTGCCGGTAGCACGCAGCTGCGCCTTCAGCGTCTCACCCAGATAGGCGGCGAACGATCCGCCTTCTGGACGCACCGCGGACAATCGCACGCCGAGCGCGGCGTCCGACATGCCCGGCGCGGCGGTGAAGTTGCCCACCGCGAGCGGCGGGAGTCGTGCTGCATCGATCCGGTTGATCACCGTGATCGAGGGCTGCGGCGCCGGCATGCGCGGGATCGCGCACCCGCCGAGCGCCGCCGCCAGGAGCAGCAGCGCATGTCCGGTTTTCACGGCGCGGTGGTCGCGGCCGCCGGTGCCGGCTGTGCGGCCGCTATGGTCGGCTGCGTCACCGTCGCGCCGCTCGCCGCGGGATAGGCCGGGTCAGCGGCGATCGCGTTGAGCGCGTGGCTGAGCGTCAGATGGATCATCATGTTCACCGCGACGGTAATGCCCTTCACCTTCACCACGTCTGGCGGCAGCGTCTTGTTCCCGAACTTGAAGATGATACGGTAATGTTCAGCCTTCTGGATCGGCGCGCCATTGGCCGGAGTGTAGGTCGTGGTCACCTCATAGGTGTCGCCGGCGATCACGCCGGCAAGGCCAAAGGTGAGGCCGGCAGCGAAACCCTTCTTGGCTGCTCCCTTGTCGGTAATGTCATTGATCAACACGGTCAGGCGACCGCCCTTGGCGGAAGGTTCGGCGCTGGTCGTGCCGAACACGCCAGTTGCGGCGACTTCCTTGGTGACGATCGGCGTGACGTATTTGGTCGCCTTGGCGTTGGTGACGCCATCGGTCTGAAATTCGGTGATCAGCTGGACAGCGGGCGGGCCGGCCACACTGACCTTCTCCGCGGCGGTAAGCTCGACCAACTGCGTCGTGACATAGATAGATGCACGCGCGACGCCGGTGACCGCAATCAGGGTAACGCAGGCGGCAACGGTGAGGCGGCGCCAGGACAGGCGGCCGCGATCGGCGAACGAAATCATGAAACTCCCCCTTCCCCTCAAGCGATCGCCCCGGATCGCCGGCGCCATCTTGGCGTCGCTCGACGCCTCGCGCAACGGGGAAAGCAGGGGAAGCGCGCGCTGCAAGGCGCGCTCCCCTGCCGCCGGTCAGCGTACCTGCGCGTCGTGCTTCTGGCGATAGATGGCGCGGCTGGTGCGGTCCTGCATCCGCTCGATGCGATAGCGTTCGCGGCCGCTCAGCCCGCCGCCGTCAGCGCGGCTGCGTGCTTCGTAATTGGCGATATGGCCTTCACGGCGTTCGAGCCGATAGGTTTCGCGAGCGTTGAGCTGGCCCGAATTGACGCCGTTGGCGATGCGCTGTTGCTGGCGATTTTGGCGCTGGTTGATCCGCGCCTCGGCCGGCGCGGCGGCGGTCAATGCGGTCAGGCCGATCAACGCGGCGCAAAAGAGCTTGGAACGCATGTCACTTCTCCTCTGGGGTATCGTCCCCGCGAGGATCAACGAACCGCCGCGCCTCACCCTTCGGTCTGGCCGAACCGGTCAGATCCAGCCCGGCGCGTGGACGACCTCCAGCTTGATCCCGTCGGGGTCGGCGAAGAAGACGGCGTAATAATCACCCGAATATTCGGGATAATGCGCCGGCGGATCGAGCACCGGGATGCCGTGCTCGACCAGCAGGGCATGCGCGGCGTCGACCGCCTCGCGGCTCTCGACCCGCCAGGCGAGATGGTGGAGGCCCGGCGCATAGCGGTCGTGCGATCCGCCGCTGGTCGCGGTGCGGACGCCCAAAGAGGCGCCGAACGGCTCGCGGCCCTTCAAATCCCATTCGCAGCCGTCTGGCCGATCCTTGACCATCGTATAGCCGAGGAAGTCGAGCATTGGCGCATAGACGCGCCGGGCTGCGGCGACGTCGCTCACGCTCAGGTCGATATGGTGGACGGCACCGCGATTGGCGTTCGCATCGGTCATGAGTCGACTCCTTCGGCGTAAGAACATATCATGAACACTCCACCCGATTCGGAGGACTGTCATGCTCGTGCAAACGCTTCACCGCCTGTTCTTCGCCATCAAGCCGGCGATGCACGCCATTCCCGCGATCGAGGCGGCGCGGCGGCTCCATTGTCCCGGCCGCCCGGTCCGCAGCGAGCATCTCCATGTCACGATGGAGATCTTCAACGACCATATCGGCCTGCCCGAAAGGCTCGTCGACCGGCTGATCGCGGTGGGTAACGATATCGACATGCCGGGGTTCCTGCTGTCGATGGGGCGCGTGGTCGGGACGACGCGGTCGGTCGCGCTCCGGCCCAATGGCCGCTCGACCGGGCTCGCCTTGCTGCAGCGCGCGATCCGCGAGCGGGTGACCGATGCCGGGCTGGAGCCGCGCGAGGGTTGGACGTTCAACCCGCACATGACGCTCGGCTATCGCGACGAGGCAGCCTTCTCGCGCGCGATCGATCCGATCCTGTGGCAGGTCGAGGAATTGGTGCTGGTCCACAGCCATGTCGGCGAAACGCGGCATGATGTGATCGGGCGGTGGACGCTCTCGCCGGAATTGCCGTTGTTTCAGTGAGTTAATTCCTCCCCGAGCTTGCTCGGGGAGGGGGACCGCCCGCGAAGCGGGGGGTGGAGGGGAAATGTCCCGTCCTCGCCGCTGCGCGGCTGCGGCCCCTCCACCATCCGCTGCGCGAATGGTCCCCCTCCCCAAGCAAGCTTGGGGAGGATTTGCTCAGATCGCCGGCAGCGCCCAGTCGATCGGTTTCTCGCCATGCGCTTGCAGAAACGCATTGGCCTTGGAGAAATGGCGGCAGCCGAAGAATCCCGAATAGGCCGACAAAGGCGACGGGTGCGGCGCGCGCAAGACCAGATGCCGCCCGCCGCGCTCGACCGATTCGACGAACGCAGCTTTCTTCTGCGCGTGGCTGCCCCACAGCATGAACACGACCGGTTTCTCGCGCGCATTGACCAGGCGGATCACCGCATCGGTGAAACGCTCCCAGCCGCGCCCCTGATGCGACGCGGCCATCCCCATCTGCACGGTCAGCACGGCGTTCAAGAGCAGCACGCCCTGTTCGGCCCAATGTTCGAGAAAGCCGTGCCGCGCCGGCGGAATGCCGAGATCCGCCTCCATTTCCTTGTAGATATTGACCAGGCTCGGCGGGGTCCGCGTCCCCGGCTTGACCGAAAAGCACAGGCCGTGCGCCTGGCCGGGGCCGTGATAGGGGTCCTGCCCGAGGATGACGACGCGGACATTCTCCAGCGGCGTCAAATCGAGCGCGCGGAACCATTCGGGTCCCTTGGGAAAGATCGCCTTGCCCGCCGCTTTTTCGGCGACCAGGAAGGCGCGCAGGCTCGCCATATAGTCGCTGGCGAACTCGCCGCGCAGCGGTTCGAGCCAGCTTGGGTGGAGGTTGGGCTCGCTCATCGTCTGGCCTCAGGCCGCGTGCTCGACCAGCGCCTTATATTCGGGATGGCGCTCGATGAACGCCTTCACGAACGGACAGATCGGGATGACCTTGAGCCTTCGGTCGCGCGCCGAATCGAGCGCCGCGCGGATCAGCTTCGACGCGATGCCGCGCCCCTCGAGCTTCTTGGGTACCAACGTATGAGTGAAGGTGATCGTATCGCCTTCCAGCTGGTACGCGGCGATCGCGCGATGGCCGTCGACCTCGAGCTCGAATTCGTTCTCGGCGCGATTGTCGGTGACGACGTTTTCCATGCTGGTTCTCCGCTAGCTGCAAGGCCCGCTTAACGGTAGCACCGCGCCATGCAACCCAGCCGCAGTATCGGCCTCGCCGTGATCGCCGCATCCAATCCAACGCAAACCGCATTGTTTAAAGCCCTCTCCCGCGTGCGGGAGAGGGTTTGGGTGAGGGTCTTCTTGCTTCTTCCAAGCATGGAGACAGAAGAAGAAGACAGAAGACCCTCACCTTCCCACCGCTTCGCGGCGGGCCCCTCCCTCTCCCGCACACGGGAGAGGGGCTTTTCGCGCCTGCCGGGCGCGATTTGATGGAAGTCTGACCCGCGCATGGCTACATCCGCCACCGTGACCGATCCCGTTAGCGTACTTCATTCGACCTTCGGCTTCCCTGCGTTTCGCGGCGTGCAGGAATCGGTGGTGTCGCGCGTGCTGGCGGGGGAGAATACGCTGGCGGTGATGCCGACCGGGGCGGGCAAGTCGCTCTGCTACCAATTGCCGGCGGTGATGCTCGACGGCACCTGCGTTGTCGTCAGTCCGCTGATCGCGTTGATGCACGATCAGCTGCGCGCGGCCGAAGCGGTTGGCATTCGCGCCGCGACTCTTACCAGCGTCGACGAGAATCGCGCGGAGACGCGCGGGCGCTTCCTCGATGGCGAGCTCGACTTGCTCTATGTCGCGCCCGAACGCGCCTCGAACGGCGATTTCCGCGATCTGCTCGAGCGCGGGCGCGTGGCCTTGTTCGCGATCGACGAAGCGCATTGCGTCAGCGAATGGGGGCACGATTTCCGCCCCGACTATCGCCTGTTGCGTCCGCTGCTCGACAAGTTCCCCGGAGTCCCGCGGCTCGCGCTGACCGCGACCGCCGACGCGCACACCCGCGCCGACATCCTCGAGCAGCTCGGCATTCCCAGGGACGGCTTGATCGTCGCCGGGTTCGACCGGCCCAATATCCGTTATGCGATCAGCCCGCGCGACAACACCACGCGCCAGATCGCCGATTTGATCGCCGATACGCCCGGCCCCGGCATCGTCTATGCCCAGACCCGCGCGGGTACCGAGAAACTGGCCGAGGCTTTGGCCAAGACCGGCCGTCCGACGCGCGCTTATCATGCCGGGTTGGAGCCCCATATCCGGGCGAAGAACCAGGCCGATTTCGTCGCATCGGAAGACATGGTGATCGTCGCCACCGTCGCGTTCGGCATGGGCATCGACAAGCCCGACGTTCGCTTCGTCGCGCATGCCGGCCTGCCCAAGTCGATCGAGGCTTATTACCAGGAAACCGGCCGCGCCGGGCGCGACGGCGATCCGGCGATCGCGCATCTGTTCTGGGGCGCCGACGATTTCGCCCGCGCCCGGCAACGGATCGGCGAGGTCGAGGCCGCACGCCAGCCGGGCGAGCGCATCCGGCTCAACGCGCTCGGCGCGCTGGTCGAGACGGCGGGATGCCGCCGCAAGCTGCTGCTCGGGCATTTCGACAAGCGCGACGTGCCCGACCGCTGCGGCAATTGCGACAATTGCCTCAATCCCCCCGCCGCGGTCGATGCCACTACGGTGGCGCAGAAATATCTCTCGGCGGTGTTCCGCACCGGCCAGAGCTTCGGCAGTGGCTATGTCGAAGCGATCCTGACCGGCCAGTCGAGCGAGCGCAGCCTGATGAACGGGCACGAAAAGCTGTCGGTATTCGGCATCGTCGACGGCGAGGAAGCGGCGCTGCTGCGTCCGGTCGGCCGCGCGCTCCAGGTCCGCGATGCGCTGCGCACCAATCCGCATGGCGGGCTGGAGTTCGGCCCCGGCGCGCGCGCGATCCTGAAGGGCGAGGAGAGCGTCGAGCTGATCGTTCCGCCCAAGCGCGAGCGCCGCCGCCGCGGCGGGGCGGCGACGGGCGGCACCAACCCGGTCGGCGATCCGCTGTTCGAGGCGCTGCGCGACAAGCGCCGCGAGCTTGCGAAGGAAGCGAGCGTGCCGCCTTATGTCATCTTCCACGATTCGGTGCTGCGCGCGATGGCGGAGCTCAAACCGGACACCCGCGCCGCGCTCGGCACGATTTCTGGCGTGGGCGAACGCAAGCTCGACGCTTATGGTGATGCCTTCCTGCAAGTGATCCGGGAAGCGGCATGAGTCTCTTTCCCGAACAACGATGAGGTCCAAGTGACGATGATCCGCAAGGTCGACGACAGCATTTCGGTGGCACCCCAGATTTCGGTCGACGATGTCGCGGCGATCAAGGCCGCCGGCTTCACGGCAATCGTCAACAACCGCCCCGACGACGAGGAAGCCGGCCAGATTCCCGGCGACGCGATCCGCGCGGCGGCGGAGGCGGCGGGGCTCAGCTACACGGCGATCCCGATCACCCATGCCGGCTTCAGCTATCCGCAGATCGCGGCGATGGCAGAGGTGCTCGGCGCGGCCGACGGGCCGGTGCTGGCCTTTTGTCGGTCCGGCACGCGATCGTGCAATTTGTGGGCCCTGGCCCAGGCCAAAAACGGCGCCGATGCCGACGCGCTGATCGCCAAGGGCGCCGGCGCGGGCTATAATCTCGACGGCCTCCGGCCGTTGCTCGATCAGTTGAAGGCGCAGGCATGACTCACGCCCAGCTCGTCCAGCTCGCAGGGTCGATCGTCGCGATCCTGGCGCTGGCCGGGTTTGCGCGCTGGCTCAAGCTGGGAGAGAGCCGGATCGCCACCGAGGACGACGCCCGCCGCTTCGCCGAAGAGGCATTGGCCGGGTTCGAGGGCGGTCGTGCGCTGATCTCAGGCGATGGCAGCGCGGCTTTGGTCCAAGGGCAAGGCACGATCGCGGTGCTCAAACGCCACGGCGCCAAGGTCGCGGTGCGCCGGCTGGTTCCCCCGCTCCGCGTGCGCGAAGCAGTCGAGGGCGCGACCGTCGATACCGGCGAGAAATTGTTCGGACCGGTCACGTTGTTCGGCATTACCACCGATCAGGTTCGGGGTCTGGAAGCACCACTGACACTCGTGTAAGCAAGCCGCGGATGAGGGGTAAATATGCCCCAGAGGATGCTGATGACCGCGCCGCACTTGCCCGACATCGTCTCGCTCGCCGTGCCCGGCTTCGTGCTGCTGGTGCTGGCCGAGATGCTGGTCGCCCGGGCCAGGGACAAAAGCCGTTACGAGCCCAAGGACACGCTGACCAGCCTGGCGCTTGGCACCGGCAGCACCGTCGCGGGGGCGATAACCGCAGGCCTGATCTATGCGATGGCGACCTGGCTCTACGGTCACTTCCGGATCGTCACCTTACCCAATCCCTGGGCCTGGTATTGGTTCGCTTTGTGCTTCGTGATCGACGATTTCGCTTATTACCTGTTCCACCGCTCGGCGCATCGCGTGCGGTGGTTTTGGGCGAGCCACGTCATCCATCACAGCTCGCAACATTATAATCTGTCGACCGCGCTCAGGCAGACCTGGACCGGGTTCCTCTCGATCGCCTTCCTCTTCCGCCTGCCTTTGTTCCTGGTGTTTCCGCCGGCGATGGTGCTCTTCGTCGGTGGGGTGAATCTGATCTACCAATTCTGGATCCACACCGAAGTGATCGGCCGGATGCCGCGCTGGTTCGAAGCGGTGATGAACACGCCGTCGCACCACCGCGTCCATCACGCGACCAACCCGCGCTATCTCGACAAGAATTATGCGGGCGTGTTCATCGTCTGGGACCGCTGGCTGGGCACGTTCGAGCCCGAGCGTGACGACGAGGCGCCGCGCTACGGCATCGTCAAGAATCTCGGCAGCTTCAACCTGATCTGGGCGGCGTTCCACGAATGGGTCGGGATCGCCAAAGACGTATGGGCGGCGCCGGGGCTCGAGGCCAAGTGGAATTACATCGCCAAGCCGCCGGGCTGGAGCCACGACGGCAGCCGCGAGACATCGGAAACAATCAAGGCGCTGTGGGAACAACGCGAGCGGGAGAAAGCTGAGTGGACGAAGCCGATATCGTCGTCGTCGGGGGAGGATCGGGCGGTGCCGCGGCGGCCGGACGGCTCAGTGAGGACGGCCGCCACACCGTAGCGTTGCTCGAGGCGGGTGGGCGCAATACCGGGCTGAGGACGCGCGTCCCCGGCTTCATGGCGTTCCAGAACGACAAGACCAACTGGCGGCTCGAAACCGTGCCGCAGCCGGGGCTCAATGGCCGGCGCGGCTATCAGCCGCGCGGCAAGGGGCTGGGCGGATCGAGCGCGATCAACGCGATGCTCTATCTGCGCGGCAATGCCTGGGATTACGACAATTGGGCAGCGATGGGCTGCGACGGCTGGTCCTATGCCGATGTGCTGCCGACGTTCAAACGGTCCGAGGGCAATGAGCGCGGGGCGGACGCGTTCCATGGCGGCGACGGGCCGCTCAGTGTGTCCGACCAGCATTGGCCGCACCCCGGCAGCCTCGAATTCGTCGAGGCGGCGGCGATGCTGCAGATTCCGCGCAACCAGGATTTCAACGGCGCGCGGCAGGACGGCGTGGGCCTCTATCAGGTGACGCAAAAGGGCGGCGAGCGCTGGACGTCGAGCCGTGCTTATGTCGAGCCGGCGCTGTCGCGGCCCAATTTCCACGTCGTGACCGAAGCCCTGGCCGAGCGCGTGCTGTTCGAGGACGGCAAGGCCTGGGGCGTCGCCTACGCCCGCGGCAACGAACACCACGTCATCCGCGCGCGCAAGGCGGTGGTGCTGGCGGGCGGGGTGTTCGGCACGCCGCAATTGCTGATGCTGTCGGGGATCGGCCCGGCCGCGCATCTCGCCGCGCACGGCATCGCCGTCGCGATCGACCGGCCGGGCGTCGGCGCGAACCTGCAGGACCATATCGACTATGTCGCGGCCTATGAGGTCCCCGGGCGCTTCTTCCTCGGCAGTTCGCTGGCCGGCACGCTCAGCATGGCAGGTGGCGTGATCCGCTGGTTCAGGAGCCGATCGGGGGTGATGACCACGCCGTTCGCCGAAGCCGGCGGCTTTCTGACCGTGATGCCCGATGCGCCGGCGCCCGACGTCCAGCTGCATTTCGTGCCGGTGGTGCTTGAGGATCACGGGCGGACCAAGGTCAAGGCGCATGGCTTTTCCTGCCATGTCTGCGTGCTCCGGCCGGAAAGCCACGGCAACGTCCGCCTCGCCTCGCCCGATCCGCGCGACGCGCCGCTGATCGATCCGGCCTTCCTGACCGATCCACGCGACATGGCGGTGATGAAGGCGGGGGTGCGCACGATGTACCGCATCCTCAACGCCCCGCCGCTCAGCCGGCATCGCGGCAAGGACCGCTACCCGATCGATTTCGGCGACGACGATGCGCTGGAGCGGCTGATCCGCGCGCGCGCCGATACCGTCTATCACCCGGTCGGCACCGCGCGGATGGGGGCCGATGCCGATGCGGTGTGCGACCCCAAGCTGCGCGTACGCGGGGTCGAGGGGCTGTACGTCGCCGACGCCTCGATCATGCCCAAGCTGATCAGCGGCAACACCAACGCGCCGTCGATCATGATCGGCGAGCGTTGCGCCGATTTCGTGAAGGCGGATTTGGCGGGGTAGCGCTTGCCGAACTGTCTTGTGCTCCTGCGAAAGCAGGAGCCCAGGATTACAAGCGACATCCCGTGCGACTCTAGGCTCCTGCTTTCGCAGGAGCACGGTGAACTGGGTCGCGTGCCGCTATTCAATATACCCAGTCGACCGTCAGAAACACCTTGTCGGTATCAGTCGCGAACGTATCCGCGCGGTAATGCGCGAAGCGTACGGCAAGCGTGTAGCGCTTGACCTTGGCCGAGGCGATCAGATCGAGTTCGTCGCCATAATGGAGCGACAACCTGTCGCTGTCGAAATGGTGATATGTCGCGCCAAGCCCGTAACTCGACACCCAGCCCTGACCCTTCCAATTGGCGCCGACCGTCGCATAGGCATCGCGCAACCCGTTGGGCGGGGTGACGGTGAACTTGCTGTCCCAACCCTGGAACTTGAAGAACGAGGCGAGCGGGGTCTGCACGCTGGTCAGCGCGACGCCCTTGTCGGCGCCGAGCACTTCGTAGCCCGCCGTCGCGCTCAGCACCTTGCCCGCCAGGCTTGCTTCGCCCAGCCAGTAGTTCGCGGCATAATGGTTGGGATTGCGCGCATAGTCGCTCTGCCGCGCATAGCTCGCGACATAACCGAGCTTCAGTGTCTTCGCGAGCGCGCGGCTGCCGGCAAAACGGGCGCCATAGGTCTGGCTCGACAGACGGAAACCCGACAGCGCCACTGAATCCTGATCGACCAGATAGGCGAAGCCCGACAGCGTCCCGACCGGGGTCGCATAACCGATCGTGCCGAACCAATTGTTGCCGCCGATCGATTGCGGTCGCGCCGGCGTGCCCTGGATGCCGTTCACGGTACGCACCGACCAGGAATAGGCCGTGTCGATGCTCAGGTTCTTCACGCCGGACCATTGCACGCGCACCGCGTCGAACGTCTGCTCGTTCTGCCGCCATGCGGCCGGCCCGACGAAGCGCTGATCGGCGAAGTCGAGGACCTGTCGACCGACGATCAGCTTCAGGCCCTTCGCGGCATAGCTCAGCTGCGCGCGGTTGAGCTCGATATTGCCGGGGTCGGGGACGAGGGGGGTAAGGCGGCCGTTGAACCCGTCATTGTAGTTGGTCGTGAAGGGGATCGTTCCCTCCGCCTCGACCAGCGCGCTGAGCGGCCCGGCGCTCGCCTGGACGCCGCTGCGAATGCGCAAAGTAACCGCGTCGGCGTCGTCGGCGATGCCGTCCTGGTCGGCATGCTCGTAACGCAGCCGCGCATCGATCAGCGGTTTGAGCGCGATGTCCTGGGCATGCGCCATCGACGCGGTAAGCCCGATCGTGGCGAGCGCGGCGGCTCGCAAAGTCCAAAGATGCATCCGGGTTACTCCGCCGCGTCGATCGCCAGGGCGCCGCGCTCGGGCGTGTTCAGCGCGCCGAGCTCGCCATCGGCCCGCGCCTTGCGGCCGTAGACGATCTCGAACAGCGGCCCGGCCATCATCGTCGTGACGATCGCCATCAACACCAGCATCGAGAACAGAGTCGGGCCGATCACGCCCTTCTGCAACCCGATATTGATGATGATCAGCTCCATCAGCCCGCGCGAATTCATCAGCGCGCCGATGCCCAATGCGGTGCGATTATCCTCGCCCGACAGCCGCGCCGCCGCCCAGCACGCGCCGAACTTGGCCAGCACCGATACCGCCAGGACGCCGAGCGCGATCAGCACCAGCTCGACCGAATTGACCATGTCCATCCGGGTGTTGAGGCCCGAATAGGTGAAGAACATCGGCAGCAGCAGGACGACCGCGAGCGGCTCGACCTTGCGCTTGAGCTCGGCGACGAACCGCCCGCGTGGCATGCACACGCCGAGCAGAAAGCCGCCGAAAATCGCGTGGATGCCGATCGCATCCATCACGAATGCGGACAGACAGAACAGCATCAGGGTGACCGCCAGGATCGTGATGCTCATCTCGCCCTCGGCCTCGACGATACGGCCGAGTGGCGCGAGCAGGCGCCGGCCATAGAGCAGCATGAACGCGGTGTAGATAATGGCGCCGCCGATCGCGAGCACCGCGACGCCGGGTCCTGCCCCGAACGTCGCCAGCACGACCGCCAGCACGCACCACGAGGTGGCATCGTCGAACGCGCCCGCGGTGAGCGACAAGGTGCCGAGCGACGAATTGGCGAGGCCGCGCTCGTTGATGATCCGCGCGAGCATGGGGAAAGCGGTCAGCGCGATACACGCGCCCATGAACAGGGTCGCATTGGCGGTGCTGATTCCCGGCGCGAACAACCCCGGCACGGTCAGCAGCAGCGGCGTGATCAGCGCGGCGAGCAGGAACGGCACGACGATGCCCGCGGCCGAAACGCCGGCCGCGCTCTTCGCTTTCGCCTTGAAATGATCGAGGTTGAGCGTCAGCCCGACCATGAACATGTACAGCCCGACGCCGAGTTGCGCGCCGGCATAGAGCACGTTGCGCGTTTCCTTGGGGAACAGAGCGAGCTGGAAATCGGGGAATAGCAGCCCGAGCAGCGAGGGTCCGAGGATGACGCCCGCGATCATCTCGCCCACCACCTGCGGCTGGCCGAGTAATTTCTGTCCGGCCCAGCCGACCGCGCGGCACGCGAGCAGAATCACCGCGAGCTGGAGGAAGAAATGCACGCTGAAATCGCCGGGCGTGTAGCTCTTCGCGACCGCCTGGACCGCGGGGCCGTGCGGCGACAGGATTCCCGTCACCGTCGATATCAGACTGTCGATCACCCCTTGCGCCATTCACTCCCCCTCTCGCTTTTGCCGGTCTTGCCGGACCCTTTTCGCGCTCAGGGGAATTCGATTTGATAGCGCTAGCAATAGTCAAAATGCGCCGCTTGGTCGCCATGCATGCGTTTTTTCGGATCGCGGGCAAAATGTGTTGCAGGGGCGCTACAAGGTAGTAACGTACCTACATAATCAGCGCGCTTATGGAGGCCGTGAGGGATCGAAAATGAAGGTCGTCAGCAGCCGCGAGTTCAATCAGGACGTCAGCCAGGCGAAGCGGCTGGCGCGATTCGAGCCGGTCTTCGTCACCGATCGCGGGCGGCCGACGCATGTCCTGATGAGCATGGACGCGTTCCGCCGCCTGTCAGGGCAGAGCGAGACGATCGTCGATCTGCTCGCCGCGCCCGACGGGCAGAGCCACACCTTGCCCGACAAGGACGCGCCGACCCGCGCCGATCCCTGGCACCATCGCGAGGCGGAGCGCTGAGTGCATTTGCTCGACACGCCGGTGGTTATCGCGTTGCGTGACGCACGCAGCGGACGCGCCGATCCTGCGCTCAGCGCCTGGGCGTCGGGCGTCGCGCCGCAGAGCTTGTTCATTTCCGCGATCACGCTGCACGAACTCGAAGGCCTGGCCGCGCGCGCGTCGCGCAAGGATCGCGCGGCGGGGGCGTCGTGGCACGGCTGGATCGACGATCAGGTGATGCGGGCGTTCGACGGCCGCGTGCTGGCGATCGACTCGGCGATCGTGCGGCGCGCGGCCACGCTCGATTATGCCGATCAGCGCGACGGGTTGCTCGCCGCCACCGCGCTCGCCCATGGCCTGACGCTGGCGACGCTGCGCCCCCGCGCGTTCAAGGCCGGGCGAGTCAAGGTGTTCGACCCGTCGCGCTATGTCGCCGATGCGCCGCAAGGCGACTGGCGCCAGGCATCGCGCGCGGCGCCGGCGTGGATCAAGGGCCTGTTCGTACGCAGTTAGGAACGGTAGCGAAGGATCATGGAGGGAAAGCGCAGCATCCTGATCGTCGGTGGCGGCACGGCAGGCTGGCTGACGGCTGCCTATCTCGCCAAGTTCCTGGACGTCGCCAATCGCCCCGACCTGTCGATCACGCTGGTCGAATCGCCTGATATCGGGATCGTCGGGGTTGGCGAAGGCGCGTTCCCGACGATCCGCACCACGTTGCAATTCCTCGATATCGACGAGCGCGATTTCATCCGGGCAACCGGCGCCACCTTCAAGCAAGGCATTCGGTTCGACGACTGGGCGCGCACGCCGATATCGGGCAAACGCGAACACTATTTCCACCCGTTCGAAGCGCCACTCTATGCGCCCGACGCCAGCCTCGTGGCGCTCTGGCTGGCGGAGGACGAGGCGACGCGCCCGCCCTTTGCCGAGGCGGTGACGATCCAGCATCGCGTCGCGGAGGAGCGCCGCGGGCCCAAGCGCGCCGAGGAGGACGGATTCTCCGCGCCGCTCAATTACGCATATCATTTCGACGCGGCAGCGCTGGCGCGTCTGCTCGCCGATCGCGCGCGGGAACTCGGCGTGGCGCATGTCGAGGATCGCCTGCTCGGCGCGACGTTGGACGATCGGGGTATGATCGCCGGGCTCGACTTCGAACGCTCCGGCATGCTGACCGCAGATCTGTTCGTCGATTGCACCGGGCTTCGAGCCGAGTTGATCGGCAAGGCGATGGCCGAACCGTTCGTTTCGGTGCGCCGCTATCTGTTCACCGATCGCGCAATAGCCTGTCGGGTACCGCGCGGCGATCCGGACGCCCCGCTTCCCAGCTATACGATCGCCGCCGCGCACGAGGGCGGCTGGATATGGGACATCGGCTTGCGCGACCTGCGCGGAGTCGGTTCGGTCTATTCGAGCGACCATGTCGACGAGACACGGGCCCGCCATGTGCTGGGCGACTATATCGGCCGTGCCGATCTTGCCGCCGACGCTCGGCTGATCGCGTTCGATCCCGGTTATCGCCGCCGGCAATGGGTCGGCAATTGCGTCGCGGTCGGGATGGCGGCGGGGTTCCTCGAGCCGCTCGAATCGACCGGGATCGTGCTGATCGAGGCGGCGGCGGCGATGATCGCCGAATTGCTTCCGCCGAGCGGGCCGGTCGACGCCTCGGCGGACCGTTTCAATACGTTGATGGCCGCGCGGTTCGACAATATCGTCAACTTCCTGAAGCTGCATTATTGCCTCAGCCGGCGCGACGAGCCGTTCTGGCGCGACAATGTGGATCCGGCATCGATCCCCGATGCCCTCGCGGTAATGATCGACCGCTGGCGTTCGCGCCCACCCAGCCGGTTCGACTTCACGCTCGACGTCGAGACCTTCGCCTATTTCAACTATCAGTACATTCTCTACGGCATGGGTTTCCGTACCGACCCGCCGGGTGGCGGGGTGTCCGATCGGCGCCAGGCCGCGACTGCTTTTGCCCGCATCCGTCATTTCGGCGATCAGGCGGTCGACGATTTGCCATCGCATCGCGAGCTGATCCGGCAGATCAACGAACGCTGATCCCTCCGCGTAACAGCGGGTCGAGCGTGGGTTGGCGGGCTGAATTCCTACTCCAAACGCCTTCCCGGCGAAGGCCGGGGCCTAGGCGCGACGTAGCTTCGACGGCGCGATGCCATCTCTAAGTGCGCGAAGCTGGGTCCCGGCCTTCGCCGGGAAAGCGGAGGACAAGGAGGGTCGCTAAACCTACTTCCACGTTACGACGCACGTTGGCGCTTGCGCACGAGGCCCCGGCCTTCGCCGGGGCTACGCACCGAATGCCTGTGGCATTCGATGCTTGAAAAGAGGGCCGGTGACTTTCGTCACCGGCCCAGGTCGTCCGCAGGAGGAACGTGGTGGGGGGCGCCGGGTCGACCGGCGCCCCGATCTTGTCAGTAGTGGTAGGCCCGCTCGCCATGCTCGGCGATGTCGAGGCCTTCGCGCTCCACTTCTTCCGACACCCGGAAGCCCCAGAGCTTGTCGATGATGACGTAGAGGATCGCGGCACCGAGGCCGGACCAGAGCAAGGTGATGCCGACCGCCTCGGCCTGGGTGGTCAGCTGAGCGACCCAGTCATAAGGCGCCACGACCAGCGTGCCCGGCTTGGAGGCATAGTCGGCAATGCCCTGACCGCCCAGCGCCGGGTTGGCGAGGATGCCGGTCATCAGCGCGCCGGTGATGCCGCCGATGCAGTGGACGCCGAACACGTCGAGCGAGTCGTCATATTTGAACTTCGACTTCACATAGCTGACGAAGAAGAAGCAGATCGGCGAGACCATCAGGCCCAGGATCACCGAGCCCATCGTGCCGGCAAAGCCCGAGGCGGGGGTGACGGCGACCAGGCCGGCAACGACGCCCGAGGCAGCACCGAGCAGACGGCTTGCCGCGCACGATCTGTTCGGTCAGCAGCCAGCTCATGCCGGCAGCGGCGGTGGCGATCATCGTGTTCATGAAGGCAACCGAGGCAACCGACGTCGCTTCGAGGTTCGAACCAGCGTTGAAGCCGAACCAGCCCACCCACAGCAACGACGCGCCGATCATGGTCATGGTCAGCGAGTGCGGCGGCATCGGCTCGTTCGGGTAGCCGAGACGCTTGCCGAGCAGCAGGCACATCACCAGGCCGGTGATGCCGGCGTTGATATGGACGACGGTGCCGCCCGCAAAGTCGATCGCGCCCTTCTGGAAGAGCCAGCCGGCCTCGCCATTGACCGCGTCGAGCGCTGCCTTGCCCTTGAGCGCGGCGGCGGCGACGGCATCAGGCCCGTCCCAATACCAGACCATGTGCGCGATCGGGAAATAGACGAAGGTCGCCCAGAGCGCGACGAACAGCATCAGCGGCGAGAATTTGATCCGCTCCGCCACCGATCCGACGAACAGCGCCGGGGTGATCATCGCGAACGTCATCTGGAACAGGACATAGGTCAGTTCCGGAATATAGACGCCGTTCGAGAAGGTCGCCGCGGCGGCATTGGCATCGACGCCCTTCAGGAAAAGCTTGGTGAAGGGATTGCCGACGAGCGAATTGTAGGTCGTGAAGGTCTCCGAATAGCCCCAGCACACCCAGATCACACCGATCATGCAGACGATCATCAGCACCTGGGTCAGCACCGACAGCATGTTCTTGGTGCGGACCAGGCCGCCATAGAACAGCGCCAGGCCGGGTACCGACATCATCAGCACCAGCAGGGTAGACACCAGCATCCAGGTATTGTCGCCCTTGTTCATATTGGCGAGCGACGGCGTGGCGATAACGGGTGTGGCGGCAGGCGCGGGCGCAGCGGCCACGGCCTGGGCAAAAGCCGGGTGGCACATCAGCGCAGCAACGCCGATCGCTCCCAATCCGGCCAGAATCTTGGTCGATTGTTTCATCATTCCCCCCATCTCAGAGAGCGCTGTCATCGGTTTCGCCGGTGCGGATGCGCACCGCCTGACCGACGTCGAGCACGAAGATCTTGCCGTCGCCGATGGCGCCGGTGTTGGCGGATGCCTGGATCGCTTCGATCACCGCGCCCGCCATGTCGGATGCGCAGGCGACCTCTATCTTGATCTTCGGCACCATGTTCGTGCTGTATTCCGCACCGCGGTAAATCTCGGTCTGGCCTTTTTGTCGGCCGAACCCCTTCACCTCGGTCACGGTCATACCCGCGACGCCCACGCCCGACAGTGCTTCACGCACCTCGTCGAGCTTGAACGGTTTGATGATGGCAATGACGAGTTTCATCGCGCCCCTTTCCGTTTTGTCCCGGAATGCTGCATCGCAAGGGGCGTGCCAGATTCGAATCTGCGCGTTTCGGGGCGGAATCGCGTAATGAAATGTTACGCAGACGTTAAAATTTGTGCAGCTGCGAATGCGTGCTTATTTTTCAGGCAGAATCATCTGCCCATTCTTTAAGCAGGCGCTGAGCCAACGCCAGATCGTCTTCATCCACCATCACCCGCACCGGGATCAGCCGAAACGACCCCTCGGCCATATGCGTGCCCGCGTCGAACGCGATCGCCGGAATGCCTTCGGATTCGAGCCGGCCGACGATGATATGCGCTTCCGGATAGGAATAGCCGCCGAGTTCGACCAGGCTCATTGCTGCTGTTGTTCCTGCTGCTGACTCGGGGGCGGTCCCATCGTCGGGTTGCGCACCGGCAGCCCGTCGATGCTCTTCAGCCGCACGGCATATTTGGCCTGGCGCACCTCCTCGCCATATTGGCGGTGATATTTGCTCAGCGTGTCGCGCTCGCGCTCGAAGCTCATATGCGGGACGCCCCAGCCGCAGCTGGTCTGGACCTGATCGACATCGATCACGAAAATCTGCCGTGTGCCGGGGAGCAGGTCGAAATGCCGGGCATGCTCATTCCAGTCGGCGTCCTGCGGCAGCACCGGGCGGCCGTGGCCGTAGAGGCGCAGGATCAGCGCGGGATTGTCGAACGCGCAGAACATGATCGTGATCCGCCCATCGGCGATCAGATGCGCGTTGGTCTCGTTGCCCGACCCCTGGACGTCGAGATAGGCGACGCGATTGGGGGACAGCACCCGGAACGAATCCATCCCCTTGGGACTGAGATTGACCCGCGCCTCCGCCGCCACGGTGGCGACGAAGAACAAAGGCTGGCGTTCGACAAAGGCGATATGCTTGTCGCTCAGCGCATCGAAGAATTCGGCCATTTTCCATCCCGTCATCCCAGCGGAAGCTGGGATCTCGCGCCGTATCATATGATTGCATGAGACCCCAGCTTTCGCGGGGGTGACGGTCTAGACCATGCGCGGCAGCGGCATCCGATCGGCCCGGCCGACGAGCGCGCCTGATTCCGCCCTGGCCCCTCTAGCGCCTGCCCCGATCAGGCGCAGCGAAATAGGCCGTCGGCGTGGCCCCGAACGCCTTGTGAAAAGCGACGGTGAACGCGCTCGGCGTGCTGTAGCCGGCATCGAGCGCGACCGCGGTGACGCTCGCCCCGCCGCCGAGCGATCGAACCGCATGCATCAGGCGCGATTGCTGGCGCCAGCGGCCGAGCGACAGGCCCGTTTCCGACAGAAAGAGCCGCTCGATCGTCCGACGGCTCGCGCCCGCGTCGCGGCAGAGGGACGCCAATCGGGTTTCGGCGCCCGGTGCGACGGCGAGCCGTTCGGCGACGCGCCGTGCCCTGGCGTCGGACGGCATTGGCAGTTCGAGCGCGAGCGTTGGCAAAGCGCGCAATTGATGTGCGAGAAGCGCGCCGACATGGCGGTCGGCGCCATGCGCGCAGGCGTGCAGGATGAGCTCCTTGACGAGGTTGGGGACGCCGACGACGCAGCATTTGCGCGGCAGCCCCCGAATGCGGGCGGGCCGGAAATAGAGCGTCCGCATGGCGACCTGACCCGACATGGCGATGGCGTGGGCAATGCCGGCCGGAATCCAGACCGCGCGATGCGGCGGCGTCACCCATGTCCCTTCCGCGGTGCGCACGGTCATGACGCCCGACGAGGCATAGACCAATTGATCGCGGTCGTGTGCGTGCGTCGCGATCGTATCGCCCGATGCATAATCCCGCGCGAAGCTCGTCACCGCCGCTTCCCGTCCGGCTCTTTCATCCACGAGCGACGATTGGCGAGCGTTCGACATCGATTGTCGATTTATCGAAAGATCGCCGAATGGAAAAGCGTAGCATCGCCCGGTGCCGACGAACCGCGTCGGAAGGAGTCGATGATGTCGGTTTTTCGAGGCGTATTGCCGCGCCGGACCATGCTGTGCGGGATGGGCGCGGCGGTGGCCCTGCCGTTCCTGCACGCCATGGTCCCGCTCAGCGCGTCGGCGGCGGCGCGGCGTCGACCGAGGCAACCGCGCTTGCTGGCTATCGAGATGGTGCATGGCGCGGCGGGAAGCACCGCTTATGGCCGCGCGCGCAATCTCTGGTCGCCTGCCGCCGAAGGGCGTGCGTTCGCGTTGACGCCGAGCCTCGCGGCGCTGGCGCCGTTTCGTGAGCAGGTGACGATCGTCAGCAATATGGAACTGCGCCCCGCCGAATCGCTGTCGCCCGCCGAGGATGGCGATGGGGTCGATCATGCACGGTCTTCCGCCGCCTTTCTGACCGGCGCGCATCCGGTACGAAGCGCCGAAGGCAAGATCCATGCGGGTGCGTCGATCGACCAGATCTTCGCGCGGTCGCTCCGGGGCAGGACGCGGGTCGGTTCGCTCGAACTGACCGTCGAGAGTCTCGACGAGCCGCCCGATCCGATCTGGCCGCGAGGCTACAGCCCAGCCTATCGCCACGCGATCAGTTGGGTCGACGCGCATATGCCGGCCCTGCCGGAAGTGTCGCCGGGCAAAATATTCGCCAAGCTGTTCGGCGCGGGTCGCGGCGGCGCCGCCAACGGCGCCAGCATTCTCGATGCCCTGATCGATCCCGCGCGGCGGCTGCAAGGCGATCTTGGCGGCGAGGATCGCCAACGGCTCATCGCGCATCTCGACGACATTCGCGATCTCGAGCGGCGGATTCGCGATTTCGAGATCGCGATGCATGCCGATCCGAGTGGTCGGACGGGCGATCCGCCCACATTCTCGGAACATGTGCGCATTCTCGGCGATCTGGTGCGGCTGGCGTTCGCGAGCGACCTGACCCGGGTCGCGACGATCAAGCTCGGGCTGGATCGCAGCCAGCGCGTCTATCCCGAAAGCGGCGTGACGACGCCGTTCCACGCGGCTTCTCACCATCGCCAGGAGCCCGCGCGGATCGACGCCTATGCCCGGCTGAACGCGTTCCACGTCGGCCGGGTCGCCGACTTGATCGCAGGACTCGAACGCACCGGCGACGGAGAAGCGAACCTGCTCGATCGGTCGCTGGTGCTTTACGGCAGCCCGATGGGCGATTCGCATGTCCACGCCCATGACTTCCTGCCGGTTTTCCTGGCGGGCCGCGCCGACGGCGCCCTGGCGGGAGGGCGACACATGGTCTGCGCGCCCGGGACGCCTTTCGCCAATCTGCTGCGGACGACGCTCGGCCTGCTCGATGTGCCGGTCAGGCGGGTCGGCGATAGCGGAGGCGTCCTGGCGGTCTGATCCCGACGGCGGGCGGCGGCAAATGCAGGCCGGTCAGACCATGCGTGGCACGCGCGGGCGGCCGATCGGGCATTCGAGCGCGGCGCGGTCCCAGTCCGCCAGATCGGCGGCGGCGTCATAAGTGGACTGGCAGAAAGCGAGCAACGCCGCGTCGGGATCGGGCGCGGCGCGAACCGCGGCGTACGGCAGGATGAACTCGCGCATGTCCGAGTTCCACGCGGCTTGTTCGGGCTCGACAGGTGCCACGGCATAGCCGGTCGGCTCGGGATAGGCATAAGCGTAGAAAGCCGCGTGCGGGAAGGCGTCGCTGCCCGGCCAGAAGCCGACGCTCGCTTCCTCATGGCTGTACGCCTCGCACGCGACATCGTCGGGCAGGCCGGGCATGCCGCCGGGATGTTTCGGCGCGACGCGGCCCGAAAAACGCGTCGCGGCGAGGTCGAAGCTGCCCCAGAACAGATGGATCGGGCTCGCCTTGCCGAGGAAGCCGGTGCGGAACTGGTAGAAGACGCGGCGCACCTGGATCAGCGCGCGCCAGAAAGCGCGAACGGCCTCGGCGTCGTAGGGTCGCTGCTCGCGATCCTCGGCGAAGCGAGGATAGCCGGGCATCTCGCTCGGGCCGCCGTCGAAATCCGACGCGGCGCCCAGCGCTTTGAGCGTCGAGACGACCTCGCCATGGAAATCGGCGATCGTTCCCGCCGCCAATGCGATCGACCGCGTCGCGCCGTCGCTGGTCGCGAAATGCACCGCGTCGCCGATCAGGTCGAAATCGATCTGCAGGATACGGCTCCCGCATGGGATCGCAGAGGTCGTCCAGCCGCGCGCAGTCAGATAAAAGGGAACGTGCCAGCTATGGTTGAGCCACGGCGTCAGCGCGAGCCGGACCTTGCCGACGATCTGGCAGCGCAATTGCAGCCCGATCGCGGTTTCGCGCCATGCGTTCCAGTCGAGGTCGGGCCAGTCTTGCCGAGTCATGTCCTCATCCGATCGGTCCGCCGCATACCAGTTTCCACCCGGCGACGACCAGCCAATGGACGATCACGCCGGGCCAGATGCCGCCGCTCCGGCGATACATCCAGACCAAAGTCGTGCCGAGAATGGCAACGACGAACAGGAAAGCGGGATCGAGAAACGTCCCGGCCCAGCGAGGCCCGAACGTCACGGCCTGTAGTGGATGCCACACCACGAACGCGGCGACGGTGGCGATCGCGACGAGCGGCGGCATCGGTTGTCCTGGCGGCGGGACGATCAGGCCGCGGAACAGGATTTCCTCGCCCAGGCTCGGCACGACGAGCAGGATCAGCGCGTAACGAATCCAGATCAAGCCGACGGGCAATGGTGCGACCCGTGCGAGCCCCGTTGCGAACGACGCTGCCGTGACCAGCGCCAGTCCGCCAATCGCTATGGGCATTGCCCGCCGCCAGCCGTCGCGATCGGGCAGCCGCAGCGACGCGGCTGGCCGAAGCAACGGCCAGGTGCGGATTGTCAGACCGCCGTCCCGCCGACCGTCAGCCCCGACACCAGCAAGGTCGGCTGTCCGACGCCCGCCGGGACGCTCTGCCCGCCCTTGCCGCACATGCCGACGCCTTCGTCGAGCGCGAAGTCGTTGCCGATGCCGGTCACCTTGGTCAGCACGCTCGGGCCGTCGCCGATCAGCGTTGCGCCCTTGATTGGCGCGCCCAATTTGCCATTCTCGATCAGATAGCCCTCGGTGCAGCTGAACACGAACTTGCCCGACACGATATCAACCTGGCCGCCGCCGAACGACTTGGCGAAAATGCCTTTCTTGACCCGGCTGAGCAGTTCGGCGGGATCGTCCCGGCCGCCCTTCATGAAGGTGTTGGTCATGCGCGGCATCGGCGCGTGCGCGAACGATTCGCGGCGGCCGTTGCCGGTCGGTTCGACGCCCATCAGGCGGGCGTTGAGACGGTCCTGGATATATCCCTTGAGGATACCGTCCTCGATCAGGATATTCTCGCGGGTCGGCGTGCCTTCGTCGTCGATCGACAGCGAGCCGCGGCGTGCGTTGATCGATCCGTCATCGACTACGGTGACGCCGGGCGCCGCGACGCGCTCGCCGATCCGGCCGGAAAAGGCGCTGGTGCCCTTGCGGTTGAAATCGCCCTCCAGCCCGTGCCCGATCGCTTCATGGAGCAGCACGCCCGGCCAGCCCGGCCCGAGCAAGACGGTCATCTCGCCGGCGGGAGCGGCGACCGAGTCGAGATTGACCAGGGCCTGGGCCAAAGCCTCGTCGATCGCACGGTTCCAGGTCGCGGGTTCGAACAGCGACTCGTAGAGATAGCGTCCGCCGATCCCGAACGTGCCGGTCTCGCGCCGGCCGTTATGCTCGACCACGATCGAGACGTTGAGGCGGACCAACGGGCGCACATCGGTCGCGGTGAAACCGTCGGGACGGACCACTTCGATCACGTTCCACGACCCCGACAGCCCGACCGAAACCTGGGCGACGCGCGGATCGCGGGCGCGGGCGGCGGCGTCGATCGTCTGACACAAATTCACCTTGTCGGCGAAGGGGATCAGGTCGAGCGGGTCGGCGTCGGTATAGAGATGGCGGTTGGTGTGCTGCGGCGGCGGCGCCTTGGGGCCGGTCGACGGATCGATCAGCGCCATCGTCTCCGACGCGCGCAGGATCGCCGGCGCGCTGATCTCGTTGGCATGGGCGAAGGCGGTCGTCTCGCCCGACACCGCGCGCAGGCCGAATCCCGAATGCGTGTCGTAGCTCGCGGTCTTCAGCCGCCCGTCGTCGAACCCGAACGCTTCCGACCGGGCATATTGCAGATAGAGCTCGCCATCATCGGCATGGTCGAGCGCTTTCGCGGTCAGCCTTTTGGCCTCTTCGGGGTCGAGCTGGTCGCGATACAGGAACTGGCGGGGATCGGCGGGACTGGTCATGCCGGCCAATATAGGCAGGCATCGGCCGGTGTCACGCCGTCGCGTTGGCCTTAAAGCGAGGCGCCTGCCGGATGGTCGGGCAACTGGCTCTGGTCGGCGCCGTCGGCCGGGCCGCCGATCAGCACGAAGCGGCGGTCGCAATAGCCGCAATCGACATAGCCGGCCTCGTCGATCTGCAGGAACACGCGCGGATGACCCAGGGCCGCGCCGCCCGGAATGTCGGTCGCGCCGTCGCAGGCGACACGGGCATGAGAGACGCGGACGGTTTCGGGCGGTGCGATCATGCTGGCGCGATAGCAAGGCGCGTCGGCTGCATCAATCTCTCCTGCTGCCTTGCCAAGCTCGACCCTGCGACGCACGATGCCGCCATGATCCTTGTAAAGCTTGCGGCGATCGCCGCCCTGATCGTGGCGGTCCCGGCCGCCGCCGCTCCCCAAGCCGCGACCAAGTCCGCCGCCAAGCCGGCCTCGGGCAAGCCCGCCGCCAAGGCCAAAGCAAAGCCGAAGGCCAGGACCAAGCTCCCGCCGCCCGCGCTTAACATCGCCGAAAAGGACGGGTTCGGCGTCATGCAGGTCGCCGCGGCCGACGCCGCAGCCTTCATCGCCGCCTGGAAGATCGGCGACGGCGCCAAGAACGAAACCACCCGCACGGTCGCCGACAAGCCGCTCTTCACCCTGCTGATCTTCCGCGGCTGCAAGGCCGATGCCGATGGCAAGTGCAACATCGTCGCCGATTTCGCCATCAATCGGCCCGACGGCACGGTCAACGAGGATAACAAAGGCGTCGTAGTGTGGGACAAGGCCGCGCCGACCGATCCCAAGAAGCCGATGATCGGCGACGGCGCGCTCGGTTACGGCGTCGATTCGGAAGGGCCGTTTGGCGACTATCGCGTGGTAGCGACGGTGACCGACAAGGTGGCGGGTACGTCAGTCACGACCGAGCAGACGCTGACGATCGCCCCGGCGTTGGCTGCGCCGGAGGTCAAATAGGTCGGCATGAAAATCCTCCCCGGCACGGCAGAGCTATCGCATATGGATAGGGCTTGCTGCGTTGGGGTGTGGGGCCGGGCACGATCAGCCCCAACCGTCATGCCCGCCTTGTGCCGGTATCCACCGCCCCGCACATCCATCGGCCTTTGGTGACGCGGCCCGGTGGACCCCGGGACGAGCCCGGGGTGACGCAGGATTATGCACGTCGCACCCAGTTCACGATACGAGTTTCCATATGCGATTCCCCTGCCCGTGCCGGGAAGGAATTGCTGTTACGCTCCTTGCTCGACGCGGAATCCGATCGTCACGACGTCCGGATCGTCCGCCCAGCGATCGCCGGGTGCATGAAGCATGTCCCAATAGGCCTGCAACGCCCGGCGCGGGTCGAGATACCGGCCCCCGACCGAGCCGGGCCAGCGCCACAGCAGGCCGGCAAGCAGGGGAATCGCGCCTTCCGCCCGCGCCTCCATTCGAGTCATCTCGCGCAAGCGTCCCGGCCGCACGGAGTCCACCGCCAGCGTCAGCCGAGTCGCCCAGGCGGGCATGTACATCGCGCCGATCCATTGGCTGTAGCTGTCGGTCGGGCGGCGCCCGCGCTCATGGCGGCCGTCGCGATGCTGTCGCCAGCCGTCGGCGAACACCACCAGTTCCGCCCGGCGGCGGTCGGTCGCGTGGAGCTTGCCGCCTACAATCCGCGCCGGGATGCACGCCTCGCGCACCTGGATACGATCGCCGGGCACGACGGAGGCCAGCGGGCTATGTGCCGGCACGCGCATCTCGGTCTTGCGCCCGGTCAGCAAGGCCATGGCGATGCCGGGGTCGGCGAGGACGAAGGCGCTCATTCTCGAATGCTCTAGGCGCAACGATCGCACGGGCATAGCGGCGCCAAGGCTTGGCGGAGCGGGTTCGCGCGCCTAAGTCCCGGCCATGACCGACGCCGCCATCGTAATCGACCAGCTGTGCAAGACCTATGCGGGGGGCAAGCAAGCCCTGGACGGCGTCAGTTTCGAGGTGCCGCGCGGATCGGTGTTCGGGCTGCTCGGGCCGAATGGCGCGGGTAAGTCGACCCTGATCAACATCCTGGCCGGGCTGGTCAACAAGACCGGCGGCAAGGCGGAGATCTGGGGCTTCGATATCGACGAGCATCCGCGCAACGCCAAATATTCGATCGGGATCGTCAATCAGGAGATCACCTTCGATCCCTTCTTCACCCCGCTCGAGACGCTGGAGATCACCGCCGGCCTGTACGGCGTGCCGAAGAACAAGCGCATCTCGATGGAATTGCTCCGCGCGGTGCATCTCGAGGACAAGGCCAAGGCCTATTCGCGTACCCTGTCGGGGGGCATGAAGCGGCGGCTGATGGTGGCCAAGGCGATGGTCCATTCGCCGCCGGTCCTGGTGCTCGACGAGCCGACCGCCGGGGTCGACGTCGAACTGCGCCAGCAGCTCTGGGCTTATGTGCGCCAGTTGAACGAGCGCGGCGTGACGATCGTGCTGACCACGCATTATCTCGAGGAAGCCGAAGAGCTGTGCGATCGCATCGCGATCATCAACCATGGCAAGGTGATCGCCAACGAGCCGACCCGCGACCTGGTCGGCATGGCCCAGGAAAAGGTCGTCGAGGTGACCGTCGACCGCGACATCGCGACGGCGCCCCAGGCGAGTTGCTTCCAGAAGGTTGAGCTCAAGGGCGATCGCGTGCTCGAAATCACCTATCGCAAGGATCTCGCCAATGCCGGCCAGGTGCTCGACGCGGTGCAGAAGGACGGGTTCGGGATCGTCGACGTCTCGACCAAGGAGCCCGATCTCGAGGACGTGTTCCTCAACCTGACAAGGGCATCGAATGCCTGAGAATGCATAAGCCCCTCCCCTTCAGGCGTTCGGGGTCGGTTGTGCCCCCGGCACAACCTGAATAATCCGGGGGATTATTCACCCCGAACGGGGTTGGGGTGGGGCCTATCCACAGGCAAGTCGCTTGAGGCACTGCCCCACCCCCGACCCCTCCCCTGAAGGGGAGGGGCAAGGGAGAATTCAATGACCGACCCCCACAATGCCGACGTCCTGATCATCGGCTCCGGCGCCGCCGGGCTCACCGCCGCGCTCAACCTCGCCGATCGTTTCCGCGTCACCGTGCTCGCCAAGGGTGGCCTCGCCGAAGGGTCGACTGCCTGGGCGCAGGGCGGGATCGCCGCGGTGCTCGAGCCGGGGGATACGTTCGACAGCCATATCGAGGACACGATGATCGCCGGCGCGGGGTTGAACGACCGCAAGACCGTCGAATTCGTCGTCGAGAACGCGCCGCGCGCGATCGAGCGGCTGATCGAATTGGGCGTGCCGTTCAACAAGGAAGGCGGCGACCTCCATCTGACGCGCGAAGGCGGTCACAGCCATCGCCGCATCGTCCATGTCAACGACGCCACCGGCTGGGCCGTTCAAGAGGCGTTGCTCCACGCAGCCCAGGCGCATGCCAATATCACGTTGGTCCCCGACATGGTGGTGGTCGACCTCGCCACCTCGAAGCACGAGCAGCGCTATTCGGGCGCGGGCAATGTCTGGGGCGTCTATGCGGTCAACCGCGCGAGCGGGCGGGTCGAATTGTTCACCGCCAACGCCACGATCCTGGCGACCGGCGGGGCGGGGCGAACCTATCTGTTCTCGACCGCGCCGCGCGGCGCGACCGGCGACGGTATCGCCATGGCGTGGCGCGCGGGGTGCCGCATCTCGAACATGGAGATGATGCAGTTCCACCCGACCTGTCTCTACAATCTCGACGTCAAGAATTTCCTGATCACCGAGGCGGTGCGCGGCGAGGGCGGGCAGCTCAAGATCCCCGAGACCGGCTATCGCTTCATGCCCGATTTCGATCCGCGCGCCGAACTCGCGCCGCGTGACGTGGTGGCGCGCGCGATCGACCATGAGATCAAGCGGCTCGGGCTCGATTACGTCCATCTCGACATCAGCCATATGGGCGCCGAGTTCGTCACGCACCACTTCCCGACGATCTACGAGAAGCTCAAGGGCCTCGGCATCGACATGACCAGGGAGCCGATCCCGGTCGTGCCGGCGCAGCATTATACCTGCGGCGGGATCGTGATCGACCTCGATGGCCGTACCGATTTGCCGCATCTCTATGCCGCCGGCGAATGCACCGAATCGGGGCTGCACGGCGCCAATCGCCTGGCGTCCAACTCGCTGCTCGAATGCTTCGTGTTCGGCGAAGCCTGCGCGCGGCACATCAATACGCATTGGGACGATCTGCCGCCGCCGCCCGCGATCCGGCCATGGGACGAAAGCCGGGTGACCGATTCGGACGAAGAGGTGGTGATCAAGCAGAACTGGACCGAGATCCGCCGCTTCATGTGGAATTATGTCGGCATCGTCCGCACCACCAAAAGGCTCGAGCGCGCCGCGCATCGGATCAAGATGCTGACCGGCGAGATCGAGGATTATTACGGCCATTTCCGGGTGACGCCCGACCTGATCGAGCTGCGCAATCTGCTCCAGACGTCGGACCTGATCGTACGCTCGGCGCTGCATCGCCACGAATCGCGCGGGCTCCATTACACGCTCGATTATCCCGAAACCTTGCCGGTCGCGGTCGACACCGTATTGGTTCCTTAAGGGAATCCACGGATTCTCAGCGGGTTGGTTGCTCGCTCCGCCGCTTTTCAGGTGCGGTTCATCGCGGAGACCCTATATCAGGGATTCCGCAACCGTTTTCCTGCGATACTCATGTCGTCGAGAAAGATACGGGCGGGGGTCATGGGTCGTTCTGTGAAGCGTTTCGGTAAAATTGCGTTTGGTGTGATCGTCGGCCTCGCGATTGCGGGCTGCGTCTCCGACAGCCAGTCGAGCAGGCTCGCGCGCAGCGCTGCGCCGCCGGTCGCGTATGCGCCGCGGCGTGAAGTGGTGCAGCCGATCCCGACGGCCAAGCCGGCAGTGCTGGCGCCCGCGGCGCTGACCGCGTTGGTGCCGTCGCTGACGCGCGATTTCGGCGGCAAGGTCGGCATCGCGGTGATGAGCATCGACGATGGCTGGACGGTCACGTCGAACGGCGACCTGAAATTGCCGCAGCAAAGCGTGTCGAAGCTGTGGGTCGCGATGACCGTGCTCGACTTGCGCGACCAGGGCAAATTGACGCTCGACGATCCCTATACGGTGCGCAAGGACGACCTCACGTTGTTCCACCAGCCGATCGCGGCATTGGTCAAGGATGACGGCTACAAGACCACCGTCGGTGAGCTGCTGCAGCGCGCGCTGACGCAGAGCGACAATACCGCCAATGATTGCCTGTTGCGGCTGGCCGGCGGGCCAACCGCGGTGCGCGCCTTCCTGGCCAAGAAGGGGATCGCCGATATCCGCTTCGGTCCCGGCGAGCGCCTGCTCCAGAGCTTCACCGCCGGGCTCGAATGGAAGCCGCAATATTCGACCGGCCGCTCGTTCGAGGCGGCGCGCGCGAAAATCCCCGCTTCGACCCGGATGGATGCGTTCGAACGCTATGTCGCCGATCCGCCCGACGGTGCCGCGCCGCGCGCGATCGTCACCGCGCTCGCCCGGCTCAAGAAAGGCGACTTGCTCTCGCCGAACTCGACACAATATCTGATCTCGACGATGGAATCCTCGCGTACCGGACGGCAGCGCCTGCGCGGCGCGGTGCCGGAAGGCTGGACCTTCGGGCACAAGACCGGGACCGGCCAGGATTTCAGCGGACGGACCGCGGGCTATAACGATGTCGGTTTCCTGATCGCGCCGAACGGCAAGGCCTATGCCATCGCGGTGATGATCGGCGACACGCCCAAGACCATCCCCGAGCGCCAGCAATTGATGCAGGCGGTGGTGCTGGGCGTGGTGAGCAACCACCGCTGGTGATTTGACCGCAATCCCCGGGGCGCGGTCCGGCAAGGCCGCGCCCTATGGGTTGCTCCATGAACGACGATCACGATTGGACGACGCTCGCCGGCGAGCTCGATGCGCGCGGCTGGACGATCTTGCCCGGCCTGCTCGATTCCGCCACCTGCGCTGCGATCGCGGCGGGCTATGACGAGCCGGCGCAGTTCCGCAGCCATGTGGTGATGGCGCGCCACGGCTTCGGGCGTGGCGAATATCGTTACTATCGCTATCCGTTGCCCGATCCGGTCGCCGGGTTGCGCGCTACGCTTTATCCGCGCCTCGCGCCGATCGCCAATCGCTGGCACGAACGGCTCGGCCTGCCAACGCGCTTTCCCGTCGAGCATGACGAGTTCCTCGCGCGGTGCCACGAAGCGGGCCAGGCGCGGCCGACGCCATTGCTGCTGCGCTATGGGCCCGGCGATTATAATTGCCTGCACCAGGATCTGTACGGCGAGCACGTCTTTCCGCTCCAGGCCGCGATCCTGTTGTCGCGGCCGGGCGAGGATTTCGCCGGCGGCGAGTTCGTCCTGACCGAACAGCGCCCACGCATGCAATCGCGAGTCGAGGTCGTGCCGCTCGGCCAGGGCGATGCGGTGGTGTTTGCGGTCAACCATCGACCGGTCGCGGGGAACCGCGGCGATTATCGCGTGGCGATGCGTCATGGCGTCAGCACGTTGCGGTCGGGACGGCGGCATACGTTGGGGATCATTTTTCACGACGCGGCTTAGTCGCAGCCTTGGAAAAGGGGCTGTCCTCGCACCCTCTCCAGCGTCACCCCGGCCTTGTGCCGGGGTCCACAGTGCCTCGATCCCGGGGCTGGAACCGCTTGCTTCGCGTTCGCCTCCCGGTGGACCCCGGGACAAGCCCGGGGTGACGATGGAGACAAGGATGGTTCTTCCGCCACACCGCGGCCGACGAATGTCCGCCCAATCGACCTATCTATTTGTTCCCGCACGCGCGCCACGCTATCTCCTCCCGCGATGCCTCATCTCTATCTCGTCGACGGCTCGGGCTATATCTTCCGCGCCTATCACCAGCTTCCTCCGCTGACGAACCGCCACGGCACGCCGGCGGGGGCGGTCTATGGCTATACGGCGATGCTGTGGAAGCTCGCCGACGCGCTCGACAAGGCGGAAGGGCCGACGCATCTGGCGGTCGTGCTCGACAAGGGCTCGCACACCTTCCGCAACGACCTCTACGACAAGTACAAGGCGCAGCGTCCGCCGCCGCCCGAGGATCTGATCCCGCAATTCCCGCTGATCCGCGAGGCGACCCGCGCCTTCTCGCTGCCGTGCATCGAGGAGGAAGGGTTCGAGGCCGACGACATCATCGCCACCTATACCTGCCGCGCGGTCGAGGCCGGCTGGGACGTGACCATCGTCAGTTCCGACAAGGACCTGATGCAGCTCATCCAGCCGGGTGTCGACATGCTCGACACGATGAAGAACGAGCGCCGCGGTCCGGAATATGTCGAGACCAAGTTCGGCGTGCGGCCCGATCAATTGGGCGACGTGCTGGCGCTGATGGGCGATGCGGTCGACAATGTTCCCGGCGTGCCCGGCATCGGCGCCAAGACCGCGGCCAAGCTGATCTCGGAATATGGCAATCTTGACGCGGTGCTGGCTGCCGCGCCGGAGATGAAGCCGAGCAAGATGCGCGACAATCTGATCGAGCATGAGGCGATGGCGCGGCTGTCGCGCCGGCTCGTCGCGCTCCATGTCGATACCGCGGTGCCGCACACGCTCGACGAGCTCAAGCTCGACGGCATTCCGCCCGAGCCGCTGCGTGCGTTCCTCGAGGATCAGGGATTCAAGACTTTGTTGTCGCGCATGGCGGCGCATGCGCCGGGCCGCGAGCAGCCAGATCCGGTCGCCGCCGCTGTCGCGACCGCCGGGCCCGTCACGCCCGATTTCATCGAACTGCCGCCGGTCGATTGCGACGCCTATGAGACCGTGACGAGTATCGACCGGCTCGAGGCGTGGATCGCCGAAAGCCATGCCAGCGGCACGATCGCGATCGATACCGAGACCGATTCGCTCGACAGCATGGCGGCCAATCTGGTCGGCATCTGCTTGGCCACCGCACCGGGCCGGGCCTGCTACATCCCGATCGGGCACAAGAGCAGCGACGACATGTTCGGCGAAGTCCCTCCGCAACTGCCGCTGGCCGAGGTGGTCAGCCGGCTCAAGCCGCTGTTCACCGCGCCCGGCGTGCTCAAGATCGGGCACAATATCAAATACGACATCAACGTGCTGATCCGCCATGGCCTGCCCGTCTCGCCGATCGACGACACGATGGTGATGAGCTTCGATCTCGATGCTGGCCAGTCGCTCAGCGGCCACGGCATGGACGAGGTCGCGCATGCGACGCTCGAACACACCTGCATCAGCTTCAAGGACGTGACCGGCACCGGCAAGAAAGCGATCAGTTTCGCGCAAGTGCCGCTCGACCAGGCGACCCGCTATGGCGGCGAGGATGCCGACGTGACCTGGCGGCTGTGGACGCGGTTCAAGCCGCGACTGGCGTATGAAGGCGCGACGCGGGTCTATGAGATGGTCGATCGCCCGATCATCCCGGTCGTCGCCGCGATGGAGCGCGCCGGCATCAAGGTCGATCGCGACCAGCTGTCGCGCCTGTCGAGCCGCTTCGCGCAGGAAATGGCGCGGCTGGAGGAAGAAATCCAGGCCGAGGCCGGGCAGCCGTTCCAGATCGGATCGACCCAGCAACTCGGCGCGATCCTGTTCGACAAGATGGGGTTGAAGGGCGGCAAGAAAGGCAAGTCCGGCGCCTATTCGACCGACGTCACTGTGCTCGAGAAGATGAAGGCGGAAGGCGTGACGATCGCCGGGTTGGTGCTCGACTGGCGCCAGCTGTCGAAGCTCAAATCGACTTATACCGACGCGCTGCAACAGCAGATCGATCGCGACACCGGGCGCGTCCACACCAGCTATTCGCTGACCGGCGCGCAGACCGGGCGCTTGTCCTCGACCGACCCCAACCTCCAGAACATCCCGATCCGCACCGAGATCGGCCGCCAGATCCGCGACGCTTTCGTGGCGGAACCAGGCAACGTCATTCTCGCCGCCGACTATTCGCAGATCGAGCTCAGGCTGGCGGCGCACATGGCCGACGTGCCGCCACTTCGCGATGCCTTCCTGCGCGGCGAGGACATCCACGCCGCGACCGCCAAGGAATTGTTCGGCGAGGTCAATCGCGATACGCGCGGGCGCGCCAAGACGATCAATTTCGCCATCCTCTACGGCATTTCGCGCTGGGGCCTCGCCGCCCGGCTGGAGATCGACGCGGAGGAAGCGCAGGCGATGATCTCGCGCTATTTCGACCGCTTCCCCGGCATCTCCTCCTATATCAACGAGACGCTCGAGGGCGTGCGGCAAAAAGGCTATACCGAGACGCTGTTCGGCCGGAAGACCTGGTTCCCGCAGATCCGCGCGCCGATCCAGCATGTCCGCCAGGGGGCGGAACGCGCCGCGATCAACGCGCCGATCCAGGGTACCAGCGCCGACATCATCAAGCGCGCAATGGCCCGCATGGGCCCGGCGCTGGCCGATGCCGGCCTCACCGGCACGAAAATGCTGCTCCAGGTCCATGACGAACTGGTGTTCGAAGTGCCCGAAAGCGAGGTCGAGGCGGCCAAGCCAGTGATCGAGCGTGTCATGGCGACCGCGGCGGAGCCGGCCGTGCCGCTGTCGGTGCCCCTCGCGGTCGAGATCGGTACCGGTAGCAGTTGGGGCGCGGCGCATTGATCGATTCCCCGCCTGCCGGGCGCATGGTTGAGGGGGTGGCGCGTGTCGACTGACACTGCCGCTCCCGCGCCGGTCGTGCCCCCTGCCAGCCCGACCGACGACCTCGCTGTGCTGGCCAAGGGCGGACGGACCAATATCGGCGGGTTCGCGCTGCGGCTGGTTGCGCGCCTGCCGTTCCTGTTCGTTGCCGGACGACTCTATGGACCCGATGCGGTCGGGCGGTTCGCGCTCGCGCTGGTGGTGGTCGAACTCGCCGCGTTGATCGCGACGCTCGGGCTCAAGCGCGGGCTGGCCCAGGCGCTGGCCACCACCGAGCGCCCGCATCCGCATGTCGTGTGGGACGGGATGGCGGTGGCGATGCTCGCCTCGACCCTTGCCGGCGCGGTGCTGATTGCCTTGCCGCGGGTGATGTACCCGCATGGCGAGATCACCCTGATCGAGCGGTTGTTGCCGTGTATCATCGTCGCCAGCGCCTGGTCCGATGTCGCGCTCTCGGCGCTCGCGTTTCGCCACAATATCAAAGCGGCGGTCACCGCACGCGCGGTGGTCGAGCCCTGGACGATCTCGATCGCGGCGCTCGGCTTCTACTTCGTCAGCGCGCGCGACGGGCTGGTGCTCGCTTATATGCTGTCGATGGTCGCGGCGATGGTCGCCTCGCTGATCCCGCTGATCCGCAGCTACGGCCTGCCGCACGGCTGGACGCCGCACGTCGCGCGAGTGGCGATCCTGGCCCGACGCAACGCACCGCTGGCGGGCGCCGACGCGATCGAATGGGCGACGCGCAACGTCGATCGCTTCATTCTGGGGCTGTTATTCCCACCGGCAATCGTCGGCATCTATTACATGGCGCAACAGGTCGCCTCGCTGCCGGCGAAGCTCAAAACCAGTTTCGACCCGATCCTGGGACCGGTCATCGCCACCAGCCTGGCGCGCGACGACAAGGCGGCCATCGCCGACCAGGTCCGCCAGGTCGGTTTCTGGATCATGGCGCTGCAGACATGTCTGGCGCTGATGGGCTCGATCCCGGGCGAGGCGGTGATGGGGCTGGTCGGCAAGCAATTCGTCGCCGGCACCGCCGCGCTTGCCTTCCTGTTATGGGCGGAGGTGTTCGCCTCGACCGGCGCGGTGTGCGAATCGGCGCTGGTCTATATCGCGCGCCATCGCAACCTGATGATCTCGATCGGCGTGCTGGTGCTTCAGATCGTGCTGAGCTTCTCGCTGGTCGCGGCGATGCGGTCGATCGACTGGGACCACTCGTTCCTGAAGCGGTTCGGCACGCGCGATTCGGTCCAGGGGGTGAGCGTCGCGATTGCCTTGTTTGTCGCGCTCAGCGTCGGATCGGTGATCAAGTCGAATTTCCTCGCCCGGCTGTTGAAGGCGCGCGTGGCGGGGTGGCGCTGGTCGCTGCTCGGGACCGCGGCGATCACCATCCTGGTCGGGACGGCGTTCACCTCGCTGCCCAAACGCTACGAATGGGTCGAGCTCTCGGTCGGCGAGCCCGCGATCCTGGTGACCTATCTGTTCGTGCTGTGGAAATGGGCGTTCCGGCCCGAGGACCGCGCGTTGTTCAAGAAATTGCCGGGGGCCGGTGCGGGGGTGACGGCTACCTGAGCCGGCTAGCCCGGTTTAACGAAGCGTCGGGCCGGACACGCCGCGCTTGGGCGCCGACGGCAGACCGGCGAACAGCTTGATCATGCCCGGGCTGCGCGCATCGCCATTGGCGTAATCGCGGGCCGACTTTCCGGCCAGGTAATCGCGCTTTTCGGGATCGGCGCCGCCTTCGATCAAGTCGCGCGCCATCTGTTCGTCGCGGCGTAGCACTGCCTTGATCAGCGGGGTCTGCCCGCCGTCGCCCGCCAGATTGGGGTTGGCCTTGTACTTGAGCAGGATCGGGATGAGGTCGCCATAGCCGCGATCGACCGCGACCAGCAGCGGCGTGTCGCCCTGGCGGTTCTTGATATTGGGGTTGGCGCCCTTCGCCAGCAGATAGGACAGATAGCGCGAATCGTCACGGCGGACGACGATGTGCAGCGCGCCTTCGCCGCTCGACGGATCCTGGGTGTCGATGATCCGCGATCCTGGCTTGGCCAGGATCGACTCGACGTCGCTGCCCTTGTCGTTCTTGACCGCGTCGAGGAATTGATAGCCGGGCGAACCACTGGCGAGCTGCGCCGCGGCGGGAAGGGCGGTGGCGGCCAACGCGCCGGCGAGCGCCCCGATAGACGCAATGCGGGAGAGACGTGCGATCATGATCTGGTGCCCTGCGGGGAAAGTCGGGATCAACTTGCGTAGCCGCACGTAAAAGATCAAGGCTGGCGCTGCGATGAACCTGCGTTTGCTTCCGATTTCGCTGCTGCTGGCGCTCGCCGCCTGCTCGAACGCCACTCCAGCCGACCCCCCGCTGGCCGGCGCCAAGATCGGCGGCCCGTTCCAGCTGATCGATCAGGACGGCCGGGCGATCACCGACAAGGCGTTCGCGGGCAAATATCGCATCATGTATTTCGGATATACCTATTGCCCCGATGTCTGCCCGACCACGGCGCAGACCATCGGCGCGGCGATGCGGCTGCTCGACAAGAGCGACCCCGCGCTATCGGCCAGGGTCGTGCCGGTATTCGTGACGGTCGATCCCGATCGCGACACGCCGGCGGTGGTCAAGCAGTTCGTCAGCGCATTCTATCCGCGCTTCGTCGGCCTGACCGGGAGCGCGGCGGCGATCGACACGATCAAGACCGAATATGGCGTGTTCGCGTCCAAGGGAAAGACCACGCCCAATGGCGGCTATCTGGTCGAACATTCCAACGCCGCCTATCTGATGGACAGTAACGGCAAGCCGCTCGCCTTGCTGCCGACCGAGCAGGGGCCGCAGGCGACTGCCGATGAGATCAAGCGCTGGGTAAAGACCGACACGTGACGACCGACAGGTTCTGGGAAACCAAGACATTGGCCGAACTCGATCGCGGCCAATGGGAAGCCTTGTGCGACGGCTGCGGCAAATGCTGCATCCATAAGCTAGAGGATGACGAGACCGGCGAACTCTATCCGACCAATGTCGCGTGCCGCATGCTCGATCGCCGCGCCGGCCAGTGCAAGGATTATCGCAATCGCCGCGCCTATGTGCCCGATTGCGTGCGGCTGACGGTCAAGAACGTCTATACCACCGACTGGCTTCCCTCGACTTGCGCCTATCGCCTGCGCGCCAATGGCGAGAAGCTGCCGGACTGGCATTATCTCGTCAGCGGCGATCGCGAGGCGGTGCATCGCGCGGGCGAATCGACGCGCGGCTGGACGGTCAGCGAGGACGATGCCGGCGAACTCGAATTCCACCTGGTCGATCGCAAGCTGTGAGCGGCGATCTCGACGTCGTCCGCCATGCCCGCGCCCGGCGGATGCGGCTGTCGGTCGATCCGGCGAGCGGACGCGTCCGGCTGACCATCCCGCCGCGCGCCTCGCTCAAACAGGCGATGGCCTGGGCCAACGATCATCGCGGCTGGATCGAGGCACAGCGGGCTAAATTGCCGCAAGGCCGTCCGTTCGTGCCGGGCGCGACCATCCCGATCGAGGGTGAGGATGTGGCGATCGACTGGTCGCCGGAGCGGTCACGGACGATTACCCTAATCCGTCATGCCGGCCCTGTGCCGGCATCCACGGAGCCGCACGACCCGGGATTTGCGGCTCTGTGGACCCCGGCACAAGGCCGGGGTGACGAAAGGCTGGTGTGTGGCGGACCGTTGGAAGGGCTCGCTCGCCGTATCGAGACCTGGCTAAAGCGCCGCGCGCTTGCCGTCCTGACCGAAGAAACTGCCGAATTCGCGGCCAAGGCCGGCGTCACCGTCAGTCGCGTTACCGTCGCCGACCCGAAGGGCCGCTGGGGCAGTTGTGCCTCGACCGGCGCGATCCGTTATAGCTGGCGGCTGATCTGCGCGCCGTCTTATGTCCGTCGCTCGACCGTCGCGCACGAAGTCGCACACCGGTTGCATATGGACCATTCGCCGGCGTTCCATGCCGCCTACCGGAAATTGTTGGAGGCAGATCCGGCCCCTGCGCGCGCTTGGTTGCGCCGTCGCGGCGCCGCGCTTCACTGGGTCGGCCGGGGCGGCTGAACCTCACGCGGCCGATCGGCCTGGGTCGCGCCGTTCGGCACGACGCGCTTGGGCCGATTGGGATCGGCGCCCGGACTACCGGTCATGCGATCGATCCACTTGCGGTCCAGCCGCTCGTCGGAGCGTTGCGTACCATCGTCGGCCCCATCGGGCGCGGTCTGCGGCGGGTCGTTCTCCGACTGTGGCGGCAGGCCGGCATCGCCGCCGCCGATCGGGGCATCTGGCGCGATCTGGTCGGGTGGGATGGGATTGCCGTCGGGGTCGACGAACAGGCCGTTGTCGGGCTGACCGAAATCGCTTTCGTTATCGAGCTGCCATTCGGGCAGGGTTACCTGGGTGTCGAACGTTTCGATCGGGCGTCCGGCGGTGGCGATCTTCATGAACGCCGCAAAGGCCCGCGCGGGCAAGGTACCGCCCTGAAGGCCGGGGATGCTCTTGGCGTCGTCCCGGCCCATCCACACCCCGGTCGTCAGGCCTGATGAAAAGCCCAGGAACCAGCCGTCCTTGTTCGAGCTCGTCGTTCCGGTCTTGCCCGCGACCGGGCGTCCGATCTGCGCTGCCTTGCCGGTGCCGGTGGCGACCGCGGTCTGCAACAGGTCGGTCATCTCGGCGGCGACATAGGGCGCGACCAGCACGTGGCTTCGGTCGACCTCGTGCTGGTAGATCGTCTCGCCCATCGAAGTGACCTTGGTGATCCCGTACGGAGTCACCGCGACGCCCTTGTTGCTGACGCTGGCAAAGGCGCGAGTCATGTCGATCAGATGGACGTCGTTCGATCCCAGCACCATCGACGGCACGGTCGAGATCGGGGTCGAGATGCCGAAGCGCCGCGCCATGTCGGCGACGGTCGAGAAGCCGACTTCCTGGCCGATCTTCGCCGCGACGGTGTTGACCGAATAGGCAAAGGCGGTGCGGATATCCATTTCGCCGGCATTGCGGCCCGACGAGTTGCGCGGGCTCCAGCCGTTGATCGTCACTGGCTCGTCGACCACGCGATCGCTCGGCCGATGGCCCGCCTCCAGCGCCGCCAGATAGACGAACAATTTGAACGACGATCCCGGCTGGCGCAAAGCGGTCACGCCGCGATTATAGTTCGACGTAACGTAATCCTTGCCGCCGACCATCGCGCGCACCGCGCCGTCGCGGTCGAGGCTGATCAGCGCGCCTTGCGCGTTCTTGGGCGCATAGGCCGCGATTGCGGCGTCGGCCGCTTTCTGCATCTTGATGTCGATCGTCGTCCATACTTCGAGCGGACGGGTCGGTTCGTCGATCAGATTCTCGAGCTGGGGCAGCGCCCAGTCGGTGAAATAGCGCACGCTGTTCTGGTTGGGCTCGGGCGCGAGCTTGACCGTCCTGGGATCGACCGACGCGGCTTCGGCGGCGGAGATCTTGCCGGTTTCCTTCATCAGCCCGATCACCACGCCGGCGCGGTCGACCGCGGCCTGGGCGTCGGCGGTGGGCGAATAATGCGACGGCGCCTTGACCAGCCCGGCAATGATCGCTGCCTCGCCCAGGCTCAACTGGTTCGCGCCATGGCCGAAGAATTTGCGGCTGGCGGCGTCGATGCCGTACGCCCCGCCGCCGAAATAGACCTTGTTGAGATAGAGTTCGAGCACCTGGTCCTTGGAGAATTTGCGCTCGAGCGCCAACGCCAGGATCATTTCGCGGAACTTGCGGCCGAACTTCTTGGTCGACGACAGGAAGATATTGCGCGCCAGCTGCTGAGTGATGGTCGACCCGCCCTGGGTCCAATGCCCTTGTTGCGCGCGGACCTGGAACGAGCGGATCACGCCGATCGGGTCGACGCCGGGATGGTTGCGGAACCGGCGGTCCTCGACCGCGACCATCGCATCCTTCATCACTTGCGGGATCTGGGCGTAGGGCAGCCACTCGCCATAGCTCGGCCCCAGGCTAACGATTGGGGTGCCGTCATCGGCCAGCACGCGGATCATCTGGCCGTTGGGCGAGGATTTGAGCTCGTCGAAACTCGGCAGCTGCGATTCGGTCACATAGACGGTGACGACGAGCGCAATGATGCCGAGCAAGGCAGCGACGCCGCTAAGGCGCAGGCCCAGCACGAGCCAGCGGCGCCAGCGGGGGACTATTTTTGACGCCTTGGCCATCGTTATGGACGAGGGCTTAGAGGGTTAACCGAGCCTCGACAAGCGCGGCTTCACGCGGTTCGCCGCGCCAATCAATCCGCACGCGGGCGGAAATCGAGGCTGATCGAGTTCATGCAATAGCGCAGACCCGTCGGCGGCGGCCCGTCGGGGAAGACATGGCCGAGATGGCTGTCGCAGCGTGCGCAGCGCGTTTCGGTGCGCGTCATGCCGTGGCTGGTATCGCTATGATTGGTGACGTGGTCCTCGGCGATCGGCTGGGTGAAGCTCGGCCAGCCCGACCCCGAATCATATTTGTCGGCGCTGTCGAACAGATCGAGCCCGCACGCGGCGCAGTCGTAGATGCCGTCGGCCTTGTTGTCGTTGTAGATGCCGGCAAAGGCGCGTTCGGTCCCCGCCTCGCGCAGCACATGATATTGCTCGGGGGTCAGGCGCTTGCGCCATTCGGTTTCGGAGAGCGAGAGATGTTCCATGGACTGGAAGATCGTTACGCTGCGATCATGCGTCAAGCGGCTTGTGGCTGATCCGGGTTAGTCGGGCGGCGATTCCGGCCAATTGCGGTGCCAGCCGCACCGAGGCAGTCAGCGCGCTCGCCCAGGCGGGGCGCTCGGCGGCGGCGCGGATACGGTTGGCGATCGCGAACGGCATCGTCAGGTCGCGCGCGAGCCGCTGCTGATAGGCGATCGCGCCGGTTGGACCATGGCGCAGATAGGCGGCCGCCGCGCGCGCGCCGCTTTCGATCGCGATTCCCATCCCTTCGCCCGCCAGGCTGGGAATGCAGGCCGCCTGATCGCCCAGCCGGAACAGGCCGGCGGTGCCGCTCACCGCGCGCCAGCCATAAGGGACATTGGCGACCGCATCGATCGACGCAGCGCCGGCGCGATGCGCCAGCCGCTCGCCCAGCCGCGGCGATTCGATCGCCAGCGCGGTCAGCAATTGGTCGGGCGATCCCGCCGCGCTCAACCGCGAGCGGTGCACCGCCATGCACAGATTGACCGTGCCGTCCTCCTGTCGCGCGATCCCGGCATAGCCACGATCGAACAAATGCAGCTCGATCGTATCGCCGACCAAGCGGTCGAGCGCGTCGCTCGGCCCGAGCCTGACACGCAGGCCCAACGTGGGGTCCTCGCCGCGCTCGGCACCGCGTGCCAGGCCGCGCAGATCGTGCTTTCCCGTGGCGAGGAACAACGCGTCAGGAGTGATTTCGCTTTCGTCGGCCAGACGCACGCAATCGCCTTCGAGCGCGCGTGCCGCGACGCCGCGCTCGACCGCCGCTCCTGCGGTGATCGCGTGATCGAGCAGCAAGGTATCGAGCCGCCGGCGCGACACCGCCAGCGCCGGGTGCGGCAGCCACGCCTCGGCCCGGCGCGCGCCGGCAAACAGCCGCAGCCGACGGATCTCCTCGCGGTTGAGCGCATCGCGTGGGATGCCGAGCCGATCGAGCGCCTCGAGCGTCCGCCAGCTCAGGAATCCGCCGCACAAGGCATCGCCGGTCTCCGCGCTGCGCTCGACCAGCAGGTGCGGCGCGCTGGCGCGCGCGAGCAGCAGCGCGGCCATCGCACCGGCCGGCCCGCCGCCGACGATTAGCGCAGGCGTTCGACGCACAGGCGAAAGGGGAAAGCGCGATAGACGCGCGCGTCGGTGATGCCGGCCGCGGCCAAAATGGGGGGCCATTCGCCGGGCCGATAGGACCGCGCGATCGACAAGGTGCCGTCGAGCCGGACGATGCGGTGCCAGCCGAACGTACGGGCGAGCAGGGGGAATCCCCAATGCGCGAAACCGTGGCGGTGGAGGTCGTTGACCAGCCAGCCCATCCGCGCCTCGGCCTGCATGAAGCGCAGAAAAGCCACCAGCTGGTCGTGCGTCATGTGATGCGCGACCAGGCTGGAGATCACCATGTCCCAGCCCTGACCCGCGAGATCGGCATAATCGCCGGTGATCCAGCGAATCCTTGTGTCGGGCGCGCTGTGCTGCCGCGCCGCCGCCTCGCTGCGCGGGTTGAGGTCGACGCCGACCAGTTCGGCTGCGACCCCGCGCTTCGCCGCCCAGCGCGCGATCCTCCGCAGCATGTCGCCATCGCCGAACCCGACATCGAGCAATTTGAATGCGGTGCGGCCGTTTCGCGCGCGATCGACGAACGACAAGGTCGGCCGCGCCGCCATCGTCACGACATTGACCTTGGCGAGATCGCCGACGACCGCGGCATAGGTCGCCGCGTCGAGGTCGTCGGCGTCCATCAGCTCATCGGCGATGGCGCGCTGGCTCAGGCTCACGCCGCGCTCCGGAACCCGAACCCTTCGGCCGCCAGCCCCGGCCCGAACGCCAGCGCGATGCCCTGACCGATGCGCGGCCCCTTGAGCAGCTTGCCGAGCGCGAACATCAGGGTCGCCGACGACATGTTGCCGTAATCGTGCAGCGTCTCGCGCGATGCCCAGAGCGCGCCTTGCGGCAGATGGTACGCGGTTTCGACCGCGTCGAGGATCGAGCGCCCGCCGGCGTGCACCGCCCAGCCGTCGATATCCTCGACATCGCGCCCGCCGAGCGCGGCGGCGGCGAAATCGGGGTCGGCGAGGCCTTGCGCGATGCGTTGCGGGACCTCGCCCGACAAATGCATCTCGAACCCCTTGTCGGTAATGTCCCAGCGGATCAGCCGGTCCGAATCGGGCAAGGTGGTGGCGAACGGCGCCTCGAGCTCGAAGCCGGCGGCGTCGCTCGTCACCAGCGCGGCGCCGGCGCCGTCGCCGAACTGGAGCATCGCCAGCAATTTCTCGATCTCGCCGGTATCCTGGAGGTGGAGCGAGCAGAGCTCGACACAGACCACCAGCACGCGGGCGGCCGGTTCGGATCGCACGATGTGGCGCGCGCTGCGCAACGCGGCGACCGCGGCATAGCAGCCCATGAACCCGACCAGCAGCCGCTCGACCGATGGGGCCAGGCCGAGCCGGCGCGCGACGATCTGATCGACCCCGGGCGCGACGAAGCCGGTACAGCTCGCGAGCACGAGGTGCGTGATGCGGTCGATCTCGACCTGCTCGGCGAGCCGGTCGATCGCTTCGAGGCTCAGCGCCGGCGCCTGCTCGGCATAGACCCGCATCCGGGCATCGGTGCCGGGCATGAAGCCGTTTTCGTAGAAGCCGCCGGGGCCGATCGGCGATCCGCCATCGTCGGCGCGCGGCAATACGGTCCAGCGATGCTCGATCCCCGACCGCGCGACCATCCGGCCGAATAGCTTGGCCAGGCGCGGGTCGGCGATCTTGGGCTGGGCCCAGCCGATGAACGCGCTGTGCGCTTCATGATCCGGCACCGCGGTGCCGATTGCGTTGAGATAGACGTTGCCGGGCACGATAGGCGACCTTTTCGGACAAGTGACACCGGGTTAGTGCCTCGCAACCTGTACGCCACATTAACAGATGCCGTGCCTTTTTGCTCCGTGTTGGTGAGGCCGCTAAGACACCGCTATGAACCCGATCTACGCCGCCATGGGCACCACGATCTTCGAAGCGATGTCGGCGCGCGCCCGGGCGACCGGGGCGATCAACCTGGGCCAGGGATTTCCCGAGGCGCAGGGGCCGGCCGATATCATCGATGCGGCGGCAAAAGCGCTGGTCGAGAAATCGAACCAATATCCGCCGATGATCGGCTTGGCCGAACTGCGCCAGGCAGTCGCCGCGCATTATGCCGCGCATCAGGGGCTCGATCTGTCGCCCGACGACGTGGTGGTGACGTCGGGCGCGACCGAGGCGATCGCGGCGTCGCTGCTCGCCCTTGTATCGCCGGGCGACGAAGTGATCCTGTTCCAGCCGCTCTACGACGCCTATCTCCCGCTGGTCGAGCGCGCCGGCGGCGTGGCCAAGCTGGTGCGGCTGAGCCCGCCCGATTGGCGCGTGACGGCGGAGATGCTCGAGGCGGCGTGGTCGCCCAAGGCCCGGTTGCTGGTGCTCAACAGCCCGCTCAATCCTTCCGCTTCGATGATCGGCGCCGAGGAATTGGCCGTGATCGCGCGCTTCTGCGTCGAGCGCGACCTGATCGCGATCTGCGACGAGGTGTGGGAAGAACTCGTCTTCGACGGCGCGCGCCACGTGCCGCTGATGGCGCAGCCAGGGATGCGCGAGCGTACGGTCAAGATCGGATCGGCGGGCAAGATGTTCGCGCTGACCGGATGGAAAGTCGGCTGGATGTGCGCCGCGCCCGGCCTCGCGCGCGGTCTAGCCAAGGCGCACCAGTTCCTGACCTTCACGACGCCACCCAATCTGCAATGGGCCGCGGCTTACGGGCTCGGCAAGGACAAGGCCTGGTTCGACAGGGAACGCGCCGGCTTCCAGCGCTCCCGCGACCGGCTCGCGGCGGGGTTGCGCGAGGCGGGCTATGTGACGTTGCCGTCGGCCGCGACCTATTTCATTTCGATCGACCTGACCGCGTCCGGGATAGCGCTCGACGACGTCACGTTCTGCAACCGCCTGCTCGACGAAGCCGGGGTGGCGGCGATCCCGGTCTCGGCCTTTTATGCCGAAGACCCGGTGACCAATGTCGTTCGGCTATGCTTCGCCAAGAGCGATGCGACGCTCGACGCGGCGATCGGGCGGATGGCGGGGTTTCGGCGGACCTTGGGTCAAGAATAAGGCCTGCGGATCGCTCCACAGGCCTTCTCTGTCTCTAACGCTAGCCGTCGCGGCGAAGCCGCGACGTCGGTCGGGCTGCGCCCGCCGGCCGGCACTCGGCTTATCCGGATTTAGCCTCGGCTAAATCCGGGCCTCGTGCTCAGCCATCATAATCGCCGCCCAGATTCTGGTTGCGCGGCGGCGCGGCGGCGGTGAGGCGGAGCGCCTCGGCCGACTGCGACAGCGAGCCGATTTCGTCCGGCGTGTCGTCGTCGTCGATCTGGACCTTCTGCATGCCGTTGATCACCGCGTCCTGCAGATGATCGGGGCGCACCGTTTCCTCGGCGATTTCGCGGAGTGCCACGACCGGGTTTTTATCGCGGTCGCGATCGATCGTGAGCTCGGCGCCGCCCGAAATCTGGCGGGCGCGCTGGGCCGCGAACAGCACCAGATCGAAACGGTTCGAAACCTTGTCGACGCAATCTTCGACAGTGACGCGCGCCATGAAACGCTTTCCTTCAGCAAAACACCAAGATGGGAAGCCTTGGCGCTTAGGGCAATGGCACGGGAAGAGTCAAGAAAACCGGTTTTCCGCCTGTTGCCGTCGAGAACCGAGTCACCCGCTTGCCCCGCGCCGCGCCGCGCTCCAATAGAGGCGCGATGGCCGGCGAACCCAGCTTCACGATCGACGGCGACACGCTCCGGCTCATCACCGAGGGACCCGAGCGGCTGACGGCATTGCTCGACCTCATCGCCGGCGCCGAGCGATCGCTGCGGATTCTCTATTATATCTATGTCGACGACGATGCCGGGGCGAAGGTTCGCCAGGCACTGATCGACGCGGCGCGACGCGGGGTCGAGGTCAAGCTGATCGTCGATGGGCTGGGCAGCGAGCATGCCGAGAATCATCGCTTCTTCGATCCGCTCAAGCAGGCCGGGATCGACGTCTGCCGGTTCGTCCCGCGTCTCGGCCGGCGCTATCTGTTGCGCAACCACCAGAAGCTCGCGCTGGCCGATGAGGAACGGGTGATCATCGGCGGCTTCAACATCCAGGACAGCTATTTCGGCACCAACGAAGAGCAAGCGTGGCGCGACCTGGGATTCTATATCGAGGGTCCCTCGGCCGCACATTTGACCGGCTATTTCGATGCGCTCGATCGTTGGGCGAAGCAGGATCAGGCGCCGCTCAGGTCGTTGCGCGCGTTGCTGTCGAAATGGAGCGAACCCCATGGCGCGACGCGCTGGCTGTTCGGCGGGCCGACGCGCAAGCCTTCGCCCTGGGCCAAGGCGGTTCGCGCCGATCTCGAACGCGCGATGCGGGTCGACCTGATCAGCGCCTATTTCGCGCCGAGCCCGGGCATGCTGCGCCGGCTCGACCGGATCGGCCAGCGCGGCATCGCCCGCCTCGTCCTGGCGTCGAAGAACGATCACGGCGCGGCGATCTGGGCATCGCGCTTCACTTATGCGGGCCTGCTCAGGAAAGGCGTGGAGATCTACGAATATCAGCCGACCAAGCTCCACACCAAGCTGTTCGTGATCGACGACACGGTCTATATCGGCTCGGCCAATTACGACATTCGCAGCCTGTTCCTGAACCTCGAGCTGATGCTGCGCGTCGAAAACAAGGCATTCGCGGATCATGTCCGGACCTATGTCGGCGGCGAAATCGCCGAATCGGAACGGATCACGCCCGAACTTTACCGGTCGCGCACCGGCTGGTGGACGCGGATCAAGCAGGCGGTGGCGTTCTTCGTGATGACCGTGCTCGATTACAACGTCACGCGGAGCCTCAATTTCGGGCCTGAGCGGCGGTTGCGGAAATAGGCGCGAAAGGGGTGGCACGCGCCTACTCCGTCGCCCCGGCGAAGGCCGGGGCCGCCGGATAATGCGCCAGACAGCGGCCAAATTTCCTGCGGCCCCGGCCTTCGCCGGGGTGACGAAAACGCCTCAGTCCTTCCAGGCGAAGAAATTGTGCGAGGGCGGGATGTTCCACCATTCGATCGAATAGTCGATCCGGTCCCAATGCGGCTCGAGGAAATCGCGCACCTTGGGGCGGAATTGATAGACCAGGAAGGCGCCGCCGGTCTTGAGCACGCGGTGCGTCGCGGCGGCGATGGCGGGCGCGACGCCTTTGGGCAGCGTCGAGAACGGCAGGCCCGAGAGCACGTAATCGGCTTCCTCGAAACCGTGCTCGGCAACGATCTGTTCGACATCGGCGGCCGAGCCGTGGACCGGCACGAAGCGCGAATCGGTGAATTTGATTCGCAGATAGTCGATGAAGTCGGGATTGGTATCGATCGAGATATAGGTCGCGTCGGCGGGCAGGCGGTCGAGGATCGCCTGGGTGAAGGTGCCGACGCCGGGTCCGTATTCGACGAATAATTTGACCTTGGGCCAGTCGGGCACCTTGAGCATCGCGTTGATCTGCGCCTTGGACGAGGCGACGATCGAGCCGACCATGACCGGCCGTTTGAAGAACCCGCTGAGAAACATCGCCCATGGGGAGGGGAGTTTGCGCGCGCGCGTCTCCGCATTGTCGAGAGCGAAGCGGGGCTGGGACATGAGATTCCTTGTAGCTGTGCGCCAATTCTCGCGCGACCGGGAACCCCTGTCGCAAAGCTGTAACGCGCGATCAAGTCTTTAGGTGTCGGCGACGGGTTGCGTCGCCTCGCGCGCGGGTCCATCGGCAGCCTAATGACGACGTTCGCCCCCGGAACAATCGCGGTGATCTTCGTGTCCGAGGTCACCGGAGAGGACCCCGAAGGCTATGCCGCCGCGGCCGCCGAGGCCGAGGCGCTGGCCGCCGCCCAGCCCGGGTATCGCGGCATCGACAGCGCGCGCGGCATCGATGGGATCGGCATCACCGTGAGCTACTGGGCGGACGAAGCGGCGGCGACAGCCTGGCGGCGGCACGCGCGGCATGGCGAGATTCGCGATGCCGGGCGCGGGCGCTGGTACCGATGGTATTCGCTCCATGTCGCCGAAGTCGGACGCAGCTACGATTGGGAGAAGGAATGACGGCGAGGTTCGACCGCGACTTCGCCTTGTTGTTCACCGTGATGCTGACGATCGCGGCGGGGAACACCGCCTTGCAATCGGTCCTGCCCGCGATCGGGCGCTCGCTCCACGTCCGCGACAATGCGGTCGCCGCGGCTTTTTCGGTATCCGCGCTGTTGTGGGTAATCGCTGCCCCGCTCTGGGCGAGTCGCTCGGACCGGCGCGGCCGGCGGTCGATGATCCTGTTGGGAGTCGGCGGGTTCACCATCTCGCTGACCCTGTGCGGCATCTTTCTGGCCGCCGGCATTAATGGCTGGATCGGCGGGACGGCGGCGTTCATGCTCTTCATCGTCGGGCGGCTGATTTACGGCACGTTCGGCTCGGCCGCACCGCCGGCGGTGCAGGCGATCGTCGCTGGACGCACTACGCGTGAGGAGCGGACCAAGGCGCTGACATTGCTCGGTTCTGCGTTCGGGCTCGGCACCATTCTGGGCCCGGCGATCGCGCCCTATCTGCTGCTCGGCAGCGTCGGCGGGGTTGAGATCGGTCTGTCCGGTCCGGCGTTCCTGTTCGCCCTGTTCGGAGCGGGTATGTTCGTCGCCGTGCTGCGCATACTGCCCAACGATCGCAGCGAGGCAGCGATGGACGATCCCGCCGCGCATGGCGCGGCGAATGCCTATCCGTCGATCGGCGGGCAATCGTCGGGCGCGAGCATCACCGCCGCGACTGGGCAGCATATCGAGGAAGTCGGCTTTCTCGACCCGCGCGTGCGTGGCTGGATGATCGCGGGGCTGGTGTTCGGCCATGCCCAGGCAATGACCGGCCAGGCGATCGGCTTCCTGGTGATCGACCGCCTCCATCTGCCGCCGGCCGAGGCGCTGCAGCCGACCGGAATCGTGCTGATGATGGGCGCCGGCGCGGCATTGCTGGTGCAATGGGGGCTGATCCCGTTGTTCAACCTGACGCCGCGCATGATGATGCTGGTCGGGCTCGCAATCGCGGCGGCGGGGTGCGCGCTCACCGGCCTCGCCTCGTCGCTCTACGGCCTCGCCACTGCCTATGCTCTGGCGAGCATCGGCTTCGGCTTCACGCGTCCGGCGTTCACCGCGGGATCGTCGCTCGCGGTCGGATCGGCGGCGCAGGGATCAGTGGCGGGCAAGGTCACGTCGGTCAACGGCGCCAGCTTCGTGCTCGGACCGTCGATCGGGGTCGGGCTGTACGAGTTCTGGCACTCCTTGCCCTATCTGACCGCGGGCGCAGCGTGTCTGGCGCTGATGGCTTATTGTTGGGCGAGGTTGCAACGCCCACGCACCGACCCCGTAATGACCTAGCGGCCGCGGGCGAAACCTCGTCGGTCACGAGCGGGTCGCTCACCCATGGAGTGCCGAGATCATATCGGCTCCGCTGTGCCAGGTATCGACCGTTGCGAAGTTCGCCGCGAACGTCTGCATCTGGGGTGCGGCGGCGGCATTGCCAACGCCGATGAAGTCGCCCGAGTGGAGCTGCGCGGTAGTGACCCCGGTCAAGGTCAGCTGATCGCCATTGCCGAGGTCGATCACCGCGTTGCCGCCGACATCGTGGGTGGCGTTGATCACGTCCTGGTAGCTGGCAAAGCCGATCGCGGTGAGGTCGATCTTGTCGGTGCCCGCGACGAAGTCGCCGATACTGTCCTGC
>Ga0157371_10000451_pt1 | contig 50405 bp, 46 predicted proteins | sample C45metaG_FD_113462 | JGI IMG/M metagenome (GOLD analysis project Ga0157371, IMG submission 113462) | Corn rhizosphere microbial communities from Kellogg Biological Station, Michigan, USA - C4-5 metaG | ecosystem: Host-associated > Plants > Roots > Rhizosphere > Soil | place: USA: Michigan... | reverse complement strand
TCTTTTATTTTAAAACAATCAGCCACCGCATGGCTCATTTTTTCTGCAATCTTTTCTAAAGATATTTTTCCTTCTTTATGATATTTCAACATAATTAATAAAGGATGTTGTACTAAAGGCAATCCAGCATGTGCATCTTCATAAGGACTTTGTTTTTCTTCTAAAGTATGTGGTGCATGATCAGTTGCGATAACGTCCAAACGGTTGTCCAGCAAGCCTTTCCAAAGTGCTTCTTTATTTTCAGGAGCTTTGATCGAAGGATTACATTTTATTAAATAGCCAAGTTTTTCATAATCGTCTGATGTGAAATGCAAATGATGAACACAAACTTCCGCGGTAATCCTTTTTTCTTTCAAAGGAGTTTTATTGGTAAAAAGTTCCAGCTCTTTTTCAGTAGTGATATGCAAAACATGTAAACGACTGTGGTATTTTTTTGCAAGAGAAACGGCGAATGAAGATGAAGTATAACATGCATTTACATCTCTTATCAAAGGATGATCTGAAGGAGAAAGAACTGGTTTGATGCTTTTTAAATTCCTGTAATTTTCTTTAATAATTTTTTCGTCTTCACAATGAGTTGCGATGAGCAATTCACTTTCACTGAAAATTTTATGAAGTGCCGGTTCGCTGTCAACCAGCATATTTCCCGTGCTCGATCCCATAAAAATTTTCACGCCGCACACTTCATTTTTTCTTTTATTCATTTTCAAAACTTCATCAGCATTCGTGTTACTGACGCCCATAAAAAAAGAATAATTAGCCAAAGAAAAATGTTTTCCAATTGCATATTTTTCTTCAAGTAATTCTTCTGTGAGTGCGTTCGGGATTGTATTCGGCATTTCCATAAAAGAAGTTACTCCGCCTGCAACCGCGGCTCTGCTTTCTGTATAAATAGTTGCTTTATGAGTTAAACCCGGTTCCCGAAAATGAACCTGGTCATCAATAGCACCCGGAAATAAATGTTTCCCTTCGCCATTAATTTCCGCAACTTTCTCTTTGACATTTATTTGATCTTCAATCTTTTCTATCCGCCCCTTTTTTAGATAAACATCCTTTTGAGAAATATTATTTTCATTTACAACTGATATATTTTTTAAAAGATAATTTTGCATATCTTGAAATTAAATAATTAATAAACAACTCTATGCAAATTATAAAAAGTGTTATAACTCTTGTGGTATTTTTTTACCCGATAACCATTTTTGCACAAACCACTTATCTTCCTGAGGGTTCCAAAGAGATTCATTTCATCGACCGCATGGAAATAAAACAAGGAAAAAATACTGATCTCAATTATTCAACTTTAAAACCTTACAGCCGCAGATCTGTTGTAGAAGAAGCAGAATATATTGACAGTTTAAACCGTGAGCCGGCTTCACTTACAGGCGACGCAGAAGGAAGAAACAGCAAAAGCTATTTAACCAAAGTTGATCAATATAATTTGCATTCTTTATTGATGGATAATTCGGAATGGGTCACTGGTTCAAAAGAAAGTTTTTTGAGCAGCAAGCCAATTTTAAAAACATTTTATGTTACCAAACCCAATCTTTTGGAAGTGAATACAAAAGATTTTTTTCTCGCAGTAAATCCGGTAATTGATTTACAGATCGGCGCAGAATCGGGAAATGATCAGAATTTATATTATAATAAACGCGGTGTTACGTTGCGCGGACGCATTTCCAATAAAATCGGTTTTTCAACAACCATTACTGACAACCAGGAACGTGGCCCGTCATTTTTTGAAGACCGTGTTACCAAGTTCAAAGCTGTTCATGGCGTAGGGTTTTACAAAAAGTTCAAAAGCAACGGCTATGATTATTTCGATGGCCGGGGCTACTTTACATTCAATGTTACCAAATACATTGATGTGCAATTTGGCTATGATAAAAATTTTATCGGTAACGGCTACAGAAGCCTTTTCCTGAGCGATTTTGGTGACAGCTATTTATTTCTGAAACTCAATACAAAAATCTGGAAATTTGATTACCAAAATCTTTTTATGGAACTAATGCCAGAGTATTCAAAATCCGGCGATAATTTATTGGATCGAAAATATGCGGCGATGCATCATTTGAGTATGAACGTTACAAAATGGTTGAATGTCGGATTATTTGAAGGTGTAGTTTTTGGAAGAAAAAACAGGTTTGATTTTGAATATCTGAATCCAATTATTTTCTTAAGACACATTGAAGGAACTGTTGGAAGTCCTGATAATGCTTTAGCCGGAATCGATTTTAAAGCGAATGCTGCACATCATTTTCAGTTTTACGGACAACTGCTTCTGGATGAATTCCTGGTTCATGAAATCGTGAAGGGAAATGGGTATTGGGCCAATAAATATGGCTATCAACTTGGCGTAAAATATATTGACGCATTTAAAATAAATAATCTAGACCTTCAATTGGAAACCAATAGAATCAGGCCTTTCACCTATTCTCACTATGATTCTGTTGCCAATTATACGCATTATAATCAGCCCCTCGCCCATCCGCTCGGGGCTAATTTCCAGGAATGGGTGGGAATTTTAAAATACCAGCCTGCTCCAAAATGGTATATTGATGCAAGAGCCATTTATTATTACCAGGGTTTGGATTCTTTAGGAGAAAATTTTGGAAGTAACCCTTTTGAATTATATACGACACGAACAAAAAATTTTGGATATGATGTTGGAAGCGGCGATAAAGTAAAATGTCTAAACGCTTCTCTCGCTCTGTCTTACGAGCTTAGGGAAAATCTTTTCATTGAAGGAAATCTGCTATTCAGAAAATATACCGGCCTTGAAAATTCAAGCAGTTTTAATATTGGTATTCGGTGGAACGCGGCAAGAAGAGAATACAATTATTAGTTCATAGTTCGTTGTCTGAAACAATAAAAGGATCAATGAAAAGTCAGGTAAATTTTTTCATTGATCCTTTTGCTGAAAAATAAAAGAAATACTGAACAGAATTTCTTTTTTTAATTTTTATTGAAGCGTAGAGTTAATAAATTTTACCACGTTATCATGCAACTGCTTCAAAGATTCTGGATGCAGATAAACCATGTGTCCTGAATTATAAAAATCATACTCAATATTTTTTTGCAAATTCTTCGGAATTGGAAGATGTTGCATTTCATAAAGGCCTTCAAAATAAGGTGTTCCTAAATCAAAATATCCCATATTCAACATTATTTTCAAATCAGGATTATAGATCATTGCATGAGCAAGATCGTTCATTACGTTTGGGAAACCAACATAGCCTTTTCGCTTCATATCCCATGGCCCAACATTACCAAACGTTTTGTACTTCATTGCTTTCCCAAATTTTAATTCTGTTCTTACATAATTATTAAATGTAGCTGTGAAAGCCGCGTCAATATAGGAATCCATTGGATCATACTCTGCATATTCGCTTAACGGATCCATTGCGCTTCCTGAAAATCTTGCATCCAGCCGCCCGGTAATTTCATTATTTTTTCCAAGCAATTCCTGTTCAAACTGCGGGCCGTTTACTCTTAAGTTTGCTTTTTTAATATAATCTATTGGCAGCCCGATATAGTTGTGCAATTCTTCTGCAATTGAATTGAAACCCATAGAATCAAGCAATGACCCTTTATTTAATGCAATCGCATAATCGTTCATTGCAAAATGCTCTACTTCTTTTAAAAAGGGTTCAAGTTTTGCCGGAGCATTTGGAATCTTATGATGATACCAGGCTACTGCAGCGAACGAAGGCAAAGCAAGTTTATAAGGTAAATCATTGCCGGGATGATCATTAGCAATGTCGCTCATATTCTCATAAGTTAATAATTGGGAAAGGAGAATCACCCCATTTAAACCAACTCCTTCATTTTGCAAAAGATTGGAAACAATTGCAGAACGGAAAGTGCCATAACTCTCGCCAAACAAAAACTTTGGCGAATTCCAACGATTATATTCAGAAAGAAATTGAGTGATAAAATTTGCGAATGCCCGGCCATCCTGGTCAATACCAAAAAAATCTTTATTCTTTCCCGCACCACCTCTTTCCTTAGTAATTACTTCACCAAAACCTGTTCCTGGTGCATCAATAAAAACAAGGTCACTTGCATCTAAAAGACTATAATCATTGTTTACAGTTTTGTATGGCGCTTTGGTTCTGGTTGTATCATTTATAAAAACTCTTTGCGGCCCCCATGCACCCATGTGAAGCCAGATTGTTGAACTTCCGGGTCCGCCATTATAAATAAAAGTAAGCGGCCTTTGAGAACGATCTTTCTCATCATTTTTAAAATAAGCCACATAAGACATGCTGATGGTTGGAGAATCAAGCTCATTTTTAAGCACCAATGTTCCGGCAAATGCTTCATAAGGAATTTTCTTTCCTTCAACCGTCACACTCCCTTCTGTTACAGACTTCTGAGGTTTTTTAAAATTACTGACAGTATCTTTGGTGATATCAACTTTTACAGAAGTGCTTTCCTTTTTTATTTGCGCAAAGGAAATACTGCAGCAAGCAAAAAGCATTATAAAAAATACGAAAAGTGATTTTGACTTCATGAATCTATCTTTTTAAATATTATTTTTTGATTTGCAGTTTTTCCCAAATAAACGGGAATCAAGAGAGTAATAAACAAATAAATAAGTAACCTCTTTATATTAGTGCCACAAGTAATTTATGAATGCCAATAGGCTATTTGCCTTTTTTCGTTTACATCGCCGCCAGTTGCACTTTTTGCTGAAGTTCTATCACACTTTCTTTAAATAAAATATCTGTATCCATCAGGTCTTTCACCGTTTGACAACTATGAATTACGGTAGTATGATCGCGGCCGCCAAAATGTTCGCCGATTGTTTTTAAAGAATTTTTTGTAAACGCTTTTGCTAAAAACATTGTAATCTGGCGTGCCTGAACAATTTCACGCTTCCTGGTTTTTTGCAAAAGTTTTTCGTAAGGCACATCAAAATAATCACATACCATTTTTTGAATCGTATCAATGGTAATTTCTTTGGAAGAAGATTTGATAAAATTTCTTAGAACTTTTTTAGCGAGTTCCAGGTCAATTTCTCGCTTGTTCAATGAGGACTGCGCTAACAAAGAGATCAACGCGCCTTCCAGTTCGCGAATATTATTTTGAATATTATAAGCAATATATTTCACGACTTCTTTCGGCATTTCAAGACCATCATTCTTCATTTTTCTTTCAAGAATTTCGATCTTGGTTTCATAATCCGGAACCTGCAGATCGGCACTTAATCCCCAACGAAACCGGCTTAGCAATCTTTCCTGAACTCCTTCCAAATCTTTCGGTGGTTTATCAGTCGTTAAAATTAATTGTTTGCCACTTTGATGAAGATGGTTGAAAATTGCAAAAAATGCATCCTGTGATTTTTCTGCACGATTAAAAAACTGAACATCATCAATGATCAGCACATCGATCAACTGATAAAAATGAATAAAATCATTAATAGCATTGTTTCTCCCGTGATCAACAAACTGGTTGATAAATTTTTCTGAGCTAACATAAAGGACTACTTTATTATTATGCAATCTTTTCACTTCATTTCCAATCGCCTGCGCAAGATGAGTTTTTCCCAAACCAACACCACCATAAATTACTAAAGGATTAAAAGAAGTAGAGCCTGGTTTTTCAGCCACTGTTTTTCCTGCACGCCGTGCCACGCGATTGCAATTTCCTTCAATGTATGAATCGAAGGTATAAGATGGATTTAGCTGCGGATCAATCTGCATCTTTTTAAGTCCCGGTATTACAAAAGGGTTCTTAACAGGGTTGGTTATAACTAAAGGAAAATCCATTTCATTGTTTGAATACGATTTGTAACCATGCCCCGGCACATCCATCATCACAGGCTTGTTTTTGCTATTTCCACTATCCATCATGATGCGATATTCAAGCCTTGCATTTTTCCCCAATTCTCTTTTTAAAGTTTTTGCGAGCAGGTTCACGTAATGTTCCTCAATATACTCATAAAAAAATTGACTGGGCACCTGGATCGTCAAAATATTTTCCTTCAGCAGCACAGGTTTGATTGGCTCGAACCATGTTTTGTAATGTTGCCACTCAACGATATCTTTTATTATATTGAGACAATTACTCCAAACTGTTTCGCAAGCATTATCCATTATTTTCTGTAAGCCGTTTTATATGTTTTAGAAAAATTCTCTGTGGGAATCATCAAAAATTGAAACAAAAATGATTTGTAAAAATTTTATCAACAACACAGCGAATATCAAAAGAATTTGTTGAAAAAAAAATTTTTTATTCTATGTTTTTTTACAGTGAATTTTTATTTTCTCTTTTGGAAAATAAAATAAAAAAGGTTTTGGATTTTCACCGGATTTTAAAAGTCGCACTCCGATTGATTTCACACGGAAGGGACGCATTTTTGGAGACGTTTTAAAAAATATTTTGGCCATTTTTATTGCCAAGAAATAAAATTTAAATATTTCTCTTAAATGTGTAAAAGATTTTTTGATATTCTGATGCAATGTGTCATCTTTACCACTAATCACTACAAAAAAATAATAAAAGTTGAACTATTATGAGTTACGAATTAACAGGAAAATTATTTATAAAATTTGATACGATGCAAAAGACCGAAACTTTTAAAACAAGAGAGTTTGTGGTAGAAAAAGCAGAAGATATTAACGGTAAATTGATCACTAACTATATTAAGTTTCAATGCCTTCAAGACCGCACCGGCATTGTCGATCGCGTGAATGTGGGCGATGAAATAAAAGTACATTTCAACATCAAAGGAAGCAAGTGGGAAAAGAATGGAAGTGTTTCTTATTTCAACAATTTGGATGCATGGCGGATTGAGCAAATTCTGCAACCAGGAAAAAATAATTCCGGAAATGAGCAACTCGAACCGTTAGATAATTTTACTTCGTCACCAGAAGAAGTAAATGATGATCTTCCGTTTTAAAAAGAAATAAAGTATTTCAATAAAGGTTTTCAGGATAAACACCTGGCACTGATATTATGCAACAAAAAATTTCAATAAAACTTTCGCCTTTAAATGCGGCTGACAATGCAGCCATAGTTGAAAGTATTGCAAAAGCGGCAGGGAAAAGAGTTGAACAAATTTCCGGCTATAACTTAATCAAAAGATCTATTGATGCGAGAGGAAAAACAGTTTGGATCAGCCTTACTGTGAATGCATTTATCAACGAGCCTTTTCATAAAAGAAATTTACAACAGTTTAATTTTAAAGATGTAAATAATTCTTCAAAAAAAGTGGTCATTATTGGTGGCGGCCCGGCAGGAATTTTTGCTGCATTGCAATTGATAGAAAATGGAATAAAACCGATTATTCTTGAAAGGGGCAAAGAAGTAAGAGCAAGAAGGAGAGACCTTGCTGTTTTAAATAAAGAAGGTATCATCAACCCTGAAAGCAATTATTGTTTTGGTGAAGGTGGTGCGGGAACTTATAGTGATGGAAAATTATATACAAGAAGTACAAAGCGCGGAGATGTCAACCGTATCCTGAATTTGTTCGTACATTTTGGCGCTGATGAAAATATTTTATCCGATGCACATCCACACATCGGAACGAATAAGCTTCCAGCCATTATAACAGGCATGCGTACACGAATATTAGAATGCGGCGGCGAATTTCATTTTGGGAAAAAAGTAGTTGATTTTATTCTCGAAAAAAATGAAATCAAAGCGGTAAAAACCGGTGACGGCGATGTTTTATCGGCGGGTTCTTTTATTCTTGCCACCGGCCATTCTGCAACAGATATTTTTACATTATTACATGAAAAATATATTGAAATTACTGCAAAGGGCTTTGCATTAGGTGTGAGAATTGAGCATCCGCAGGAATTGATTAATACCATTCAATATGGACAGCAATATTCTGAGACCAATTTACTTCCGCCAGCTTCTTACAGCCTTGTTGAACAGGTAGAAGGAAGGGGCGTTTTTTCTTTTTGCATGTGCCCCGGAGGCATTATTGCGCCTGCTTCTACAAGCGAAAGCGGGCTGGTTGTAAATGGATGGAGTCCGTCAAAAAGAAACAATCCTTTTGCCAATAGCGGCATGGTCGTTCAGGTAGAAATGGAAGATGTAATCAAATACAATTTGGCACAAAAAAATAAAGAAAAGAGTAATTTAAATTCACCATTATTAATGATGGATTTTCAAAAAGAAGTCGAGCAAAAAGCTTTTGAAATCGGCGGCGGAAAATTTGTGGCACCCGCCCAAAGAATGGTTGATTTCACCGAAGAAAGACTTTCTTCCACTTTACCTAAGTGTTCTTATCTGCCAGGAATAGAACCTGCATTATTAAAAGATGTATTGCCTCCATTCATTAACCGGAGATTAAAAAGTGCCTTCAAATTATTTGCAAAAAAAATGCCTGCAAAAAATAATCATCATGGATATTTTACCAATGAAGCCGTCTTGGTAGCAACAGAAAGCAGAACTTCTTCTCCTGTAAGAATTCCACGTGATGAAAAATTATTGCATCACCCGCAAATAAAAAATTTATTTCCGTGCGGCGAAGGCGCCGGTTATGCAGGCGGAATTGTAAGTGCAGCAATGGACGGTGAAAGAGTGGCGCTCGCTTGTGTTTTAATTGAAAATTGATACCGGAATTCAAATTATTTGCCGTTTACTTTAAAGACAGTTTACCGTTCATAAAATGTTTAAATAAAATCTGATGAACGTTGGCTTGCTTTTTTATCTTCGTTTACTATTTATTTTTTTGCCACGGAAATATTTCGATTTTAAAAATTGATAATGGCCATACTTGAATTACAACATCTTAAAAAATATTATGCTACGCATAAGGCGGTAGATGATATTAGTTTTTCAATTCCTGAAGGAAGTATTTTTGGATTGCTTGGCCCAAACGGTGCTGGCAAGACAACCTTATTAAGAATGATCACAGGAATTTTTTATCCCGACAGTGGGCAGATTTTCTTTGATGGGAAAAAATTTAAGCCTGAAGATGATATTGCTAAAATCGGTTACATGCCTGAAGAAAGAGGTTTGTATAAAAAAATGAAAATCGGTGAACAGGCTTTATACCTGGCAATGCTAAAAGGAATGAGCCGGAAAGATGCGATGAAAAAAATAAAAGAATGGTTTGTGAAATTTGAAATGGAAAGCTGGTGGAATAAAAAAGTGAATGACCTGAGTAAAGGAATGGGACAAAAATTACAATTTGTAACGACCGTTCTGCATGATCCAAAATTACTAATCCTCGATGAGCCTTTCAGCGGCCTTGATCCTGTAAACAGCAATTTAATTAAAGATGAAATTTTTAAATTAGCTAAAAATGGAGCAACAATTATTTTTAGTACTCACCGGATGGAGCAGGTGGAAGAAATCTGCAACAATATCGTTTTGGTAAATAATGGAAAAAAGATTTTAGACGGAACTGTAAAACAGGTTAAAGACGATTTCAAAGAACATATTTTTAAAGTTGGTTTTGATCAATTACCTGAAAGCTTTAGCAGCAGCGCGTTTGAGATTATTGATTCAAAAGAAAACTCTTTCAATGTAAAGATTATAAATGGGAATAAACCTGCCAATGTGTTGCAGGAATTTTTAAATCACAAAGCAGAAATAATTTCATTCAATGAAGTGCTACCATCGCTGAATGACATTTTTATAAAAGTAGCAGGAAGTAAAAACTAAGAACTACAAACAAAACAAATGAACAAAATCTGGCTTGTCATCAAAAGAGAATATTTAACAAGAGTGAGAAACAGGACGTTTATTCTCTCTACAATTTTGCTTCCTTTATTTTTTATCGGGTTCATTTTTGCGTCTGCTTATTTTTCTATCAGCAGTCATGAAAAACAAAAGATCGCAGTTGCGGATAGCAACGGGATTTTCAAGAATGGTTTTGAAAGTGATGACCTCGTTACATATGAATTTCCGGCAGATGTGAATGCCGGAAATTTTAAAGAAAAAGGATATTCTGCTTTTTTGAAAATTCCAGAAAATTATGGCTCCTCTGCAGATTCCATTTCCCTTATTTCAACCAAACAATTAGGTATCGAAACAGAAGATAAAATTAAGGATCAGATTGATCAAGCCATCAAAAACCAGGCTTTTCTGAAAAATAATATTGATAAAAAATTACTCGATTCTATTAATAAAATCAATGATGAAAGCTCTTATCAATTTCGTACAGTAGTAAAACAAGGTAATAAAACTGAAAAATCAAATTCAGCACTTTCGTATGGAATTGGCTATGGAAGCGGGTTTCTTATTTATATGACGCTGTTTATTTATGGTGCTGCCGTGATGCGCGGAGTGATGGAAGAAAAAATGAACCGCATTGCAGAAGTGATCATTAGTTCTGTAAAACCATTTCAATTAATGATGGGGAAAATTATCGGTATTGCTGCTGTCGGCATTACTCAATTGCTTATCTGGATCCTACTGATCATAGTATTGTCATCCATTAGCACATCCTTTTTTGCTTCTGATGCATTGCAGCATGCACAAGCCGTAAATTCTTCTATTGGCGCTGCGGGACAAAGTTCAGCAGCCCTGAATTTTATGAACGCCAAGTCCACCTTTTTATCTGCGAATTGGGGACTGATCATTCCTTGCTTTCTTTTTTATTTTGTGGCAGGATATTTATTTTATGCATCATTATTTGCGGCCGTTGGAAGTGTTGTAAACGAAGATCCGCAAGAGGCTCAATCATTGATGTTGCCGATCACTATGCCAATCATTTTATCTTTTGTGATCATGACAACTGCTGTCGGAAAACCAGATTCACCGATTGCTGTTTGGGCAAGCATTATCCCTTTTTCCTCGCCAATCGTAATGATGGGAAGAATTCCTTCAGGAAATGTTCCAGCATGGCAAATTATTGTTTCGATGCTTTCACTTATTGCCGGATTTATTTTGACGACGATGCTGGCAGGGAAGATTTATCGCACAGGAATTTTGCTTTATGGCAAAAAAGTAACTTTTAAAGAAATGGGGAAATGGCTCTTCAGAAAAGCATAATTTAACAAATAAACCCTGGTTTTTATTTGTTTACTACGCTGGTAGTGGCTTTCACAGCGGGCAATAAAAATCCGAAAGTAGTTCCTACATCAATTTTACTTCTTACATGAATCGTATCTTCATGCGCTTCGATGATGTGTTTTACAATGGATAAACCAAGTCCGCTTCCACCTGCCTTTCTCGCTCTTGCAAGATCAGTCCGATAGAATCTTTCAAAGATCCTCGATAAATGTTCTTCAGCAATTCCATAGCCGTTGTCTGTGATCTCAACCAAAACTTTTTTGCCATCAACTTTATATGCGCTGGCTTCAATAATGCCATTATACTTTCCGTATTTTATGGCATTGTCAACCAAATTAATGAGCACCATTCTGATCTTTTCTTTATCAGCATATACAGTTAATGGAAGTTCACATCCATCTTTTATAAAACATTTTATTTTGTTTCCATCTGCATTTATTGAAAGAGATTCGAACACTTCTTTGATCAGATCCTGGATCACAAAATTTTCTTTCAGCAATAATAATTCTCCACTTTCCAGTTTTGTGATCTCGTCAAGATCCTCTAATAAATTGACAAGCCGATCTACATTTTTGGAAGTATTTTTTAGGAATTTTTTGTTCACTTCATCATTGTCTATCGCGCCATTTAATAATGTATCCACATAACCTTGAACGGCAAAAATCGGGGTCTTCAATTCATGCGAAAGATTCAATAAAAATTCTTTACGAAAAGTTTCATTCTTTCTTAAAATTTCCAACTCTTCTTTATGCTGAACCGCCCATTGCTCCACGTCTTCATTTACTTCTTCAATCGATTTTTGCGGGAGAATATTTTTAAAATAAAATTCTTCTTTCTTACTTGCCTTCGTTTGATAAATCAATTTATAGATCAATTTTATTTTTCGATAAACAAAACGTTTTACCGTCAGATAAATAATAAAATAACTGACAAGAAATAAAACAACAAACAACACAACTGACGGCAGCCATTTCTCAGAATAAAAATAAACGGCAATGGCCGCCAAACCACTAATGGGTAAAGAAGTTACAAAGCCAACCTGTTGCGGAGAGAAATTTTTTTTAGCAAACATAAAATGAGCTTATAGTCCCAATACCCATGCAAAAATTAATGGCGCAACAATTGTCGCATCACTTTCTACAATAAATTTTGGAGTATGAATATCAAGTTTTCCCCATGTAATTTTTTCATTCGGAACAGCCCCGGAATAAGAACCGTATGATGTTGTAGAGTCTGATATCTGGCAGAAATAACTCCAGAAAGGAACATCATGCCATTCCAAATCCTGATACATCATCGGCACAACACAAATTGGAAAATCTCCTGCAATTCCTCCGCCAATCTGAAAAAATCCAAGACCTTTTCCGGTTGATAATTCTCTGTACCATTTCGTCAGCTGTTCCATATATTCAATCCCGCTTTTCATCGTGCTTGCTTTCAATTCTCCTTTGATCACATATGAAGCAAAAATATTTCCCATCGTGCTGTCTTCCCAGCCAGGCACAACTACCGGGATATTTTTTTGCGCAGCAGCAAGCATCCAGCTGTTTTTTGGGTCAATCTCATAATATTGTTCCAGCACACCACTCAGCAACATTTTATACATATATTCATGGGGAAAAAATCTTTCGCCTTTTTCTTCTGCATCTTTCCAGATTTTATAAATATGTTGTTGCAATCTTCTGAATGCTTCCTCTTCCGGAATGCATGTATCGGTAACACGATTGTAATGATTTTCCAAAAGATCCCATTCTTCATGCGGTGTCAAATGCCGATAATGAGGAACCCTTTTATAATGAGAATGGGCCACAAGATTCATAATATCTTCTTCAAGATTCGCGCCGGTGCAACTGATGATCGCGACCTTATCTTGTCGAATCATTTCCGCAAAAGAAATTCCTAATTCAGCAGTGCTCATGGCACCTGCAAGCGACACCAGCATTTTTCCTCCTTCCTCCAAATGCGCTTCATAACCTTTTGCAGCATCTATCAAAGCGGCTGCATTAAAATGGCGGTAATTATGTTCTATAAAATTTGAAATCGGCCCCTTACCCATAATAAAATATTTTGGAGCAAAAATAAGATTTTAAAAATAGCCGGTTGGAAGGAAAAACCCTTCGTTTTAAAAAATAATTCCTTCATTTAAAGCTTCATCTTTAACTTTCATTTATTGAACAATTAAATGCTTTTAGAAAATGAAAAAATATTTATTGATTTTGGTTGTATTTATTTCTATAAAATCATTCTCACAAACGATCATCTCCCGCGATCCTGAAATTGAACAAATGGTGAAAGAAGTTTCATCAGATTCACTTCAATCATACATTAATAGGTTGGTTTCTTTTGGTACCAGAAATACATTGAGTACAAACACTGACACCAAAAAAGGAATTGGTGCTGCAAGAAATTGGGTGCTGAATAAATTCAATCAATTTTCAAAAAGATCCGGTGGGAGATTAACTGCGATTATCGATACCACAACCATTCAGGCAAATGGAAGACGAGTTGATGTTCCCGTGCTTTTGGGAAATGTTATGGCAACTTTAAAAGGGACGGACCCGAATGATAAAAGAATTTTTATTATCAGTGGCCATCTTGATTCGCGGCGCACTGATGTGATGGACAGAACCGGCGATGCGCCAGGAGCTAATGATGATGGAAGCGGAACAGCGGCTGTGATTGAATGCGCAAGAGTCATGAGTCATCATGCTTTTCCTGCCACAATTATCTTTGTTACAGTAAGTGGCGAAGAGCAGGGTCTGCTCGGTTCAACTTTCATGGCAAACAAAGCCAAAAAAGAAAACTGGGATGTTGCAGGCGTTTTCAATAATGACATTGTTGGAAGCAATAACAGCAATGAGACGAATATTATCAACAATACAAAAGTTCGGGTTTTCAGTGAAGGAATTCCTGCTGATGCCACTGAAAGAGACATCGCAAGAATAAGAGCATTGGGTTTGGAAAACGACAGCAAATCCAGGGAGTTAGCGCGATATGTAAAAGAAATCGGTGAGCGATATGTGGATCATTTGGAGGTGGTAATGGTTTATAGAACCGATCGTTTTTTAAGAGGCGGCGATCATTTGCCTTATTTAAAAAATGGACTTACGGCAGTAAGAATTACAGAAATGAATGAAAACTTTACGCGTCAGCACCAGGATGTTCGTAAAGAAAGCGGGATCGAATATGGTGACCTTCCGAAATTTATTGATTATGAATATCTGAGAAAAAATACCGCTCTTAATCTTGTTAATTTAGCCAATCTTGCCAAAGCGGCTTCTGCTCCTGAAGAAGTAAAAGTTGACGTAAAAAATTTATCGAACCACACTTCACTTTCATGGCAGGCGCCGAAAACCGGAAAAGTAAATGGTTATTACATTTTAATTCGGGAAACCACAAGTCCTGTTTGGCAAAAGAAAATTTTTACGAAAGAAAATAATATCACTTTGCCGTATTCAAAAGATAATTATTTCTTTGCAGTGCAATCAGTGAATGATGAGGGAAATGAAAGTTTAATGGTAATTCCTGAGATAAGATAAATGGCGCTAACAACACGAAATCTTCTTCACCCTGTTTTCATGCCTTCCACCTTCAAATTCAGTATGCATAAAAACTTCAAGCATTTTTTCCACTAAGTTTTCTCTTACAAAACGGGCAGGAATACAAATAATATTGGCGTCATTGTGTTTGCGCGAAAGTTCGGCCAGTTCTTCGCCCCAGCAGATGGCCGCTCTGATGTTTTGATGTTTATTTGCGGTGATCGCTACGCCGTTGGCACTTCCGCAAATTAAAATTCCAAAAGCCGCTTCATTGTTTTCTACCGCTTCTGCAACAGGATGCGCAAAATCCGGATAATCAACAGATTCGGTTGAATGCGTTCCGAAATCTTTCCAGGTTACATTTTTACCATCAAGAAAAGAGATGATCGCTTCTTTATAATTGAAACCTGCATGATCACTGCCAATTGCAACAGGCAATAATAAATTGAAGGGTGACATAGCTTAACATTTTATTTGGTAAAGATAAAACTTTCACTGTTTCAGCTTCCTTTATTAACAATTGAACGGAGGCATTTTTTCAACAATTTCTTTCCAAAAAAAAATCAATTTTTTTAAAAATAAAAAAATGCACTTTCCTTTGCAACACTTATTAAAATGGCAAACATTAATTTTAGCGAAATAAATTCTTTATGAAACTGATCGAGAATAACGTTGCGATTGTTACCGGCGGAAGTCGGGGAATTGGAGAAGCGATTGCTTTAAAACTTGCTGAAAACGGCGCCAGCATTGCTTTCTCTTATGTAAGCAGTGAGGAAAAAGCAAAATCGTTGGAAGAAAAATTACAATCTCTTGGAGTTAAAGCAAAAGCGTATAGAAGTAATGCGGGAGATTATGCAGATTCTGAAAAAATGGTCAATGAAGTGATCAAAGAATTTGGAACCGTAGATATTTTGGTGAACAATGCAGGAATTTCAAAAGATAATTTGCTGCTGAGAATGACACCTGAGCAATGGGATGAGGTGATGACTACTAACTTGAAAAGTGTTTATAATATGACGAAGCAAGTGATTCGCCCAATGATGAAAGCGAGAAAAGGAAGCATCATCAACATGAGTTCTATTATCGGAATGCGGGGAAACGCCGGACAGAGCAGTTATGCAGCAAGCAAAGCGGGAATTATTGGTTTCACCAAATCAATTGCGGCAGAACTGGGAAGTAGAAACATCCGTTGCAACGCGATTGCACCCGGGTTTGTAGAAACAGACATGACATATTATCTAAAAGAAGGCGAAGCGGCAAAATCCTTTTTAGATAAAATACCTTTGGGCCGATTTGGAAGCGCTGAAGAAATTGCCAACGTTACGCTTTTTCTTGCAAGCGACATGAGTTCTTACATCACCAGTCAAGTCATCAGCGTTTGTGGCGGATTGAATCCATAATGAGATGTCTGATTCCCGATGCATGATGTCGGATGTATTTTTGAATTTGTAAATAAATTAAACAAGCAAAATGGAAGCGTACAAAAAACTTTTAAAAAATAACAGCGAATGGGCAGCGGCGCAATTGAAAGAAGATCCGCAATATTTTCAGCGCCTTGTTGACCTGCAAACGCCTGAAATTTTATGGATCGGTTGCAGCGATAGCCGTGTACCAGCGGATAGAATTACCGGAACTCATCCAGGCGAAATATTTGTTCATCGGAATATTTCAAACCTCGTAGTGCCCACTGATTTTAATTTATTGAGCGTGCTGCAATTTGCTGTTGAGATTTTAAACGTGCGCCACATTATTGTTTGTGGCCATCATAATTGCGGCGGTGTTTCTGCAGCAATGTCTAACCGGAGTTATGGATTGATGGATCAATGGATCTGGAACATTAAAAATGTGTATCGTATGCATCGCGATGAAATAGATGCATTGCCGACTTATGAAGAAAAACATTCGTTGCTAACGAAATTAAATGTAAAAGAACAGGTGATGAATCTTGCCAAAACTTCCATCATTCAAAACGCCTGGAAACAACACGAAATTCCGCATTTGCATGGATGGGTCTATGATCTTCGTGATGGAATTATCAATCCTGTTTTTGAAATGGAAGCGGGTACTGCGCTGGATCCGATTTATGAAATGACGAATATCTAAGACCCCTTTTGAAATTGGAAATAATTAAAAAAAAAAGACGTTACGCGATTTCAATCCGTAACTTTAATTTGTTTTAAAAAATATAAAATGACGATTCTTCATAATGCAGCAAATTTTTTTTGGAAAATTTTCAAATCCATTTTTGTGAGAGAAAAAGATTGTTGCAAATAATTTTTGAAAAATATTCCTTTAAGAAATAAAAATCTCCTTCATTTATTTCTTTACTGCCGGCAAAATTGTTTCTATAAACTAGCAGAATAAGAATTTGCCTAATTTGTTTGTTCACTTCCTCAATTATTTCTTATTTTTCATCAGCAAAGTTTTTGATAAAAAAGGAAAATAAGTAATGGAGATATACGACATCATCACTCTGATAATTGTGCTTGCAGCTACTTTCGGATATCTGAATCATCGCTTCTTCAACCTGCCTTCAACGATTGGAATTATGCTGATTTCGCTCGTTGCTTCTTTATTTGTAATCATTTTGGGAATTCTTTCACCAAAGTTTTTTATCAGGACCACACAGGCAGTAAGTTTAATAGATTTTCAATCGGTGGTATTAAAAGTAATGCTCAGTTTTCTTCTTTTCGCCGCTGCCTTTCAAATTGATTCAAAGAAATTAAAATCGGAACGAACTTCCATCATCACATTTGCTACAATTGGCGTTGTTATTTCTACTTTTATAGTCGGAAGTTTGTTGTATTTCACGACAAAATACATAGGACTTTCTGTTGATTATCTTTATTGTCTTTTATTTGGTGCCCTGATCTCGCCAACAGATCCGGTAGCCGTGGTAGGTATTTTAAAAAAGGCAAAAATTCCATCCTCTCTTGAAACAAAAATCAGTGGTGAAAGTTTATTCAATGACGGCATTGGAGTTGTACTATTTATCACCTTTTATGAAATCGCCCAAATTGGCATCGAAAATACTTCTGTGTGGAGAATCATTTGGCTTTTTGTTCGCGAAGCTGGGGGCGGCCTGCTTTTTGGATGGTTGCTTGGATACATTGGTTACCTCGCATTAAGATCAATCGATAGTTATGTGGTAGAAGTGATGATCACGCTGGCGATCGTCATGGGCGGTTATTCTCTTGCCGAAATGATGCATTTAAGCGGGCCACTTGCAATGGTAATGGCTGGATTAATTACAGGAAATAAAAGCATGGATGTGGTGGCCAGCGATGTTACACGTGATTACATTGGCAAATTTTGGGAGATGATCGACGAAGTAATGAACGCAATTTTATTTTTATTGATAGGTTTTGAAATGCTGATTATTCCTTTCAATTTTACTTTGCTGGCCTTGGGTTGTATTTCAATTTTAATTGTTTTGTTCAGCCGTTTCCTCTCAGTTTTATTGCCGATTCATTTTTTAAAATATAAAAAATCATTTTCAAAAAACACGATTCCAATTCTTACCTGGGGTGCCCTTCGCGGCGCCATTTCAGTTGCCCTGGCTTTGTCGGTTCCAAAATACATGTATGGCGAAATGTTTGTTTCCATTACCTATATAGTCGTTTTATTTTCCATCATCATTCAGGGGCTGACAATAGGAAAGTTTGCAAGAAGACTGGCAGAAAATGATGAAGCAGCTAAAAAAATATCTGTGGATTAAAACAATTTAAAATTGAATATTTCCAGATCTGCCTGCAAAGGCATTTTGTTATATTGCGTCTTTCACCTTAATTTTACACGTTTTCGGGCGGATTTGTTTATTGTTCGGCCCGGAACTTTCTAACAAAGTTGTATCAAACTTTAAACTGAACTAATAAACGAAAATATTCTGCACAATTCTACAGGATTTTAAAATTTCGTTTAAAATTTACAGGTGATTCAGCTTTTGAAAGTGATTTTTTTGAATGGATTATCCAATCATAAAATAAAGTGGTGAAATGAGATTAACAAAGTTGTTCAATGATTTTTTTGAAAGCGAAAAAGGAGGCGTTTTACTAATTGCCTGCACGATCATTTCTCTTTTACTTGCCAACTCTTCTATCAGCCAATCTTATTTAAACTTCTGGCATTTTGATTTTGCCGGTATAAGCACAGAGAACTGGATCAATGAAGGCTTGATGGCTATTTTCTTTTTTCTGATTGGACTGGAATTAAAGCGTGAAATTTTAATTGGTGAATTGGCCAATTTAAAAAATGCAATGCTGCCGGTGTTTTCCGCGGTTGGAGGAATGATTATTCCTGCAGGCATTTTCGCTTTTTTTAATTATGGAACTGTTACACAATCCGGCGCCGGCATTCCAATGGCAACTGATATTGCATTTGCTATAGGTATTCTTTCTCTTTTGAGAAACCGCGTTCCAGCGTCTATAAAGATTTTGCTTACAGCTATCGCTGTCATCGACGATCTTGGAGCAATTATCGTAATCGCTTTTTTTTACACAACTTCATTATCATTTATAAACCTGCTGATCGTGTTAGTGATCTTTGCAATTCTTCTTCTCTTAAGCTATTTCAAAGTTCAGTATCTGATTTTTTATTTAATAGGTGGGATCTTAATGTGGTATTTTATGTTGCATTCCGGAGTTCATTCTACGCTTGCAGGAATTTTAATGGCAATTACCATTCCGTTTGGCAAAGGAGAAAAAACTTCTCTTTCTTATAGATTGCAGGACTGGCTTCATAAACCTGTGGCGCTAATTATTCTTCCGCTTTTTGCATTGGCAAATACCGCCATTGTTTTTGGTCAAGGCTGGGACTCAGGTTTAGCAGAACCCGGGAGCATCGGAATTTTTGCAGGCTTAATAATAGGCAAACCATTAGGCGTTTTTTTATTCAGTTTTTTGGCGGTTTCCAGCGGCGTGTGTGCATTACCATTAGGTTTAAAATGGAAACATGTTTTAGGCATTGGTTTCCTGGCAGGAATTGGTTTTACGATGTCGATTTTTATTACGTTACTGGCATATCAAGACGCCACATTGATTACAGAATCAAAGATTTCAATTCTGCTGGCATCCGTTGTTTCAGGACTTTTAGGCTATAGCTGGCTAAAATATGTTTTGAAAAAACGAATCCCGGTTTTAGTGAATAGATAAAATGATTTTAAAATTTTAAAATAAAATGAAAAAAACAATCCAGGAATGTCTTAATGAACGCATTCTAATTATTGATGGTGCGATGGGAACAATGATCCAGCAATATAAGCTGGAAGAAAAAGATTATCGTGGTCAAAGATTTAATGATTGGAATAAGGATGTAAAAGGCAATAATGATCTGTTGAGTTTGACACAACCACAAATTATCCAGGCAATTCATAAAGCTTACCTGGAAGCCGGCGCAGATATAATTGAAACAAATACATTTAGCAGCACGTCGATAGCGCAGGCGGATTATGAAATGCAGTCTCTGGCATATGAATTAAATGTTGCGGCAGCAAAATGTGCAAGAAAAGCAATTAATGAATTTATTCAAAACAGTAAACAATCAAATAATTGCAAATTCATTGCTGGAGCAATCGGGCCCCTGAATAAAACGTTGAGTTTATCTCCCGATGTAAATAATCCGGGTTTTCGTACGGTAACTTTTGATGAGGTGGCCGATGCATATTATGAACAAATAAGTGGTTTGGTTGATGGCGGTGTCGATCTGCTTTTGATTGAAACAATCTTTGATACCTTAAACGCGAAAGCTGCGATCTATGCGATCAAAAAATACTTCCGGGATTCTAAAAAACAGGAATTACCAATTATGATCAGCGGAACGATAACCGATGCAAGTGGAAGAACTTTGAGCGGACAAACTTTAGAAGCATTTTACATTTCTGTTTCTCATGCAAATCCTTTAAGTGTTGGATTGAATTGCGCGCTTGGAGCCAAAGAAATGCGGCCTCATATTGAAGAATTAAGTAAGATCGCTTCCTGCTACACTTCAGCATATCCGAATGCCGGGTTGCCCAATGCATTTGGCGAATATGATGAACAACCGGAAGACACGGCTCACATTTTAGAAGAGTGGGCAAAAGAAGGTTTTGTAAACATTGTTGGTGGATGTTGCGGCACAACACCTGAGCATATCAAACACATTGCAGAGGAAGTGAAAAAATTCGCACCAAGAAAATTGCCGGTTGTTGAGGAAGAATTGGAAAGTGCGAAAGCCTAAAATCTTTAGATTGAATTCAAACTTGATCTTTCAAAGATCCATCAGGTTATGAATTAAATTCGGATTTTAAGAATTTTTTTCCTGTTTAAAAGAATTAAACAAACCGCGGAACCCTATCGGATTTAAAGTTCCCGGTAAAACAAAATAAAATGTCAACAGAAAAAACAATAAAACCTTTTTTAAGGTTGTCAGGCTTAGAGCCTTTGGTAGTGAGACCAGAAAGCCTTTTTGTAAATGTGGGTGAAAGAACCAATGTTACAGGTTCAAAAAAATTTGCAAGATTAATCAGAACCGGAAATTTTGAAGAAGCTTTGTCTGTCGCGCGACAACAAGTCGAAGGCGGCGCGCAAATTCTGGATGTGAACATGGACGACGCATTGCTCGACGGACAAAATGCGATGGTCACCTTTCTGAATTTATTGCAGGCTGAACCTGACATCGCCAAAATCCCCATCATGATTGATTCATCAAAGTTCAATATCATTGAAGCAGGATTAAAATGTGTACAGGGAAAGTGTATCGTTAATTCAATCTCCCTGAAAGAAGGTGAAGAAAAATTTTTGCGTGAAGCTTTTATTTGTAAAAGCTTTGGCGCTGCAGTAGTTGTGATGGCCTTTGATGAAACAGGCCAGGCAGACACTCTGAAACGAAGAGTAGAAATTTGTCAACGTGCTTATAAAATTCTGACCGAAAAGGCAGGCTATCATCCTGAGGATATCATTTTTGATCCGAACATTTTCCCCATAGCGACGGGAATTGAAGAACACAACGGTTATGGAATTGATTTTATTGAAGCTGTTCATGAAATTAAAAGATTGATGCCACTTACAAAAGTGAGCGGTGGCGTAAGTAATGTTTCATTTTCTTTTCGTGGAAATGATACCGTTCGCGAAGCGATGCATGCTGTTTTTTTATATCATGCCATCAAAGCTGGAATGGATATGGGAATCGTAAACGCAGGACAACTTGAGATTTACGAGAATATAGAACCAGAATTAAAGGAGCTTGTTGAAGATGTGGTGCTGAACAGAAAAGCTGATGCAACAGACAAATTACTTGCTTTTGCAGAAACCGTAAAATCAAAAGGGAAGGAAAATACAAAAGATGAATCTTGGAGAAATGAAGATGTTTTAAAACGCCTGACCCATGCGCTGGTGAATGGAATTACAGATTATATTGAACAGGATACAGAAGAAGCCCGGTTAAAATATCCAAAGCCTCTCGATGTAATTGAAGGGCCGTTGATGGACGGGATGAACGTAGTGGGTGATCTTTTTGGAAGCGGAAAAATGTTTTTGCCCCAGGTCGTAAAAAGTGCCCGCGTAATGAAAAAAAGTGTAAATTATTTATTTCCTTTTATTGAAGCAGAAAAAGAAAAAACAAAACAGGCAAATATTGAAGCTGGAATTTTAAATGTGGAAGGGGAAGGCCCCGCCAAAATTTTAATGGCAACGGTGAAAGGCGATGTACATGATATTGGAAAAAATATTGTGGGCGTGGTGCTCGGTTGCAATGGCTATGAAGTGATTGATTTAGGTGTGATGGTTCCTGCAGAAAAAATCCTTCAGGTTGCAAAAGAAAAAAATGTTGCAATGATTGGATTGAGCGGATTAATTACTCCTTCGCTTGATGAAATGGTTCATGTGGCAAAGGAAATGAAGAGAAATAACTTTGAAATTCCTTTATTAATCGGTGGAGCTACAACATCACGGTTGCATACTGCAGTGCGTATTGCACCTGAGTTTGACAACGGTGTGATTCATGTTTTGGATGCATCAAGAAGCGTTACTGTTGCAGGAAATTTATTGAATAAAGAAACGAAAGAAGACTTTTTATCTGGGATAAAAAATGAGTATGAAAAATTAAAAAATGATTTTAAAAATAAAAAGTCAGCAAAAGTATTGTTACCTTTTTTACAGGTTCAAAAAAATAAATTTCCGATCAACTGGAACAATTTTAATCCTATAAAACCAACTTTTACCGGCGTAAAAGTTTTTGAAGATTATGATCTGAAGGAAATTTATGAATACCTGGACTGGCAACCCTTTTTCATTGCATGGGAAATGCATGGAAAATTTCCACAGATTTTATCAGATGAAAAGATTGGTGCAGCTGCAACAAAATTGTATGAAGAAGCACAGGAATTTCTGAAAAAAATAATTAAAGAGAAATGGCTGACTGCAAAGGGTGTGGTTGGCTTTTGGGAAGCGAATGCCATTTCTGATGATACAGTTGAAGTAAAAAATGTTGATGGGAATATTTTCAATCTTGAATTTTTACGGCAGCAAATAAAGAAAGCCCCCGGACAACCAAATATTTCTTTAGCTGACTTTATTAAGCCCGGCAATGGTGATTACATCGGTGCGTTTGCGGTTTCTATGCATGGCCTTGAACCACACATTGAAAGATTCAAGAAAGAGTTTGATGATTACAGTAAAATAATGTTACAAGCATTGGCCGACCGTCTGGCAGAGGCTTTCGCTGAATTGTTGCATGAAAGAACAAGAAAAGAATTCTGGGGATATGCTAAAGATGAAGCTTTATCTTCCAAAGAATTAATTGAAGAAAAGTATGCCGGAATTCGCCCGGCGCCTGGTTATCCCGCATGTCCCGACCATACTGAAAAATATAAACTTTTTGAATTGCTTGACGCAACAAAAAATGCCGGTATAACTTTGACAGAATCTTTGGCGATGTACCCCGCCCCTTCAGTTTGTGGCTGGTATTTTGCTAATCCTGAAAGTAAATATTTTGGAATCGAAAAAATTGCCAAAGACCAGGTGGAAGATTATGCACAAAGAAAAAAAATGTCAGTAGAAGAAGTGGAAAGATGGCTGAGGCCCCAGTTGGACTATTAAGTATAAGTTATGGTATCAACAGAACGAATAACCAATTAACCATATTACAATGAAAGACAACATTCGCATTATCACTTACAATGTAAATGGAATCAGATCTGCCATTAAAAGAGGATTTATTGATTGGCTAAAAACTGATCCAGCTGACATCATTTGCCTCCAGGAGATAAAAGCAAACGAAGCTGATATAGATCGTGCGGCTATTGAATCTGCCGGTTATCGACCGTATTTTTTTTCAGCACAAAAAAAAGGTTATAGCGGAGTTGCCATTTTAACAAAATTTGAACCTGATAATGTTGAATATGGTCATGGGAATGAACAAAGTGATTTCGAAGGACGAGTTCTGCGTGCTGATTTTGGCGACATCACTGTGATCTGTGTTTACTTTCCATCCGGCACCAGCGGCGAACATCGTCAATCTTATAAATACATTTGGCTTAATGAATTCTTAGATTATCTCAATGAATTAAAAAAGACACGCCCTAAATTAATTGTATGTGGTGATTATAATATTGCTCACAAAGAAATTGATATTCACAATCCTGTTTCCAATAAAAAAACTACCGGTTTTTTGCCGGAAGAAAGAGCGTGGTTTGATAAATTTTTAGCGAATGGTTTTGTGGACGGGTTCCGTTGTTTGAATAAAGAACCACATCAATACAGTTGGTGGAATGTTTTGCGGCCAACAACACGTTTGGAAAATAAAGGGTGGCGGATTGATTATATCAATGTGACCAATATTTTAAAAGACCACATTCAGGATGTAAAAATTTATCCTGAAGTAAAACACAGTGACCATTGCCCGGTTTATCTGGAACTGAAATTGTAACATATGTTTATTTATAACATTACCACAAAAGTTGATCATCAAATTTTAGAAGATTGGTTGAAATGGGAAAAGGAAATTCATATTCCGGAAATCATTGCCACCGGCTGTTTTTATGATCACCGGTTTTATGAATTACTGGAACATGAACAAGAAGATGGGAAAACTTTCGTAATTCAGTTCTTTGCAAAAACGAAAAGCGATTACGAAAAATATAACCATGAATATGCAAGTGAATTAAGACAAAAAAGCTTTGAGAAATGGAATTATCAAACAGTTTCATTTCGGACACTTTTCCAAAATGTGCAATAAGTGTTTATATTTTTTTATCCATCCTTTTTTATCGTAAAATTACCTTCTTTTAAAACCCTTTACAATTGCGGCTTTAGAAGAAATAAAGCTAAAAACCTTTGCTGGCTTGACTTACAGAAAATATTAACTTCAAAAAACTTGTAAGTAAAATTTCGTATAAGAGCCTATAAGCCATACGCACTGTGGGTTCCAAAGCACAGGCCTGTAAAAAAAAAAATTATAAAAATATTATTGCATTGAAAAACCTTCTATATTTGTCACTGTTAAAAAATCAAAAAAATTATTATGAACAAAGCTGAACTAATCGCCAAAATGGCTGATGATGCAGGAATTACAAAAACTCAAGCTAACGAAGCTTTAGATTCTTTTACCACAGCCGTAACTAAAACACTTAAAGGTGGTGGAAAAGTTACACTCGTTGGTTTTGGAACTTTTTCTGTAAGTAAGAGAGCTGCCCGCAATGGCCGCAATCCACAAACAGGCGCCGTTATTAAAATTAAAGCTAAGAAAGTAGCCAAGTTTAAAGCAGGCAAAGAACTGTCATCAAAAATCTGATTTTCAGAAAAAATTTCTCAAAAGCAAGATGCAAATTTGTATCTTGCTTTTTTTATTATTAAGTATTCATTTCAAACAAAAATTAAAATAAAATTTCAATGGGACGCGGAGATAAAAAAACAAAAAAAGGGAAAATTTTTATGGGATCTTTTGGTAAATCGAGACCTGTAACAAAAAATACTAAAGCCTCAAATTCTGAAAAATCAAAAGAGAAAAAAGAAGCCTAATCTTTTAGAAAAAAGAAAATATTTTAAGGCGCAAGCCGGTTTTTAATCCAGCCATTATTTTCAGAAAGAGAATATTTTAATCTGTCATGAAGCCGGCCTGGTCTGCCCTGCCAAAATTCTATCGCAATTGGTTCTACAATATATCCGCCCCAAAAGTCTGGTCTTGGAATTTCTTTCGATTTGAATTGTTTAATAAACTTTGTTACATTTTTTTGAAGAACTTCAGCATTTTCAATTATAGAACTTTGTGGTGAACTCCAGGCCCCGATTTGACTTTCTCTTGGCCGTATTGAAAAATATTCATCGCTTTCTTTAGCATTTATCTTTTCGATTTTCCCTTCAATTCTTATTTGTCTTTCTAATTCTTTCCAAAAGAAAACCAACGCTACAAATGCATTCTCTTCAATTTCTTTCGCTTTCCGGCTTTGGTAATTTGTAAAAAAAACAAAACCATTTTCTTTGATCCCTTTTAGCAAAACAATTCTTGCAGATGGTTTCCCTGATGCATTACAGGTAGCCAGTGTCATTGCATTTGGTTCCTCAATTTTTGTTTCTATTGCATGCTGCCACCAGTTTTGAAATTGTTTGATTGGATCATCCTCTACATCCTTCTCTGAAAGCGATTGCAATTGATACACCTTTCTCATGTTTGCAATTAAACTAATTTCATCCATTCTCTTATCTTTAATTTTCAATTCGCAAATTTAATGAAGGATTGACTGATGTAAAAAAAAGCGCTCAATCCTAAGCGCTTTTGTAAATCATCTTGATTTTTTTACATTCCAAATCTGCGATAGCCGCCATAACCGGTACCATATCCAACCAGGCCTCCAAATATCGCCATCAAAATTGCGGAGACAATAAATACCATGGCAATCATAATAATAAAGGCAATGATCATGTAAACAATTTTTTTATCCTCCGGAGTTTTCTTTATTGGACCAAGGCCAATGTAAAAAAGATAAATAGAATAAATCCACCCGGCAATAACTATTAGAAATCCTATAAAAGGGATAAATGAAAGCAAGCCGGCAATCCAATTGGGGGTATTGGAATACGCAACTAACTGCGCAGACCGGTTCAGGTTTTTTTCTGATCCAAAAGATGGCGCCAACATATCAATTACATAAATGGAAATGTAAAATGAAATAATGATAGAAACAAAACCGATAATAGCCGCCCAAATAAAATAACCACCAAAAATTCCAGCCAAAACAAGGCCGTTAAGAATTTGACCAATCGAAGAGATAATTGCCATTGGCAATACATAACTCATCAATAAAGATTGAGGAGTTATCGTTTCTGTTTCTACAACCAACCATTCGGTTTTTGGAGTAGTCAGCATGTTTTTAGCACGCTCGATTAAATTCATAATTTTTAAATTTTTTGATTGAGGAAGATTATTGAAGAAATAAGAAACCATTTTATAAAAAACCTATTGGCCCTGCTCATGATGATCCGAAAAGAAGAGGCAATAAATTTCTCAGGTAAATCGATAGCAAAAGTGGATATGGAAGGCTTTTTGTATCCCTTTTTTGAAAATGCATAATACACGGTTTTTAAAGTCATTAATTGATTCAGCACTTTAATGCTAAGTCATCAGACTTTCATAAACTACGGATGATTTTCAGTAAGTAAATATAAAGAAATTTGTTATCATGTCATCAGGAATTTCTGGAAGCAGAAAACATTTTATTTTGATTGACCATCAGCTCAAGGTCAGCGATCATTTTTGCTTTTTCTTCTTCATAAACTGCAAGCGTTGCTTCTAGCTCGTTCAAACGTGCAATTCCGCTTTCAAGTGCTTTTTCTTTTTTATGAACTTCAACGATCTGCTGGCGCAAATCATCGTTTTCGCTTTTTAAACGCGCTACTTCACTTTGTGAGTGCGCATACTGTTTTTTTTCGTTAATTTCTGCAGCTAAAGAAATTTCCAATTCCTTTTCACGCGCAGCAGAAGCTTCAAGTTTTCTTTGCAGCAGGCCTATATTATTTTGCATGGATTGCAAATCATTTAATCTTGCATCATACTCGCTTTGCATGCCGCTCCATTTAGAATTATTTTCTTCCAAGGAACTTAATCTATCTTCAGCTTCTTCCAACTTTTGACGGGTAATATCTAACTCATTTTCTAATTTTTCCTTCACCTCATTTTCTTCATAATACATTTCCTTCCAATCTTCCTGTTCTTCTTTTTTAGCGGGAACTACCAGCTGTTGCTGATTTTCATATTGAGATTCTAATGCCTTTAGTCTTTGTTGCAATTTTGAAAATTGGATCTCATAAAAAGAAGATGTTTCTTCAACTTTTTGAAGCTGATTTTTTAAATCCCACATGGCTTCTGTTGATCGGGCAGGACTGCTTTCAGCAGAAATATTCCTTTTAAAACTGAAAAAACCTTTTTTATCAGCAGGCAAAAAATCATAACTGCTCATGATAACACGGTAAGCAAAAATAAAGCAGGCAATTAGTACAATTAAAGAGATAATCCACCAAATCCACATAGTGCGTTAATTGAAAAAAGTTTACACAATAATTTAATCCCAAGGATTGCTATTTGCGGTTTTTTTCAAAGGATAAACTTCTGGTTTTCTTTCAGGAATTGGATAAATGTGTCCTAAATTAATACAAATTATCCGGTTACCAAAGTACCTACTTTTTCACCAGTAATTACACGCAATAAAGTGCCAGGTGTGTCCATGTCAAAAACAATAATTGGCAATTGATTTTCCATACATAAAGTAAATGCGGTCATGTCCATCACTTTGAGGTTCCCGGTGATACATTCAGCAAATGTGATGCTTTCAAACTTTTTGGCATTTTTATCTTTTTCAGGATCTGCAGAATAAATTCCATCTACACGGGTACCTTTTAAAATAGCATCCGCTCCAATTTCTATCGCTCTCAATGATCCGGCTGTATCAGTGGTAAAATATGGATTTCCGGTGCCCGCGCCAAAGATGACCACTCTTCCTTTTTCCAAATGCCGGATCGCTCTTCTGCGAATATATGGTTCGGCAATTTGTTCCATTTTTATCGCACTTTGCAATCTTGTATAAACTCCAACTCTTTCCAATGCACTTTGCAAAGCCATTCCATTGATAACTGTAGCAAGCATACCCATATAATCTCCCTGGGCCCTTTCAATACCGGTTTCCGCTTCATTCATACCTCGATAAATATTGCCACCACCAATCACAATTGCCACCTGAACACCTAGCTCTGTTATTAATTTAATATCCTGGGCATACTGCGAAAGCACTTCTGAATCAAGTCCAAAATTTTTATCGCCCATTAAAGATTCACCGGAAAGTTTCAGAAGAATTCGTTTAAACTTAGGAAGCATAAGCTGTATTACGGTTATATTTTTATAAAATCGTTGCAAGATAACGGATTAAATTTTTATCCGATTAAATCACCTGATTTTTTTAAGAAACCACAACAGTTACCATTAAACAAACAAATAAAAGCAAAATTCTATTTTCCTATTCCCTGGGACTAACAGCAATGCATACACGAAAAGTAAAAATTTATTACAAAAAAAAAGAGCTACCGTTCGGCAACCCTTTCAAAAATTTAATTCGAATTTTTTAGCCCAGTGCAACTCTTTTAAAAGAAAGAACCTGCAGATCAGGATCAAGACTTTTTAAGTAATCACCAACAGACTTATTTCCGTCTTTTACAAAAGCCTGCGCAAGCAAAGTGCTTTCTTTAAAAAATTTATTGATCTTTCCCTGTGCAATTTTTTCAGCCATTTCAGCCGGTTTTCCTTCCGCTTTTATTTGCTCAATGGCAATGTTTCTTTCGCGCTCAATTGTTTCATGCGGAACTAAAGCGGCATCAATTGCAATTGGATTCATAGCGGCAATTTGCATCGCCACATCTTTTCCTGCTTCTTCATTTGCTTTATTCAAACCAACCAAAACTCCCATTCTGTAAGATCCATGTATGTAAGAAGCTACATAAGGAGCTTCAATTTTTTCAAATCTTGAAACGCTGATCTTTTCGCCGATCTTGGCCACTTGTTCATTCAATTTATCAGAGATAGTTTCATTACCAATCTTTACGGCATTTAATTCTTCAATACTATCTACATTGTTAGCAATTGCAGCATCCATGATAGATTGTGCAAAGGCGATATATTCTGCATTTTTGCTTACAAAATCCGTTTCACAACTTACGTTTACAATGTAACCTGTTTTATGGTCTTCAGTGGTTTGAGCAATTACTACGCCTTCTTTTGCTTCACGGTCGCCACGAAGCGCAGCAACTTTTTGCCCTTTTTTTCTTAAATAATCGATTGCTGCTTCAAAATCGCCATTTGATTCTACCAAAGCTTTGCGGCAATCCATCATTCCCGCACCGGTTTGCTGGCGCAATTTATTAATATCTGCTGCTGTTATTGTCGTTGTACTCATTGTTTTTATATTACGATTAACGTTTAAAAATTAATTGCCAACGTTAATCAAATTATCAAATTAACATTATCAAATTATCTGCGTGCTCCACCTGGTCCGCGATTTCCTTGTCCGGGCCCTGCTACTCTACGTTTCTGCGGTCCTGCTGCTCCACGTCCTTTTCCACCCGCTGGTGCACCGCTTCCCCTGCGACGTTCTTTACCATCATCAGCGCCTTCATCAAATTTTATATCGCGTGTATTTGTTTCTTCAGCTTCTTCAGTTTCTTCTTGTTTTTCTGCCTGTCTTTCAGCCAAACCTTCAGCGATTGCAGCTACTATATAATTAGTGATAATAGCAATTGACTTTGTGGCATCGTCATTTGCAGGAATTGAAAATTCAACTTTGTTCGGATCACAATTGGTATCTACCATTCCGAAAGTAGTAATGTTCAAGCGTTTTGCTTCTGAAAGCGCGATATGCTCATGGCCAATATCTACCAAAAATAATGCTGCGGGAACACGACTGATAGCCGCGATACCACCCAACACTTTTTCCATTTTATCCTTATCCCGGGTAAGAGTAAGGCGCTCTTTTTTGGTAATGCTGTCTAAAGTTCCATCGTTCAGCATTTTTTCAATCGCCTGCATTTTCTTTACACTTTTGCGAACGGTGTTGAAGTTGGTAAGCATTCCACCCAGCCAACGTTCAGTAACGAAAGGCATATTCACTCTTCTTGCAGCTTCGGTTACGATTTCTTTCGCCTGTTTTTTTGTAGCCACAAACATGATCTTCTTTCCACTTTTGGCGATAGATTTCATTGCGGCTGCAGCTTCTTCAAGGCCTTCAACAGTTTTGTTGAGATCAATGATGTGAATACCTTTTTTTTCAGCAAAAATGTAAGGCAACATTTTGGGGTTCCATTTCTTTTTTAAATGGCCGAAGTGTACACCTGCTTCTAAAAGCTGCTGTTGTAAGGAAGTATTATTTTCCATTTATTTTTTATTAAGATTGTTTTAAAAAATTGATTTGCAGGTAACGTATTAACGTTTAGAGAACTGGAAGCTCTTTCTTGCTTTTTTCTTACCAGGTTTTTTGCGTTCAACGGCGCGTGGATCACGTGTAAGCAATCCTGCTTCTTTCAAAGCTGGCCTGTATTCTGGATTCACCTGCAAAAGTGCACGCGCAATGCCCAATTTTACAGCTTCTGCCTGTCCTTTTACACCGCCGCCCGTTGCATTTACAACCACGTCAAACTTATCGGATGATTCAATAGTTCTTAAAGGAGATTCTACCTGGTTCTGAAGATAGACAAGTGGAAAATAAGTTTTGTAATCTTTACCATTAATAGTGATGTTGCCATCGCCTTTGGTAAGAAAAACCCGTGTTACGGCTTCTTTTCTACGGCCTACTGCATTTTTTTGTTTTTCCATTTTATTAATTTGAAAATTTGAAAATTTGAAAATTTGAAAATGTTATCAAATTTTCCCGCTTTTCATTTTTAATTAGAATTTTAATTGTTGTGGATTTTGTGCGCCATGCGGATGTTCAGCACCGGCATACACGAATAATTTTTTATACATTTTGCGGCCTAATTTATTTTTAGGTAACATACCTTTTACGGCTCTTTCGATGATTACATCAGGACGGCGTTTCAGAAGATCACCGGCGGCTTCTTCTTTTTTTCCTCCAGGGTATCCACTGAAGTTGATGTAAACTTTATCGTCTAATTTTTTGCCGGTAAATCTTACCTTGTCACAATTAGTTACGATAACATAATCTCCGCAATCTACGTGCGGTGTGAAGTAGGCTTTGTTCTTTCCACGAAGAACAGACGCAATTTTTGCGCACATGCGGCCTACGGTTTGATTAGTACCGTCAACAACGTACCAGTTGCGTTTCACGGTAGCCTCGTTTGCATGTTGGGTGGTGAAATGTAATTTGCTCATTTTTATTTTTTATTGATTTCTACTGTTTTTATAAACAATAAAAACCGGTTAAATCGATTGCCGCTATCCCGGCATTTTTTAAGGAGTGCAAAGGTAAGATGAAATGATTTGAAAATTGATCATTTCAAAAAAGATTTTTAAAGATACCTTTATAACTCATTGATTCTCTATAAAAAATTTGCATAAAAAATAAATTCATACAATTTTTTGCATTAAATATCAGGGTCGTCAGCTTCTGAATCTTTATTTTCAAATCTGAAAGCAAATACGAAGGTTTTAAGATTTGGGAAATGATTGAAAATCTCAAAAAATTTCCCCTCAATTAATTTTACAATTATATTTGCCGAAAAATATCTCAGATGGATAAGTCACAACCCGTAGGAAAATATTGGATCGCTTTTATTATCTCCGCAATCGTACAATTAATTTTTTTAATCTGGATCCGTGAATATTTCTGGCTTATTCTTCCATGGGTACTTACTTCTTTCAGCAAAGCAATGAGATTAATCTAGTGTAGCACTTCGGCAAGTTTATTGTGAAGATCATTTCCTCTTAATTCTGTTGCAATAATTTTACCCTGCGGGTCAATTAAAACATTAAATGGAATCGCTTCTACATGATAAGCAGTAGCCGCAGCGCTGTTCCAGAATTTCAAATCACTTATTTGTTTCCAAACAAGCCCGTCATCTTTTATAGCCTTTAACCAGGCTTTTTTATCCTGATCAAGTGAAACTCCAAGGATGGTAAAGTTTTTATCTTTAAACTGTTTATAATTAGAAACTACATTTGGATTTTCCTGTCTGCAGGGACCACACCAACTTGCCCAAAAATCTATCAACACATATTTTCCCCGAAGAGAACTTAACGAAAATGTTTTTCCATCAACATCAGGCAAAGTGATGTCGGGCGCCATCTGGCCAACTGCAATATTTCCATTGGCAGATTGATTGTCCTGTGCTGCTACGAATTGATCAAACTGTTGCTGCATTGCTGCTACAGAGGTATTCTTGGGGTATTTTTTGGTGAGATTCGCTAATAAATTTTTCACGGTATCGATTTGAACATCCTGTGTGTAACCTAATGCGAATAGGGAATTTATCGGGTCCCTGGTTGTATCAATAAAATGAATTAAAAAATTATTATACCATTCGTTGCTGATGTTGAAAGCATTATTGGCGATGAAGGCCATCGAATCATTTTTTTGTTCCTGGTAATCTTTTCTTGTCTGATCCTCGCTGATCAGTTTTGTATGAATAGAATCAAGTCGCATTATAAATCCAGTAAGAGTTGCATTTGCAGGGGTATTAAATTTCGTAGTGTTTAAAACGGAGTCATTTGCATTTGCAGAAAAATCAATTTCATCTTTATCGTTTATAAAAATATAACCTGCGTTTTTTTCAAACCTGATACGGTATAAACCTTCTTCGGTAGCTTTTGCTTTCACTTTGAATTGCCCGTTCTTCATTTCAGCTGTATCCAGTACCTGTGGAGGATTTTGATTAAAAAACAGTTGTTCTAAAAATACTTTTTGATCAGGCGCATTTTTTAAGTTTCCGTTCACTGAAAATCCGCCGTTATTATTTTTTGAAGTACATGAAAACAGGAAAAGCGCGAATATGAAAATGAATATTTTTCTCATGATATTTAAAATTGGTTGAATTATTATTAGATTGAATTGTCCAGTTTATTGATTTAATTTTTCAGATAAGATTTTAATGACAGCCTGCATATCTGCTTTGCCTTTGCTTTTCTTTTTTACCTCGCCGGCAAACAGTCCGGTTAAATTCTTTTTGCCTTTTTTATATTCTGAAACTTTTTCCGGCATTGAAGCCAAAACTTCGTCTATCCATGACTGTAAAGTTTCATCATTTTTTTCCTGAAGAAGATTTAATTCTTTTGCAATTTGTAAGGGATCTTTTCCAAAAGATTCAATTAATTCAGGAAATATTTTTGAAGCTGCGATACCAAAACTTACTTTTCCTTCTTCGGCAATCTCTACCAGTTTTGCCATTGTTCCGGGTGAAACTGAAAAACCTTCTATTGATAAATTATTTTCATTCAAAAAAGATTTCACCGGACCTATGATCCAATTGGCTGCTGCCTTATAATGATTTGTTTGCTGAATAACTTTATGAAAATAATCAGCAGTTTCTCTGTCATCGGCAATTACTTTTGCAGCCTCAGCAGATAAAGAATACTCCACTATTAATCTTTTTTCAAGCACTTGGGGTAATTCAGGCATTGAAGATCTGATCAAATTTATTTGTTCTTCCGAAACAAAAAAAGGAGCCAGATCAGGTTCGGGAAAATAACGGTAATCATTCGCTTCTTCTTTCGACCTTAATGAAAAAGTAGTTCCGTTATTTGCATCAAAACTTCTGGTTTGCTGGATAATTTCTTCACCATTTTCAAGAAGATTTATCAATCTGTTTATTTCAAAATCTATCGCTTTTTTTACATTACGGATGGAGTTCAGATTTTTCACTTCTACTTTCGTGCCCAGCTTTTTTTCTCCTTTTAATCTTACGGAAATATTTGCATCGCATCGCATACTTCCTTCTTCCATATTCCCATCACAAATTTGCAAATGACGAACCATTTTCCTGATCTCCGTTACGTAAGCAAAAGCTTCTTCGGCAGAATGCATGTCAGGTTCAGAAACAATTTCAAGCAAAGGAACTCCCGCACGATTCAGGTCAATGCAGGTAAAATTTTCATCAGCATCGTGAATACTTTTTCCGGCGTCTTCTTCCAGGTGAATTCTGTTTAACAAAATATTTTTCTCCTCCCCATTTAAACGGATTGGAATTTTTCCATTTTTACAAATCGGAGTGGTATGTTGTGTTACCTGGTAGCCTTTTGGAAGATCCGGATAAAAATAATTTTTTCTTGCAAAATAATTCCTGCGGACAATGTCGCAATTAAATGCCAGACCAAGTTTGATAGCCAGTTCCACTGCTTTCCCGTTCATCATCGGCAACGTGCCGGGATGAGCCAATGAAATAGCGCTAACATTGGTATTTGGCGGATTCCCAAATTGAGCGTTGTCGCCACAAAACAATTTACTTTCTGTAAGTAATTGCGTGTGAACTTCCAGGCCAATGACCGCTTCATATTTTTCAAAATCAGGCATGGCAGCGAAGATATGAAAAGACATTTCCTTTTTAATGGAATGAAAACTTAAATTGCTGATTAATGTTTTCCTTCATAAAAATCACATTGTTCCAAAGAACCTAATCTGATGCGAATGGCCACTTTCGATGCTTTTTCAATTTTCAGTTCCTGTCTGCAAAAAAATCCATAATTACATACTGAAAAATCAGATGGAATTGTCTTACTTATCTTTTTTTTATCTGAAAAACTTACCGGAAAATATATCCAATCAGGATTTTCTTTTCTTGCAATAGCAGTCAATACATAATGATCCGGGCTTTTTAGACGCAGCAAACTGTCATTCAAAAAATGGAATGAAGTAGATCTTTGGCCATAAGAAAAAAATGCTACAAGTAAAAAAAACGCCAATATGCCACAAATTTTGTTCCAAAAAAACATATCGTTACATTTGTCTGTAAATTTACATCTCTTAAAAGAAATAAAATACATGTCTTTAAGCCAGCGATTACAACAAAAATTACTACAAAAGCTATCGCCCCAACAGATTCAATTAATGAAGCTGCTGCAGGTTCCGACGGCTCATCTGGAAGAAAGAATAAAGGAAGAATTAGAGGAAAATCCCGCCCTTGAAGCAGGTGAAGATGGATATAATGAGACAGGTGAGCCTACCGATGAATTTGAAAATGTGGAAGAATTTGAAAATGATGGAAGTGAGAATGAATATGACAATATTGATATAAGCGAATATGTAAATGACGGCGATGATGAACCGGGCGATTATAAATATCGTGATGATAATTATGGTGATCCGGATGAGACGAAAGTAATTCCTCATAAAGTGGAAACATCATTTTATGATACTTTAAAATCCCAATTGCTCATGTTGCACTTGAATGAAGAAGAACGGAGAATTGCAGAGCAAATTATTGGAAGCATTGATGATGACGGTTATTTGCGTCGTGATGTAACATCGATTTGTGACGACCTCGCCTTTCGTCAAAATATTAATACAACAGAAAAGGAAATTGAAAAACTAATTGATCTAATTCATCAATTTGATCCGGCGGGAGTCGGTGCAAGAGATTTGCAGGAATGCCTTTTACTACAATTAAGAAGGAAAGAAAAAGACGGGTTGCCGGTCAGAATAGCAATTGAAATAATTGAAAAATATTTTGATGAATTCACGAAGAAGCATTACGAAAAAATTCAGAAAAGCCTCAACCTTGACGATGAAGAAATCAAGGAAGTAATCAATCAGATTATTAAATTAAATCCAAAGCCGGGAGGTGAAGTTGGAGAAACAAACAAGTTGCAGAGCTATGTGATTCCTGATTTTTTTGTGATCAATAATAATGGGAAATTAGAAGTAACCCTTAATTCAAAAAATGCGCCGGATCTGAGGATCAGTGAAGGTTACAGAGATATGCTGAAAGATTATGACCGGGGAACAAAAAAAGATAAGCGTCAAAAAGAAGCGGTACTTTTTATCAAGCAAAAGATTGATTCTGCAAAATGGTTTATTGATGCAATCAAACAAAGGCAGCACACACTTTTGAGCACGATGCAAACCATCGTTGATTATCAAAAACAATTTTTCTTAACGGGGGAAGACATTGATCTCCGGCCAATGATTTTAAAAGATATCGCCGAGAGAACGATGCTTGATATTTCGACGGTGAGCAGGGTGGCAAACAGTAAATTTGTTCAAACAGAATTTGGAACTTACCGGTTGAAATTTTTCTTTAGTGAAAGCCTGGTAACAGACAGCGGCGAAGAAGTCAGTACGCGTGAAGTGAAAAAGATATTAAGTGATCTGATAGAAGAAGAAAGCAAACAAAAACCTTTGAGCGACGAAAAGCTTACTGAATTATTACAGGAAAAAGGATATAATATTGCACGCCGGACGGTTGCAAAATATCGTGAACAATTAAATATTCCGGTTGCCAGGCTTAGAAAAGAACTTTAGATATGGAACAAAATTTTGCAGATAAAAGTGAACTTCAGCAACCACTTTTAATTAATCATTCTTTACATTTTCCTGCAATTGTAAGAGCTATAGCACATTTTTTTTCTGTTGTTTTTCACCCGCTGTTTATTCCGCTTATTGCCGCATGGTTTTTAGCTTTTTGGCAACCCGGATATTTTACAGGAATTTCTCCACATGATAAGACAATGATTGTAATTCGAGTTGGTTATAACACAATCTTTTACCCCACTCTAACGGTTCTTTTATTAAAAGCCCTAGGCTTTATAAAAAGTATCTTTTTAAAAACCCAAAGAGAAAGAATTGTTCCATATATTGCCACAAATATTTTTTATTTCTGGATGTTTCTGGTTTTCAGAAACCAGCCCGAAGTTCCTGTAATCCTTACCAGTTTTATATTTGGTATTTTTCTTGCTTCTTCAGCTGCTTTAATTGCCAATATATATTTTAAGATAAGTATGCACGCATTAGGGGTTGGATCTTTGTGCGGATTGATGCTGATCATTATTTTTTCCGGCTTTACTTATGCAGTGTTTTTAATGGCAATGCTGGTATTTTTAATCACCGGAATTGTATGCACATCAAGATTGATCGTAAGTGATCACAAACCTTTTGATATCTATTCAGGAATATGTATCGCTATTTTCTGCCAGTTGATTTCTTACATCATCTTTGGCTAAGAAAATCATGAGGCACGAAGATTAATCTTCGTGTATACATCACCCATCTATTCTACAGTTAATGAAAATGTGATCATTCTTGAATTAATCTTATCCAGCACATTTGAATATTTTAAATCCGGATCACGGGCATGAAGATTCGTGAGCCCACTGCTCAGTTTTATTTCAGGAGATAAAACGAAATAAGGAAAGTAAATATGGAATCCCAAACCCAGCTCAACGCTCAAATCCGAACGGTTTAATTTAACAAGATCTTCAGCTTTTGAAGCACCTGCATTACTGGCAAGATCATAATCGAATTTTCCTCCGGCAATTGTATAAACTTTAAAATTTCCAATGCGGTCACTGCTAAAAGCAATATGCACTGGAAAACTCAAAGTAATGGATTGAACTTTCTTTGTAACAGAAGTATCAGGCTCATATTTTTGAGTATATAAAAAGGCTTTTTCAGAAAAAGTAAGATCGAGTGGATGCAAGCGAATATCAAAATGGTTGCTCACCCTAACATTCACAAGCCAGGCCAAATTGATACCCGGATTGTTGATACTTTCCACATCCATGATCGAATCGTATTGCAGAAAACGCGGATGATGGGTAAAATTAAAATGAGATTCATTGTAACCAATGTTGATCCCAAAATGATATGGTTTATCATCGTGGTTCTCCTGGTTAACTTCGTTGTCTGACTGTGCCATAGCCGCAACTGAACAAAACAAAAATGATAGTATTAAAACTATTTTTCCGCGCAATAAATGGTGCATATTCCTAAAGTCAATGTTTTGTAAAATGCGTTTCTATAATCAGATTGGTTTAAAATGTGAACGAATGATTCTTTCTCAGGAAACTGAAGGACCGAATCGTTTAAATATTGATATGCTTCATTGTTTTTCGCAATAATCTTTCCAATTTTTGGAGTTATAAATTTCATGTAAAAATTATACAATTGTTTTATTACCGGAAGCGACGGCTTTGTACATTCTAAAACAATCAATTTCCCTCCCGGCTTTAAAACTCTTTTAATTTCTGATAATCCTTTTTCCAAATTTTCAAAATTACGAACTCCAAACGCAACGGTTACAGCATCAAACGAATTATCATCAAATAAAATTGCCTCACTGTCACCATTTAATAATTCAATTGAATTTTGCAAACCTGATTTCTCAATTTTTTTTCTTCCGATTTCCAACATTCCAGCACTGATATCAATTCCAGTAATCTTTTCCGGCTTCAAAATTTCAAAACTGGTTATTGCAAAATCTCCTGTTCCTGTTGCCACATCCAAAATTTTTTTTGGCTTCAGGCTTACCAGTTGCCTGATCGCTTTTTTGCGCCATCCAATATCAATTCCTGCACTTAAAAACCGGTTTAAAAAATCGTATCGGAAAGCAATTTTATCAAACATATTTTCCACCTGCTTCTTCTTGCTTTCAGTAGAATTTTTAAAAGGAACAACCGTATCGTGCGGATAAATATTCATCGCCTCAAAGATAGTTTTTTGGAAAGATAACTTTAAGAGTTAACTATTCTTTCACTTTTAATGTTTTTAGCATTCAGCATTCAGCATTCAGGCTTAAATTGCAACATGCACATCAAAAAAGCGCAATACCTTATCAGCAGCCCCTCTTACGAAAAATGCCCTTCTGCAGACAAACCAGAATTTGCCTTTATCGGAAGAAGCAACGTTGGCAAGTCTTCACTTATTAATATGTTGGCAAATAATGACAAACTTGCGAAAACTTCCAACTCGCCTGGCAAAACCCAAATGATCAATCATTTTGAAATAATAAGTGTCGCAAAGCCGGGCGATGCACACGAAAACAAATGGTATTTGGTGGATCTGCCCGGATATGGATTTGCAAAAATTGCCCAAAGCAGCCGAAGAAGATGGGAACAAATGATTGAAAATTATTTAAGAAAAAGAGAAAACCTAATTACTGTTTTTGTGTTAATCGATTCACGTCATTCACCGCAAAAACTGGATCTTGGTTTTATCAATAATCTTTCAAAATGGAAAATTCCTTACACAATAATTTTTACCAAAGCAGACAAAGAAAAACAATCAGTTGTCAGTAAAAATATAAAATCATTTTTAGAAGAATTGAGAAAGACGCAACAGTTTTTACCACAGCATTTTGTATCCAGTTCCATAAAAAAAATGGGCAGAAATAAAATCCTTGATTTGATCCAGGAAAAAAATGAAGATTTATTTGAGAGTGAAAAATAAAACCATTTTATAAATATTCAGCGAAAACTTTAAAATAAAAAGGCTGCAATTCAGCAACCTTTACAGAGGAAAAATTTAAAAAACAGAATCAATTACTTCCCTGGCTTTGACGCTGAGGCCTGAGTGTTTGCTCCACTTCATTTTTAAATTTTGTGTACTGATCATCGGTAAAAATTCCTTTCAGTTTTGCATCACGGTCCTGCATTAATTTTTCAAACGCACTGCGATCAGGCCGATTGCCGGAATCTCTTGCATCCTGGAACATTTTCATTTGAGCATTGTAATAATCGGTAAAAACGCTGTCTGTTCTGCTTTGCTGTGAATCATCCAGATTTAATGCCGGCGTAATTTTATCCATTGCCGATTTTACTCTTTCAGGAACAGTGCGGCGTTGCATTCCCTGGGCATAAATGCCTGTTGTTGCCATTAAAATAAATGCAATCAACATGGTGATCTTTGTTTTCATGAATTTTAATTTTTGTTTTTTTAATTTTTAAATGAACGTTTTATAAAAGAATTTATTTTTTATGTTCCTGGTTTTCTTTGCCGTTTCTTCCTACCATTCTTGCCACTTCTTTTTTTATTGTAGAATCAAATTTTTGTGTCTGGTCAGGTCTACAGATATTTCTGATATTTTTAAAATAAAGGAACATCTGCATGTCCAATGATTTTTGCTTCTGTGCAATCGAATCAGCATCCGCATTAATCAATGAGTCGGAAATATTTTCAGAATAAATTAAACTGTAAAAATCTTTTTTTGCGTTTCTAACTTCATTAAACAAAGGTTTTACCCTCTGCAGTTGTTCTTTTCTTAATGACTGATATTTCCCTAATTGTTCCCTGGAAAAACCAACTTCATTTTGAAGAGAATTATACATGCCATTTGCTTCATGATTCCTTTGTCTTTTGACGGGTTTACTTTGTACAATAAAAAATATCATCATTGCAACGTTTGTTATCAAAAGAAAGATGATAATAGTAACAAGAGTTTTTGTTTTAGTCATATTATTCATTATGGTTTTGTGCTTACAAATTCATAAAACGTAGAGCTTACCAAATTATATTCATCAGTCGTAGCCAGTTCATTTGTTTCCTGATCGGTTGAATTTTGAGAATTACGGGAAGAAAAAATTACCATGGCATTAATCATAATCACTAAACAAACACAAGCAAATGCAATAACAGGCTTTGCAACAAATGAAGAGATCTTTTCCCAACTACTTTTTTCTCTTCGGATCCTTGCTTCAAGCCGCGTGAAGAAAAATGGGGCCGGGGATGCTTTTTCAATGCCATCAAGGCTTTGCATTACTTTATCAATTTTATTACCTGGTTTTCGCTCCATAATTATTATTAAAAAACATTGGGAATCTACTTTAATTTTTAAAACTTTTCCGGATTAAAAAATCTGATTCAAACATATAATTTAGACGTTCTTTTAATCAAAAACCTGCTTTTATTTTTAGTTACTTTTTGCCTTTATAAATCCAATAACAGAAAATATTCTTTCAAACTTTTTTGAAGATTTTTTTTTGCTCTTTGCAACAATGCATCTACTGAAGATTCACTCGATTTCATAACATCACCAATTTCTCTATAGCTCAAATTTTCAATTTTACTCAGTACAAAAGCAATCTTTTGATTCGTCGGTAACTGATCAATTGCTTTAAAAAGAACTGTTGCATTTTCCTTGTTTTCCGCTTTGATTCCGGGATGAAAAAAATCTGGCGGATCTATCATCAATCCATTATCTTTTCCATACAAACTCAGCACAAATGCAAATCTTTTTTTTCTTTTTTTCTTCCTTAAATGATCCAAACATTTTGAAACAGTTATCCGGTAAATCCAGGTAGAAAATTTTGATTCTTCTTTAAAAGATGAAACGGATTCAAAGACCTGTATGAAAACTTCCTGGGCCGCATCTTCAGCATCTTCCGCATTTTGTAATAAACCCATCGCAGTGTTGTAAACCATCGTTTGCCAGGTTTCTACAATGATCCTAAAAGCATCCCTGTCTTTTTTTTTGAGCAGGGCGATTAATTCCGTTTCGTTCAAAACAAAAATATTAATATGCTAAAGTGAAGGGCCTCCGGGAGTATGTGGGAATCCGCCTGGTCCTCTGAAACCACGAAAATCCCGTTGTCTTTCATTACTCACTGGCTTGCCTTTTCCAAAGGTCTTCAATTTGTAGGTAAATGTCAGCATAAAATATTGTTGCAAAACCTGGTTAATTTCATCCTGAATATTAGAGCCGCTTACTGTTCTTGCAATACTTCTGTTTTGCTTCAACAAATCAAAAACTGATAATTTCAATTCAGCTTTTTGTCCTTTCAAAAACTTTTGTCCCGCAGCTATGTTCCATAACCAATAATTCTGATTGAACCCGCCGGCCAATCCCTGATAACTTTCATTGGTTAAATCATTCTGAAAGAAAAAACCTTTTTTCGTTAAAAAGTTGGTAGTGATTCCGACCGACTGCATAAAATAATTATTATTATTCTGCTGACTGGTATTGTCTACCGTATTAATATTGGCGGAATAAGAAAGGTCAAAATCAACATATTCACTGATATTGCTGGCCAAAACTGCACCAAGGTTATAATTCATTGTGCTCGCTACATTTTCCACCTCGTTGATCATGCTGGGTTGTTTGGAATAACTTACTCCTGCATTTAGATTCAAATTCGACTTAATAAATTTAACAGGCGTGCCGAATGTGAAAAATGAACGGGCATTTATATAACCATCCATGTTTATCGGCTTGGAAATTTGTGCGCCTCGATGAAGCAACATCCCATTTGGAAGTGTGGAGTCTTTTGTAGGAATAAAAATGCCGTTGGTAATGTAATTGTTAATGTTCTGCACAAAAATATTTGCAAAGAAGCTTTGGCTTTTGGCACTGTTTGTATAAGTGTACCGCGCAACAATATTATTGGTATACTGCTGCTGCAAATCCGGGTTTCCTGTTGTAAAAAAGAGCGGATTTGAATTATTCACAACGTTCTGCAACTGGGTTACAGAAGGCGCATTTACCGAGCTGCGGTAAAATATCCTGATGGAACTTCTGGAAGAAAGTTTCAATCTTGCCATGGCGTTTGCAAGGAAATTACTGTAGCTGTGATCAATATGTCCCTCTTCAGGGTAAATCTGGTCACTTTTCAGTTCGCTGTATTGATAAGACACACCGGCAGAAATCATATTGTTTCTGTCGCCATGACGGAAAGTAATCCCGGCATTATGTGTATTATAGCTATTGTTGAACTTGTTACTCAGGCTATCGTTGAAAAGCGCATATTTCCCTATATTGTGATCATAATCAAAAGTTTCCTGGTCAGCTTTGCTCGTTTGGAAGGAGGGTGCATAGCTTATCTGCATCTGGGTTTTATCGGCTAATGGTTCTGTATACTCCAGGCTGATGCGGTATTGATTGCTGTTGCTTTTTTGATCAGAAAATTGATTAACAGAATCTGTTTCAGCAATGACCGATTTATAAAAACTATTCAACTGATTCAAATAATTTTCCCCAATCTTATCATTGTAAGTCTGATAAAGGCCAAGGGAAATACTGCGCCCTCTTTTGCTGAAAGCGTGACGAAACAAAATTTGGTTGCTGAGATTATTTCCATGATTATCGCTGGTAAGATCATTCTCTGTGGCACTTAGCAGGTTTTGTTTTGCTTCATCATTAAAATTGTTACCTGTAATGAAGTTCACAGAATTGTTTTTTTGAAAATTAAGATTGGATGTTACCAACAATGTATTGTTTGAATCAATCCGGTAAGTAAGCCTGAAGTTTACACGATTATTGTAATTTTTACTGTTAGAAATTGTATTCTCATCATAATACTGGGCGGTATCTCTTACAAAGTTTTGCTGGTGAATGATTTGATTGTTATCTGTAATGCTGTTATTGAAAAAATAACTTCCGGTCACATCAATTTTCTTTCCCCATGCATCGCTGTAATTTACTCCAAAGGCATTTGTTTTCGCAATTCCATTCTGTGGGCCAACGGTAAATCCGCCTGATCCTCCACGAAAATTTCCTCCACCTCCTCCGCCGCGTCTTCCACCACCACCACGACCACCACTACTCACACCCAGTAAATCCTGCGAAGAAAAATTTTGCTGGTTTACATTATTTACCAAACCAATCAACGAAATTCTCCTGTCATTATTAAAGAAACTTACATTGCCGCCACCGCTATATCTGCCATCGGTTCCATAGCCTGCATAAATTCGTCCGAAATTTCCGGTCCGCATATCTTTCTTAGTAACAATATTTATTGATTTGGTAGTGTTACCATCATCAAATCCGGTAAGCTGCGCCTGGTCACTTAGTTTGTCAAAAACCTGAATTTTATCAACAACTTCTGACGGAAGATTTCTCAAAGTAGCGGTGGCATCATCGCCAAAAAAATCACGTCCATCTACAGTAACTTTTTTTACAGTTTCCCCCTGTGCAGTTACGGTTCCACTTTTATCAACTGTTATTCCAGGCATCTTCTTTATCAGATCTTCACTTGTTGCATCGGGGTTCACTTTAAATTGACTTGCGGAATAATCAAGTGTATCTCCATTTTGTTTTACCGGAGGGGGAGCCCCATTAATCACAACTGTGGAAAGGGTTTCAGCACTTTTTGATAAATTGATATTTCCTAAATCCACATTCTGATCGATAACAGTTACAAATTTTTTAAATTCTGAGTAACCAATTGAAGTGATTGATAACGTGTAACTTCCCGGAGTCACCTTATTAAAACTAAAGCTTCCTTTTGAATCGCTTACGGTTAATAATGAATTAACTGATGAATCTGCATTCGAGAGTTTTACTGTTGCATTAAAGATGGAGGTATTGGTTGCCGCATCTTCAATATTCCCAGAAACTTTTTGTCCATCCGTATTTGAAGTCATAATCACGGCAAAAAAAATAAAGATTAGAAATCTGACCATAAAAATAGTTAAGTAAACATTTGACGACTTTATTTTGAAAAACCTGCGAACTGCTTCATAAATTTTTGCATAAATGACTTTTATCTTTTGTTAACTGAAACTAAAATCCAATTCAATTATATTGCACTCCTAAAAAAGTGAAATATTTATGGAGTACAATAAGTTAGTTTCTGTTGCCGGTCTGCCGGGTTTATTTGAGTTGTTGTCATCAAAATCGGATGGCGCCGTTGTTCGTTCTCTTGAAGACAATTCGACAAAATTTGTCAGCAGCCGTCAGCATAATTTTTCTCATCTGGAAAGCATAGAAGTTTATACTACAAAGGACAATACCACTCTTGCAGAATTATTTGAAGCGATGAAAGAAAATGCTGAGAAAGTTCCGGACGCAAATGCTGATGCAAAAACCCTGAAAGCCTATTTTGAAAAAGTATATCCTGATCTTGATTCTGATAGAGTTTACACAAGTGACATGAAAAAAATGGTCAAATGGTTTCACATAATTGAAAAAAATAAAATTGAGATCAAAGTAAAATCAGAAGAAGAAAAAGAAGCCGCTGATCTGAAAAATAATAAACCGGTTCATATAGATGGACATGCAAAAAATGTAAAACCGCAGCAGGCGAATCCAAGAAAAATTGAAAGCCGCGGAGTGAAATAAATAAGAAACAAAAAATAAAAAAGTAGAATACCTGTTATTTATTCAATTACGTTATTTCCCGATAAATTAATACCTGACGATGAACGCTAATATTGAAAAATTACGAAGAAAATACCTTCCTGAAAACTTAACCGTTAGCAATTGGGAAACGATTGAACCTTATTTTAAAGATCTTTTGAAAAGAGAAATCAATTCAAAAGAAGATTTGGAAAAATGGTTGAAAGATATGAGCGAACTGGAAGCGGCAGTAAGCGAAGATGCGTGCTGGCGACAGATAAAAATGACCTGTGACACAACGAATAAAGACCTGGAAGAATCGTTCACTTATTTCTGCATGGAAATTCAGCCAAAGATCCAGCCGTATGCATTCGAGCTGAACAAAAAATTAATCAATTCTCCTTTTATCAGGGAATTGGATCAGGATAAATTTTTTACCTACCTGCGTTCTATCAGAAAAAGTATTGATCTTTTCAGGGAAGAAAATATTCCAATCCAGGCAGAACTTGCTGTCTTGCAACAACAATATGGTGTTATTACAGGAAAAATGAGTATCGAGATAAACGGCCAGGCATACACGCTACAACAGGCTTCTAAATTTTTTGAAAGCCATGACCGGAAATTGCGGGAAGAAGTTTACCGCAGGATACAGGAAAGAAGATTGCAGGATAAATATGAATTAAATAATCTTTTTACAGAACTGATTAAAAAAAGAAACCAGGAAGCATTGAACGCCGGTTTTGAAAATTACCGGGATTATAAATTCAAAGATCTGGGAAGATTTGATTATACAAAAGAAGATACTTTCCGCTTTCATGAATCTGTAAAACTTCATGTGTTGCCTTTGGTAAATAAAATTTTACAGCATAAAAAAGAAAAATTAAAACTTGAAAGACTGCGTCCGTGGGACCTGGAAGCCGAGCCTGAAGGAACGACACCTTTAACTCCTTTTGAAACCGGAGCCGAATTATTAAATAAGTCCATTGAAGTTTTTACAAGGCTGCGTCCTTTTTTTGGAGATTGCTTGCGGCAGATGGATTCGATGAAACATCTGGATCTTGAAAGCAGGAATGGCAAAGCTCCTGGTGGATACAACATGCCTTTAGCTGAAAGTGGCGCACCATTTATTTTTATGAATGCTGCCAGGTCTATGCACGATGTAACAACTATGGTTCATGAAGGTGGGCATGCTGTTCAATCTTTCTTAACTCATTCTCTTGAATTAAATTCTTTTAAAGATTATCCGATGGAAATCGCTGAAGTAGCCAGTATGTCAATGGAGCTTTTTAGCATGGATCACTGGGATGTGTTCTTTGATAATGAAGAAGATTTAAAAAGAGCGAAAGAGCATCAATTAGAAAGAGTGATCACTATTTTTCCATGGATTGCGGTGATTGATAAATTTCAACATTGGCTCTATGAAAACCCCAATCATTCTTTGCAGGAAAGATCACAAAAATGGATGGAAATTTTTCATGAATTCTCTGATGATGTAGTTGATTATTCAGGCCTTGAAAAGTACATTGAAAATGGCTGGCAAAAGCAATTGCATTTATATGAAGTGCCGTTTTATTATATCGAATATGGAATCGCGCAGTTGGGGGCAATCGGGCTTTGGATGCAATACAAAAAAGATCCGAAAAAAGCTTTGGATAATTATGTAAATGCACTAAGCCTTGGAGGCACGAAAACCTTGCCCGAACTGTATAAAGCTGCAGGATTGAAATTCGATTTTTCTCCCGAAAACATCAAAACTTTAATGGAATTTGTGAATGAAGAAATGGACAAATTGTAAAATTGACTTCCATTATTTAATTACCCTTTCAACGCTTTTACTTCAAATGTTTCTATAAACAACAGAGGATTTTATATATTTGTTATCGTTTAGAAAACGGAAGAATAAAAATAAAATCCTGTAATTACAATCTTTAGAACTTCACAAATTTAGCAGCGAAATTTATATTAAATAACCCTTTCTCTTGCAGGAATCTCTCCGTTTCTTTTGGATCTAAATTCTTTGCTAATCACATTTCAAGACAAAATGTTTTGGCAATTAAAGATAAACCGATGAAGCAGTTTTTCGCTTTTGTAAAAAAAGAATTCTATCATGTACTGCGTGATAAAAGAACTTTGCTCATTTTATTTGGGATGCCTGTCGCTCAAATTCTCATCTTTGGTTTTGCATTAACCAATGAAGTAAAGAACGCGAAATTACTGATCGTTGATCAGGCAAAGGATATTTCTTCACAAAAGATAATTACTGAAATTTCCGCCAGCCGTTATTTTGAAATTGAAAATGCAATCAGCGATCCGAATCAAATTGAAGCTGCTTTTCAAAAAGGAATCATTCATTTAGCAATCGTATTTCCTGCAAATCTTAATCGAGATTTGATGCACTTGCATAAAGCGCAAATTCAAATTATTGCGGACGCTTCGGATCCTAACATGGCAACTGCTCTTACGAATTATGTTTCAGCAATTATTCGTGATTATGAATTCAGACTGAATAAAACTTTTTCTGTTCCGATGCAAATTCTTCCTGACATCAGAATGCTTTACAATCCCCAGCTGAAAGGCGCTCCCAACTTTGTCCCCGGCGTAATGGCTTTGGTGCTCATGTTGATCTGTGTGCTCATGACGGCCATTTCTATTGTTAAAGAAAAAGAAACCGGCACCATGGAAATTCTACTGGTTTCACCGATTAAACCAGTGTTGGTAATTATTGCAAAAGCAGTTCCTTACTTGTTTTTATCATTAATTAATGTGGCAACAATTCTGTTATTAAGTGTTTTTGTCCTGAATGTTCCGGTGAATGGAAGCCTCATTTTGCTTCTTGCTGAAAGCACCTTATTTATCATTACTTGTCTTACGCTTGGAATATTTATTTCTATCAAAACAAAAACCCAGCAGGTTGCAATGCTCGTTTCATTGATGGGCATGCTATTGCCCACAGTGCTTTTCAGTGGCTTTATGTTCCCAATAGAAAACATGCCGGTTCCGTTACAACTTTTGTCTAATATTATTCCATCAAAATGGTTTTACATTATTGTAAAATCAATTATGATAAAAGGAGTAGGATTTTCAGTGATCTGGAAAGAAACATTGATACTTTTTGGCATCACATTATTCCTGTTTTTTGTGAGTATCAAAAGTTTTAAAATCAGGATGACATGAGAGCAATCAAATTTTTATTACAAAAAGAATTCAAACAGATCTTTAGAAATAAAGCGATACTGGCGATGATCATTGTAATGCCAATCCTGCAGTTATTGATCTTACCGTTAGCAGCAAATTATGAAGTAAAGAATATTAATTTATCAGTTGTAGATCATGATCATTCACCTCTGTCACAAAATTTGATTTCAAAAATTACTGCTTCAGGATATTTTAAATTACAGGGATATAATGCATCATTTAAAGATGCTTTCCATTCAATTGAATCTGGCAAATCGGATCTTATCCTGGAAATTCCTGAAGGTTTTGAAAGAAGTCTAGTTCGTGAAAATGAACAAAAAGTTTTTATTGCCGTAAATGCGATCAACGGCACAAAGGCCAATTTAGGTGGCTCTTATTTATCACAAATAATAAAGAATTACAATAATGATATTGGCTTGCAATGGCAAAACTTTTCTCAAATAAATGCAGTTCCGAAGATTGAAATTACTTCTTCAAATTGGTTCAATCCTTTTTTAAATTACGACCTTTTTATGGTGCCCGGAATTCTTGCAATCCTGGTAACGATGGTTGGCGGATTTTTTACGGCTTTAAATATAGTAAAAGAAAAAGAAGCTGGAACGATAGAACAAATCAATGTAACTCCAATAAAAAAACAATATTTTATTTTAGGGAAACTAATTCCATTCTGGATTTTAGGAAATGTTGTTTTCACAATTGGTTTGGTTATCGCCCGGGTCATTTACGGCATTATTCCGTTAGGAAATTTATTGGTTTTATACGGTTTTATCTGGCTCTATTTACTGGCGATCCTTGGTTTTGGCTTGCTCATTTCCACTTATTCAAACACACAGCAACAGGCAATGTTGATCATGTTTTTTTTCATGATGATCTTCATTTTAATGGGTGGTTTATTTACACCAATCGATAGTATGCCGTCATGGGCAAAAGTTATTGCGCGGCTAAATCCTGTTAGTTATATGATAGATGTAATGCGGATGGTAATTTTAAAAGGAAGTGGATGGAAAGATATTTTCCCTCAGTTGTGGAAGATCTTTTTATTTGCTGCGGTCCTGAATTCCTGGGCCATATTGAATTACAGAAAAACGGCGTAATGCGGCTAAGGTTTTTCGTGTATACATAAGCCTTTGTATCAGTGAACGAACAAATAAATCTCTTTTTTGTTTTATCTTATAGTAAAGTTACGATCTGAAAACATCGTTTATCTACGACCAAAGCCGTAAATACCTAATTTAAAAAAGAGGCAGAACTGCTCTTGCCTGTAGCATTGTACCACTATATCTTTGTCCTCAGAAGTTGATTGATGTTCAACAAACATTAATCAAAAATCCAAATCCATTGAAAATAACCTCCTGATAATTATCGGGGTCCCTTATCCGGGGAAAACCAATAAATCCGATATCAGTCAACTTCTTTTTTTACCGGTAGCTATCGGTACCAATATCTTTAGAAAAATAAATTATCCCAATGAAAACCAGGCTTTAAAATCAGCCTGCACAAATTAACCCTGAGAAAGCCATTTACCCACAGGATTAAATTATTAAAACTTTCGCTTTGCCGCGAAAGTTTTTTTATTATATCAGCACACCAAAAAAGGCAGCCAGAAAATAGCTGCCTTTTAAAATAATTTACTGCAAACCTGTAAGCCGGATTCTGTATTCCGTTTGGAAACGGAAGGTTATCATTTATCTGGCTGTTACATTACTGTAACAATCTTGCTGCCTACCCTTCAGCATTGGACGAGCAG
>Ga0157371_10000448_pt1 | contig 50531 bp, 68 predicted proteins | sample C45metaG_FD_113462 | JGI IMG/M metagenome (GOLD analysis project Ga0157371, IMG submission 113462) | Corn rhizosphere microbial communities from Kellogg Biological Station, Michigan, USA - C4-5 metaG | ecosystem: Host-associated > Plants > Roots > Rhizosphere > Soil | place: USA: Michigan... | reverse complement strand
TGGATGAGGTCGGGGTGGTAGCCCATGCTTTCGGACTTGTGCAGCAGGTAGTACGGGTCCACGCCGATGCAGTGGCCTCCCACCAGCCCCGGCCGGAACGGCAGGAAGTTCCATTTGCTGCCTGCGGCGTCGAGCACATCCTGGGTGTCTATGCCGAGGCGATCGAAGATCAGGGCCAGCTCGTTGACCAGCGCGATGTTGACGTCGCGCTGGATGTTCTCCACCACCTTGGCCGCTTCGGCGACCCGCATCGACGGTACCGGGAAGGTGCCGGCGGTGATGATCCGCTGGTACAGGCCATCGACCACCGCCGCCACTTCCGGCGTCGAACCGGATGTGATCTTGCGGATGTCGGCCAGGCGCCGTTTGCGGTCGCCGGGGCTGACCCGCTCGGGACTGTAGCCGCAGTAGAAATCGTCGTTGAAGCGCAGCCCCGAGCCCTGCTCCAGCAATGGCACGCAGACTTCTTCGGTGGTGCCCGGATAGACGGTGGATTCGTAGATCACCAGGTCACCGGCGCGAAGATGGCTAGCGATCAGTCGCGTCGCCGAGCGCAGCGGCTCCAGATCGGGCTGCTCGTACGCATCGATCGGCGTGGGCACGGTGACGATATAGACGTTGCAGGCGTCGAGCAGTGCCGGATCGCTGCTGTAGCGCAGCAGCGAAGCGCTGGCCAGTTCGTCCGGCTCCATCTCCAGCGTATGGTCCTGCCCGCCGGCCAGTTCGGCGATCCGTGCGGCGTCGATGTCGTACCCCAGGGTGGGCAGCTGCCGGCCGAAAGCCACCGCCAACGGCAGCCCGACATAGCCCAGGCCGATGATGGCCGGGGACGGCATCCGGGCTGCGCCGATTGGCGCGCTCATGCGCGGCGTCCGGCAGCTGGCGACGGTGTCCAGTGGGTCATGCGAGGGTCCTGGTGCAGGCAAACATGCCGACAAGGTTAACCGCGGCAGCAGCGCCAGACCACGTCCTGATCAGGATCCGAGGCTGACGGCGGCCGGCTCCAGTTCGCCGTGGCTGCCGGTCCAGGCCCGCAGCAACAGGCCGAAACCATGGTCCGGGGGATCCAGTTCCAGGCTGAAACCCTGCCACGGCGCCGCCACGATGCTGTCCAGCGTCGCCGGATCCACCTGCCGGTTGGCCATCGTCCAGCGCGGGAACCAACGGCTCGGGATCGGGCCTGCAGCCAGCTGGATGATGCTGCCGTGGCGTCGCGCGTTACCGATTCGCGCGTGCACCGACGCCAGTCCATCCCGTGGGCCTTCGATGTACTGCAGGAAACGACTGCCATCGAACATCAACGCCCCGGTCACCCCGGCCATGCGATTGAACGCGGTCGCATCGGCCAGCAACGCATCGAGCTCGGGCACGTCCAGTCCCTCCCTGGCCGTGCTGACATAGGCGTACGCATGCAACGGCATGTCCATCACTCCCCTCCTGAGTGCAGAGGAATATGACAGGAAGCGCGAGGAGTTCAAGCGTTGACTATTCCGGCGGCGCCTCGATCTGATAGCCGCGTTGCGTCAGCGCGTCCAGATAACCTTCACCCAGCAGCAGGCTGACCGGCACCGTCGCGAAGGTGCCAGCGTGATGGGTCAGCGCCGCATCCACGCCCTGCAGCCAACGCGTGCGTACCTGCTGCGGCATGTCGCTCCAGCCACGCCGGCGTACGAAGGCCGAGTCCTGCAGCAGTTCGCGGCAGGTCTGCGCCATCGCCGAGCCCGACAGCCGACGCAGTGCAGCGACATCGCCGAGCGCCCAGGCATTGGCACGCTCACGCAACACCGGCGCCTGGAATTCCACTGTATCGAGCGTGCGTTCGAAACATGCGCGGTCATCGACTTCGGTGGCCTGAAGTTCCTTCAACGTGCCACGGATGTCGTCGACCTTCAGCTTCACCTGCACATCTTCCGGCTTCAGATCGCGGGCCTTGTAGGCACGCCCGAGTGCTTCCTTCACCTGCTTGCCGTCGCGCAGGCCGTTGCGCTTGAGGAACGCCTGGTACAGGCGACCGGAGGCCACCAGCGGACGATCCTTTTCCACGCCACGGTCATTGCCCATGTAGGTCTGTTTCAGCCCCAGCCAGCGTGCGTACGTTGCCGCCGGCAGGATCTGATCCAGCGTGCGCCCCTGCGGATCGCGCGCGGTCTTCATCGCCAGCGGAAGCAGGGTCAAGCCCTTGAACACACCGATCTTCGCATCGAGGCTGAAACCCGGATCGCCCAGCACATGGTCGACACCGGCGATGGCCCGTTCGACTTCATCCGAGCGCCATTGCACGCCGCTTGGCAACGGCGAGACCGTTCCCAGTATCCACAGCACATGCCCCTGTGGAGCGGTGACCTTCCAGAGGCCGGGGCCGGGTTGTTCGCCGGTCACCTGCACCGTATCCATGTCCACCACCGGGCCCGCGGGTGCTGGTGCCTGCTGCGCGGCGGCCGGGCCTATCGCCAGCATCAGCCCCAGGACGGCACTGCATCCGATCCATCGCCTGCCACCACTTGCACGCATATCGCCATTCCCGGAAACGTTGGCGGACTGTACCCAGCCCCGCGCCCGACTGCGTAAAAGCAGCGTTAGCCGGTGGCAGCGGTGGCGATTCCGTTACAATCGGCGCGCGCTGCAGGCCCGGATGGCGAAACTGGTAGACGCATCGGACTTAAAATCCGCCGACCGCAAGGTCATGCCGGTTCGATCCCGGCTCCGGGCACCAACGGTTTCGGGCGATTTCTTGCAGCCCCAAGCGCTCCGCAATTTTCGACGCGCTCCGCAAAACGATCAATCATGAGACTGGGACGACCATGAGCAACACCTTCAAAACGGTAGCCGGCGACGACAAGACTTGCGCGCACTGCGGCTCGATCTACAGCACCAAGATCTTCAACGCGCCCTTCAAGGACAACGACGCGTGCAACTGCGTTGTTTGCGGAGAGGTGCTGGACAAATGGCGGTCGACATCCATTCCCACCTACACCCTGAAAGAGCGCGGCCCTGGTGCTCCATCCGAGGCGTGACGTCCAAGTGACTTCGCTACACCCCGCGCCGTAGATCCCGCAGCGCTGCCCTTACCCGCGTCTTCTGCGGGTCCTTCGCCCTGGGCTTCTTTGCCGCCGGCGGACGGATTGGCTCGAGCGCTTCCTTGACCCGCTCCAGCTCCTTCGCCCCGGCCTCGGCCAGACGGCGGGCCTGCTGCAGCTGTTCGGGTGTCGGCGGCAGGCCGGGCAGCGGCGGCAGAGGTTCCCCCGGGGAGCCGTCCACCATCCGAGCCACAGCGGCTCGCAGCCGCATCTCTGGGTAGAGCCTGGCCGCGCACCACCGCTCGGCGTAGCGCTTGCCCTGGTCAACGCTCGCCGCCCATACATCCTTGGTCTGCCACATCTTCCGGGCATCGAGGTGCACACGCACCCCGCGCTCCTTCGCCGGCGAAACCTGGGCGATCTGCCGGCCACTCCACCACAGCACCCATGTATCCCTCAGCTGGACCCAGCCGGAGGGTGGCGGCGCGGTGCGGAAACCTTGATAGCCGTGCATGGGAAGCATGGCCGGAAGGATACGGCCGCGCGTCGCAGAATCTGCGAACGGCCGGGCGGACTGACTGAACGGGTCGACCTACGGCGCCGGTGCGGCGCTGCTCATGCGCCTGTCCGTTCTGAGCTAATCAGTCACCACGGCGTGCAAAGCTGCTGCATTCAGCAAGGTGTAGTATCGCTACAAAGGCGGCAATCGCGCGCGCCAGGGAGTCTGCAGCGTGGCCGATACGGGGTTGTTCCTCCTCAGCGATGTGTCCGGCCAAGAAGACGGCGAAGGTCACCTTCTCCAGGTCACCAAGGTGGTCTGCCGCTGCCTCAGCTGTACGTGCCACTTCACCGCCCGGCCCGGTGAAGGTCTCATCGATTTAGAGCGTGGCGCCGTTCTGATTTGCCCCAAGTGCTCACAGCGCCAGGCGATAAGCATCGCGAGATTCGCAGACTTCTTGGAAAAGCAGTCGCGCGACTGACCTCGCTGTATGGCGACGGCCGTACACAAGCCGCGCACGCGCTGTTGGACTACCCTCCGGCCATGTGCGGCCGATTCGTCCAGCTCCCCGTCGTCGACTTTGGCCAACCGGGCCTGGCTGACCTTGCCCCCGGCCTGGCCGAGATCCAGCCCAGCTTCAACCTCGCGCCCACGCAGCGGGCGTCGGTGATCCTGGACCGCGGCGAAGGGCGGCAGGTCACCCGGCTGGCCTGGGGCCTGCTGCCGTTCTGGGCGAAGGCCAAGGGCCTGCAGGGCTCGACCATCAACGCCCGGATCGAGACGGTGGCCACCAAACCGGCCTTCCGATCGGCGTTCAAGAAGCGCCGGTGCGTGATCCCCATGGCCGGCTACTACGAGTGGTCGGTGAGCCCAGAGGACGGGAAGAAAGATCCGTGGTTCATCCACGCCACCGGGCCACTGCTGGCCGCTGGACTGTGGGAGGACACCAGCCCGCTCCTGCCCGACGGTAATCTGGGCACCTTCACCATCATCACCGGCGACAGCAGCGGCGTATCGGCCGACATCCACGACCGCATGCCGGTGTGGCTCCAGGCCGGCCAGATCGATGAGTGGATGGCCGCCAGCCCGGACGATGCCATGGCCATGCTGCTGGCCAGCGAGACGCCTGCGATGGAGGCCTACCGCGTCAGCCGCGCGGTGAACACGCCCCGGAACAACCGCGAGGACCTGCTGCAGCAGGTGGCCTGAAGCGAGGGCGGCCGTAGCCGCCCCCTCCCGTCACGCCACGGGGATGCACTCCACCTGCAGGCGGTTGGCGTCGTTCATGCCCGCGGCAATGACCTTCAGGCCTGGCGCGGCTTGGCTGACCCGCACCAAACCAAAACGGTCGCGCTGCTCGCGCACGTTCAGCACCCCGGCCAGGGTGTAGATCAGCAGCACATCCGAAACGGCGCTCCAGTACTGCCGGGGGTCATCGAGGATGCACTGGGCATCAAGGACGCCGGCGTATTCGGTGGTGACCATGCCCCCGGCCTGCGAGTCGTACCACCGGAAGAAGCACGATGCCGCGGTGTTGTAGACCACGTGGAGCCTACCGTTCTGGTCATAGCAGGCCGATATCCGGGTGGCGCCGGGAAGCGGCAGCTCCTGTACCGGCTGCCCGCCCTCAGCTTGGGACCACAGGTATCCGCCCTCCACCCAGAAGCGGAAGTCCTGCCCCATCGTGTCGCGCGTGAAGCTCTCCAGGGGCTTGAACCGGTCCGGCACCCGGTAGCGCCAGCCGGCATCGATCACGCTGGATGAAAAGACGGAATCGGGGATCACGGCACACGCCCCCAGCCCTGCACGGTATCCAGGGTCAGAACGAAGGCCGACGTCTTCGGGATGGCCGGGGTGAACTGGGTCTGCCAGTAGCCCAGGCCATTGCGGTAGGTCATGGAGCGGATGCCCCCCGAAACGTTGCCATCGGACAGCCCCAGGGTGACGGTCGCCTTGCGCTCGAACGACCCGGACACGTAGGCCGCGGGAACAGTCAGAACGGTGGTCGACGAGTCGGGGATGACGGTTTCGGCACCACCGGGTCGAGCCGTGATCGCACCCAGCGTCCCAGCGTACACGGAACACTGGTTTGCCTGAGGGCCGACGAAGTACGCAGGGCCTGCAGCCACAATGCCGCGGGTGTCCCGCCTGAAGTCACCCGCCCACATGTTGGTGTTGTTGATGTCGGAAATGCGGGTCACGGTGTCGTAGGTGACACCGGAAATCGTCACTGTGCCCGTCGCATCCGCCGCCGACACGTAGGACCGCAGTTCGAACGTCACATCCAGGAATTCGTCGGGCAGCACGGTAATGGTGATCGGGTTTCCGGTGACCGGGTCGCGGATCAGGGCGCGCGAGAACAGATTCGTGTTGGTGGTGCCGGTGCCAAGCTCGGACAGATTGCCGGTTGCAACGCCCTGGTTGAACCGGTAGACGAAGCGCTGCCCCATGTAATAGGAGGCGCCATCCGCAGTCACGTTGATGGGCGTCACGCTCGACCGCGACGAACTGGTGGCCAGATACGCGGCCAGGGCGGTGTCACCGTTTGCGGGTGCGGTTGAGCCCGTGCCCACATAGCACGCCGAGAACAGCGTGGTGGTGCCGCCGCACCAGGTGGCATCGTTCCCCAGCATGTTGAGGCCTGCATTGGTTATCAGGTTCTCGAATTCGAGTTCCTGCACCAGGATCCCGCCCGCGCTGTACTTGCGGATGGTGTAGTGGCCGGCCAGGGAGATTTTGGTCTTGATGGTCATCGTGATTTCTCAGGTCAGGGTGCCGCTGAGGAAGCGCGGCGCGGTGGCGGAAATGCTTTCGGTGGTTGCGGTGTTCAGCAGCAGCTGCCTCAGCTCGCCCGTGGCGAACACGGGTGCCGCAGCCAGAATGCGTTCGTCGGATTCAACCGAGAGGACTTCGCTACGCAGCGTGCCGGCAGCGAACACCGGGGCCGGTGCAGCCAGGCGCTCGTCTTGCGTGATCTGCTGCAGCGGGGTCCGCAGTTCACCCCCGAGGAACGCCGGAACCTGGGCCTGCAACCGTTCCCCATCGACGTAGGAACCCATGAACAGCCGGGCAGCGGTGATGCCAGGGGCGGCGGACAGCAGGCCCTCGATGGGCGCGGTAACGCCATATGGGCGGCTGGTGAAGTACGTGGAGCGATCGCCGATGACGCCAGACCAGATGGCCGAGCGGCCGGCTGAGTCGCTGACCTGCAGGGTGATGCGGAAAACGGCCTCATGGTCCAGGCCGACGGCGGCGACGGTGTGATCCCATTCGAAGTCGTCGACGAACAGAATCTTGTTTTCCCGAAACCGGATCCCGTTGCCGGCGATGTTGACGGTGGCCGCGCCCGCCGGCGCCGTGCCGACCACGTTGGAGTCATAGACCCGGTTCTTGCTGGCCGACATGACGCGGTTGCCTTCCACAGCCAGCACCACCACGCCCTCGGCGTTGCGGTACTCCAGCAGTACCGAAGCGCCGGCGTTGCCCTCTGCCGACGCCCCCTGGCGCACCTTGCACTTGGCCGTGGTGCGCTGGCCGGGAAAGCACTCATAGCGGGCGGTGTTGGAAATGACCGACTCGCCCTGCTGGTTGTTGTAGCCGGCCGCCCAAGAGCCCGTCGGCGGGTTCTCGGTGGCGATCACCCACCCAGCACCGGTATCCCACCCAGTGGGCCCGCTCTCGAAACCGGGATTGATGATCGGCGCGGCGCCCGCCTGATACGCCGGCCAGGCCAGCACCACCTGCTTTGCGGCTTGGTCGACGTACAGCCGGTGGCCGGGCGGCAACCTGTCGCCGTCGATCTGCCGCACGGTGCAGCCACCGATCCCGTTGTGGATCTCCAACCGGCCCTCGTAGGCAACCATCGGCGGCGCCTTGGGCAGGTTGCCGGTGACGAACAGCGGTGGCTGCCGCTGCCGCTGGTCAAGGTCCGGTCGGTCGTAGATGCGCGCCGACATGTCAGGCGGACCTCTGGCCGACCAGGTAGACCTGCAGCCCCTTCGCGCCGGCCGTGCCGACCTGCTGCACATCGAAGGTGATTTCATCGCCGGCGGCAAGAATGTCACCGCCGGGCACCAGAGTGGGCGGCAGCGCAGCGGTGAGCGTGGATCGCTCGCCGTTGTCGAACGACAGTTTCACGTTGAGGATGCTGGTGCCGTTGCGCTTGACGTCCACCGTCAGCGGCGTTCCGGTGGCCTGCGCTTCGGACAGGCTGGCATAGATCCCGCGCTGCGCCACCGAGGACAGCACGATCCCATAGGGCAGCACCATCGAACCCTTGCCGGTGCCGGTGGTGATGTTGGTACCGATCAGCGCCGACCGATCGGCCAAAGCGAAGCACTGCAGGTCAGGATTCGTCGCGCCGCGCATCAGATCGCCGGCCAGCGTCCAGGCATCCGCGTCCGGAGCGGTGCAGGTGGCGCTGCAGATACAGCCCACGCCGCGGCTCTTGGCTTCGAAGCCAGTCGGCAGCGTCGGCTGAACACCCCCTTCGATGGCGAGCGTGACCTGCCCTGCCCCTACCTGCTGCACCGAGAAGAACTCACCTTCCTTCCAGTCCACGGGGCTTCCCGTGTTGGCGCGGATCGTGATCGTGATCGGACCGGACGAGTTGGCCAGGATCAGGGTGTTGTGCATGTCACCGTTGAGGGTGACGTTGCTGGTCACACTGATGATGCGCGGCGCTACGGTGTAAATCGGCGGCTGCCCGATCCACGGCCGGGCATAGCCGCGCAAGGTGGTAAAGGCCTTGACGCCATCGGCGAGCGGCGTCTGAAAACGGATCGCCGGCGGCGCGCCGCTCACGCCCGGCACGATCAGGAACTCGCCCACCCCGTTGGCGTCGACAGGTCGAGAAACCTTGTAGTTGCCCGCGCCGGCGTTCAATTCGGCGGCCGTGTCGTAGAACAACGGGTCAGTGACATCGGCGCCAGGCAGTGGGAAGTCGGTGACCTCGCCGTCGCCTTCGAACGTCCAGAACCTCGGCGAGACCCCGATGGTGCCGCCTCCGTTCTGGATCTGTTCGATCAGCAGCAGGACCGTGCGGCGATTCACGGCGTCCGCGTCGGCCGTGGCATCGCCAACGTTGACGATCCGATTGCCCCTGGCGTCCCAGACGAACTCACCGGTCACCGGATCGAGCACCAGCTGCATGCCGTTGTCGAGCAGCTGCTGCAGCTGCATAACCCGGTAGTCGAACGCGTCTTCGTGGATCTCGGGCAGGAACGCGCCCTGGTTGGCGATATCGGCCGGCTGGTCCAGCGGGACCGTGCGCAGGATCAGGATGTCGAGGTTCAGCGCCGGCGCGGTGTTAAAGGTGATCGTGCTGACGTTGGCGCGAAGCTTGGTCACCGTGTATTGCGACGGCGGCACCAGGTTGTATACAGGGTGGGTGCCGGTGAACACCTGGATATGGCTTGAAAGGAACGCCCGCGGACCGTTGAAGGCGGTAGCGACGCCGTTCCCCACGTAGGTCTTGCGGCGATCGTTGGCGGAAATGGTCATGGGTGCATCGGCTCCAGAATGAAGAAGCCCCGCAGGTGCGGGGCTCGGCGTGGTCAGTTACTGCTCGTCCTTGGGTCGGCGGTACATCAGGTACGCCGCCGCCTCCGCTGGGTTGTCGGGGGTGTACTGGCCAGTGCCCACGTCGTACAGGTACTCGCCGGTGGTCAGCATCTGGTTGCTGGGGATGCCGGTCAGCGGACCAGCAGCGCGCACGCCGGTCTTGATCAGCTTCTCCGCATCCGGCTCGTCGTCGTCGGCAACCCAGTCCCTGCCCTCCTTCCACGCGGCCTGGCCGAACTTTGCCAGCGCGACACCGGCGTCCACGATCGGGTTGGGTCGGCCCATGCTCGGCTTGCCCTCGATCGCCGCGTCGATGCCGCCGGCAACGTCACGCAGCAGCGGGATAGTCTGGAACGGGAAGAGCAGGGTCTTCCGCGCGAGCCAGGTGCTCCAGTCGTCCAGACCCTTTTCGTCGTCGTCGCCACCGTCTGGTCCGCGCATCATCAGCAGCTCGAAAACCGCGTTGGACAGGACACCGGCCGACAACCAGGTGCCAAGGGCGCGCGCCGGCGACTGCACACGCCCCAAGTACAGGCCGCGCAAGCCGGATTCCTGCAAACGGTTGTTCATGATGATCATCGGGCCGATGAACATGCGGACCCACTTGTACCGGGGGTCACGCTCGGCGGCACTGAGATCCTTAGGTGCACCGGCCTGCTGCGTGGTTCGAATCGACTTGTCGGCCAGGCGAACGGCCTCGTCGATGCCGGCGCCCTGAGCCTGCGCCTGCTGGTATCGACCCAACCAGATGGCGCGTTCGGCCAGCGGCACCGTCCAACGATGGACCTCCATGGCCATCTTCATCGCCGCCGCGCGGATGCCGCGCTTCCCCGACAGCTTGCCCAGCACCACCTGGTAGGACGAATCCAGCGAGTTGGCGCGTTCCTCCATGAAGGGGGACAACGCGTGAATCATTTCGGTCATTCGCGCCGGATTCTTGTAATAGGCCAGGTAGCCTTTCAGCATGTGCCCGGGATCGACACGGGCAGCCGCCTGGATGGGCGCCACCACGGTGTTGGCGAACACCAGTGGCAGGCGGAAGCCCAGCGCGGCCACAGCGGTGTTGGTCAGCACAGCATCGCCGATCTTCTCGGCCATGCTGGAACCGGGCTCGGAAACGGACGCGCCGCGCACAGCATTCTTCACGCTGCCGTAAAGCGCGTGATATGCCCCCTCCGACAGCCGCTGCTGGATCAGGTTCTTCAGTTCCTGGTCCTCCAGCACACGCAGCGCCTGCTTCACGTAGCCGCGGTGCGACACGTCAGTGATCACGTCATTGAGGTGTCTCGACAGCACGCGGTGGTAGTCCAGCAGCATCGGCGCCGCGTACTCGGTGCGTTCTTTCGTGTGCCCCTTGCTGGTCATGGCACGGCTGAAGGTGCCGCCCATGATCTGTTCCTCCGCCGCGCGCGCCTGCTTGACGCCGCCAGCACCGGCACGGGGGTCGTACACCGCGGGGTAGTAACCGCCGCGCAGGCTGACCATCGAGCCATCGGCAGCGGTGAAGACCAGCGGCATCGGCTCGACCTGCTCCGGCGCAACACCGGAAAGCCGGCGCTGCTGCTCCACGATGTCCGGCCACAGGCTGTTCATCGCATCCCAGATGCCCTGCACCATCTGCGCGTCGGCCGTGGTGAGGTGGCCCAACATTTCCGCGATGTTCTGCGGGGTGAACTGGACCACCTCGGCGTTCTTGCCAATGAACCCGCCACGCATCAGTTTGTCGCGGTTACCGGCGTTGCCGAGGTTGAGCGCCATCGCCACGATGGTGTTCTTGGACAGCGACCGGCCGAGGCTGGGCACGTACACCAGGCGATTCAGGTCCGCCCGCTGCGCCGGCGTCAGCGCCTTCATGGTCTGCTCCAGCATTCCGCCGACGCGATTGCGCAGCTCGATCCGCTGCTGCTGGGCGGCCTCTGCCTGGTTCCAGAGGAAGTCATGCCACGGCCCCGTCTCGCCGCCATCCAGCCATTCCACAACGGTCTCCGGGCGAAGCACCCAGTCCATCAGGCCGGTGTAGGTCGCACCCACTTTCTGCATCGCGGTCAGGTCTGCATCGGACAGGGGCAACGGCTTACCTTCCGCGATCGCGCCACGGATTGCGCCGGCCAGCTCCGCCTGCGCGCTCTCCCAATCGCGTTGATCCTTGTTGCCCAGCAGCTGGTTCTTCAGCTTGGCCAAGCGCGCGATGTTGGTCACCGCGTCGTGCAGCTCGCGGAACTCGGTGATCGGCAGATCGGCGTAGTTGGTCACGTTCTCCGCTTCCACCCTGGCCAGCAGTGCGTCACTGATCGCGGTCAGGTCATCCTCGGCCTGCCGTGCTTCCACCCATTGCCGCAGGCTCTGCCGGCGGGCCACCGTGCGGCCGGAAACGTCGCGGAACTCGTAGGTGTCGGCGATGGTGTCCATGGCCTCCAGGTAGTCGGCGCCTGCCTTGCCCAGCCGCTCGCGCGCCTTCGGCGTCATCTGCCGGCGAATGAAACCGACCGTGGACTCGACCTCCTGCTGCACCGCCCGGGCCTCAGCGAAGAGCACCGCGTTCAAAGCCTGCTGCCGCTTCGCCTGCAGCGCCTCGCCGTACCGGCCTTTCGTCGCTGCCTGTGCCGCCGCGCGCGCCGCCTTGCGTTCGGCGACCAGATACTCGTTCGGACGGATCTGGCGCGCCGTCTTCCTGGATAGAACCGCCTCGGCCACTGCCTTCAACTCGCGCCGGTTCGGCCGCGGCTCACGCGCCAGGTCCGCCAGCACACCCAGCTCTCGTTCCAGCAGCTGGATCTTGCGGCTGCCGTGGACCGCATCCAGCGCCCGCTGCGGCAAGGTTCCGTCGGTCATCGGCTCACCATGCCGGGCCTGCATGCGGGCATCAGCCTCGGCGCCCACACCTGCCAGGGTCTGGCGCACGGTCCACAGGCCCTGCACCAGCTCGTCGCCAGAACTGAAGCCCAGCAGCGCCGCTGCCTCGTCGGGGTGCGTGCCGCCCTTCCTCGCGTACACCCGGCCCATCTTGTCCAGGAGCCCATCACCGTAGGTGGCTGCCAGCACTGCACGGTCCAGCTTCATACCCTGCAGCTGCTCCGGCACGGGCTCGCCGCCGGCCTCCTTCCGTCCGGTCAGAACACGGTAGGCGCGCACGATCGGCGTGGCCTCGACTTCAGCCTCGACCTCGCTGCGAATGGTGCCCAGCTCGTCCTTCCACCAGCGTTCCCGGGCGCGTGCATCGGCTTCCTGCAGCTGTGCCATCAGGTCAGCCTCAGCCTGCTCGCGTGCTGCGGCGACCTGCGCCTGGTAGTCGGCGAACTGGCGCTCGGTCATGCCCAGCGCCTGCGCTTCAGCCAAGTCCCGCGCAATGGGCTCGAACCCGACACGCGCCTGCGCCGCCTCGATCTCCTCCTGGCTGGCCAGCATGCGGTCGAAGACACCGCGCACTTCGTCGGTCAGCTCGACGTCCAGATTCTGCAGGCTGCGGTAGATGCCGAGGATCCACTGCTTGAACTGGCTGAACACCGACTGCAGCTCAGGCGTCGGCGCCTTGCCCTCGCCCAGATAGGCCTCGAAGCCGCGGGCGAACTGTTCGTGCTGGTCGACGCCGATCTGGTCCGCCGACTCGACGCCGAACCACTTCAGCAGGGCGTCGAGGTCGGACCGCAACTGCGGCGCGGCATCTTCGGCCGTGGCCACGTCCCGGTACACCTCTAGGAAGAAATGCCCGGATTCGTGCAGGAACGTCGACAGGTCCGCGCCCTTGAACAGGCTGATCTGCATGGCCCGGTCCGGCCCGATCTGGATCTGACCGCGCGGGGCTGCTCCGCCTTGGAACAAGATGTCGCCGGCCAGCACCTCGCGCGCGGCGGTATCGGGCAGTGCGACGCTCCAGGTCTGCCGCTGGCCTTCGATCGGATCGTCCTGCACGATCTCGCCCCCAATGCGCTCGGCTTCGATTCGCGCCTGGTCGAGCGTCAGGAAGTCGCGGGCCTGGCCCTGCTCGTCTGCCAGCAGCCACTGCCCGGCCCGCTGCACATAGGCGCTGCCCTCGCGCTCGATGGTCTGCTGGCCGCGGCCATCTATGGCCACCTGCGGTCGGCCGAACAGGCTGCGCAGCGCGTCCATGCCCCTCTGCATCAGCGTGCGCGGCTGCGCTTCCGCGCCCTCGGCAGGTGCTTCTGCCGCCTCAATGCCCGCCGCGTAGCGCTCGTACAGCGCCACCGGATCCTGGCCAGTCACCTCGCCCAGCCGGCCGAACATCGCGCCCCACAGCTGCGCCTGGCTCTCCGCCTGCGCGGGCGTGTAGCGATCGGTACCGACCAGCTGGGCCATTACCGACTGCTGCACCTGCGCGCGGGCGCTTGCCGCAGCAGCATCCGGCGCGGGCGCATCGAGCGGCACGCCCAACTCGCGCGCCATGGCATCGATGTCCAGCGTCTCCAGTTCTGCTGGCGACAAGCCCTCTGCCGTGGTTCGGGCGTTGCGCAGGATCTCGTCCCGATTCGGCAAGCGCGGCACGGCAGCCATCCACTCGGCCATCGGGATCACGACCTGGCCGGTGGCCAGTTGCTCCGCCAGCGCCGACTCGCCGCCCACCATGTTCTGCAACACCTGCGGCGCGGACTGGAACAGCGTCTGCGCCTGCTCCGCGTCCAGATACACCCGCGCGTCTTCGCCGGCCACCTGCGCGGTCAGCGCTTTCATGTCCTCCGGCGATCGCTCGCCGAGCTTCAGGTCGGCGGCCAATTCGGTGGCGGCGCGCAGGCGCTCGTTCGCGTCCCCGGAGTCCATCACCTGGCCCAGGCGCTCGTTGATCCAACGCACCTGGCCAGACGCTTTCGCCGCACGATAGTTGGCGTGGACCTCGACCGCGCCGGTCGGCACCTCGGCCAGGCCTTCCATGATGATGTCGCCCCACTTCAGGCGTTCCTCGGTCAGCAGCTGCGCCGTTGCCTCGCCGGCAGCGCCGCCCGCCAGCTGCACGCCAGCCTCGGCGCCGGTGCGCAGGACGGCCGAGGATGCACTGCGTCGGGCGTTGTTGATGAAATGACCGGCCACGCCGGCCGTCAGCGCGTCGAACACGCCGATGGCCACGCCGCGCTTTGCTGCCTTCTCGCGCGCAGCGGCCATCTTCTGCGGGTCGCGCAGGAACTGACCCACTGCATAGGCGTCGGTGGGATCGACCTTCGCGTCCTGCATGGCATCGGCGATGCTGGCGCCGAACTCTGTCAGGCCCGATCCGGTACCGGCCGAGGCTGCGGTGACGACGCGGCTGCCGCCGCCAGTAGATGCAGTAAGCGCGAGACCGGGGGCGCCCATGCCAATCGACTGACCCAGGGTGACGGCAATGGCGCCGAGCGTGTCTGTGCCGCCGCTGGCCAGCTCGCGCGCAGCACCAGCGAAGCTGCCGGCCTTGTTCGCGCGGTCGAAGGCCTGGAATCCACGGTCGGTGCTGGCGCTGGTCACGTCCGCAGCCTGGGCCTTGCGCTCCTGATCGGCGCGCAATGCAGCTTCCTCGGCCGAGCGGTCCGTGGTCAGTCGGCCCGTGGCCGGGTCCATCACCGCCGGTCCATCCGGCAGCAGCGAAAGCGCATTCGCCTTGCCGCGTTGCCAACCGCTGATCACACCGCCGATCACCTGTTCCAGGATGTTCGGCTCGGCAGTGGCGCGCGCCTCACCGGTCACCAGCGCGTTGGCATAGGTGGCCAGCTTCGGCGCCTCATCGCTGGCCAAGGCCATGCGCCGCGGGTCGGCCAGGAAGTCGCCGACATGCGGGGACTGCCGGCCCGCTTCGTCGATCTCCAGACGGCGGGCATCCTGCTCGTAGTCACCGAGGTTCGCAGCGACGACACCGAACGGCTGGCCAAGCTGGTCCGACAGCCGGTTCGCGCGCGCGGCTTCCTCCGGCTTCTGGCTGGTGCCGGTGTAAGCGCTGCGCAGCGTGACCTGGCGGGTAGTCTCGATTTCGTCCGACAGCTCGTCGAAGCCTTCCAGCACGTTGTCGATCACTTCTTGGCTCCTTGGCTCTTGCGCGCGAGGTACTGCGTAACCCAAGCATCGGTAGGCGGCCGGCCGTACTTATCGGCATACGCGCCTCGAATGGCGTCACGGTCGGCCTGGCTCACCTGCAGGTCGAACTGCGCCGCGCTGCTGTAGAGACCGGTCTTCACCCTCGGGTTGTTCTTGAACTTGCCGCCCTCCTCCTGCACCGCACCAAGGCGGCCGGCCTGCAGGTTCTGGGCGAACTGCTTGGCCGTGGCCGAAAGCAGCACGTCGGCCTGCTCCGGGGTCGGCTTCTTGCCCGTGCTCTGCACGAACGCTGTCTGCGCGTTTTGGTAGGCGATGCGGAACTCACCACGCAGGTTGTCGCGTGGAGCGTTCTTGGCTTGGGATCCGCTGCCGGTGATGTCGGTGTCTTTGCCGAAGCCGAGCATTTGAAACCCGCGCTCCAGCCGGTCGTTGTCGGTCATCCAGTCCGCGCGCTTGGCGGGGTCGTTTGCCTTGGTCTGGTCATCGGCCAGCGACTTCAACGTCTTGCCGCTCAGCTTGTCGGCGTAGTGGCCGAGCGGAACCTTAGCGAACTGCGCCGGGGTCAGGGCCTGCATCCGCTGCAGACTGTCCAGCGTGGCCGGGTCATCCTGGATCACGCCGCCCTCGGCGATCAGCTTCCGGTAGCGGTTGATGGATTCGCTCAGGCTGGAATCCTGACCCACCAGCGCCAGTTCGGCCGGCGCCAGCACAGCCGACAGCGGTGCGCTCGCGCCGGCAGCAGTCACCTTGTCGTAGATCGCCATGGCGGCCTGCTTCTTGGCCTGCTCGATGCGGTCTTTACGCTGGGCGAAGATGTCGCGCAGGTAGCCCTCAGTGGCAGCGCGCTGATCCGGCGCCATGGTGCGCGGGATGGCCGCTACCGCATCCGCCAGAGTGGCCGGCACCGCCGACGCCGCAGCCGCAATCGGTGCAGGTGCAGCGACAACCTGTCCGCCATCCGACGCCCAACGTGCGGAACGGCCCAGCACCTGGCGCACATACAACGCGGTCTTCGGGTTCTGGGCGGACCGGCCTCTGTTCACCACGGCGTCGGCCCCGCCCTCACCCGCGAAGTGCGCGGCAATGGCGAACTGACGGCCACCCTTTGCCAGCCGTTCCTTGTACTCGCGCGCAGCACGGCGTGCCGATGCAGCAGCGTCCTTGCGATCGATGCCGCCGGCGCTGGTGGAGCGGTACTGGAACAGGCCGGTAGCCTGGTCACCATCGTCCAGAACCTCCGGGTTCACTGCGTCGGCACGGAACCCTGATTCCTGCTCGGCCAGCGCGTACAGGTCGGCGCGGCCGGCTGCGTCCAGGCCCTCGGCCTTTGCTGCGTCATCGATAGCCTTTGCGATGGCCGGGGACGGCTTGCCACGTGCAGTGGGTGCCGGCAGCGGCTCGATGGCGCCACGGCCGTCGGCCAGGGAGTTGGCCAGCTCGTAGGCTGCGCGGTCCTTCACGACCGGGTACAGCGTGCGCTCGACCTGCGCCCGATCCTCCGGCGTCATCTGGTCCGCATAGCGGTGGTAGTAGTCCTCTGCCGCGAAAGGGTCACGTGTCGCAAGCCCCGCGGCAATCTGCTTGCGGGCCGATGAAACAATGCCCCGCTCGCTGGCCTTGATGGCCTCGGGGCCCAGCCCTTGGGCGCGGTCGGAGGCCGTAGCGATGCCAATTGCCTCCTGCAGTCGTGTGTCGGACAGCCCGAAGTCGCCCGCCATGCCAGCATTGATAGCGTCCTGGCCAATGTTGTCGAGGGTCGCCTTGCGCTCCTCCCTCTCATAGATGCTGTACTCCCGGTCGGCGTAGCCGTTGAGGCGGTTCTGGACAGAATCCCGGAAGCTGAAAGCGACCTGGTCGAACCGTTGCTGCTGGCTCGGTGACAGCCGACCACGGATGGCCGAAACGCGCTGATCCAGGTCACCAAGCAGTGCCGGGGGTGCGTTGAGCGATTCTTTGCCCTTGTACTTGGCAATGCCATCCGCATTGGCTGGATTGAACGCGGTGCCCTCCCAGTCCGACAGTTCTCGCCGGGCTTCCATAACTGCGGTGAGGTCCGCGCTGTCCTTTTGCCGCTGGAACAGATCGGACGCAGACTGGCCAACCAGGCCGGCCGCCCGAATCGAGGGCGACAGGTCGACCTGGGCAGTGTTGCGAACCTGCGGGCCAAGCTGCGCCTGTACCTGCGGGCCGCTGGTACGCGGAATCAAGGTAGCCATCAGGCGTAGCCTCCAGTCCAGCCGCCGCTACTGATGGTGCCGGTTGTCCGCGAGCCAACAGCCGACCTGCCGGCGCCGCGCATGCCTCCCATCCCACCCATGCCCACGCTGGCAGCACTGGCCAGCGAGCCCAGAATGGTGCCGGTCGCCTGCGACTTCCCGCTCCAGCGCGAAAGGTCCGCCTGGGTGCGCTGGTTCTGCGCCTGCGCATTGAAACCCCAGGCCTGGCGTGCGGCGTTCATGCGGATGGTTTGCTGGTCCACCTCGCCGAACATCGCGGTTTCACCCAGGATCTCCGCCGGCGTGCCCAGCGTCGGGTCGATGTTGTTGGCGGCGATCGCGGCGCGCTGCTGGCCGATGGCAACACGCGTGCGCCACGCCTGCTGTTCCATCTCGCGGGTGGCCAGCGCATTGCTGGAGTCGGCATCCTGCTGGGCGAGCGTTGCGTTGTTCTCGGCGATCTGCGCATTGGCTTCGCCCTGCTTTCGCTGCTGATCGGCCTGATACGCGCCTGTGACCAGCGTCGTGGCCAGTAGGGCAATGGCGGGATTACACATGATCAGCGCTCCAGTAGAACGGTATGAAGGGGGTGCTGTCCGGCCCAACAGGAACCGGCGCCAGGAATCGGAAACCGAGCCAGCTCAGCCAGCGCAGCGCGGCGTCGTTGCGCTGGTCGGCAACGTTGAACAACATCGATGGGAACGCCTGCTGCATACGGGCCAGCGCCGGTCGAGAGAGGCGCAGCAACTCTTTCTGGACGGCCAGCGGGTTGAGACCGGTCGAGCCCACCATCCAGGGCGTGCCGATGCCGCCCAAGATCGAGTAAGGCGTGGCGCCAAACATGCACACCGGCACGCCTCCCACCATGGCCGTCCATGCCTCGGCGCTGCCGGCCAGGCCCCGGTGTAGGGCCTCGGCTGGGCTGGTGCGGGCGCAAGCCCACAACTCGGCCACGTCCGCCGGCCGCGCGGCTGCTGCAATCGCGTCGATGTGTCCGGCCTCTGCCGGCACCAGCTCGGCGATGATCTTCATGGGGACGCCACCACCTGCGGCATCAGGGACAGGATCTCCATGGGCAGGGGATCGTCGCTGAAGATGTGGAAGTGCCCGGAATCGATGCCCCACTGGCAGCTCATGTTCTTGCGCAGCACGCCCGTGTAGGCGTTCGTCGGCTCGTCGTAGTCTTCGAACTCGCGCTGGGCGATCGGATCGAGCGTGTCCAGAGTCGTGCCAACGTAGACACCTCGCGTTTCGCGCACCAACAGCGCCACCTCGAACATCAGTTTCTTCATGGGGCGCAGCGGATCGCCACCGTTGGAGTTGACCTCCAGGGTTTCGATGTGTGCGGCATACGGCAGGCCAACGTGAACCACGCCGCCCGGCCGCTGCAGCTCAACCACGCCGCCGACCACCTGCAGATCGCGTTGCACGCTGCCATCAACCAGCGCCACGACCGCCTTGCCTTCGAGGTGATCCACGCCGGAGATCGTGCTGCGCTGGAACGTCCAGTTCTGGATGGGCATGCCCCGCAGCGGGACCGGCACGGTACCGATCGACTCCACCGTGACCACGGTGCTGGAAGCCACTGCGGCGATGCGCACGCGCACCCTGTCGCTTCCGGCCACCAGCAGGAGGATGTCGCCCACATCGCCGATGCCGTCAAAGATCGGATCACTTGCCGTTGCCGTGATATCGACGCCCTCGGTCCAGCCGCTGGTGCTGGACAGCGCGATGGACGTGCCTGCCTTGTTGCGACCGTCGAAGGTCAGCAGGCTGTCGGCGTACTTCCAATCGAGCGGGTCGTCGTACCTGGTCGGGGCCATCTGCTCGATGTACTGGACCGTCTGGCCATCGACCTGCCGGCGCACCAGCGCATAGGTCTGCGTCTCAAATTCGCCTGGCAGACAGCACACATCCAGCACAACGCCGTCGCCCTTGGTCGGGTCGTTGAGGTCGCGTCCGGTGTCGTGCCGATGCCAGCCGGTTACTTCTTGCTCGGGCAGATAGGTGCAGCCCACCAGCACGCCATCACTGCGCGGCAGCCAGACGATGGGCCACGGCGCAGTGCTGAACTCGATGCCTCGGAAGCTGTAACCCTCAGTGAGGTGATCCGCCCAGATGCTGATGTCATTGCCGCGGAAGCCGTCCTTCTCGAACTGGTAGGCGAGGTCGCGGACGCGCTGCCCCTGCCCCTGCAGGAAGATGGCCGACTCGCCGAGCACGCGTGCCTGCAGGTCACCGGTGCCATAGCTGGACTGCGGCTTGATGCCGATGGTGCTGGGCGTCACCACATCATCCTGGCCGCCGGTCACCTTCCATTCGCCACCGGTGGTCAGCACCAGGAGGTTGTCCAGCGGCACCAGATCCCGGATGGCGTTGACCTGCCGCGCGTTGATGGTGAAGGACACGGCATCGCTGTCGACGATGGGCGAGCTGCGACCGAAGTTGTTGTAGTCCCCGATGTTCGATGCCCACACCGTCTGCGGGTCGCCAGGCGTGCCGGCCAGCCACAGGCGGTCGGCGTAGAACTCGATCTCGCCCGGGTAGCCGTAGCGGTAGGAGAAGGCGCCCACGGCCCACACGTCGGTACCACCCACGGCGCCTGCCGCGTACTGGGTGACGACGATGTTGCCGGTGCCGGTCGGCGGCGGCTCGAAGAAGTTGATCTTCCCGGCAGCCCTGTTGATGGTCCAGCCCTGTGCCATTACATGGCCTCCTGCACGTTCGAGTTGCCGCGGCCGATGCCCCCGGTGCTGGTGCCACCGGTGCCGCTGCCGCCTGGGTAATACGGGTTCGACTGGACCGGGACACCGTTGATGGTCACTCGGTAGTCCAGGTAGGAATCGCTGGTGGCGCCGGTGATGCTGAACTCGGTGGCGGTGCTGTCCCCGTCGAAGGTCCACGGGCCGGCCACCGGCGGCGGCGCGGTGCCGATGATGCTGTCGGGCATCCGTTCGATCACCGTGGCGGTGACCTCATAAGGGCTGGTGAACGCGGTGATCTCGGCGATGCCGAAGCCACCGTGCACGTATTCCCACTCCACGCCGACCACGTACTCCTGCACACTGTCGTCCTTGACGTCCTGCGGACCGTCGAAGGCACGGCCCACGTCGTGCACGGGCCGCACGCTGCCGCAGACGTAGTAGGGTTTCTCGCCTTCCAGACCGGCCAAGACAGGAACGCTCACAGCGCGGTAGACCTTCTGGTCGCTACGGCGCAGTGCGTTGAGCGGCACGTTCTTCTCCGCAGCCACCCAGGGCTTCACCGAGCGCAGTTCCTTCTCCTCGGCGTAGATCAGCGATCCGACCATCTCCGGGGTGAACGTGGCCACGTTGGTGGTGACCGTGACCACGCCCTGTACGCCCGACACCGCCAGCAGCGCTGCCTCGTCAGTGTTGAACGGCCGGAACGGGCCGCGGCGGAACACGAAGTCACGCAGCACGAAGCTGTCGGCCGCGGTGCGTCGCAGTTCCTTCGGCGGGATCCACGGGTGCACCAGATACAAGATGTCGGCCGATTGGGTGAAACGCACGTCGTAGATCAGCGTTCCGGTGTACGGCGTGGCCACCTCCACAATGGCGCCGCCGCTGTCACGAAGCAGTGCCCCGTCGACCCAGAACCGCAGGTAGCCGTCGCCCATCTCGATCAGGTAGTTGACGACCGTCGAATAGATGAATGGCACCAGGCGTGTGTCCCGGTCCGCGTGCTTCACCGCACCGCGGAAGATCAAGCCCGGACGCTTCACCGCGCCCCCTGTGGGCTTGGTGATGACGTTGCGGGCCGTCTTCAGGCTGATCGCGTGGCGCACCATGTCCACACGGCCATGCAGCCCCGGTGACAGCTCGCCGCCGGACATGCTGGGTTGAAGGATGCGCGGCATGTCAGCCCCTCGCCATCTGGGCCATCGAGGGCTGGTGCCCGTCCTCGTCGGCCTCGTTGAAGTCGTGTGCTGCGGCTTGGCTCAGGGCCACCTGGTACAGCTGCTTCAGACCGGATTTGTTGGAGAAGCCATTGCCGCCGATGATCGTCGGGGCGGCTTCCTCTGCCAGCTTGCAGGCCAGGGCATCCACGAAGTGGGCCGGGAAGCGCTCGGGGTCTTCGACGCGCGCCACGTACACCAGCCACGCCTCGGCTTGGTCGCACAGCAGCGTGGTGCCCTGCTCGCCCATCGCCTGCTCGAACTGGATTCCGTGGGCTCGAACGAACCTGTCATCGCACCAGCTGGACAGCCGCCGACCAGCGCGCAGCCCCTGCTCGCCGGTGACCGCCACGGCAGTGATGCAGTCGCTGGGGCGTGCGTAGCGGATCTCCCAGCCGGGCATTGGCGCCTCAGCGTCGACCGCCAGGCGCTGCGTCTTCATCGCCCACGGCCACAGCCGGTCGGCCAGCACCAAGTCGCGCATGGGCTCCCAAAGCCGCGAGAACGCCCGTGCCTCTTTCGAGCGCTCGGTAAGCGAGGTGATCGTGATGTCCTGGGCCAGCTTGCCCAGGGCCAGGTTGCAGATTTGGACCTGGGAGGTCATGGGTTACGCCTCACCGTTCGGGTACAGGACTTCGCTGGGCTTCGGGCCCTTCGCGGCTGCCAGTCCCATGTCGGTGATCTGCAGCTCCAGGCGGCGATGCACCTTGCCGTCGCGAGTTTCCTCGCCGAGGGACACCACCGTGGCAATCGCCTCAATGGCGACCTGAGCACCCGATGCGGGCAGCTGCTTGATGCCCTGCGCTGCGATCTGGTCTTCATCCAAGTTGATGCGCAGCCCCCACGGATAATCGGGTTCACTGCATCCGGACGGGGCCGTGGCGCAGCAGTCGCAGCCGTGGTCGTGGCTGCCGTCCTTCTTCATCGATACGAGCTTCATGGACTGCTCCGGTAGTGGGGGCGCCCGAAGGCGCCCCCGGTGGTTGCCGTCAGGCGTTCGCCGACTTCTCGGCCACGGCCGCGTCGATCGCCTCGATGACGCCCTTGCGGGGCTTCTCGGCAGCAGCTTCCTGCTCGCGGTAGGCGACCAGCTGCTCGACGCTCAGGGCGGCCAGATCCGCCTTGATCAGGTCAGCGTTACGGGCCAGGAACGGGTCCGTCGGCGTCGCCGACTTCTCGGCCACGGCCTTGCCGCCGATCTGCTCCATCCAGGAGCCCAGCTGTTCCTTGCTGGCGATCTCGAACTCGTCGCCCACTTCGCGGGTCTGCCCGAAGAATCCGCGCCGGGTCGCGCGCACGCGCAGGCCGGTCACAGGTTGTTCTCCTGGTGGCCGGCGACGATGCCCGCGGTGATCTTGCCCGTGGTCGGCGCGGTGCCCACCAGGGTGTAGTTCAGGCGGACATAGCGCAGGTTGGTGCCACGCGGCACGTAGTACAGACCGCCGAACACCGAGCCAGCGGCCAGGTCAGCCAGCAGCTTGGTCTGCGAGCCGACGGTCACCGGCGATGCGAAATTCTCGGTGGCCGACACCTGCAGGTCGAGCTGCAGGCTGGTGGCGTTGTTGAAGCCCTCCACCACCTGCACACGCAGGGGGATCGGGGTGCCCGGGCCGATGTCGCGCTTGATGGGGGCGCCCTCGCCCTCCACCGTGCCAGTGGCACCCAGGTCGATGACGTTGGTGGACGCTGCGCTCGCCAGCACCGACTGTGCGTTCGAGAACAGGTTCTGCTGATCGAAGATCATGGTGGTTTGCTCCTTGGATTGCGGAAGGGAGCGGGGCCGGAGCCCGCGCGCCCAATTCAGTGGCGGCGGATCAGACGACCCGGGCTTCGGTGTTCAGCAGCGCATCCGACTCGCGCAGCGGGATGCCGCGATAGGTCAGCACTTCCTCGCCCTCGATCTCCTTGCGGGTCAGGCGCACGAAGTTGTCGGTGGTGCCGTTGTTGGTGGCCAGAGCGTCCAGCGCTTCCAGCATGTCGGTGTTGAGGTAGATGGCCGCACGGCCCCCCATGACGCGGCGCTGCTTCAGCTTGTAGTACGCCTTACGCATGAAGTTGTAGAGGTTCAGCGTGCCGGCCTGGACGCCCGAAACGTCGATGTTGGCAATGCGCGAGACGTAGCGGTAATCACGCACCGACAGGCCGATGTCCCACTGGAACTTCTCACGCACCACATCCAGCACCGAGCCGTCGGGGTTGGTCTTGGTCTGCACGCCCTTGTCTTCGCGGGTGATGCCGGCCTTGCTGCCCTTCGGGTACAGGCCGTGGACGGTGTTCTCGCCCCAGACCACGAACCAGATCGAGGTGTTGTCCGAGCCGGTGCCGCCGGCGTCTACGATCTGCGCGCCCGAACCGCTGTTGGCCAGCTTGTTGAAGCGCGGGGCCAGTCCGGTGAACTTCGCCGGCGAGGTGGCCTGGTCACCGTAGAACATCGAGGTGGCCACGCCCTGGTTCAGGCCTTCGAGGAACGCCTGGGCCTCGGACAGGCGCAGGCCTGCCGAGTCCTGGGTCATGCGCACCAGCTTCTCGTCGATCTCGCTCCAGGCTTCGATCATGCCGGTGGCATCGCGCACCTGGGCAGTGGTCGACTTGGTGGGCTGGACGCCCTGGTACAGCATGCGCCAGGTGCCCTCGGGGATGCCGGTGCGCACGGTGGTCAGGTGCGTGGTGCCGTCGTTGGCTTCCTTGACGATCATGTCCGCCAGGATCGGGTTGTCCTGCGCCAGCAGCTCGATCACCGCAGCGATCTGCTTGTCGGCATCGGTGCGCTTGAACACGTCCGCCAGGGTCAGGTAGGTATTGCCGATGGTCGACATTGTTGGTCTCTCCAGATACGAAAAAACCGCCTTGCGGCGGCTGGTTGATGGGGTTGGTTCTGGCGGGGATCAGCCGCCGTAAAGCACCGACTTCGGATCGCTGGCAGCGCCCGGGCCCGATGCGGTGGTGCCGCCCAGGCCGTCGATCTTGCTGTCGCGCAAGAACCCGCCGAAGAAGGCGAACGCCTTGATCATGGTCGGGTGGTTGCCCCAGCCAAGCTCGTTGAACGCCTTGGTCAGTTCGGGGTCATTGATTGCCTTCACTGCGGTGGTGGCCAGGCCGACGGTTTCGTCGTACTTGGCGCCCAACTGCTGCTTGGCGTCCACGCCCCACTGCTCAACCTGCTGCAGGCGCTGTGCTTCGACAGCCTGCTGCATCGCAGCCGCATCTTCGCCGGCCATGCGGGTGTAAAGGTCGATGGCCTCCTGGGCCTGATCCTGCGTCCAGCCCTTGGCCTTGAAGAACTCGGTGGCCGCGCCCAGCCGATTGCCTTCCAGGCTGAACCCGTCCGGCAGGTTGAACTCGCCGTACTGCTCCGGTGCAGTCGTGGTGTCGTCGGTCTTGGCCTTGCCGGCATCACCGCCGTCTTCGACCTTGGCCGGCTGACCGTTGCTGCCCGGCGCACCACCGTCACCACCGCCGTCGGTTGCCGACGGCGTGCTGCCGTTGGGAACCTGGTGCGTGTCGGTTGCGGTGGTCGTAGCTCCGCCTTCGCCAGGATTGGGGTTGCTGGCCGTGGTGGTGGTGTCACTCATCGTCGCTTTCCTCGGTTTGCTGCAGCTGCGACTGCAGCCGCTTCATTGAACTGTTCGCCTCGGCGCGCATCTGTGCCTCGCGTTCCGGGCAGCTGTCGCGGATGGCACGCAGCCACCACTGGCCGGCCTCCTGCCGTCCGATCTTTCGGGACTGGGCCATGGCGTTCGTGTTGAAGGCCGTGCCGTCCACGTCCATGGCCTCGATGAACGTCCACACCAGGCGGCGGCTGGCAGCGTCAGCCAGCACGTTGCGCACGTCCTCGCGCAGCTGGGTGTCCTGCAGGCTGGCCAGGCGCGCGGCCTGCCGGCGCTGCTCCTCCTCGCGCGGATCCATGCCGGGGCGCTTCATGCGGCCCCCTGCATGGCATCAATCAGTGCCTGAGCGGCCGAGCCTTCCTCGGGCACCGTCTCGCCCGCGGTCTTCAGGGCTTGGCTCGCATCCTTCAGCGGCTGCGCAGATGCGGCCAGTTGCTGCTGCCGCTGCTGCTGAGCGCGGTCAGCGCGAATCTGCGCCACTGCGTCGTCGCTGCGAATGATCGAGGCCGGGCCGCCCACGGCTGCGGTGTACTCGTCGACCACCTGGTCGCTGTCCAGCTTGTCCATCACGGACGGGTCGCCGGTGGCCTGTGCCACGTTGGCCACGAACGTCATGGTGCGCTCGATCGAGCCCACTGCTGCGGCCTTCGCTGCCTGCGCCAGGATGCTGGTGTACTCGATCTTCAGCGGCACGTTGGCCAGAACCTGCGGCGGCTCGGGGATACGCCCGGCACGCTCCAGCAGCCGGAACACGCGCACCACAACCGGATCGAGCACTTCGTCCGTGATGGATTCCAGCGTCGGCGCCAGCACCGCAGCCTTCTCCTCCTTGCGGGTCACGATCTCGGTGGCCGCCCGGTCGGTCTTGTCGCCCAGTGCTTCCAGCATCAGGAACAGCTGGTAGAAGAACGCCCGCTGGATCCGCTGTTCGACCGTGGCGATTTCCTCGCGGATCTGCGCCAGGCCTCGGGCATCCGGCATGTACGCCGGGGCGATGCTGGCATTGGCAGTTCCTTCCGGCAGGTAGATCTGGCCGCCCTTCCGCAGCCTTGCGCCACCGGTGCGCTTCAGGCTCTCCGGCACCGCCAGCGTCGGATCGGACATCTGCTCCATCAGGCGCAGCTTTTCGCCTTCCAGGTACTGCAGCTGCTTCACGTCGCCCAGGCAGTTGATCGCCGGGCAGGCTGAGTAGATGTCCTCCGCAACGGGGTTCCAGCGCGCCACCACGAACGGCGCCTCGTAGTGGCCACCCACATCGATGACACCGTTCTGGCCGTTGGCAGCACCATCGATCCACACCACCTCGCGGTAGGGACGGAAGCGCGGCGCCTGCAGGCCCAGCGGGCCGATACCGGGGCGCTCGTCGGGGTTCGGCTCGATCAACGATTCCACCCAGAACTTCTGGTCGCCGTTTTTGCCCAGTGCCTCGCGCACCACGTTCGGCAGCGCGTCCCTGCCGTACCGCTGCTCCAGCTGGCGTGCCGTCTTAGAGTAGCGGCGCCACAACGAGTCGACGCGGCCCTGATCGTCCAGACCCACAGCGTAGTTGCCGGCGGTCAGTGCGTAGAACCGCACGACCTCGCGGGAGTCTTCCACCACCAGCATGGGAGCGGTGCCGAAAAGGCCATCCTCGGCGTACACCACCGGCATGGCCTTGTAGAAGTTGCTGCTGGCCAGCGTGTCGCGGATCTCCTGGGCCACCTCGTCCAGCCACACCCGGACGCCGAACAGCTCGGAGGTCGCAGGGTCAGGCGTGGTCACCTTGAACCACGGCTGGGCCTTGGGCGTCATGTGCGACATCATGCCGGCGGCCATCACGCCCAAGGCATCGGTTGCGGTGCTGTTGATCACCTTCGACCAATTCCGCTTGCGCGGCTTGTCATCCTGGTCGCCGTAGAACCGGCCACGGGTCGGGTCGATGTATTCCGACGTCTGGCGCCACAGTGAGGTCCAGTCGTTCTGGGCCTCCTTCAGCGCTGCCTTGCGCCGCCTGCAGTGCGCATACAGCTCCACAATGTCCATCAGCCTCCCCCCAGCAGGGTGGTGCGCGGAGCGGTGCCGCCCAGCGCGGTGGTAGGTGCAGCGGAGCGGTAGGCCACTGAGGTGACCCCGCTGCGCTGGAAGGTCTTGCGCTCGTCCTCGACCTTCTTGCGCTCACGGCGCACGGTGCCGGTCGGGTCACCCACGGCGGTCTTGGTGATGCCAAGCGGGTCGGCGTACTTGGCCGTCTTGTCGCCGAACAGCAGGCCACCCGGGTCGATCACCTGGCGCGTGGTGCACATGTGGTTATGCCCCCTTCCCGTAGGTCGAGCGTGCGCGCGCAGCGGCCTTCCGCTCCCGCTTCGACTGCGCGGCACTGTTGGCGTCGCGAGCCAGGCCCGCGTCCGTGTGCTTCGTGGGGTGCGCCTGAATTTGGTTGCGGGCGATTGCTGCATCGATTCCACGGGCGAACCCGGAAAGGCTGTCGAAGAATTGCCGGTTGCGGCCACCAGGGCGACGGCCAGAGATTGAGGGCTTCATGATCATCCTCCCAGCGCCGTCTTGACCGAGGCGGTCGGCATGGCCGAGCTGGTGTCGCCGGCCAAGATCGTGGATGTGCGGCCGTAGCGCAGCCGCTGCCGCTGGCGTTCGCGGTCGCGCTCGTTGATCGCAGCATCATCGATCGACTCGACACCCACCTCGGGTGGGGCTGCGACCGGCTTCACCTTGGGGGCGGAGTTGCACATGTGGGTTCCTTCAGGCCAACGGGTTATAGGGCTCGCCGGCCTGCTGGTCGGCATGGTCATAGGGCTGGACAGGCGACCCGTCGGGGTGCCGTGGCTTGGCCATGACCGGGTATGCGAACGAGATCACCAGCGAGTCGGCCCGGTTGGGGCTCGGCATGCCGCGGCGCTTCATGTCCTTCTTCGATTCGATCTGGATCTTGCCGTCCAGGCGCGCCACCGTTTCCGGTGCCTGCAGCTCGTCGCGGAGCTGCGGGTCTTCGGGAATGGCACCGCCTTCCTTCAGCCAGTCGCGGGCCTTCTTCCACATCTCCGCGCGCTTGTTGAGGCAGCCCGGGTCGCCGGATTCCGCCGAGAACCACACCAGGCGCCAGTCGCGGTTCCAGGTGCGTCCGACGGACACGATGCCCGTGCCATAGCCGGCATCCACGAACACGGCGTCAGCCTTGTGTTCGTCCTCCAGCTGCGCCAGCACGGTGGCCACGTGGATGTCGTTGTCGTTCTTGGGCAGCGTTCGCAGCACCTTGAACATCAGGCCCTGCCGCAGGCTGATCACCAGCTCGTCGTCACCCTCCCATGCCGGGTCCAAGGTGATGACGATCGGAGCCCAGTTGTACTGCTCAGGGCGCAGATGCCGCCCATATGCAGCGATCACGTCCGTTTCGCCGATGAACTGCTTGGCCGACATCGAAGGGAACAGGCCGCGGATGCGGACCTTCACCACGTCGCTGTCCTCGCCGTAATCGCGCACCATGCGCTCGGCCTCGACCAGGTTCACACCCTCAACGGTGCGGCTGTCGATCTGCTCGGTGTCCCAACTCGCCTTGAACCTGCGGAAGCACTCGCGGAAGCGGCCGGTGTTACGCGTGGTGTTGCCGAAGGCGGCCCAGATGATCTCGGTGCCCTGGTCGGTCAGAGCGCCCTCGGCCACTTCCCACACCTTGTCGGCGATGGCGGAAGCCTCGTCGAACACCAGCAGGATGCGCCGGCCTTCGTTGTGCAGACCCGCGAAGGCCTCGGTGTTGTTCTGCGACCACGGCACCGCATCGATGCGCCAGGTCTTGTCGTGGCCAGGGGCGTTGCTGATCAGCGCCGTGGCGGTCAGCGTGGCCCAGTCCTTGGTGAGGCTGATTTCGTGCCACTTCGACAGTTCCGCCCAGGTCTTGGTGCGCAGCTGGATGTCGGTATTGGCCGTGACCACGCCGCGGGTGTCCTCGAACGTGTCGAAGGCCCACTTGATCAGCATCGCCACCAGGGCGGACTTACCGATGCCGTGGCCCGAGCCAACGGCCTGGCGGATTACCTCGCCAGCGTCAGCGGCACCGGCCTGCAGCCTGTTACCGATCTTCTCCAGCCGCCGGCGCTGCCAAGCGCGCAGCCTCTTCCCTTCCAGCGGACCGCCCTTCACTCCCCAAGGGAAGTTGAACAGCACATAGCCCAGCGGGTCGTGCTGGAACGAGCCGATCGCCTCGACCAGCTCCTGCTCAGCCGTTGCTGCGGTCGGCTGCGCGCTCACGGGCGGCCCTCAGCTTGTCGGCCAGGTTGTCCTGCACGCCGTGGTCCAGAGCGACGCGCTCGCCGTACTTCTTCGGCTGCAGCTTGCCGGCGTACCACTTCCGCGCGTCGATCATCAGCTTGGAGCGCTCGACCATGTCGCCGGTCTGCCGCTCCAGCACCTTTCCCTTGCCGTCCTTCTTCAGCCGCTCGCCCAGCACCGCCTTGTCGGCAATGTCCAGGATCTCCTCGGCCAGCGTGTCTGCCTGCAGCTCACGCGCACGCGCGTAGTGGTTGCGAAATGCCTCGTTCTCAGCCAGCCAACGAATAACTGTGGAACGGCTCGGCATCTTCGCCGTGGAACAGATCGTGCGCAGGCTCTTGCCGTCCACCAGCAGTTCGCAGATCGCGTCGGCCAGCTGCTGGCTGTACTTGCTCGGGCGTGCCACTTACCTACCCTCACCCTTCTGGGCATCAGCGCCCAGCTTTTCGATGGCACCCAGCTGCCCGTTGCACTGCTCCAGGCTGGCCACGTTGGCGTTGTAGGCCGAAACCACGCTCTCGATGGTGCGCTGGGTTGCGCGCTTCACCGGGCAGCGGGCGGTCAGCGCCGGCGGCACAGCCACGGTGCGCTCAACGGTGACGTACACGGTCTGGGGGATGTCCGGCTTCTGGACCTTGCTGCAGCTGCCGAACCCGCACAGCGGCAAGGCCGCGGCCAGGATCACAGCAACGGAATGGCGTCGCATAGGGTCTGCTCCAACTGCTGCCGGCAACCCGGCTGGTTCTTGGCCGCCTGCAGGGTCTGCTCGGCCTGGGTGGCGCGGCGCTGGCTCTGGGCTGCGGCAGCCTCGGCCAGGCGTGCGGCCTCCTTGGCTGCCTGCTGCTGGCGGGTGGCCTCGTCGATCGCTCGCTGGGTCTGGCGGTTGACCTCCTGCAGCAGCTGGCCGCAGGCGTTGGCTGCGCGCAGGTTCTCGTCGGCATCGGCCTGGGCCTGGTCGCGGGCCTTCTCAGCGGCAGCGATCACGCCCCGGTCCTTCTTGGCCCGGTAGTCCGACCCGAGGCGTGCGCCCATGAGCAGCACGGCACCCACAGCGGCGGCCCACAGGCCGGCACGGATCAGGCCCACATAGGGGCGGATCGGATCAGGGATCAGCACGGCGGCTTCCTACGCGACAGCACGCGGACGATGACACCCATCACGCCCAGGGCGCGGATGCTCCACTTCGCCGGGCCAGGCAGCTCGTCCATCCAGCCCATGGCCGCAATGGCGTCGTAGATGTCCGGGAACATGGTGACCAGGCCGAACACCCACACCGAGGCGAGTTTCCAAGCCTTGCGCCAGTTGTCGATCAGCTGCAGCTTCACTTCAGCCCCCTGAGCTGCTTCAGCTCGCGGATGTCCTGCTTGTTCTGCTCAACCTGCACGGCCTGCTTGGCCAGTTCGAGCTTCAGCGCCGGCACGTCCGCCAGCTGGGTGTTGATGGTCTGCAGCTGCTGCTGGACCGTGGTCATCTGCTGGTTCGTGACCTGCTGCTGGGTGAGCACGGCCTGCATCGAGCCGACCAGCCAGATGCCGCCGGCGATCGTGAAGCTGGCGAAGGCGCCAACAATCCACTTTTCAACCGGCCCCAGGGAGATGCGAATGCGGCCGTCCTGGCTCGGCTGGGCTTCCATCGTCATGCGGCCTCACCCACGGCGCCGCCGGCCTTCCGGTAGATCTGTCGCAGCTTCTCCAGGCTCTGCTCATGCTGGCCGTAGCCGGCGCCTGGCAGGCTGGCCCATTCCTTGGAGCACAGCGCCACTGCACGGTCGAACTGGCCAGCCTTTACCGCGTCGAGCGCGCGGCGGCCGCGGATCAGCTCGATGCACGCCTTGTCCTGGCTCAGCGGGCCGAAGTCCGGAAACTTCAGCCGTGCCTGCAAGGTGGCCCAGGTCCGTTTCAGGAACTGGTACCGGCCTGCCGCAGTGGAGCTGAGCGTGGAATTCAGCCGCACCAGCTTCGCCGGATGCTTGCTGAGGTCGGTGAACAGGCCGCCGCCCACCAGCACGTCGTACCCGTTCCGCTTCGTGGGCTGCCGGCCGTTGTCGGTGCCTTCGGACCAGGCCAGCATGTCCAGGAACGCCACGACGTTCTTGCCGCCAGCCTCCTCGGGGGTGATCTGTGCCACGGGTGGATCTCCGGCGATAGGTGCCCGTCACCGCAGCCCGGCAAGGCTCGGCGAATTGGTCCGGTGAGGGTGGACGGGCATGGATGGTTGCGGGGGCCGGATTCGAACCGGCGAAATCTCCGGGTTATGAGCCCGGCAGCCTGGACCTCTGGCCTACGCCCGCAGAAACGCAAACGGCCCGCCGGTGAAGGCGAGCCGCTGAATTGGGTCGAAAAGAAAAGCCCCCGGGTTCGCCGGGGGCTCTTATCTGATCGTGCCTGAAACGGTACGCTGGAGGTGCACACCTGTCAACAACTGAGTCATGGACGAAAAATTCAAACGCCGCTTTGGCAACCAACTGGCCGTAGAAAGAGCCTCCTTGCGTGGCGTGCAGGCGATCAAGAACGGAGCTGAACTCGCCACACTGGCTGGGCTTTTTACGTTCATTTCGAACACGTACGACTCGAAGCCAGCGTTCTGGGTTTCTCTGGCATTGGTTGTGAGCCTCGCCACATTCATCACCATCCACGTAAACAACCTATTCCTCGGCTTTGCAAAGCCAGGGACCAAGCGCTATGTGCCCGTGCTCTTGCTGTCTGTTGCTCTGGGCTTCGCCTCAACCGTCTTCATTGAGGTCAAAGTGATGGTACCGGTGCTTTTAGCCATCGAGAAACAGATCGCAGCTACGCCGCCCGGACCCCAGCCTCCAATCTTCCCCTCACCCGCTGGAACCCAAGCTCTGCCATCACCAGGTACTGCCGCACCGAAACCGGCCGCTGCCCCATCAGCTGCAGCAGCTCCCTCGCCTGCTCCCAGCGCTCTTCCTTCCGCCGCCCCGAGCCGCAGTAGTAACCCCGAAGCACGCAGGCCAGACTGATATCGGTGCGGGCGATGTCGCTCACGATGTCCTCGATTGCCTGGGCGCGCGGATCTGTCTCCATCGGCTTATAGCCCTGCACGCGCCCAGGCATTTCGTGGTGTTCCATGAGCACAGCCAGCAGGTTTTTCGATTGGTGCCCGAGGTATTCACAGTCCCGGTGCAGGGCAAACTCGCGCCCCCAGTGCTCCAGCTCCGCGCGCACGTAGGCCCCGAAATAGTCAGTCTGCATCGCGCATCCCCTTCAGCACGTTCTCGTCGAATCGGAACACCGGCAGCAGCCCGTCGGTGTCGCAGCTCCCCTGCCGGTCCGGCCGGCGCTGGCAGTGCGCCGGGCTGCTGCCGCGCTCGCGCATGGTGCAGACGGCGCACACGCCGTGCCGGCGCAGGTAGGCGTTGTATCGCTTCCGCGTGCGGGCCTCAGCTGAGGTCATGCGCCGCCCCTTAGCAGGCTGTCGCCGTACAGGCCGATCAGCAGCGCATCGGCTCGGCCGTTGTCCTTCTTCCGCTGCAACTGCACCGCCGCCGCCGGGAAGCGCTGGATCGCCAGCACGCGGCCGGCGTCCTTGCCCTTTCCCGACAGGTCGAAGCGCCGCTTCCACACCGACGGCTGCACCAGCACCAGGTGGATGCCCAGCAGCCGCACCGTCGCCTTCAACTGGCCAAAGCCCTCCGCAAGGTTGTGCCTAGCCACCGAACCCTCGATGGCCTTTCCCTCGTCGTTCCGCATCGGCCGGGCGTGGATCCGCTCCAGCGCCACGGCAATCACTGCGCCAGGGTTGGCGTCTCGCTGCCGCCGGAGGAACGCGGCGACGGCCCGCGCGTCCACCTCCCCGTCCATCACGGGCATGTCGAGCATCGGGCCGGGCTCGCCGTCCAGCAGGGTCACGATGGCGCCTGTCAGGCCGGGGTCGATACCGAAAGTCAGTCGGCTCGCCATGGGCTGCCCTCCTTCATGTGCTTTTCGATCAGGGTGTTTTGTAGATCCAGCAGGTAGTCATCAGTCCCGACGTCTTGGCGGAACTTGCGCGGCTGCCGGGCGTAGGACGGTCCGAACAGCTCCTCGCAGCGGGCGGCCGACATCCCACCGAAAGGCTCGCCGCGGTGGGACCAAGGGTTCAGGCCGATGGTGAAGTCGTGGCCGCGGCGCTTGGCGCCGTGCTTGCCGCCAACTGTCAGGTGATGCACCTCGGCGGGGATCGGTCTGTCACCCAGATCGATGCCCAAGCTATGGGCCACGATGCAGCCGATCTCCGCTATGGCGTCCATCCGCTGCTGCTGGGCCAAGGTCGGCTTGCCGGTAGAGCGGCCGCGCTTCATGATTCCCACCGAAGCGCCCGCTCTTGGGCAACCATGGACTGGATATGGCCATCACACTTGTTCGACATTGCCCCCATTGCAAGGCGCCGTCGGTCGCCATGCGACCTATCGGAGTCGTTGCCACTGGTCATAACAAGAGCACCGCAGTGTTTTCCTGCAACAGATGCAATGAAATCCTCTGTGTGCGCGCAATTACTCCCACCAATGGCATGCAATGGGTTATGTCGAACGCCACAGGAGACTTCGATCAGACTGCGAAGAACTCCAACGTCGTAGTCACTGACACATACCCTGCCAAAGAGTCGCTCGATGCCCCTGACCACGTTTCGGAAGCGATACGGCGCCCATTCGTCCAAGGCCTTGATAACGCCGAACGAGGTAATTCCGATGCTGCCGCTTCTATGTTCCGCAAAGCCATCGACGTGGCCACTCGGGAACTTGATCCCTCCACTACAGGGAAGCCACTGGCCAAGCGCATTGATCTTCTCGCAGACAACGGCAGGTTGACGTCGGACCTTAAAGAGTGGGCGCACCTCATTCGCCTTGACGGCAATCAGGGCGCGCATGATGACGAAGAGCTTTCTCGCGAAGAGATCGAGCAACTCAAGGAGTTCACTCGGCTTTTCCTGATCTACACATTTACCCTCCCCGCACAGGTTCAGGCTAGGAAGCAAGAAGCGTCTCAAGGCTAAAAGTGCTTGCATCACGCAGCCCTCCTGTTCTGCCCGGCCATGTCCCAGAACTCGGCGCGCACGTCGTCGAGCATCACGTGGGCGTAGTGGCGGCCGATGTACTCGGTCAGGCCGTCAAACAGTTCCTGGAACCGGGCCTGTTCCATCTCGTCGAATGACAGGCTTTCGGCGCGCTTGACCGGGACGGTGCGGATCTCCGGCAGCACGCCGGCCAGCACCTTGCGGGCGCCCGCACCCAGCATCGCCTCGCACGCATCCAGGACCGCCGATATGACCGGCGTGGCGTCCAGCTCTACCATCTCGCAGCACACGTTGGCCTCCAGCTGCAGGCGCTTCACCGCGTCGTGCGCTTCCAACTGCTCCCAGCCCTCCACGTGGTCGACCATCAGGTGTCCGATCTTGTGGATCAGACGGTGCTGCCATTCCTCGCGCGGTTGCTTCAGCTCGGCCCTGATCTTTCGGCCGATGCGGAACTTGCGATCGCGCATCAGCCTGCCATCCACGTCGTCGGCCGGCACCAGCGCACCGACCAGCGCACCGGTGTTCGGGTCGATCAGCTTCACCACCACCAGGTAGATCGGGCGGCGGGCGCGCTTGGCGCGGATCTTCTTCGCTGCGGCGGTCAGGGTCATGCTGCGACCTCCCCCAGCTCGTCGGCGGCGCTGCGGTTGACGTATGACGTCGACCCGCCGTGCCAGGTCACCGGCACCACGCCGATGTTGCCGTGGCGGTTCTTCACCACGTTGATCTCGGCAGCCGTGCGCTCGGCCTGCGGATTGGACAGGTCGCGCCACAGCATCATGATCTGGTCGGCTTCCTTCTCGATCTCCGAGCTGTCGGCCAGGTGCTTCATTTGCGGTCGCTCGCCGTCGGCCTCGCGGTTCACCTGGGCCAGCGCGAGCACGGGGATGCGCAAGTCGCGCGCGAGGTTCTTCAGGCTGCGGGTGATGCTGCCCACCTGCTGGTGCTTCGGGGCACGCGACATCGATGCGATCTCGATGCGCTGCAGGTAGTCCACGTAGAGCGCGCGGATGCCCAGCTGGTGCTTCCAGCGGCGCGCCTCCCGGATGACCTCGGTGATATCCGGCGATGGTCGGTCGTGGATTCGCACCGGCAGCGCGCCGTACTGCTCAGCGGCGTGCAGCAGCGAGCCCATGTCATCGCTGCGGAACTTGCCGGCGCGCAGGCGACCGACGTTGACCCCCGAACCGGCGGCCAGCCAGCGCAGGCCTACTTGGTCGGCAGGCTGCTCCCCGGAGATCAGGCCCACTGCCCCACCCTTCGCGCCGGCGGCAGTGACGCCGAGCAGAAATCCCGTTTTGCCCATAGCGGGGCGCCCGCCAACGACGATCAGGTCGCTGTCGTGGAAGCCGCCCAAGGCTTCGTCGAGATCGAAGATTCCGGTGGAGACGCCGATCAGTTTCCCGCCGTTGCGCTGCGCGTCCATGGCCTGAGCCACAGCCGCATCCAGCGCGGACTGCGAGGTGTGTTCGTAGCTGCGATCAGCACTGTGCAAGGTCATCAACCGCTGGATCGCAGCGTCCACGGCGTCCTCCTGCCGAGCGTGTGCGCCCTCCTCCAGCTCCCTGGCGATGCTCAGCGCCTCGCGGTCCCGCCATGCGGCCAGCAGCACCGACGACTGATAGGCCGGCTGGCTGCTGGGGTACAGATCGCGGTCGGCGCCGATCAGCATCGCCAGCTCGCTCAGTCGCGGGCTGCCCATGCGGTCGGCCACGTCGGCAATCGTCACGGCGTCCACGGGCTTGCCGCCGGCGTCCATGCTGCGGATCAGCTCCCACAACTGGCCGTGCGCCTCGTTGCCGAAGTGACCCGGGTGCAGCGGCATGTCGGCGATGCTGGACGGGCGGCACATCGCCGTGTGCAGCACTTGGCGTTCGACCTGGTGGATCGCGGCGCGGTGGTTGGCTTCGAGGGTCGTCATGCGCTGAGCCTCGGTAGTGCACCCTTCTGCGGCGCCGGCGCTGTGCCCTGTCGGGCCGGCGCCTGGTTCTGCGCGCGGCTCAGCCAGGAGTTCACGAACCGCATCGCACCGCTGCGGGTCTTCCGGTTCTTCGGGTTCGAGATCGTCCAGGCCTTCACCGCCCGCAGCTGCTGCAGCACGTCGATCGCCGGGTACAGCTCGGCGAACTCGCGGACCTGGGCCTCGGTGATCTCGAAGTCTTTCCCGTCGTTCAGGAGAAAGCTGACCGCGACTGGCGAAGCAGGCTCCGCTGGCAGCAGGTCAGCGGCCGGAGCCGGCTCGGCCGGCGCAGTGCAAGTGGTTTGGTTTGGGTTCTCTCTGGGTTGGGTTGGGTAGGGTTCTGTTTGGGTAACCGTTCCAGAAACCGTTTCGGCAACGGTTTGGACAACCGTTCGGTAGTCGTTACCCAAGTGCTTGACGTAGTTGAGGATTGCACCAGCAACGCGGGCCTTTGCCTCGCCTTTCGGCAGCGCTTCGAACTCCGCCATGCGGGCAGCCGCCACATTGCCGTTCGCTACCTTGTTCCAGCGCAGGAATCCGGGGATGAAAACAACCCCTTCGAAACGGTATGCGAAACCACTGCGAGACAGTTCGGCAAACCCTTCCGAAACCCTTTCCTGACTCCACCCAAGGTCGGCCATCACGTAGCCGTCGGGGCAGCGGTAGCAGCCGAGCCCGTTGGAGTGTGGGCCCGTCATCAGGTATGCGGCCAGCAGCTTGCCGGCATCCGTCCACTGCTGGGCATCCTGGCTTTGCCAGAACGCGCACTGGATCTGTCCGTACTCACGCATGGCCGGCCCCCTTCAGCAGCTGCAGGCAGCCAGCGATGAACCACAGCGTGCGGACGGCCACCATGGCCTTCTCGGTAGCGTTCATGGCCACTTCGCCCCCAGGCTCTTGGCCAGCGGCTCCATCAACGCTGCCAGCTTCGCGAACTGGGCCAACGCCTCGGCATGCTGTGCCTCGGGGGAGATCAGGTAGCGCTCGATCAGGTAGTGGATCGGCGTGACGTCCTTCGTCTCGGCGATGTAGCGCTCCAGGTCGTCGATCGACAGGCCGCGCGGCTTGCCGCCACTGTCGCAGCCGGCCAGCTTCTCGCTCAGCTTCGACGGGGCCATGTCGAGCCGGCCAGCAATGGCCGTGACGCCGGCGCCCGCATACACCTGAGTTGCGATGTGCTCACGCAACGACCTGTTGCGCGCCACCCCATCGTCGTAGGTAATTGTTAGGCTTTTCATGCAGTTATCCCGTGGGTGGGAATGCCGGGGTCAACGTGTTCCCCTGCGTTCCCCTGACTGGTTCTGAAAATGGCCGCATCCCCAAATCGGAATGCAGCCCTGTGAAAAAGACTCAGCCGGCCTTGGCCGACGTACTGACGCTCACGCCCATGTGCGGAAAGCTGTTTGTGGTGAAGCGGGTCGGTGACACGGTTGAGGCCAGGCCGACGCGGAAGCCGGTGCCGAAGCCGCCCGGTGCACCCAGCGTGGTGATCCCCTTCCCCGCCAGGAGGGCCGTCCGTTGACGCCTCCCTCAGCCTGTGTAGGTTCGGCCTGCAACACCCACCGAACCCACACAGGAGCTATCGATGTACGAGACCCAGTCAAAGCGCGTGGCCGAATGGAAACAGCTCCAACGGAGAGCAGTTCTGCAGCAGTTGGCGGGCATCGAGGCAGCGTTCGCGGACGTGCCCCTGTCCACCGAACTGCTGGAAAAGCTGCGTCGCATTGCGGCGACCAGCACACCAGCGGACGCGCGGCGCTTGCTGTCAGAAGTCCAGCAAGTGCTCGCACCGCTTCAGTAGCGCGGCCGGCGCACATGTCAGGCGGCAGCCCCGGTTTCCGGGGTCTGCTGCTCAATGTCGACCGGGGCCGGACCGAACACGTCGGTTCGGGTCACTCGCGTGTATGGGGGGATGCCCCGGTACTTCCAGTTCTGTACTCGCTGCGTGCCCTTGGGCATGGCGAAGCCCAGTCGTCGGGCCACTTCGGCGGGGCCACCGAGCTGGTCAATCAGCTCGGAATCCTTGTGCATGGTCGTGGTTGGCTGGTTCATGGCACAGATTAAACGCCATGTTTATTCCGCAGTCAACATGGCGTGTAACAACGCCATGTTTAGGCGCAGGACAATGCCACATGGCTGAAATGCACCCTTCGATGAAACGGCTCTACGCCGCTGCCGCTCACCTCGACTCGCCCATCCGCGGCCAGTCAGCCGTAGCTCGGGCGTTGGGCCAGTCGCCGCAGACGCTTAAGAACTGGGAAAGCCGCCCCACGGGCGTCTCCGCCGCGGGCGCCAACAAAGCGCAGCAAATGCTGGGCATCAACGCCACCTGGATACTCGAAGCGCAGGCCCCGATGCTTATCGGGGGCTCCGGTCCCGTCTCCGGTTCTGCGACGGAACGTGACTATGTTCGCGTTCAGCAACTGAACGCGGAGGCAGGCATGGGCGACGCAGTGGAGAATGTCGACTACCCGGAAGTGATCCGGGCCATCGATTTCGAACCCGGGTACATCCGAAGCATCGTCGGATTTGTGCCAGCACCAGGGCGACTCAGGCTGATTACGGGCAATGGCGATTCCATGCAGCCAGTGATCCAGCCTGGCGATGCCGTGGTGGTCGATACCGGAATCACAGCCTTCGACGGCGACGGGATCTATCTGATCAACATGGGCAATGGGCAGCAGATCAAGCGATTGCTCGACCGCGGCGTGATCCACGTAGCGAGTGACAACAAGAGCTATGGCGATCCCTTTCCGTTGCCAGCTGGCACGTTGATTGGCGGGAAGGTGTACCTGCGGAACAGGATCGAGCGGTTCAACTAAGGACGACCATGAACATCACTAGATTGCTTGTTGCAGTAGCTCTCGCCAGCAGTGCCGCATGCGTCCACGCGCAGGCCGTGGATGATCTGACTCCGGAGTTTCGAGCGTGCATTCGGGGAACCACCAACCAAGTTGAAACAGGTCACTGCATGTCCCAAGAACTTGTGCGGCAGGACGCGCTGGTCGCGGCAGAGCTGAAGATGGCAGGTGACACGGCAAGACCGGAAATCGCGAATCGCCTTAAGAAAGCCCAGGCCACGTGGACAGCATTTCGGGCCCAAGACTGCGAAACGAAACAGGCAGCGGTCACAGGATCCGGCGCCACCTCCCAGTACCTGGAATGCATGATCCACCATGCCGTGCTCCGGAAGATCCAGTTGGGGAACTACTGGTCCTTGTGAGTTCCCCCAAGCCCCAAATGAAGCCCCGCCCTGGCGGGGCTTTTTGCTGCCAGCGCCAAAATTTTACACAGATTGATTAAACATCATGTTGACTTACGAATAAACGCGATGTTTAAATGACACCCGTCGGCCCACCCGGGCCATATGACGGGGTTCACCATGGCACTGCAGCCATACAGCGACCGGGCACGTAGCGCCCAGCGCAACTGGGACGGGCGGATGCCCGCCGAGGCCGAGGTTGATAGCACCGCGCTGGAGTCGCTCCGCGCTCTGCCGGCTGTCCTCGAGGACGTGCTGGGCTACCAGGACCAGACCTTCTGGGCCAAGGCCGCTCGCCTTCTGGACAGCCACAGGGATGCCGAGCTGGCCGAACTGTTCCGCAGCACGCGGGACCGGATCGTCAACGAGAAGGTTGAGGACACCGCCGGCGACGAGTCGATTTCCGCGAACGGCGCGATCGACCTGCTGCTGAAGAGGTACGCAGCATGACCGCCGCCCACCGGTACGCGCTGCGCCACACGGTGGCCTATGCGCTGGTGTTCTGCTTCGGCGTGCTGGCCTGCTTGCTGGCGCAGGCGGTGCTGTCGTGACCGCCGATCTGCTGGCCATCGGGGTCGATGCCGCACTGGAGAACTGTGCCTTCTACCTGCTTGAAGAACAGGGCCTGACCGCTGCGGCGGCGCAGATGGCAGCTGTGTGCAAGGTGGTCGCCGAACTGCAGGCCGCAGCCCACGCCTCTCTGACCGCCCGTGACCTGGCCGACCAGATGGCCGCAGACGACCGCCTGCGCGCCGCGCTGGCCGCGTGCGAACCGGAGACGCCGCATGAACCCGTTTGACCGACTGGATGCAGCCTTCGCCGCGCAGTTTGGCGCGCTGCCGCCCATCACCCCGCCGGTGTCGCTGACCGATGCCGAAGCCCAACACGAGGCCGAGAACGGCCTGTTTTCTGAGGAATCGACCGATGAGCAGTAAGCACACGCCGGGTCCGTGGCAACTGGCCGAGAAGTACAACTGCAAGGATGTCCGCGCAGTCGATGGTCCCTATGTCGCCGACTGCAACGCCTCAGCCGCAATCGACTGGCGCACGAAGGAAGCCAACGCCCGCCTGATCGCCGCCGCGCCGGAGCTGCTGACCATCGTCGCCCGGGAACTGCGCAACGGCGAACAGTCGCACTTCGAAGACTGGCTGGAACGCACTTGCCCGAGCGGTGACGTTGAAGCGGTCAAGCGCCAGTGGCTGGAAAGCGCCGACTACGCCCTCTTCGCCGATGAGTACCGCGAAGAGCTGGCCGTCCTCGACAAGATCGAAGGCCACGCCTGATGCGCCTCCTGACCTTCCTCGGCTGCCGCAGCTGGCGCGACGTCGCCGCCTGCCTCGCTTGCTACGCCATCACCGCCGCGCTCGCAGCCGCCATGTGCTGGCCGCTGGCCTGGTCCTGACTTCCCGCCGGCGCGGCCGGCTCCTACGAGAGGCACCACCGATGTTCCAACTCGATCAACACGATGCGGTGTTCTCGCATCTGAACCTGCGGAAGGAAAGGCACGGCGACGAAGACGCAGCCGCTGCCGACCTGAAGTTCACCCTGACCGCCCAGAACACGATCCTCGACACGATCGACCCGAACATCGTGCGCGCGTTCTGGAAGAAGGCCGAGAAGGGCCAGCAGCAGTCGCTCCCGATGGAAGGCAGCACCGACTTGGTGGCGCTGAACCTGCCGCTGCTGGGCGAGCAGGACATCACCGGCAAGTTCGAAGGTTACGAGCTGAACATCGGCTCCCTGATGGACCACATCGAGCCGGTGTTCTTCGCCGACGCCAAGGTGAAAAAGATCACCTGGAAGCCGCTCGAAGGCGGCAGCGTGGCCATGGGCTTCACCGTCTCGGTGCTGCTGGACGAGAACGAAGACGCCGAGCTGATCTCTGCATGGCGCCGCGGTGATGTGCGCCTGACCCTCACGCCGCCCAGCGCGCCCGCGCAGCAGGAAGACCTGGCCGCGTAACGCATTCCCCCGCCCTTACGGGCCCCGCGCCGGCCGGGATTCCACGACGCCGGCACCTATTCCACCTACCAGCAGAGCAGCCATGAACCAGATCGTCACCATCGAGGATTCGGTCTACGGCACCAAGGATTCCTTCGCCTCGGTGCTGACTGACCGGTCCATCAACTTCGACCGCGAGGCCGAGTTCGCCCTGCAGGCGCTGTACGGCAACGAGTACGCAATGAAGATCGCGATGCAGAACCGGCAGTCAGTCATCAATGCGGTCGTGAACATCGCGGCCATCGGCATCAGCCTTAACCCGGCCAAGAAGCAGGCCTACCTGGTACCACGCGACGGCAAGATCTGCCTCGACATCAGCTACATGGGCTTGATGGACCTGGCCATCGACTCTGGGTCGATCCGCTGGGGACAGGCAAAGCTGGTCTACGAAAAGGATCAGTTCGAGCTGGTAGGGATTGACCAGCAGCCCATTCACAAGCACGCCCCTTTCAGCCGCGACCGCGGCGAAGTGATCGGCGCATACGTAGTGGTCAAGACCCCCGAAGGCGATTACCTGACCGAGTGCATGGACCGGGAGGACATTGACCGGATCATGGGCCGCTCGCAGTCGGTGAGGGCTGGCAAGTCGTCGCCCTGGAAGACCGACTGGCACGAAATGGCGCGCAAGACGGTGGTGAAGCGCGGCTACAAGTATTGGCCGAAGACCGACCGCATGGACAAGGCGATTCACCACCTCAACACCGAGGCTGGCGAAGGACTGGCCGTGATCGAAGGCCAGCAGGTTCCGGCCAACCGTGCTGCCTTGCCGCCGCCGGAGGACACCCCGGAGCGTCTGGAGCTGTATGCCAGCCTGCAGGACATCGCCAGCGGCGGCGTTGATGCGCTCGGCGAAGCATGGTCGAAGCTGGCCAAGGCACAGCGCACGATGATCGGCCAGGCCGGCCTGGAGGCGCTGAAGGCTGAGGCCGAGAAGGCAGACGCCGAGGTGGTCGAATGAGGCTGATCCACTGCGACCAGGGCAGCGACGCGTGGCACAACGCCCGCGCCGGCGTCATCACCGCCAGCATGTTCGCCACCGCGCGCTCACGTGTGGGCGAGCTGACCGACCAGCAGCGCGCCTACGTGGATTCGGTGCTGGCCGGCATGGCGCCAAAGGCGGCGGCCGAGGCAGCCAGCTACAAGGCCGTGCCGAAGTCGGCGGTGATCGAGAAGGCCCTTGCCGGCGAGCCCATCGGCGACTTCAGCGAGGCGTCCAAGAACTACGCCTTCCGTCTGGCCATCGAGCGCATCAGTGGCCAGCCGCTGGACGAAGGTTTCGAGACCTACGCTATGCGCCGCGGCCACGAACTGGAGCCGTTCGCCCGCGCCGAACATGAGGTGCAGTCCGGCCTGCTGGTGAAGCGTGCCGGGTTCGTCCTGAGCGACTGCGGCAACTACGGCTGCTCGGCCGACGGCTTTATCGGCGATGCCGGCGGGTCTGAGTACAAGTGCTTCATCAACCCGGAGAAGCTGCGCGCCTTCCACATCGATGACGACGCCAGCGAGGTGTTCGAGCAGGCGCAGGGCTGCATGTGGCTGACCGACCGCGAGTGGTGGCACATCGGGCTGTACTGCCCGGCCCTGGCCTCGGCGAACCGCCAGCTGTGGTGGCGCCGCTTCGACCGCGACGAGGCGTTCATCGCCAAGATGCGCGCCGACCTGGACCAGTTCCGGCAGATGGTCGACGGGTTCGAGCAGTCTCTGCGCGCTGGTGACCACCACCAGGAGGCGGCTTGATGGACGTGACGATCTACCCCAGCCACGCCAAATGCCTGCGCCGTGCCGGCCTCGCGCGCGCCCAGCTGTACGCCCACGTGATCGAGGGCAAGCGCTACACCACCGCGCAGGTTGCCGAGATCCTGGGCATCTCCAACGACGCCGCATACGAGCGGATCAAGCGCCGGGCCCACCCGCTCACGTGGGCGAGCCTGACCAAGGTGCGTCGACCATGAAGACCTGCACGAAGTGCGCCGCCCGACTGCCGCTGCGGTTCTTCCCGCTGGTCAACGGCAAGCGCCAGGCCGACTGCGGTCCGTGCCGCAACACGGACCGACGCCTGCGCGATCCACTCCGCCCCCTGCACCGCGACCAGGTGCAGGTGCGGCTCAACAACACCTTCAACCTGTGGCACGGGCCGGTGCGCCGCGTGCCCCTTCGGAGCCAGGCATGACCAAACCCCAGCACCTGGTGAACGTCTCCGGTGGCAAGGACAGCACTGCGGTGTACCTGCGCGCGATCGAGCTGGGCCGGCCGTTCCGTGCCGTTTTCGCGGATACCGGCAACGAAGATCAGCGCGTCTACGACTACGTGGCGGAACTGGCGCACAAGACCGGCGGCCCCGAGGTGGAAATCGTCCGCGCAGACTTCAGCCGACAGCTTGCCCAGCACCGCGAGTACATCCTGCAGAAGTGGCCGGACCAGGGAATCCCTGATGAAGTCGTGCGCGAGGCCGCCGCGCTGCACGAGCCCACTGGCAATCCCTTCCTGGACCTGTGCATCAGCAAGGGGCGGTTCCCTTCACGCATGGCGCAGTTCTGCACCGAGGAACTGAAGACCATCCCGATTACCACGCAGGTGGTCGGGCCGATGCTGAAGGCCGGACCAGTGCTGCAGTGGCTCGGCATCCGGGCTGAGGAATCTGCCAACCGGGCCAAGCAACCGCGATTCAACCGGCATGAGTCCGGCTGTCACGTGTGGCGTCCGATCTTTGACTGGACGGTCCAGCAGGTTTGGGACCAACACCGCCGGCACAACATCGCGCCCAACCCGCTCTACGCCCTCGGGATGGGCCGCGTTGGCTGCATGCCCTGCATCAACTGCCGCAAGTCGGAACTGCGAAACATCGCTGACCTGTTCCCCAATCACATCGACCGGATTCGGAGCTGGGAGGCGGTGGTGGCCGCTGCCAACAAACGCGGCAGCGCAACGTTCTTCCCTGCGGTGACCGACCCCACCGACGTCGACCGTCCCGGCACGTATTCGCGGATCGACACCCTGGTGGAGTGGAGCCGCACCAGCCGTGGTGGCCGGCAGTTCGACCTGTTTTTCCAAGATCAGTCGGGCGGCGGCTGCACCTCAGACCTTGGCCTTTGCGAAAGGAGTGTTGCATGACCTACCACCGCTACGACCGCCGGCTGCCGAAGCGCACCGAGGGCTTCGCCTGGGGCCGGACCATCGACAAGGTTCTGGGCGGCCACGCCCTCACCTATCGGCTGTTCCGCCGCGACCTGCGGGGCGCGCTGCACATCAGCACGCTGCAGTTCTCCCTCTCCGACCACCGCCGGCACATCGCGCTGCAGCTGCTGATCGCACGCCGCCAGCTGCGCGAGAAGGTCGAAGCCATCGGCTATGCCCTGATCGCCGCTGAGTACGAGTGCCAGCCCAAGACTCTGGCCGCTGCTCGCCCAGGCGGCGCGGTGCAGCTGCAGCAGGCGGTGCGCTGATGATTGCCCAGCTGCTCACCACCGCGCTGACGTGGGGCGTCGCCGGTTCGCTGTTCCTGCTGGTGGCCGGCGCCTTCTGGCTGGCGCGTCAGGCCTACCGCGCCGCGCGCGCAGGGCTGCGCTGGTGCTGGCGGAGGTGCGCTCATGGCTGAGGCAATCGACCACCGCGAGGTCGGCCGGCAGCTGGCCAGCATGTCCGGGGTGGATCTGTCCGAGGCTCGACCGGCAACCGTGCGCGCATGGGAAGCGCGCGGCCTGGCACTGCAGGCGCTGGCGCGCGGCGACATGGCCGAGGCGCAGAACGTAATGAATCACGCGAAGGGAGGCACCGTATGAAGGCCATCGATCTGTTCGCCGGCGGCGGCGGATTTACCGAAGGCGCCGAGCAGGCTGGCTGCGAAGTGGTGTGGGCCGCGAACCACTGGCCCGCAGCCGTCGAGACGCACGCGGCGAACCATCCGCGCGCCCAGCACGTTTGCCAGGACCTGCAGCAGGCCGATTGGACCCTGCTTCCCGACTTCGACCTCCTGCTGGCTTCGCCGGCATGCCAGGGCCATACCCCGGCCCGCGGCAAGGAACGCCCGCACCATGACGCCACGCGCTCGACTGCCTGGGCCGTTGTGTCGGCGCTGGAGTGCAAGTCGCCCGAGGCTGCCCTGGTCGAGAACGTTCCGGCCTTCCTGAAGTGGAAGCTGTTCCCAGCGTGGTGCGCCGCGGTCACTGCGCTGGGCTACGCAGTCAGCCCGCACCTGTTGGATGCCGCCGACTTTGGCGTGCCGCAGCACCGCGTGCGCATCTTCATCGTACTGACCAAGAGTAAGCACCCATTGGAGTTGAAGCTGCCGAAGTTGCCGCACGTTCCCGCGAGCAGCTTCATCGACTTCAACGCCGGCACCTGGACCCCCGTTGAGCGCCCTGGCCGTGCCGCGGCAACCATCGCCAGGGTGCGTGCAGGCCGGGCGGCGTTCGGTGATCGATTCGTGGCGCCCTACTTCGGCACCGGCTCCGGGCTGACCGGCCGATCGCTGGACCGGCCCATCGGAACGATCACCACCCGCGACCGCTGGAGCATCATCGACGGCGACCGCATGCGCATGGTGTCGGTCGAGGAATCCAAGATCGCAATGGGCTTCCCGAGGCACTACCTGCTGCCGAAGAACAAGAAGGACGGCATGCAGATGATGGGCAATGCGGTGTGCCCGCCTAAGGCCTGTGAAGTCATCCAAGCACTGAGGGCTGCCGCATGAACACCGCCACCGAGCAGCTCCGCGCTGCGCTGGCCACGAACTGAAGGAGGACACCATGGCCACGAAGAAGCAGGCCAACCCGAGCGCAGGCGCACTGTGCCTGTCGCGGGAGTCGATGCGGGAACTGTGCGGCACGCCGTACAAGGACCGCCAGCAGGAGTTTCTGGTGCTGAACGGGATTCCCCACTACAAGGGGCTGGACGGTTGGCCGCGTGTGCTGTGGGCCACCCTGGAAGGCGGCGCGGATGCGGCCACTGAGAAGGCCGTCGCCGTCGCCGAGTGGCGATCGAACAAGGTGGCATGACGATGGGAAGGAAGCCGAAGAAGCCAGGGGCCATCCCCCGGTTGCGCCCGCGCAAGCAGAAGTCGGGCGTGGTGTTCTACTACTACGACAAGGGCGGCAAGCCGCGTGTCGAGATCCCGCTGGGCAGCAACTATGCGCTGGCGGTGAAGAAGTGGGCCGAGCTGGAAGGCACGCGCGAGGCGCAGTCCGTGGCCGTCATTACCTTCCGGCAGGTAAGCGATGCCTACCGAAAGGAGGTCATCATCCACAAGGCGCCGCGCACACAGCTGGACAACGGGCACGAACTGGCAAAGCTGCTGGAGTACTTCGACGACCCGCCGGCGCCGCTCGACTCGATCAAGCCCATCACGGTTCGCCAGTACCTCACCTGGCGCACGGCCAGCGGCAAGGGCATGGTGCGTGCCAACCGCGAGAAGGCGCTGCTCTCGCACATCTGGAACTTCGCCCGCGACAAGGGCTACACCGCCCTGCCCAACCCATGCGCCGGCATCAAGGGGTTCAAGGAGACTGGCCGGGACGTCTACATCGAGGACGATCAGTACCAGGCTATCCGCGCCGCTGCCGACGTGGTGGTGCAGGACGCCATGGATCTCGCCTACCTGATCGGCCAGCGGCCGGCCGACGTGCTGTCGCTGACTGAGATGGACGTGCGCGACGGGGTGATCAACATCCGGCAGGGGAAGACGAAGGCCAAGCTGCGCATCGCGGTCGAGGGTGAGCTGGCGGTGCTGCTGGAGCGCCTGCGAGCGCGCAAGGCCGGCCATGCCGTGCGCAACACCCTGCTGATCGTCAGCGAGCGCGGCGATGCCGTGAGCGTGGACAGCATGTCCAGGCGCTGGGCGAAGGCCTGCGCGGCTGCCGGCATCGAGGGCGTGCAGTTCCGCGACCTGCGCGCGAAGGCGGCCACCGACAAGGCCGAATCGTCTGGCGACATCCGCAAGGCGCAGCAGCAGCTGGGCCACACCACGGTGTCGATGACCGAGCATTACACGCGCAAGCGCCGCGGCCACAAGTCCACGCCGACGCGCTGAAATTCCGCTCCGCAACGGAACAGAGGCGCTTGTGCGCCAACGCTTTCAAGCCTTCCGGATTGCACGCATTGCGGAGCGGAAATTGGCCTGAAAGCCTTGTGGCACAAGGAATTCTGTTCGGACTTAAAATCCGCCGGGGGCAACCCCATGCCGGTTCGATCCCGGCTCCGGGCACCACCCAATCACGCATCGACACTCCCCGCAAAGGGCCCGCGCACCGCTGGTTCCGCACAGCACCCTACTGAACGGAATGCGGCCATTCGCATACCGTTTCCGCGATCAGGACGGCTTCAGGCCGGCATGGCAGAATCGGACGCGCCGCCCCGGCCGCCGAACGACGCATAAGGAGATCACCCGTGAAATGGATATGGCTCGCATCATCGCTGGCACTGGTCACGCTGCTCGCCCAGGCCACCGCACCCGCATCGGCGCAGAGCCGTTCGAACAGCCACCGCAACCTCGACGGAAGCCGGGATATCCGTAACAGCGACGGCTCGTCCAGCCGCATCAGGCGCGACCTGTCTGGACGCGAGATCGCCGAACACAGCAACGGCAGCCGCTCGACCACCACCACCGATCTGAGTGGCCGCAAACGCACCACCCACAGCGATGGCAGCTATTCCAACAGCAGCACAGACCTCAACGGCAACATCCGCACCCAGTACAGCAACGGGGCCTACTCGGTCAGCAAGCGTGACCTGAGCGGCAGGTGGCGCACCGAGTACAGCGATGGCTCCTACTCGACCAGCGTGCGCGATCTCAACGGCAACTGGACCACCACCTCCAGCGGTGGCATGGCAGCCCGCCATCCCGAACGCGGCGTCGGCAAGCGCTGAGGCCTGCGCTCAGATCGCCCGCGAGTAGCGAGGCTGCTCCTGGGCGGTACGCAGATAGGGATCGAAACACATCGCCAGCAGGCGCAGCAGCGGCCGCCCCGGCTCGCTGGTGCGCACCACCCCATCGCGGTACTCGGCCAGGCCATCCTGCTGCAGGCGCTGCACGGCCTGCAGGTCTTCGGCGAAATAGGTTTCGAAGTCGACGCCATGGCGCTGGGCCAGTGACGTGCCATCCACTTCACCCTGGCACATCAACTGCTGTATCAACTCGGCGCGCAGCTCGTCGTCGGCACTGAGCGCGACGCCGCGCCAGACCGGCAACTGTCCCTGGTCCACCGCGTTTTCCCATGACGGCAGGTCACGCGGGTTCTGGCTGTACGTGGCACCCACATGGCTGATCGCACTTACGCCGAGGCCAAGCAGATCGGTGTCGGCATGGGTGGTGTAGCCCATGAAGTTGCGATGCAGCTGGCCGGCGCGCTGGGCGCGCGAGAGATCTTCTTCCGGCAACGCGAAGTGGTCCATGCCGATGTACTGGTAACCGGCTGCGGACAGGCGCTCCACCGCCAGGCCGAGCAGCGCGAGCTTGTCTTCCGGCGAAGGCATCCGGCTTTCGTCGATCTGCCGCTGCGCGCGGAACAGGTGTGGCAGATGCGCATAGCCGTACACCGCCAGTCGATCCGGACGTAGCGCCAGCACCAGTTCCAGGGTGCGCCCGAAGCCCTCCAGGCTCTGCCCGGGCAGACCGTAGATCAGATCGACATTGACCGAACGCATGCCGCTGTCGCGGCACGCGCGCAGGATGTCCAGCGTCTGCCGCACACCCTGCAAGCGGTTGATCGATTCCTGCACCTGCGGGTCGAAATCCTGCACACCCAGGCTGGCGCGGTTGAAACCGAGCCGGGCCAGCATCGCCACGTCGCTGGTGTCGATGAAGCGCGGGTCCAGTTCGATGGAAAAATCACGCTGCGACGAACTGCTGAAATCGAAGCGTCGGCGCAGGCCCTCGACCAGTGCGGTCATCGCATCGGCATCCAGGAAATTCGGTGTGCCGCCGCCGAGGTGCAGCTGGATCACCTCACGGCCGTCGGCGAACTGCGGTGCCAAAAGGTCTGCCTCGGCCAGCACGCGTGACACGTAACTGTGGCCACGCCCGCGGTCGCGGGTGATCACCCGGTTGCAGCCACAGTAGAAGCAGGGGCTGGAGCAGAACGGCACATGGACGTACAACGACAGCGCGCGCGCCAGCGGGTTGCTGTCGGCGATCGCCTGGCGCAGCGCCGGCGCATCGAAGCCGTCATGGAAGTGCGGCGCGGTGGGATAGGAGGTGTAGCGCGGGCCGGGCCGGTCATGCCGGCGCAGCAGATCGGGATCGAAGGTCCAGGCCAGGCCACCGGCAGCGGGAGAGAACGTGTCCATGCCGCCAGCATCGCGCCAAGCCAAGCGGTGCGCCTTGACCCAGATCAATCCTTGGCGGGGATGCCCAGCACCGGCAGCATGACCTGCGGCCAGCGCAGCATCTGGTAGCGGCGCCAGAAGGTCTCTGCGATGCGGGCGGCCACATCGTCGGCCAGCGCCTGCATCGGCGGGTTGTTGCATTCGGCCGTGGTGATGTGGAACAGCACCAGCCAGCGGTCGAACAGATCCTTTTCCAGATCGATTGCCATGTGCTTGGACATCGGCGAGCCCTTGAACCGGCGCGTCCCGCGCAGCATCGCCGACCAGAAATCCACGAGCTGGGCGAGGTGTTCGGGCCAGTCTTTCACGTGACCTTCGAACACCGGCCCCAGACGCTCCTCGTCACGCACGCGCGCGTAGAAATCGTGAACCAGCCGGGTCACTTCCTCCTCGCTGCACAGCTCTGGTGAAGCAACGGGAATATCGGTCGTGGGCGTTGCGTTCATCAGGGCACCAAATGCGGATCGGCAGTGTGCCGCAGGCCGCCACCACTCCTGTTGATCCAGATCAATGTCAGCGCACTGCGGCGCACCTAGGCTGACACGCTTGCAGGAAGCATGCCCTGCGGATGCTGCGCCAACCACGGCGAAGTATACGCGCCGCCCTCTTCTTCGACCCGAACCCGCATGAACACACCGTCTTCCAGCCGCCAGCGGCTGATCCAGCACTGGGGCGCAGTCCTGTGGCCCAGCTTCATCGCCGCCGGCCTGGCCTGCGTGGTGTTCTTTGCGTTCGTCGATCCACTGCGGCTGCAGGCAATCAGCTTCCCGGGTACGGCCATCAGCCGTGAGCTGGGCTACACCGCAGGGTTCTTCATGTTCTGGGCCGTCACCGCACTTTCCAGCGCGGTGACCGGCTACCTGCTGCGGCCGATGCCGA
>Ga0157371_10000447_pt1 | contig 50553 bp, 48 predicted proteins | sample C45metaG_FD_113462 | JGI IMG/M metagenome (GOLD analysis project Ga0157371, IMG submission 113462) | Corn rhizosphere microbial communities from Kellogg Biological Station, Michigan, USA - C4-5 metaG | ecosystem: Host-associated > Plants > Roots > Rhizosphere > Soil | place: USA: Michigan... | reverse complement strand
GAACCATGTCCCGAGACATCTATGAACGATGTCCCGAGACATGACACGAGCGCAGTCGCTGGGATGGGAACCCACGGAGGAGAATACACCCATCTCCACCTCAGCAGCGTCGTGCACTAGGCCGAACTATGCGACGACTCCCGGTAGTTCGTCAGCAATCATAGCGGAGTAAAAAGTGGTAGCCGATTCGTTCCACCCCCATACTGGGGAGAGCGGCCGGCTTGTCCCCCGAAATGCGGACCAGTAGTCTCGGAAATGCCCCCAGAACCGGAAGTTACCCGACCACCCCGGTGCGATCTGGCGGGCCTTACCCACCCGAATCGCAGGCACCCCCATGTCTTCCCCAACCCTTGCCATCGGCACCATCGGAATCATCGTCATCGGCCTCGCCGCAGTGTTCCTGATACTCTCCCTCGCCATCGCCTCCCTGGTCAGTCGCTGGCGCCAGGTCGGCGACTAGGCGCCCGCGGCATCCGCTCGGCGGCTCAGCGACGCGGCTCAGGCTCTCCCGCTGGCGCCGACGACCGGGCCGGGCCGAACGGTGATCTCTCTTGACCACGGCAGCTTCTGCGCCAGCTCCATGCACGGGCGCTCGACCAGATGCCACGAGGCGTAGGCGAAGATCGCCGTCACCAGCGTCACGATCACGACATCGGGCCCCCAGGGCAGGACTCCGGAATAGTGGATGATGGTCTGCTGCACCGGGAACGCCCACAGATACAGCCCATAGGACAGATCCCCGAAGCGGGAGGCGCGACGGATCACCGGTGTCGACTGAGTCCCGAACGCCAGCAGGCAGTATGGCAGCGCGAGCCAGGCGGCATACAGGCCGAGGTGCGGGTTGACCACCACGAAGGCGAACCAGACGACCAGCAGCACCGTGGCGACATCAAGCCGCAGCCGCTTGGTGCTGAGCGTCAACCGCACCAGAGCGCCGCCCGCGAAGAACACCCACATCCCTGCCGCGGACTGCACGCGTGCACCGTAGAAATCCAGGTGCCACACGGTGGTCAGCACGACGGATGTCAGACCGAACAACACCCAGGCGGGAACCCGCAGCCCCTTCGGCAGCCAGCCGAGCACGGGAACGACGAGATAGCAGGCGAACTCCGCCGGCAGGGTCCACAACGAGCCGTTCACCGCCAGCGGGTATGGATTGCCGCCGAAGACGCCGGGTAGCAGATAGTTCGGCACCAGCACCGCGTTGCGCAGATAGGCGTAGGTGTCGCCACTGCCGAAGTACGCCTGCGGCGTCAGCACCGTCACGATCGGGCCGAGCACGAACGCCGCCATCACGGTGACCAGGGCCAGGCCCGGGATGATGCGCAGCACCCTGCTGGTCAGGTAACGCGGCAGGTGCGGACGGCGTTCCCAGCTGCCGGTGATGAGGTATCCGCTGATCACGAAGAACACGGCGACGCCGAGCTGGCTCACCGGCAGGCCGAACACGACCGCGAGGTTCTCCGGATGCCCCCTCAGGTCGGTGGCGTGGCCCAGGATGACGGCAACCGCGGCAGCGATCCTCAGCGCATCGAAATTGTTGTTGCGCCTCGCAACCTCGGTGAGCTTGTCCACCCGGGCCTAGTTGTTGACCTTCGAACAGGTGTAGTCCGCCGCGGACTGCCCGAGCACGCCCTGCAGGACCGGGGCGGGCGTAGCGGGGTCTGCCGGCGCATCCGTCGGGGCCGCCGAAGAACCGGCGGACGGCGCGGCCGGCGCGGCTGTCGGGGTCGGGGCATTCGGGTCGACCACCGATCCGCGGCCGGTCTTGCCCGCCTCGAGCGAGAACGGCTCATCGGCCTTGATCTTCGCGAACAGCGCGTTCGCGAGCGAGGTGGTGGGCTGCACCTTGCCGGTGAAGAGGCCGGTGCCACCGGTGGTCCCCGGGTACTGCACGAACATGATTCGGTCCAGCGGGATCTTCTTGAGCACCTGCGCCATCGACACCATGGTGTTGATGTTGTTCAGGCTCTTCGACAGTGTCATTCCCTCGGTCGCTGCCGTCGCGATCTTGAACAGCTTGCCGAAGTCGTTGAGGGTGCTGTCGCTCTTCACCATGCGCACGAGCGAGGAGAGGAACACCTGCTGCGAGCTGATGCGACCGAGGTCGCTGCCATCGCCCACCCCGTGGCGGCTGCGCAGGAACATCAGTGCGTCGTGCCCGGACAGTTTGTAGGTTCCCGCAGAGGGAAGGGTCAACTGGGTGAAGGGGTCATGGAACCGGCCGTTGACGCAGACGGGCACACCGCCGACCGCGGTCGACACGTTGATGACTCCCTCGAAGGTGATCAGCCCGGCGTACTGGATGTCGAGCCCGGTGAGCTTGCTGACCGTGAGAACGGTGCAGGGCAGACCGCCGTAGGAAAGCGTGACGTTGATCGGCTGGCCCGCCATCGAGTGGTAGTTGCCCTTGCCGTCTTCGCGCGGACATGCCGGGATCGGCACGACCATGTCGCGGGGGATGCTCACGGCGACGGCGTTGGTCTGATCCTGCGAGACGTGCAGCAGGATGTTGACGTCGTTGAGCACGCTCGACGGCCCCTTCTCCCCGCTGCCGGCTCGGCTGTCGCTGCCGACCAGGAGGATGTTGAATCCGCCCTCGTACGACCCCAGTTCGGGCGGGGGACCCTCCGTCTCGCCCACGAGCGTGACCGTCTTGATCTTGCTCGTGATCTGGTTGACGGACACCGCTGCGACGGCGGCACCGCTGACCAGGACCACGGCGAGCGCCGCGGAGACGAACTTCAGCACGGTGAGGAACGGATTGGTCCTCTTCAGCCGACCGTGGCGGGCGATCGCAGCCCGCTCGGAAGATGAGGTCGAGCGCGGACGGACTTCGCTCACGAAATCATCCTTTCGTTCCAAATTGGCGGTAATGCCGATGCGTGCGGAGGGCGTGGGATTCGAACCCACGAGACGTTTCCGCCCACCAGTTTTCAAGACTGGCTCCATCGGCCACTCGGACAGCCCTCCAGGCGACCCAAGGCACGATTGTAACCGGAGTTGCTGGCGTGTTCTGGGACAAATGATGAGAAGCCGTCACAGACAACCGGCGGCCTCGCCGAGGTGCCTTACGATTATGCCGGTGTGCCGCCGTTAAAACGCTGCGAGCCTCAAAAAGACACGAGCGTCACAAAGATGCGAGGATGCGGGCGACCCCGTCGTCCAGATCGGTTCCGGTCGTCTCGTTGGCGACATCCCGCACCTCGTCCGGCGCCTGCCCCATGGCCACGCCGCGGCCCTTCGCGGATGCCCACACGAGCATGTCGATGTCGTTGCGCCCGTCGCCCACGGCGAGCACCCGGGAACGCGGGATGCCGTGCCAGTCGCGAACCCGCTCCAGCGCGGTCGCCTTGTTCACACCGTCCGGTGCGATGTCGAGCCAAGCCGTCCAGCCGACGTTGTAGGTGACCTTGCGCAGCCCCATCCGCTCCACGATCGCCAGGAAGTCTTCGATCGCGTGCCCGGGAGAGATCACCACGACCCTGGTCGCCTGGGTTCCGAGCAGATCCTCGAACTCGACCTTCACGCTGCTGGAGCCCAGGGTCGAGTCGGGGAAGTATCCGCTGTAGTGGTAGAGCCCGGCCTCGTCTTCGACGGCGTAACTCGCCCCCTCCAGGTTGTCGCGCACCGTCAGCAACACCTCGCTCGGGTCGAAGGAGTCCACCTGGACGCGCGAGTACCCGGTGGGAGCATCCGCGTTCCGCTTGAGGGTTATCGCGCCGTTCGAACAGACCACGTAGAGCGGGGTGATGCCCAGGCGGTCGAGCACGGGGAGCGTCATCGTGACGGAACGGCCGGTCGCGAGCATGACCTCATGCCCCCGGTTGCGAGCGTGCGTGACGGCATCCATCACAGTTTGGGTGATCTCGCCGCTCTCGAGCATGACCGTGCCGTCGATGTCGAGCGCGATCAGCCAGCGTTCGGCTCCGGGCACCGTGGGGTGTTCAGCCATCAAGCAACAGGCTCCATCGTCTCGAGCCCGCCGAGGTACGGCCGCAGCGCGACCGGAACCCGCACCGAGCCGTCCGCCTGCTGGTGGGTCTCCAGGATCGCGACCAGCCAGCGGGTTGTCGCGAGCGTGCCGTTCAGGGTGGCGACCGGTGCCGTCTTGCCCGATTCGGTGCGATAGCGGATGTCGAGCCTGCGGGCCTGGTACGTCGTGCAATTGCTCGTGGAGGTGAGCTCCCGGTACGCCCCCTGCGTGGGCACCCAGGCCTCGATGTCGAACTTGCGGGCCGCGCTGGAACCGAGGTCCCCGGCGGCGACGTCGATCACCCGATAGCTGAGCTCGCAGGCCTGCAGCATCGACTCCTGGTAGGAGACGAGCCTCTCGTGCTCGGCCTCGGCATCCTCGGGCAGCACGTAGCTGAACATCTCCAGCTTGTTGAACTGGTGCACGCGCAGGATGCCGCGGGTGTCCTTGCCCGCGGAGCCGGCCTCGCGGCGGTAGCAGGTCGACCATCCGGCGTAGCGCTGCGGCCCGGCGGAGAGGTCGAGGATCTCGTCCGAGTGGAATCCGGCGAGCGCCACCTCGCTCGTTCCGGTGAGGTAGACGTCGTCGGCGGGAAGGTAGTAGATCTCGTCCGAGTGTTCGCCGAGGAAGCCGGTGCCCGCCATGATCTCCGGGCGCACCAGGGTCGGAGTGATGAGCGGCTCGAAGCCCTCGCGGAGCGCCTTGTCGAGGGCGAGGTTCATGAGGGCGATCTCGAGCCGGGCGCCGATGCCGCGCAGGAAGTAGAAGCGGCTGCCGGAGACCTTCACCCCGCGGGCGAGGTCGATGGCGCGCAGCTTCTCCCCGAGTTCGACGTGGTCGCGCGGCTCGAAGTCGAAGCTGGCTTTCCGGCCCACCTCGCGGAGGGTGACGAAGTTCTCCTCGCCGCCGGAGGGGACGCCATCGATGATGGGGTTGGCGATCGAGCCGACGATCCTCGTGAACTCGGCCTCGGCATCCGTCGCAGCCTGGCTCAGCTCCTTGACCTTCGCCGCGAGCGAGTGCGCCTCGGCCAACAGCGCCGTCTTCTCCTCGCCCTTCGCGGCGGCAACCTGCTTGCCGAGCAGCTTCTGGCTGGCGCGCAGGCTCTCGGATTCGGAGATGACCCTCCGGCGGGTCAGATCGGCGGTGAGCGCCTCGTCGACCAGGGCAGTGGATGCGCCGCGGGCCTGTTGCGAGGCCCGCACGGCATCGGGGTCGTCGCGCAGCAGTTGGGGATCGATCACCGTTCCAGTCTATTCGGCGGGGGATGCCGTACCGTTGGCTGGGTGACGAGGTCAAAACGGCGGGCCGCGGTTGTCTACAACCCGACCAAGGTCGACATCCGCAAGCTGAAGAAGACCGTCACGGGTGCGGAGGAATCCGCCGGATGGGGCTCGACCCACTGGTTCGCCACCAGTGAGGACGACCCCGGCCAGGGTGCAACCCGCCGGGCCCTCGCCGCGAAGGCCGATGTGGTCATGGCCGCGGGCGGCGACGGAACGGTGCGCGCGGTCGCCGAGTCCCTGCGCGGCAGCGGCGTCCCCCTCGCCTTGCTGCCTTCCGGCACCGGCAACCTGCTCGCCCGAAACCTGGGCTTGCCGCTGGGCAACCTCGAGCACTCTGCCGCCGACGCGTTCGCCGGCGCCGACCGCCCGATCGACCTCGGCGTCTCCGAGATCACCCGTGCAGACGGCGAGGTGCAGGAGAACGTCTTCCTGGTCATGGCCGGGCTCGGGTTGGACGCTCGGATGATCGCCCTCACCGACTCCAAACTGAAGAAGGCGGTGGGCTGGCTGGCCTACGTCGACGCCGGGGTGCGCGCCCTGCCGAGCCTCAAGCCGGTGCGGCTGCGCTACAGCGTCGACGACGGGGTGGAACGGCAGCTGAGCGTGCACACCATCCTGATCGGCAACTGCGGTGCGCTGCCGGGCGGAATCCTGCTGCTGCCGGAGGCGAAACCGGATGACGGCATCCTCGACATCGCCGCCCTGCGGCCCCAAGGGAAGCTCGGCTGGCTGCGCGTCTGGAACAAGATCACCTGGGAGAACGGGGTGCTGCGGAAGACCAAGACGGGCCGCAAGATCATCGACCTCTCGAAGGACGTCAAAGACGTCAGCTACTTCCAATGTCGCTCGCTGCGCATCACCGTCGACGAGCCGCAGGCGTTCCAGCTCGACGGCGACGAGTTCGGCGAGGCCGTCTCGGTGCTGAACCGGGTCGACCCCGGGGCGCTCACCGTGAAGGTGCCCGCCTAGTCGTTTTCCGTCGCGGCAACGTCGCCGGCCGATGCTGCGCGCGGCATCCAGCGCGCGGCACGGAGGAAGAGAATGCCGACGGCGCTGGCGAGGCCCACCAGCGCAAACGGCGGGGCGATCACCTGCTTGAACTGCCAGAGCAGAACATCCCAGGGAACTTCGCCCTCGACCCAACTGCTCTGAGGCGTACCCGTGTCGGAGCACAGCGCCCACGCGGCGAGCAACGGCAGCACCGCGAGTGCGAGCAGGATCTTCTCGTAACGGTTCACGAGCTCGTACCGCCGCGACGTTGCCAGGAGCGCCAGGCGGAAAAGAAGATGACGCCGGCGATGGTGGCCAAGCCCACGGTGATCAGCGGCACTCCGAACGCACTGCCGAAGGCAAACAGAACTTGTGCGGTGGCATTGCTCTGCGACGGCCCTCCGAAGCTGTGCGTGTACATCATGAAATAGCTGCCGAAGAGAAGCGCCGTTCCCCCCACCGCGAAGACCACGCCGACCACCCACAGGACGACGACGTAGGGATTGACCCCGCGACGGGCGGCAAGCGCCGGTGCGGTCTTCTCCTCCTGCCGGGGATCGGAGTCGACGGGCGGCTCACCGACGGAGTCTGCCGGGGCAGGAACGGCCGGGGCCGCCGGAGCAGCCGCGGCGACGGGCGGCACGTAGCCGCGCTGGAACGCCGGGTCGAATCGGGGATCGAACGTCTGCTCCGCCATCACTCCCCTTCCGGTTCACCCGCGATCAGGCCGCGCAGCCAGTCCCGAGCCTCCGTGAACACGTCGTCACGATAGCGCTGGTCGAACACGACGCTGGTGCGGTCGGCCCGGGGATACGAGCCGAGGAAGGTCACGTTCGGGCTGAACCGGCGCAGGCCGAGCAGGGCATCCGCCACCCGCTCTTCGAGGATGTGCCCGTCGAGGTCGATGACGAAACGGTAGCGGCCGAGGTTGTCGCCGATGGGGCGCGACTCGAGCAGGCTCATGTTGACGCCGCGGGTGGCGAACTGCTCGAGCATGTCGAGAAGGCCGCCGGCACGGTCATCGGGCAGTTCGGCGATGATGCTGGTCTTGTCCGCACCGGTCGCCGGCGGGGTCGGCACGGTGTGGCTCACCAGCACGAAGCGGGTGACGGCCTGCGGATTGTCGCCGATGTTCTCGGCCAGGACCGCCAGGTCGTGGTGCGCGGTGATCCCGGGCGGGGCGATGGCCGCGTCCGCGGGCGCAGCATCGAACAGCGACGCCGCCGCCGCGACATTCGAGGTCGCCGGTATGTGCCCGTGCTCCGGCAGGGTCGCATCGAGCCACAGGTGGCACTGCGCATACGCCACCGGATGCGCGTTGATGACCTTCACGTCGGCGAGGGTCGTGCCGGGCACCGCCACCAGCACGAAGTTCACCGGGACCAGGTACTCGCCGATGATGCGCAGATTCGGGATGTTGGCCAGCGCATCCTGGGTCGCGCTCACCCCGCCCTCGACCGAGTTCTCGATCGCGATCATCGCGGCGACGCTCCTGCCGGACACCACGTCGTCGAGCGCCTCGCCCACGTTGTTGACCGGGCGCCAGTTCTTGCCCGCCGCCGCGGGCACCTGAGCCAGGGCCGCCTCGGTAAACGTGCCCGCGGGGCCCAGGTAACTGTAGGTCTCCACAGGGTTCGAGTGCTCAGGCATACGCCGAGTTTATTGGCCGACGCCGTGCGGGTTCGCAATTCAGGCAGAACGGCGCCGCCCATCATCAAACCGCGACGATTCCACGGCTGCCTCCAAGGCATCCGAGAATCTGCCTGAGTTACGAACGGGAAAGCCCGTGGGTGGAAGACTGGGGCGATGAACGAACGCGCAGGACAACCCGCACAGGCATCCGAGCTCGTCGATGTCGAGAAGCTCCTCCACGCCTATTACGAACTGGTGCCGGATGTGGGCATCCCCGAGCAGAAGGTCGTCTTCGGCACATCCGGGCACCGCGGTTCGTCGCTCGACAGCGCGTTCAACCAGACCCACATCGCCGCGATCACCCAGGCCATCGTCGACTACCGCACCGGCCAGGGAATCACCGGCCCGCTGTTCATCGGCCGGGACACGCACGCGCTCTCCCAGCCGGCCGAGACCACCGCGCTCGAGGTGCTCGTCGGCAACCGGGTGCGGGTTCTCGTGGACGAGTTCGGCGACTTCGTGCCGACGCCGGCGCTCAGCCACGCGATCCTGAAGTACAACGCGGCCGGACACGACCACCAAGCCGACGGCATCATCATCACGCCGAGCCACAACCCGCCCCGCGACGGCGGCTTCAAGTACAACCCCCCGCACGGCGGCCCGGCAGACAGCGACGCGACCGGGTGGATCGCGGCCCGCGCCAACGAGATCATCGCGGGCGGCAACCGTGAGGTGAAGCTCGCGGAGCCGAGCGCGGTCGAGACCTACGACTTCCGCGGCAACTACGTGGACGACCTGGAGAACATCATCGATGTCGATGCCATCAGGAAGGCCGGCCTGCACATCGGGGCCGACCCGTTGGGAGGCGGGAGCGTGCACTACTGGCAGCTCATCGCCGAGCGTTACGGCCTCGACCTCACCGTGGTCAACCCGGAAGTCGACCCGCAGTGGGGGTTCATGACGCTCGACTGGGACGGCAAGATCCGCATGGACCCGTCCTCGCCCTCGGCCATGGCATCTGTCCTCGCCCGCCGGCACGACTACGACATCCTCACCGGCAACGATGCGGACGCCGACCGGCACGGCATCGTCACCCCGGACGGCGGCCTGATGAACCCGAACCACTACCTGGCCGTCGCCATCCAGTACCTCTATACGCATCGTCCGGAGTGGCGAGCGGATGCCGCGATCGGCAAGACCCTCGTCTCCAGCACCATGATCGACCGGGTCGCCTCCTCGCTCGGCCGCCGTCTCTGGGAGGTTCCGGTCGGCTTCAAGTGGTTCGTGCCCGGGCTCATCGACGGCTCGGTCGCGTTCGGCGGCGAGGAGAGCGCCGGTGCGAGCTTCCTGCGCAAGGACGGGACGGTCTGGACGACCGACAAGGACGGCATCCTGCTCGCTCTGCTCGCCAGCGAGATCCTCGCGGTGACCGGCAAGACCCCGTCGCAGCTGTACGCGGACCTCGTCGCCGAGTTCGGCGATCCGGTCTACCAGCGGGTGGATGCCCCGGCCAGCAAGGCGCAGAAGGCCGCCCTCGGCAAGTTGAACGGCGCCGCCATCGCCGCGACGGAACTCGCGGGCGAGCCGATCACCGCGAAGCTCAGCGAGGCCCCCGGCAACGGCGCGGCCGTCGGCGGGGTGAAGGTCGTCACGGAGCACGCCTGGTTCGCCGCGAGGCCGAGCGGCACGGAAGACGTCTACAAGATCTACGCGGAGTCGTTCCTCGGCGACGACCATCTGAGGCGGGTGCAGGCCGAGGCGAAGACGATCGTGGATGCCGCCCTAGGAGGCTGAACACCCGCTCCGACGGCGAGAAGCCCGCTGGAGAGGAACGGACTCGTCAGTGCGCGTAGTCGGGCGCGGGCGACAGCCCGAAGAACTCCTCCAGGGTGGCCACCCCCGTCTGGTGCAGCTCCGTTGCCAGCTCCACCCCGACGTACCGGATGTGCCACGGCTCGTAGATGTACCCGGTGATCATTTGCTTGCCTTCGGGATAGCGGATGACGAAACCGAACCGCCACGCGTTTGCCGCGAGCCACCTGCCCTGCGCGGTCTCCCCGAAGCAGGCCGCGATGGGGCAGACCGCCGGCAGCCCGACGACATCCGCGGTGAGTCCCGTCTGGTGCTCGCTGTACCCGGGCCGGGCGCTCTGAGCCTGCGCCTTCTCCTTGCCGAGTTGCGCCACAAGCCGGTTGTGCACAGCGGTCTGCACAGTGAACGAGCGGTAGGCGTTCTGGATCTGCATCTGCCCGGCACCCTCGGCGGCGGATGCCGCGAATAGCTGTTCGATGGCCGTGGCAGCCGCCGTGCGCATGAGCGGGTTCGAGATGAAGTGCACCTTCGGGGTGACCAGATCCGGCGGAACGTAGTCGATCGGATTGAGCGGACGCAGCTTGTCGTTCACGCCCCAGATGCTGGTGGGGTCGTCGATCGAGTGGAGCGTCTTGTCGAACACCGGCGTGGGCGACGCGGTGGGGGTCGGCGACGCGGTGGGCGCGGCACTCGTCGGAGCGGCACTCGGCACTCGCTCCGGGGCGCATCCGACCAGGCTGACGGCGATGGCCGCGGCAAGAGCACCGACCGCGAGGCGGCGCACGCGGACGGGGAGCATGATCACGATGATAGCCGTCGGGAACCGACGCGGCGGATCGGGGAAAGGCAGTCGGGACGGATCGTCGCGGAAACCGAGATCACGACTTGGTAACGCGACCTCCCCCGTGATTCCGCGGAGCGCGAGCACTGCAAGCGGTTGCGAATGGCCGGGTTGTATGGGAGCGCTCCCAGCCTTTGATTGACAGTGATCTGAAGCCGTGTATATCCTGGCCTCGATCGCATGGGAGCGCTCCCATACTCCAATCTGGGAGCGCTCCCATCGAGAGTCCACCACCCACGCACACAAAGGAGTGACCGTGAATCTTTCACGACGCACCACCATCGGAGCCGGCGTCGCCATCGCTTCGGTAATCGCCATGCTCGCCACAGGATGTTCGTCGGGCGGCGCCACCCCGGCGGCCGACTCCAGTACACCGATAACCCTCACCGTCGCGACCTTCAACAACTTCGGCTACACGCAGGAGATGCTGGACGGCTACACCAAGCTGCACCCGAACATCACCATCAAGCAGAACAAGGCCGCGACCTCCGACGCCGCCCAGACCAACCTCTTCACCAAGCTCGCCGCCGGATCCGGCCTCGCCGACGTCGAAGCGGTCGACGGCGACTGGATGCCCAAGGTCAAGCAGTATGCGAACAAGTTCGTCGACCTGGCCAGCGCGGACAACAAGGACCGTTACGCCGACTGGAAGACCGCCGGCGGCACCGTCGACGGCAAGGTGATCGGCCTCGGAACCGACATCGGCCCGGAGGCCATCTGCTACCGCTCCGATCTGTTCGCCAAGGCCGGCCTGCCCACCGATCCCGACGAGGTTGCAGCCCTCCTCAAGGGCGACTGGGACACCTACTACAGCGTCGGCAAGCGGTTCGCGGCGGCGAACACCGGTGCGGCCTGGTTCGACTCGGCCGGCGCAACCTTCCAGGGCCTCGCCAACCAGTACAAGAACTTCTTCGAGAAGAACGACGGCACCGTCATCGCCGACAGCAACCCGGAGGTGAAGGCCGCCTTCACCTCGGTGCTCGACGCCAGCAAGACCCTGTCCTCACACCTCACCGAGTGGAGCCCCGACTGGGCGACCGGCATGGCGAACGGCGCATACGCCACGATGTTCTGCCCGGCCTGGATGCTCGGCGTGATCCAGGGCGACAGCCCCAAGGTCACCGACTGGAAGATCGCCAGCGTGTTCCCGAACGGCGGAGGCAACTGGGGCGGTTCGTACCTGATCGTTCCGACCCAGGGCAAGCACACCGCGGAGGCGAAGGCGTTCACCGACTGGCTGACCGCTCCGGCGCAGCAGATCGCGGCGTTCAAGACGGCCGGAAACTTCCCGAGCCAGGTCGCCACCTACAAGGACCCGGCTCTCACCGGTGCCGTGAACGAGTTCTTCAACAACGCGGAGATCGGCAAGATCTACATCGATCGCGCCAATGCCGTCACGATCACGCCGTTCAAGGGCGTCAAGTACGGCAGCATCATGACCGCCGTGCAGGACGGCCTCACCCGAGTGGAGACCGGCAAGCAGTCGATCGATGACTCCTGGGCCCAGACCGTGACCGCCATCAAGGCACTCGGCTGACAGCACGCACACGGGGCCGGGTCGCTCTCCGCCGAGAGCGGCCCGGCCTTTTCGGCAGGCCCCGCATCCGGAATCCCCTCCCGTAATCCCCAGCAGAACTTCCGACAGAACTTCTCGACCAAGGACCACTCCCATGACAACGACTTCGACGGCCGGGCCCGAGGAACGCACCCCGCGCCGCATCGCCTTCAGCCAGAAGCTGGGGCGCTGGGACATCAGGTTCTCGCCATACCTCTATATCTCGCCGTTCTTCATCCTGTTCGCGGTCGTGGGCATCTTCCCGCTGCTGTACACGGGCTGGGTCTCGCTGCACAACTGGGATCTCATCGGCGGCCAGGGCAGCTTCGTCGGGGTCGAGAACTTCGCCTTCATCCTCGGCCAGGGGCCGTTCTGGATCGCCCTGCGCAACACGATCAGCATCTTCCTGCTCTCCGCCGTTCCCCAGATCGCCTTCGCCCTCGCCCTCGCCGCCGTGCTCGACAGCAACCTCCGCGCCGCCACGTTCTGGCGGATGGGCGTGCTCCTGCCCTACATCGTGATGCCGGTCGCCGTCGCGCTCATCTTCGGCTCGATGTACGGCGACCGCTACGGCCTCATCAACACCCTCATCGCCCACATCGGGATCCCCGCGATCCAGTGGCACTCCGATCCCCTCGCCAGCCAGTTCGCCATCGCCACCATGGTCAACTTCCGCTGGACCGGCTACAACACGCTCATCCTGCTCGCCGGCATGCAGGCCATCCCCCGCGACTTCTACGAGGCGGCGACCATCGACGGCGCGGGAGTGCTGCGCCGCTTCTTCTCGATCACGATCCCGCAGCTGCGCCCCACCCTGATCTTCGTCATCATCACCGCGACCATCGGCGGCCTCCAGATCTTCGACGAGCCGCGCCTGTTCGACCAGAACGGCCGCGGCGGGCCGAACAGCGAGTGGATGACGCTGACGCTGTACCTCTACAACCTCGGCTGGGGAAACCTGAACTTCGGCCGCGCCTCGGCCGTCGCCTGGCTGCTGTTCATCGTCATCGTGCTCATCGGACTGGTCAACCTCGCCATCACCAGACTGATCGCCACCAACGAAGGGCGTAAATAATAATGGCCTCCGCGCCTCCCGCTGCAAGAGCCGCGAGTTCGGCATCCATCGTGCCCGGCAGACGCCGACGACTCACCGCCGTGGGGCGGCCGACCCCCTGGGTCTACGTCTTCCTCGCCGTGGTGCTGTTCGCCTCGGTGTTCCCGATCTACTGGTCACTGCTGATCGGCAGCGGCGACTCCTCCACCCTGAACGACCCGAACAAGTCGTGGTGGCCGGGGGGCAACTTCCTCGGCAACGCGGCCAAGGTCATCGACAACGAGAGCGTCAACTTCTGGAAGTCGATCGGCAACAGCATCATCGTCTCGGTGGTCGTCTCGGCATCCGTCGTCTTCTTCTCCACCCTGGCCGGCTATGCCTTCGCGAAGCTGCGGTTCCGGGCGCGGCGCGGACTGCTGGTCTTCGTCATCGCGACCACGGCGGTGCCCACCCAGCTCGGCGTGGTCCCGCTGTTCATCGCCATGAGCCAATTCGGCTGGACCGGCACGCTCGGCGCCGTCATCGTGCCCGCCCTGGTCTCCGCATTCGGCGTGTTCTGGATGACGCAGTACATCGATCAGGCGCTGCCGGACGAGCTGATCGAGGCGGGTCGCATCGACGGCGCGAACATGTTCCAGACCTTCTGGCACGTCGCGCTGCCCTCCGCGAGGCCCGCGGCCGCCATGCTCGCGCTGTTCACTTTCATCACCACCTGGACCAACTTCTTCTGGCCGTTCATCGTGTTGAACTCCGACAACCCCACCCTGCCGGTCTCGCTCGCGACACTGCAGGCCAACTTCTTCATCGACTACTCTGTGGTGCTGGCCGGTGCGCTTCTCGCCACCCTGCCCCTCATCGCCCTCTTCGTCGTCGCGGGGAAGCAGCTCGTGGCCGGAATAATGCAGGGAGCAGTGAAAGGGTGAGCGAGTTGACTGTGGGGGATGCCCTGTCGCTGCCGGCGCCGAGCACCGGCACGGAGCGCGCCTTCCCGAACGACTTCCTGTTCGGCGTCGCCACCGCGGCGTACCAGATCGAGGGCGCCGCGCACGCGGATGGCCGCACCGACTCCATCTGGGACGCGTTCAGCCGGCTCCCCGGCGCGGTCGTGGGCGGCGACAGCGGCGAGGTCGCCTGCGATCACTACCACCGCTATGCGGGCGACGTCGGGATCATGTCGGAGATGGGGATCCAGACCTACCGCTTCTCGACATCCTGGTCCAGGGTGCGTCCGGACGGCGGGCCGGTCAACCAGAAGGGCCTCGACTTCTACTCGAGGCTCGTCGACGAGCTGCTGGCCGAGGGCATCAAGCCCTGGCTCACCCTCTACCACTGGGACCTCCCGCAGGCCCTCGAGGAGAAGGGCGGCTGGGCCAGCCGCGACACCGTCGCCCGCTTCACCGAATACGCCCTCGACGTGCACGACCGGCTCGGCGACCGGGTGGAGGCCTGGACCACGCTCAACGAGCCGTGGTGCGCATCCTTCCTGAGCTATATCGGCGGCGAGCACGCACCGGGCAGGCAGGACACCACAGCGGGCCTCGCGGCGGCACACCACCTGCTGCTCGGGCACGGCCTGGTGATCAACGAACTCCGCTCCCGGGATGCGTCGCTCGAGCTGGGGATCACCCTCAACCTCACCGTCGTCGACCCGGTCGATCCGGCGGATGCCGGCGACCTCGATGCCGCGCGCCGCGTCGACGGGCAGTTCAACCGTTTCTTCGCCGACCCGATCTTCCGCGGCTCCTATCCGCAGGACGTGCTGGACGACGTCGCGCGGTTCGGCTTCGAGAAGTTCGTGCTGCCGGGCGACCTCGAGACCATCTCGGCGCCGATCGATGTGCTCGGGGTGAACTACTACCACGGCGAGGCCGTCAGCGTGCGGCCCACCGCGCACCAGACGTCCACCGCGGCGCCGAGCGAGCGGCCCAAACGCACACCGTTCCCGGCCGTCGACGGCGTCTACTGGCATCCGCGCGGCCTGCCGATGACCGCCATGGACTGGGAGGTTCAGCCGGAGGGGCTCACCCGACTGCTCCGCCGCATCCACGACGAGTACACCGGGGACGCCGTGGCGCTCTATGTCACCGAGAACGGTGCGGCATACGAGGATATAGTCGAAGCGGACGGTCGGGTGCACGATGCCGACCGTGCGGAGTACCTGAGAACTCACCTCGGCGCGATCCAGGATGCCATCGACGACGGGGTCGAGGTCAAGGGCTACTTCTATTGGTCGCTGATGGACAACTTCGAGTGGGCGTGGGGCTATGACAAGCGCTTCGGTCTGCTGCGGGTCGACTACGACACGCAGGAGAGAACGCTCAAGGACAGCGCCATCGAGTTCGCGCGCATCATCGCCGCTCGTTCGCTCTGACCGCATGGCATCCAGCCAGGGTTTCGGAACTCCATGACGACCGTGCGACCGGTGCGCCGCACCGCCCCCACGCTGGAGGCCGTCGCCGCCGAAGCGGGAGTCTCCCGTTCGACGGTCTCGCGCGTCGTCAACGGGTCGAACCAGGTGAGCGGGGATGCCGTGGCCGCCGTGCAGGATGCCATCGAACGCCTCAACTACATCCCCAACCGCGCGGCCCGCTCCCTGGCCAACCGGCAGACGATGGCGATCGCGCTCGTGGTGCCGGAAGACATCTCCCGCTTCTTCGGCGACCCGTACTTCTCGGCCGTCGTGCAGGGCATCGCCCGCGGGCTTGAAGACAGCGACTACGTGCTCACGCTGCAGTTGGCCAGCCCGTCCAGACCCTCCAAGAAGACCATCCGCTATCTGCTCGGCGGCAACGTCGACGGCGCGCTCGTGGTCTCGCACCACACCGGCGACCAGTTCCTCGCCGAGCTCGGCGCGAGCCTGCCCGTGGTGTTCGGCGGGCGACCGGTCGACCCGGAGAACACGCCGGGCTACTACATCGACGTCGACAATGTCTCCGCGGGCGCACTCGCGACCCAGCGGTTGATCGATATCGGCCGCACCCGCATCGCCATGATCGCCGGACCGCCCGACATGCCCGCCGGCGTCGACCGCACCCAGGGCTGGCGGCGAGCGCTGGAGGCCGCCGGCCTGGCGGCGGACCGCATCTCGTACGGGGACTTCTCACTCGCGAGCGGCTCCCGGGCGATGAACGAACTGCTCGACCGGCATCCGGACCTCGACGGGGTGTTCATCGCGAGCGACCTCATGGCCACCGGGGCGATGACGGTGCTCACCGAGCGCGGGTTGAGCGTGCCGAAGGATGTCGCGATCGTCGGCTTCGACGACAGCCCCGCGGCAACGGCGGGCGTCGTCCAGCTCACCACGGTGCACCAGCCCTCCCTCGAAATGGGCGAGAAGATGGCGGAGATGATGCTCGGGCTGTTGCGCGGGGAATCCATCGAGCCGGCTGCGGCCATGGCGACCCGCCTCGTCATCCGCGACTCCGCCTGAGCGCGCCTGCCTGCTGCCTCAACAGCGCAAGCAACCGCGCGCCACTAGCTGCTGTCAGCCGAGCTGACCGCGCGGCTCGATGACCATGAGCGGCACATGCCTGCGCAGGCGGAACCGCAGGGAGAGCTGTCCGGAGCGGGCCAGCAGCACGGACACGACGATGGCAGCGAGAACGGGAACCGCACCGGAGACGATCATCGCATCCCGGGCTCCCGCCACCTCGGCGAGCCACCCCATGAGCGGGCTTCCCAGGGCCTGGCCGCCGACCGCGATCATCGTGTAGAGCGCCATGACCCTGCCCCGGATGACGCGGTTCGAGGACAGCTGCACGATGGCTTCCGCGGTGGTCGAGAAGATCATCCGCATGAAGCCGATGCTCGCGAGCACCACCAGGAAGACGCTGAGGACCGGGGCGAGCCCGGTGAGGACGAGCGTCATCCCGAACAGCCCGGCCGAGAACACGATGAACCGCAACCGGAAGCTGATCCGGCGGGTCGAGGCGATCGCGCCGACGAGAGCGCCGACCGCCGCCGCAGAACTGTAGAGCCCGTAGCCGGCGGCTCCCGAGCCGAACACGCTGTCGGCGAAGGCGACGAGCAGCACCGGCAGGTTCATGCCGAAGGTGTAGACGAAGGCGAGCATGACCATCGGCCAGAAGATGGCCGGCTTGGAGCGCACATAGCGCAGGGCTTCGCGGACCTGCCCCTTCGAGGCGCTCACCACGAGCGAGGTCGCCAGCTCGGATTTGCGCATGGCCAGCAGCGCGACGATCACGACGCATCCGGCGGCCGAGTTGATGCCGATCGCCCAGCCCGCCCCGGCCACCGCGAGCAGCACGCCGCTGATCGCCGGCCCTACCAGACCGCCGAGGTGCCAGATCGAGGCGTTGACGCTGATCGCGTTGCTGAGGAGCTTCTGGCCGACCATCTCGTTGACGAAGACCTTCTTGGCCGGCTGGTCGACGATGTCCACGAAGCCGAGCAGGCACGCGGTGGCGTACACGTGCCAGGCCTGCACCACCCCCGCGAAGACCAGAACGGCGAGGACGCCGCAGAGCAGCACCGCCACCACCTGGGTCGTGACGAGCGTCGGGCGCTTGCGGAGGCGATCGGTGATGACCCCGCCGAAGGGGCCGAAGATCAACATCGGACCGAACTGCAGGAACGCCGTGATGCCGACGGCGGTGACGCTGCCGGTCAACTCGAAGATCAGCCAGTCGATGGCGATGCGCTGCATCCACACCGAGGTGTTGGAGATCGACTGCGCCATCACATAGAGCCGATAGTTGTGGATGCGCAACGAGCTGAAGGTGTCGCGCCACCTCGGCGGTTTCAGCAGAACCGGAATGGGTGCGGTCGCGGTGTCTTCATCACGCTGATCGACACCCATGTATTCAACCGTAGAACGAACCGTCCCATTCGATCCAGCTATCAAGCCTATAAGTCGCATTACACATGCGAATGGCCGACGGTTCAGCGGGGGAGATAGCCGCCCTTCTCGAGCCCGGCCTCGATCTCGAAGCGGTTCTTGAGGGCGTTGCGTCCGGCAAAGAAATACAGCACGGGGAAGAGCATGCCGTAGCGGGTCCACTGCCTCTTGTGCACGGCCTCGTGCTCCAGCACGTCGTCCGTCACGTTCTGGTCGGTGAGGTAGCAGCCTCCGATGCAGGAGCCGCCGCGGCCGAAGGCCCACTTCGGCAACCCCCGGAAGACGACGAGGCCGTTGCGGCGCTCGATGTGGCCGGTGCTCCAGACGAACCCCCACACCATGCCCACCGCGGTGGCGTAGCCGTACCCGGCCTTGCTGACCGCAGAGTCGAGCAGAACGGCCTTCGCCGCGCGGAACAGGATCATCGTGCCTCCACCGTAGCGAAGCCGATGCCCGCCTTGGCGAGGCGCTTGTGGATGACGGCCACGGCATCCGGGCTCTGGTCGACGAGCACGAAACGGCGCCCGAGCGCGGCCGCAACCACCCCGGTGGTGCCGGAGCCGGCGAAGAAGTCGAGCACCCAGTCGCCCTTGCGGCTGGAGGCCTGCACGATCCGGCGCAGGATTCCCTCCGGCTTCTGGGTGGGGTAGCCGGTCTTCTCCTTGCCGGTGGGCGAGACGATCGTGTGCCACCAGACATCCGTCGGCAGCTTGCCCTTCGCCACCTTCTCGGGCGTCACGAGGCCGGGAGCCATGTAGGGCTCGCGGTCCACCTCTTCTGAGTTGAAATAGTAGCCGGACGGGTCCTTCACGTAGACGAGGATCGTGTCGTGCTTGGCCGGCCACCTGCTCTTCGACTTGCCGCCGTAGTCGTAGGCCCAGATGATCTCGTTGAGGAAGCACTCGCGGCCGAACAGCGCGTCGAGCAGCACCTTCGCGTAGTGCGCCTCGCGGTAGTCGAGGTGCAGATACAGGGTTCCGTCGTCGGCGAGCAGGCGCCAGGCCTCGGCAAGCCGCGGCTCGAGAAAGCTCCAGTAGTCGTCGAACCGGTCGTCGTAGCTCATCAGGTCACCGCGGATGCGCTCGTAGAGCTCTCCCTTGAAACCCTTGATGGTTCCGGATGCGCTGCGCACGCTTGTCGTGGACTGCCTGGCCTGGCTGCGCCCGGTGTTGAACGGCGGATCGAGGTAGACCAGGGTGAACGCGCCGTCCGGGAGCCCGCGGATGACGTCGAGGTTGTCGCCCTGGATGACCCGGTCGGCTCCGGCGGGCGACCAGGCGGTGGGCATACGCCATTGTCCCATCCCGACGACCGGTCACGCGGTGGCGAACCGACCAGCCTTAGCTGCTGATCAGCCTCGCTTCGAGACGTCGATCGTGACCTTGCCGTTGAAGATGCCCTTGTCCCCGTCGCCGGCGACCGGCGCGGGGGCGGGCAGCGACGACTGGCGATCCAACTCGAGAGCGGCCTCGTAGCGGGCGGGGGCGAACACCTCGTCGCCGATCCCCAAGAGTCCCCCGCCGCCGCGACTGGAACCCTTGCTCTTATTCGAGCCGGAGAGGTCGATCAGGCGGAAGCGCTGCAGCAGGTAGACGAACACCGCGATGCCCACCACGATGCCCGCGAAAATCCACCAGTTCACTGGCTAAGGGTAACCCGCCGAGGTGAACATTCCCGGAACGAAAGCCATCGTCACGGAACGCGGTAGAGCCAGTCCTCCGTGCCGAACTTCTCCTCGACCAGACGGCCGGCCCTCGCCAGCTCCTCCGGCGTCACCTCGTTCGGGGTGGAACCGTAGAGCCCGGTGAAGGTCGACTCCATCCGTCCGATGATCTCCGCACGGCTGAGTCCGGTCTGGCTGCGCAGCGGGTCGACGCGCTTGTTGGCGCTCTTGGTGCCCTTGTCGCTCATCTTCTCGCGGCCGATCCGCAGCACCTCGACCATCCGGTCGCCGTCCATGTCATAGCTCATGGTCACGTGGTGCAGAACGGCACCCGTGCCGAGCCGCTTCTGGGCGGCTCCGCCGATCTTGCCCTTGGGGCTCGTGATGTCGTTGAGCGGCTGGTATGAAGCGTCGATGCCGAGGGACTTGAGGGCGATGATCACCCACTCGTCGAGGAAGGCGTAGGAGTCGGCGAACGTCATGCCGTGCACGAGGTCGCTCGGGGCGTAGATCGAATAGGTGATCACGGAGCCGGCCTCCATGAACATGGCGCCGCCCCCGCTGATCCGCCTGGTCACCTGGAAGCCGTACTTCTTCGCGTTCTCCAGGTCCACCTCGTTCTTCACCGACTGGAAGCTGCCGATCACGACGCCGGGTTCGTTCCACTCCCAGATGCGCAGGGTCGGCTTGCGGCGCCCGGCCCCGACCTCCTCGGCGAGCACCTGGTCGAGCGCCATCTGCAGCACCGGCTCGTAGGCTTCGCCGTGGATGAGCTGCCAGTCGTAGTCTTTCCAGCTCGTCGCCCTGGCCAGAGAGCGCCGCACCGCGACGGCGACGGACTCGGGCGAGAAGCCGAGCAGGTTCGCCTCCTCCGGCAGCGCCTGGCGGACAACGTGCGCGATGCGTGCGGCATCGCTGTCCTCGGGAAGTCCGTTGACGGCCGCGTTGATGGACTCGAGTGCGCTATCCGGTTCGAGGAAGAAGTCCCCGGCCAGGCGGAAGTCGGCGATCTTGCCGTCGACGATGTCGAGGTCGACCACCACGAGCTTGCCACCGGGCGCCTTGTATTCGCCGTGCATGCGTCTTCTCCTCAATAATCCTGTGCCGCTCGTGCCAGTTTATTCGGAGGGGACGTTTTCCCCGTGGCCGCGAAGGCGTAAGCGTGCGCGCAGGCGCACCGCGGCGTCATCCAGCGCCTCGGGTGAGGCGTTGCGATCGATGCCGGACGGATGGAACTCGAACGGCGACCAGGATGGCCAGACGTGCACATGCACGTGCGGAACCATGTAGCCCTCGATCATGAGGCCGGCGCGATCCGAGCCCCACTCCTCGCGCTGGGCGAGGCCGATCCGGCGGGCCACCGACATCAGGTGCGCCATGAGTTCCTCGGGCAGGTCGAGCCAGCGGTCCACCTCGAGGCGCGGCACCACGAGGGTGTGGCCGGGCTGCCGCGGTTCGATGGTGAGGAAGGCGACGGCCGCGTCATCCGTCCAGATCATCCTGGCCGGTGCCCGGCCCGCGATGATCTCCGCGAAAATGCTGCTCATCGGATGCGGACTCAGGCCTTCTTCGCGCCCGGCCCCGCGAGGTGCTCCTTCAGCCAGGCGATCGTGTCTGCGTAGACCTCTTCGCGGTTGGTCTCGTTGAAGATCTCGTGGCGGGCATCCGTGTAGATGACGATCTCGACATCGCTGAGGCCGCTGCGCTCCAGGTAGCTTTCGGCGAGCAGTTCCACGCTCTCCGTTCCGCCGAAGGGATCGTCGCTGCCGATCTGGATGAGCACGGGCAGATCGCTCGCCAGGTTCCTGGCCGGGCGGCCGAGCAGGCGCAGGCTGTCCGCGAGCCCGAACAGCTTGAGCGCCTTCGCACTGAAGGTCAGCGGGTCGTCGAGGAACGCCTGAGCGACGGCCGGGTCGCGACTGAGCCACTCGTTGCCGGTCGTACCGAGGTGCTTGTGCTTCGCGTTCAGGTCGCCGCCGTTCATGTGCCGGAACGTGCGGTACGCCGTGCCGGTGAGTATCAGCGCGTCGTACTCGCCCGAGTGCGCATTGACGATCTTCTGCGCGATGATCGACCCCCAGCTGTGGCCGAGCAGCACGAGCGGCACCCCGACATTCTCCGAGCGGATGATGCCGGTCAGCTCGCGAACGGATTCGACGGCGCCGCGCATCCCGCCCGGCCCCAGCCGGCCGAGCTTCGAGTAGTCGCCACCCCACTGGCCGAGCCCCGTCTTGCCGTGGCCGTAATGGTCGTCCGCGTAGACCGTGTAGCCGGCGGTGACGAGCCGCTGGGCGAGCTGCTCGTAGCGCAGGGCGTGGTCGCCGAGTCCGTGCGCCACCTGCACGACGCCGAGCGGCTTGGCCGCCTTCCACTGGTAGAAGTGCACGGTGACGCCGCCGGCATCCACGAAGGTGCGGTCCTGGCGTGCTGCGGTGAACTGGATCACTGTGCCTCCCCGGCCAAAGCTCTGTCGGCCCAGTGTACGGCGAGCGCCGGGCAGCGAAAACGAAGATTCCGGCGCCGCCTCCACATTCCTATTTAGTTAGCCAAGCTAATTTGCTATGCTAACTGTTTATGGCCAAAGATCCCTCCCCCGAGCTCCGACTGGTGATCCAGCGGCTCGCCCGCCGCATCCGCTCGATGCAGGCGGACGATCAGGTCACCGAGGGCCAGCGCTCGGTGCTGTTCCAACTCTCGAACCACGGGCCGCAGACCCTCGGATCGCTCAGCGAGCGGGAGAAGGTCACCCCGCCCAGCATGAACAGGACCACCACGGCGCTCGTCGCGGCCGGGCTCGTCACCAAGGCCACGGCGGAAGACGACGCGCGCAAGATCACCCTCGACCTCTCGGATGCCGGCCGCACCTTCGTCAAGGAGACCAAGCGCCGCAGAGACGCCTGGTTCACCAAACGGCTCGCGGAGCTCACCCCCGAGCAGCGCGACCTCCTCGAGCAGGCCGCCCCCATCCTGCAGGAACTCGCCGACCGGTGAGCTCCATGTTTCGCTCCCTCAGCGGCTACAACTATCGGGTGTGGTCGGGTGGGGCCATCGTGTCCAACATCGGCACGTGGATGCAGCGCACCGCCCAGGACTGGCTGGTGCTCACCCAGCTCACCCACAACGACGCCTTCGCCGTCGGAATCGTCATGGCCCTGCAGTTCGGACCGCAACTCCTCCTGCTGCCGATCACCGGGCTCGTCGCCGACCGGTTCAGCCAGCGCAAGATCCTGATGACCACGCAGGCGACCATGGGCATCCTCGGCCTCGGCCTCGGCATCCTCACCGTCACCGGGGTCGTGCAGCTCTGGCATGTCTACGTTTTCGCCCTGCTGCTCGGCTGCACCGCAGCATTCGACTCCCCGGCCAGGCAGACCTTCGTCTCCGAGCTGGTCGGCCGCCGCAACCTGTCCAACGCCGTCGCGCTCAACTCGGCCTCGTTCAGCGTGGCCCGGATGATCGGGCCGGCCGTCGCGGGCATCCTCATCGCGGTCATCGGCACCGGCTGGGTGTTCCTGATCAACGCGGCCACCTTCGGCGCCGTGCTGACCTCGCTCGCGATGCTGCGGCTCGGCGAACTGAAACGCGCACCCCGCGCGGTGCGCAAACAGGGCAACCTCGCCGAGGGCTTCCGCTATGTCTGGAAGCGGCCGGACATCCTCGTGATCCTCGCGATGGTGTTCCTCATCGGAACCTTCGGCCTCAACTTCCCGATCTTCATCTCCACCATGGCCAAGATCGAGTTCCACCAGGGCGCGGCCGAGTTCGGCATCCTGTCATCGATCATGGCGGTCGGCTCCGTGACCGGAGCGCTGCTCTCCGCACACCGTGAGAAGCCCCGGATGCGCTACCTCTTCATTGCGGCGGGATTCTTCGGCGTCTTCTGCGCGCTCTCCGCGGTCATGCCGGGGTTCTGGCTATTCGCGGTTGCGCTGATCCCGGTCGGCATCGCCGCGCAGACCTTCATGACCACCGCGAACGGCGCGGTGCAGCTGGGCACGGATGCCGTGGTCCGCGGCCGGGTGATGGCCATCTACATGGCGATCTTCATGGGCGGCACCCCGCTCGGCGCTCCGATCGTGGGCTGGGTCGCCAACCAGTTCGGGCCGCGCTGGGGGCTGGGAGTCGCCGCGGCATCCGGCATCGCGGCGCTCGTGGTCGGAATCTACTGGCTCGTGAAATACCGCGGGGTGCGGGTGCGCTACTCCGGGCGGCGGTTCAGTCTGGCCCACACGGCGTCTCGGGATGCCGAGGCGGCCGCGCAGGCCCTTGCCGCGGCGGAGGCGGCCGCCCAGAAGAGCTGACGAGACTTCGAACGGACTCTGGGCCGGTTGGAACACGACTTGGCGCGGGCGGGCGTGGGAGAGACTCCCGGATGCCGGGCGACCACCCTGCGCGCCTTTCCAACCGGTCAGTGATTTGCGCCCGGACCTCGACGAGTTGCTGCATCGTGGGCCGTAGGCCCCGCTGCCACCCGTCGGACGACGCTTAGACTGAAGGTTCTTCGGCTTGTCCGAAGTGTGGGCAGAACCGACAATGATCGGGACCACGAAAACCAGAGCGGGAGGCGAAATTGAACGCTGAGTCGGCACCGGTTGATCCAAGCCAGCCGATCCCCGTCTTCGCGCAGCTGAAGGCCCACCTCATCAAATCCATCATCAAGGGTGAGTTCGGCACCGACGGGCAATTGCCGACCGAGTTCGAACTGTGCTCCACCTACTCGATCAGCCGAACCCCGGTCCACCGCGCCCTTGCCGAGCTTGCGGAAGAGGGCGTGGTCATCCGCCACCGCCGCCGCGGAACGTTCGTCAACCCGCACTGGGTAGTGCGGCACGCCTCGTCCCGCGTCCTCAAGGTGGTCGTTCCGGAGGGGCCATGGGGAGACCTGGTTCTTCGCGACGCCCCGGGGGACCTGTCCGCGTCGCTCGCGATCGTCGACCTGGCATCGTTGCACGAGCATCTCGCTCGTGCCGTCGCAAGTGGCCTGGCACCCGATCTGGCACTGCTCGACTCCGTGTGGGTTCCCGAGTTCGCGAGCGCCGGCTTCCTGCGCCCTCTCGACGAACTCGACCCGTCCTGGACGGACAGCGAGTACAAGAAGGACTTCGCCCCGACATTCGTCGATTCGCACACGATCGACGGTCATCCGATGGCGGTTCAGATAGAGGCGGATGTCGCCGGCTTATGGTTTGACCGGGCTGTGCTGGAGCAGCACCGAATCGCTCCGCCACGAACCTGGAAGGAGCTCGGCGACGCCTGCTCCGTCCTCAGCCGGGCCGGGAGAGTCACTCCGTTGGGCATGCCCGCCGGACCGGCCGCCGGCGAGGCGGCGAGCTACACGCTCCTCGCACTGCTCGCTTCCAATGGGGCGACGGTTCTCGACGATCGCGGCGTCACACTGCACCATGCCGGCGCGGTGCGCACGCTCGAGTTCATCTGCACGCTGGTCGACGGCGGCGCCCTCTCCGTCGAGGCCGTGGTCCGTGGTCGGGACCGGTCGATGAGAATGCTCGCATCGGGCGATATCGTCTTTGCTTTCGGCGGAAGCTACGAGTTGCCAGCGCTCGCGAGCGCGAAGGGGATCAGCCAGGAAGAGGCCTGGCTGCATTTCGGATTCGTCCGCTCGCCGGTCGGTCCGGAATCCGACAACGCCGTCCTGGCCGGCGGCATGGCCCTGGCGATCTTCCGGCAGTCCGACCGCCCCGAACTCGCCATGCACCTGCTCCAGGCCCTCGTGACTCCCGAGGCGCAGATCGGCATGGCGAGGTCCACCGGACAGATCCCCTCCCGCACCTCGGTCGTGCAGGGGTTGGCGGCGAGCGACTCGCTTTTGGCGCAATCGGCACTGATGCTGCAGGGAGCCGTCGTTCGGCCGCGCGTGACATCGTACGACCGGGTATCGCAGCAACTCCAAGGCATGCTCGCCGATGTGATCCTCGGGCGACAGGCTCCCGCCGCGGCCGCGGAGCACACTGCTGCGCTCGTCTCTGCGATCACCGGTCTCCCACTCGTCGACTGAACGATCCGACTCCGGCCTCTCTGCCGTCGGCATCCGTGTCGGCAGCATGCCTGTCATCGGCGCCCTGTTGACAAGCCTGCGCGCTCGCGCGATGATTTGTTACTACACAGTGACAATTACCTCAGAACCCCCAATGGAGGAGAGCAATGAGCATTCAATTTCACCCGATAACCAGACGGCGCATGGTCGCTGCCGTCACAACCGTCGCGGCCGCGAGCCTCGTGCTCGCCGGCTGTAGTGCGAACAATTCACAACCAACTGCTGCTTCCGATGGGCCGCTCTCCGGCACGATACGGGTGCTGTCCAACTGGAGCGGATCGGAGGGCGATGCCTTCCAGGCAATGGTCGATGGCTTCACCGCGCAGAACCCCGGCGTCAAGGTGAAGGTCGACACCGTTCCCTTCGATCAGACGCAGGCCGTGCTCACCCAGCAGTTCGCGGCGGGAAACCCGCCCGACGCAGCTGTCGCGCTTCCCGGCATCGTGCGTCAACTGTCGTCGCAGAACCTGCTCATGAACCTCGACCCGCTGTGGGACACCTGGGAGCACGACGGGGAATACAACAAATCGCTGCGCGCGATCGCGGCGGGCAGCGACAACCACACGGACGCCGTGTACATCAAGGCGAACGTGAACGGCCTGATCTGGTACAAGACCTCGACCGTCACCAGTGCGGGCCTCACGGTTCCGCCGACGACGTGGGACGGCTTCACCTCCATGCTGGACAAGGTCAAGGCCAGCGGACACGTCCCATTCAGCGTCGGTGCGAAGGATGTCTGGGTGCCGACCCAGTGGGTGGATCCCATTCTCTTGAACGTCGCAGGCGGAGAGAAGTTCGGGCAATTGCAGCGCGGCGAGATCGGTTGGGACGACCCGGCCATCGTCAAGGGCTTCACCGTGCTCGCGAGCTTGATCAAGAAGTACTGGCCCGACAACGCGCTCGACACCGGCTTCTCCGACGAGACCTGCGGCTGGGTCACCGGCGACCACTACTTCGCCAACAACGGTGCGTTCGTCAACGGGATCGTCGCTTCGTGCGATCCGAACCTCAAGCCGGGCACCGACTACTCCTTCTTCACGATGCCGTCCTACACCGGAAGCGGCACTCCCGCCCAGGCCGTGAGCGGCGACCTGTTCGTCGGCGCCAAGAGCTCGAAGAACCCGGCGGCGACCAAGGCCTTCCTCGCATACCTCGGTTCGGTGGACGGACAGTCCATCTGGGCGAAGCGCGGCGGATACATCGCCCCGAACATGAAGGTCCCGAGCTCGGTGTATCCGACCGTCAACGATCAGCGCGCCGCGAACCTCTGGCCGAAAGACGCCAAGGCGGTCGCCGGCTACGACCTCGACGACTGGATCGGGGGCGAGATCCAGTCGAAGTACCGCGACGCTCTCGTCGACCTCATCCGTACGCAGGACGTCGCCGCGTTCACCGCGACGATGAAGGCAGCCGACACCAGGTCGGGCAAGTAACTGGTGGCTGACACTCTCGGGTCGGCTCGGCGTCCCGGCACCCGCGCGGTGCGAGCGAACAGCTCGCACCGCGCGGCGGTTACCCCCTATCTCTTCGTCGGGCCGCTGTTCCTCGTCTTCGCCCTCTTCTACCTGTGGCCCACCATCGCCACCGTGGCGTCGAGCGCATTTCGCTGGGGCATGCTCAACCCCTGGCAGACCCAGAACCCCGCCGACTGGCAGTTCGTCGGTCTTTCGAACTATGCGGACACGCTGAACAGCGGCGACTTCTGGAACGCAGCCCTCAACAGCGCTATCTGGCTCATCGTCTTTCCCACCCTGGTTCTCGCGACTTCATTCCCGCTCGCGATCCTCATCTGGAACACACGACGCGGTGCGAGCTTCTTCCGGAGCGTGTTCGTCATCCCCATGACGATCTCGCTTTCGGCGGCCGGCGTCATCTGGTCGTTCATCTACAACCCGGACGTGAACAAGGGAGTACTGAACGCGGTGCTACACGTGTTCGGGCTCGACAAAGCCTCCTTCGTTTTCGGCCCTCTCGAACTTCACGCCGGGCGTTGGCTCTCCGACCCGGGGATTCTCCACCTCGGATTCGCGGACATCCGGTTGGTCAACCTGTTCATCATCATCCCCGCAGTGTGGGCCTTCGCAGGGTTCGGGGTCATCACCTTCTCGGCCGGACTGACCTCGGTGCCCGCCGAGCTGATCGATGCCGCCCGCGTCGATGGAGCGGGTCGACTGCAACTCGTCAGGCACGTCGTCATGCCCAGTCTGCGCCCATCCATCCTGGTCGTCGGAGTCGTGAGCGTGATCTTCGCCCTCCGCACCTTCGACATCGTGTTCGTGACGACGGGCGGTGGACCTGCACAAGACTCCGAAGTGCTGGCCATGCTTCTCTGGAAACAGGTCTTCCAATTCCTCGACACCCCTCAGGGAGGCCTCGCCGCGGCGATCGCAGTCCTGATGTCCGTGGCCATGATCGTGATCGCGATGCCCTATATCCGCGCGACCCTGAAGGAGCAGCGATGAAGTCACGATGGCCCATGTTCGCCCTCTACGGCGTGCTGAGTGTCGCGAGCATCTTCTGGCTCGTGCCTGTCGCGACCGTTGCCATGATTTCGATCCTCCCCCTCGACCAGAGCTCGAAGGGCTGGTGGCATGCCGACCTCTCGACGGCGACCCTGGCCAACTATGGCAGGGTGTGGGAGCACGGCCTGTCCGGATACACACTGAACAGCCTGATCATCTCGCTGCTCTCCGTCGCAATCACGGTGGTTCTCGGAACCCTCGCCGCATACGCCTTCGCACGCATGGCGTTCCGGCTGAAAGGCACCCTCTACTTCCTCCTGATCACGACCATGATCGTCCCCGTCCAGATCATCCTCATCCCACTCGTTCCGTGGTTTCGAACGCTGGGCCTCAATCAGGGCTCCGCGCAGTACCTCGGAATCTCCCTCGTGCACACGGCTTTCGGTGCGGGGTGGGCTCTGTTCATGCTGATCGGATTCTTCTCCCAGATACCCGATGAGGTTCTCGAGTCCGCACGAATCGACGGCGCCAGCGAGTTCCAAGCGTTCCTCCGCATTGCCCTGCCACTCTCCGTCCCCGGGATCATCTCATTCGTGATCATCGACTTCGTGTTCGTCTGGAACGATCTGCTCATGGGGTTGACCCTGCTGGACAGCGACCATCGGCCGCTGACCGTGGGGCTCGCGAACCTCCAGGCGCCGCAATTGAACCAGGACGACATCATCTCCGCGGGTTCCATCCTTGCCATCCTCCCGCCTCTCATACTCTTCGCTATCCTCAATCGCTACTATGTCCGCGGGCTCTTCGCCGGCGCGGTGAAAGGCTGAACTTCGTGAGCAAGACACGTGACCGGGTGGTCCGCGCAGCAGTTGTGCAACTCGAACTCCCACCGGGAGATGTGACGGGGAATCGGGACGTTTTTCGGAACACGATGCTTTCTCTTGACGACGTCGACCTCGTCGTCGCACCCGAACTCTTCATTTCGGGCTATGACCTCACCATGATCGACGAGCGTGCCGAGGCCCTGGCCGAATCGGTGGACGGTCCCACGGTCACGATGATGCAGGAGGTCGCAAACCAGCGCCAGCTCACGGTTGTGGCCGGCATCCTGGAGCGCACCGATGACGGAACACTTTATGACACCGCGGTAGTGGTCACCCCGGACGGCGGCGTCAGCCCCTACCGCAAGAGCCATCTTTTCCCGCCGGAGAAGCAGCGGTTCGCCGCGGGCAACGAACTCTTCGCCGTGCCCACTCCCGCCGGAGTCCTCGGGCCCCAGATCTGTTTCGAGCACGCTTTTCCGGCGATCTCCACGACGCTGGCGAATGAGGGCGCGGAGATCATCGTCATCCCTTCCGCGGTCGGGGACGGTTTCGATCACCTTCTCACCCTGCGCTCGCGCGCCAGAGCACAAGACAATCAAGTCTTCGTCGTTGCGGCAAACCTGAACGGAAACGGATTCTGCGGTCATTCGCTCATCGCGGACCCGATGGGACGTGTGCTCGCGTCGGCGGGGCGCGAGGATGCGATTCTCAGGGCCGACCTCGATTTCGACCTGATCCGCTCCCAGCGGGAACAAGAGCCGTCTCTCCAGTTGGCCAGACTCGAGCTCTACAAAATGGCGCCCCACCCCTTGGACGGCGGGCCCCGCGTTGAATAGCGCCCCGAAGAAGCCGCACGACATCGGCGACGGCTTCACGTGCGCGTCCTATCTGGACGACGGACACTGGCTCGCGATAGCTCGCCCGCACGCCAAGCACGGGATGGTCGAACTCACCGGCGCCGCGGAGTTCGACGAGAGCTGCCGGGGCGATCAACATGCCGTGCGCCGCTACCGCCAGAGCCTGACGACGGCGGAGTCCGCCTTCCTCACACCCAGTGCCCCGACCGGCACGACCGTTGTCGCACGCGGTGTTGACGACGACGGATCCATCTGGATGCGAGTGCGGGTCGAGTCCTCCGGCGGGAGTCCGACATCGTTTAGCCTCACATTCGAGGGATGGCTGCAGCGGCCGCCCTACGCCGAGATCACGGATACCGCGCCGCTGCCGCCGATTTCCCGCGAGACATCCATCAGCGCTCGCGGCAACCGGCTACTCCTGAGTTCGGCGACCACCGAGTCGACCGCGGAGATAGTCGTCGAAGCCGAGTCCATCTCGTCGTCCGGCTGGATGCTGGGTCGCGAAGGCGTGGCGCACTGGGATGGCGAATGGCCGCCCGTCGAGCACGGTGGCGAAGGAGGCGAGTTCGTCGTGAGGTGCCGCCTCGATACGCCAGGGGATCCGCCATACTCACCGAAGGGAATCTCCGCGGAACACGAGCTGCGGCCTGGCGAAGCCGGCTCATTCTCCGCGATTGCACGGGGCGCACGCTCCTATATTCTCGAGTGCTGCGCGCTGCGGGTTGCGCCAGAGGAGACCGTCATCATCACGGATCATCGCCTCCTGCCGCTCTCGTGGACGCGCGACGCGTATTACATGGCGCTGCTTCTCCTTCTCTCGGGCGGCGATGACGCGATCGCGGCTGCCGCCCGCCACCTGCGCTGGCTCTGGGGCAGTGCGCGCCGTGACGGCGCCTGGATGCGAAGCCACCTGACCAACGGCACGGTGAAGGATCCCGGAATTCAGGCGGACCAACAGCTCTATCCGATCCTCGAGCTGCTCGACTACCGCCGTGCTGTCGGAAGTTGGCCAGCACTTCCGGCCGGCGAGCTGGACTGGGGAGTGCTCGTCCGGGCCGCGCTCGAGGCCCTCCCGTCAGATCCCGTGACGGGTCTCCTGATGAGCGAGGAGAATCCCGCCGACGACATTTCGGGATTCGACCTGTCCTTCTCCACCCAGGTGCTCTACTGGCACGTGCTCGAGAACTTGGCCGTCTGGAACGCCGAACTGAGCCTCGACGACGATACCCCGGGTGTTGTCGCCGACGAACTGCGCACCACGATCCGCGAGGTCTTCACCGTGGACGGACCGGATGGCACGGTCTTCGCGTACGAAGCGGACGGACGGGGTGAGTATCGACTCTACGGTGACGCCAACGATCTTCCATCCGTGCTCGCACCGGCCTGGGGATTCTGTGACGACGACGATCCCGTGTGGCGCCGCACCATGCGCTTCATCTTGTCCCCCTCCAACCCCGGCTGGTCACCCGGGACATTCGGCGGCCTCGGCTCAGCACACACACCGGGCACCTGGCCGCTCGGCGACCTCCAGGCATACATCTTCCACGATCGAATCGGGGAGGCGGACGATGCCCGGAAGGTGCGTGAACGGCTCGTCCTCATGGCCGCAGATGACGGGCTTTTGCCGGAAGCCTACGATTCGGCTACCGGGGAGTGGTCGGCGCGGCACTGGTTCGGCTGGCCGGCGGCGGCAGTGGGTTGTCTGGCATTCTCTCCATCGCTCGCAGTGCCGGCGAGTCATCATGGAGAGACCCCGTAGGCCTGGTGCGATCGGGAAGCGCGATCGACTTCCCAGCCGAACCAGTCTTGCCCGCGAGGCTGCATGCGACTCGCCGCACCGGCTCTGCACCATCCGCACGAGTCGGAGGCCCGCCGGGCACAGAGTCGGATGCGGTCGCCACGGCGTACAGGACTTCCGCACCCCCCTTTGCAGGCCATACGCTGTGGCTTAGCGAGTGCGTTCCGGGGGGAAGGCCGCGGGGAGGCAGGATGAGAAGCAGCAGCGCGCGCGAATGGTCCACCGTTCTCGACGCGATCGAGAAAGACCTGCTCACGGGCAAGGTGCAACCGGGGGACCGGCTCCCTCCCGATCGGGTGCTCGCGTCCACGCTCAGGGTGCGCCGCTCATCCGTGCGCGAAGCCCTGCGCGTTCTCGAAGCGCTCGGCCTCGCCCGCACCCAGACCGGCCCAGAGTCCGGTGCCATCATCGTCGCCTCGCCGTCCGGAGGGATGGGCGCGCTCATGCGGCTGCAGGTCGCCGCCCAGGGATTCCGGGTCAACGACATCGTGCGCACCCGCCTCCTGCTCGAGGGCGCCGTGGCGAAGGATCTGGCCGAACACAGCGACGACATCGACCTCGGCCCGCTGACCCAGCTTCTCGACGCGATGGAAGACCCGCGGCTCAGCCAGCTCGAATTCCTCGCGCTCAACGCGCAGTTCCACCTGACCCTCGCCGACGCATCCGGCAACCAGGTCCTCACCGCCGTCATGGCCGGGCTGCGCAAGTCGCTCGAAGCAGACGTGTTGGTGGGAGCGGATGACCTCGCCGACTGGGCCTCGACCGCGGATCGGCTGCGCCGGGAGCATCGCGAAATCGTCCTGACGATCATCGCCGGAGACGGTGCGCGCGCGGCCACCCTGATCCAAGACCACATTTCCGGCTACTACAACGAGACCCACCTCATCCGCTCAGCGTAGAAGGCGAACCCCGCGAACGGGGGCGAGCGACGCCGAACCGGAGCCGACAGACTCGTACCATGCCAGATTCCGCCGCCTGGGGCGCCGATGCCGTCATCCTGCGCCGAGCCGACACAACGGATGCGGCAGACGCCACGGAGGTGCTGATCCGCTCCCGGATGGCGGCCGCCGGGGCCATCCCCGCGCCGGTGCACTCCGACGACGACATCCACAACTGGATGCAGAGCGTGCTCATCCCGCACTGCGAAGTATGGATCGCCGAGGCACCGGACGACACGACTCTGGCCCTGCTCGTGCTGGACGACGACTGGATCGACCAGCTCTACGTGCGCGCCGAAGCCGCCGGACTCGGGATCGGCTCGCGTCTCATCGACCTTGCGAAGACGCTCCGCCCGAACGGGCTGCAGCTGCGCACCTTCGCGTCCAACTCCAGATCCCAGCGCTTCTACGAGCGGCACGGTTTCGTCGCGGTCGAGCGCGGCAGCGGCGAGGGAACCCAGGGGAAGCAGCCGGACATCCGTTACGTCTGGATGCCAGCCGCCACCTGAGTCGGGACCGGAACGAGAAGCCGCCTAGCGGCGCAGCTCCAAGGTGCAGCACTTCACGCCGCCGCCGCCGAGCAGCAGCTCGGACAGGTCGACGCCGATCGGGTTGTAGCCGCGCTCGCGCAACTGGCGCTCGAAGTCCTTGGCGCGGGCCGCGATCACGATGTTGTAGCCGTCGCTGTAGGAGTTGAGGCCCAAGACCGCGGCATCCTCCTCGTTCACGAGCAGGGCATCCGGGAACCGCTCGCGCAGGATCTCCAGGCTGGCCTCGCTGAAGGCGGACGGCAGGTAGGCGATGTTGCCGACCTCGCCATCGGCAGGTGCCGGGTCGAGCACGGCGACCGCGGTGTCGAGGTGGTAGAAGCTGGGGTTGACGAGTTCGAGGGTGACGACCACGCGCCCGTAGATGCGTCGCAGCTCCTCGTGGCTCTCGGTGGTGGTGCGGAAGCCGGTGCCGGCGAAGATGGTGCCGTTGACCACCAGGAAGTCGCCCTCGCCCTCGTTGACGTTCGCGGGCTCGTGCACCTCGTAGCCGTTCGCGCGGAACCAATCCATGTACGCGGGGCCCTCGGGCTGGCGCTGCGGGTAGGTGAAGCTCGCACCGTAGGCGATGTTGTCGAGCACGAATCCGCCGTTGGCCGCGTAGACCATGTCGGGCAGGCCGTCGATCGGGTCGACCAGCTGCACGTCGAAGCCGAGGTCGCGGTAGGTCTGGTACAGCACGTTCCACTGCTTCACGGCCAGGCTCGTGTCGGTGGGCTCCTCCGGGTGCATCCAGGGGTTGATCCGATAGTTGACGGTGAAGAAGTCCGGGCGGCACATCAGGATGGTGCGCTTGCTGGGACGGCGAGTTGGTGTGGTTGTCTGGTCGTCGGTCAGAGTGTTTGTCATGGCTGCTCTTTCAGCTGGTGCGATCGCCGCGCCCGGTCGAGCCGGCGGGATTAAGGCGGACCAGGTCACTCGTAAGCCCCGCACGCGGGACGCCTCTTCCAGTCTCGCACGACACTATCCAACGTTTCTCGGCGCAGGCCGCACGAAACCATCGAACTGGGCCGTGGCTGCGCAATTAACGCTCCTTGGCGGCGGGATGCACGCTCAGGCTCCCTTTCTCCGTTCCGCCCGCGAACCCGTCCGTCCTTCACCACGCGCGTCGCAGCTTTAGGCGCGTGAGGCGCACCAAACGTGCGTCGGGGCTGGCCGGCACACAAGGAAACGCCATAGAGTGAGCCCATGGACAGTCTCGACTACGGAATCATCGACCTCCTCCGTCAGAATGCCCGGGCCGGCTACGGGGACATCGGAGAGGTCATCGGCCTGTCGGCATCCGCCGTCAAGCGCCGGGTCGACCGCCTCGTCGCCGACAAGGTCATCCGGGGCTTCACGATCCAGGTCGACCCCGCCGTCGACGGGCTGGCGACCGAGGCATACGTCGAGCTGTTCTGCCGCGGCACCGTCGCCCCGGAAGAACTGCGCCGCATCCTCGCCGGAGTGCCCGAGGTCGTGGATGCCGGGACGGTTTCGGGGAGCGCGGACGCGATGGTGCATATGCGCAGCCGCGACATCACGAGCCTGGAAGTCGCGCTGGAGCGAGTGCGCCTCGCCCCCAACGTCGACCACACCCGCAGTTCGATCGTGCTCTCGAAGCTCATCCACCGCACGCACGACTAACCCGCCTCCGTTCGACAGGAGGCGGAACAGCCAGAACCGCAGACCCTCCTGTTGAAAGCGCGAAGACCCGGGTTTCTCCTGTCCAAGGAGGCCGATGACGCGGAGGTCGCGTGTGAAAAGTCTTGCCGTGCCCAGTTTGTATCGGTACATTGCTACGGAATCAAGCACGAGGGAACACGCACATGGATTGGAACCTGCTGGCCGCCACTGTCGCGTTTCCGCGGCTGAGCGACCCCGGTAAGCGATTCCGCCGTCTCTGGCCGAGAATGCCGCGGCCCGCCCGATGCTGACCATCGACCCGCGCTCCGCCGTCCCGCCCTTCGAACAGTTGCGGGTGCAGTTGCTCGAGGAGGTGCAGTCCGGGGCGCTCGCGTTCGGTGCGAAACTGCCGACCGTGCGACGGTTGGCCGAGGACCTCGGCCTCGCCCCCAACACGGTCGCACGCAGCTATCGCGAGCTCGAACAGGACGGGATCATCGAGACGCGCGGCCGCAACGGCACCTTCGTGGCCTGGACGAAGGACGAAGCCGAGCGGCAGGTGCAGGACGCGGCCAACGCCTACGCCGTCCGCATCCGCTCACTCGGATTCGACCCGGCCAGGGCGGTCGCCATCGTGCAGGGAGCGCTGGATCCAGGTACTCAGGGTCAGGAAGACCAGGGGCAGGGCGACTAGGAACGGGAACCGCCGGGACTAGACGACGAGCGCGGCCATCCCCGGATCGGGGTTGCCGAAGCGGTGCGCCGTGATGCTGATCGACTGCTCGCGCAGGAAGGGCAGCAGTTCGATGCGACCGGATGCCGTGACCGGCCCCGCATAGATCGCCACGTCCGGATTGCCGCCCAGCACCGCCGCGAGCGCGGAGCCCTCCAGCGCCGGTCCGCCCAACAGCCGCACGCGGGACAGCCTCGCCTCGCCCGACCCGGCCCGCGCGTGCCAGCGCGCATCCGACTCCACCAGCACACCGACGACCGTGAGCGGCGAGTGCCCGCTGCCGAACAACCGGATCAGCCCCGCGCCGAGCGGCACCGCCGAGCTGATCGAGACTGGGGCACCCGCGCGCGTCGCCGCCGCGAGCACACGCACGAGCTGCGACATCGAGGCGCCCTCGGCGAGGCGGATCGTCACGGGCACCGGCCGGTAGCGCAGGATGTTGCGCTCCACCACGAGACCGGAGGAGTCGCGCGCAAGGCCGAACTCGGTCTCCCATGCCTTCTCGTCGCTGAGCGCCGCCGTGCGGACCCGGTCGAATCCCACGAAGTCGATGCTCGGCTGTGCCGCCTCGATGAGCCTCGTCACCCGGTCGCTCAGCCCGCGCAGCTTCACGGAGGTGGACGGCTCGCCGAACACCGGAGCCCAGTCGCCGAGGCCGAGCAGGTAGTTCGGCCCGCCCGCCTTCGCACCGGTGCCGACGCTCGACCGCTTCCAGCCGCCGAACGGCTGCCGCTGCACGATCGCCCCGGTGATCGCACGGTTCACGAAGAGGTTGCCCGCTTCGACCGTGTTGAGCCAGCGCGCCACCTCGGCGGCGTCGAGCGAATGGATGCCCGCGGTCAGCCCGTAGGCCGTCCCGTTCTGCAGACGCACGGCTTCGTCGAGCGTCGCGGCGCGCATGATCCCGAGCACCGGACCGAGGTACTCGGTGAGGTGGAACGCCGAGCCGGGTGCGACGCCGTCCCGCACTCCCGGCGACCAGAGCCGATCGCTCTCGTCCAGGGACCGCGGCCTCACCAGCCAGCTCTCGCCGTCGCCCAACTCGGTGAGCGCCTTCCGTAGTGCGCCGTGCGCCTGCCCGATGAGCGGACCCATGGTCGTGGTCGGGTCTTGCGCGTAGCCGATCCGCAGCGTCTTCACGGCGTCGACGAGTTGCCGCCGGAACCGCTCGGAGCTCCCGACCGAGCCGACCAGGATGACCAGGCTCGCGGCAGAGCACTCCTGGCCGGCATGCCCGAAGGCGCTGCGCACGACATCCATCACCGCCAGGTCGAAGTCTGCGCTCGGGGTGACGACGATCGCATTCTTGCCGCTCGTCTCGGCCAGGAGCGGCAGTTCGGGCCGCCACGAGCGGAACAGTTTCGCCGTCTCCCAGGCGCCGGTGAGGATGAGCCGGTCGACCTCCGGATGCGCGATCAGTTGCCGGCCGAGCGCCCCTTCGCCACCGTATGAGTCGCCACTGTATGAATCGCCGTTGGCGGAGTCGTCCAGGTCGACGAGAGACAGCACATCGCGCGGGACGCCGCCGGCCCAGAGCGCTTCGACCAGGACGGCCGCGCAGCGCCGGGCCTGGGGCGCCGGCTTCAGGACGACCCCGCTGCCCGCGGCGAGCGCCGCCAGCACGGATCCAGCCGCGATGGCGACCGGGGAGTTCCACGGCGGAGCGACCACGATCAGCCTCGACGGCAGGAACTGCGCGTTCTCGACGAGGTCGAGCGTGCGGGCGCACTCCGCGTAATAGTTCGCGAAATCCACCGCCTCGCTCACCTCGGCGTCGCCCTCGGCAATGATCTTGCCGGTCTCCGAGGCCATCACCTCGATGAGTTCCGCGCGATGTGCGGCGAGCGACTCCGCCACCGCGTGCAGCACCTGGGCGCGGGTGCTCCCCCTGCGCTGGCCCCATTCCTCGCCCGCCTGCCCGGTCGCGGCGATCACCTGCTCCAGGATGCCCGGGTCCGTGATCCGAACCCGCGCAAGCAGGCCCGCGCCCAGCTCCGACGTCTCGGCGCGGCGCAGGATCTCCCGCCCCCAGACGCGGTTGGCGGCGATCGACGGATCGGTGTCCGGCTCGTTGCGGAACCCGGCGGCAGCGTCGGTCGCAATCGGAACGACACTGCTGCGCCGGTCTTGCCTGCGGTTCGAAAGGGGCGCGCCATCGGATGCCGCGGCATCCGCAACCAGCACCCGCAGCGAAGCCCGGTACCGCTCCGCCTCCCGCGCGAAGATCGTGCGATCGCTCGCCAGTTCGAACACGCCGGACATGAAGTTCTCCCGGCTCGCGTTCTCCTGCAGGCGGCGGATGAGGTACGAGATCGCCGAGTCGAACTCGCCCGGGTGCACGACGGGCGTGTACAACAGGAGGCCGCCGACATCCGCCCGCACCGCATCCGCCTGCTCCGTCGCCATGCCGAGCAGCATCTCGAAGTCGACCCGACGCTCCACCCCGCGGGACTTCGCCAGCAGCCAGGCGTGGGCCACGTCGAACAGGTTGTGCCCGGCGACGCCGATGCGCACCGCATCCGTGCGGGTGGGGGTGAGCGACCAGTCGAGCACCCGCTTGTAGTTGGCATCCGTGTGCGGCTTGTCCGGCCAGGTCGCCAGCGGCCAGCCGTGCATGATCGCGTCGACCCGCTCCATGGCGAGGTTCGCCCCCTTCACCAGGCGAACCTTGATGCCCGCGCCGCCCTGCGAACGGCGGGAGAGCGCCCAGGCGGTGAGCTGCTGCACGGCGGCCAGGGCGTCCGGCAGGTAGGCCTGCAGCACGATCCCGGCCTCGAGCCTTCTCAGCCGCGGCTGCTCCAACAGCCGCTCGAACACGGCGATGGTGAGGTCGAGGTCGTGGAACTCCTCCATGTCGAGGTTGATGAACTTGGCCGTCTTCGAGTCCGCGGCGAACTCGTAGAGCGGTGTGAGCCGCGCGACGACCCGCTCCACGGTCTCGTCGAACGCCCACAGGTTGAGCTGGCTGGAGACCGCCGAGACCTTGATGGAGACGCAGTCGACATCGGGCCGTTCGAGCAGTTCGCGGGTCCTGCGCAAGCGCCGGTCCGCCTCGTCGCCGCCGAGCACCGCCTCGCCGAGCAGGTTCAGGTTGAGACGGATGCCGGAGCGGCGCAGCCTCGCCAGCGACGCATCCAGCCGCTTGGGGGTGGCATCCAGCAGCAGATGGCCCGCGATCCGCCGGAACACGGCCCGCGCAATCGGCACGATCGGCCACGGGATCAGCGGGGCGAACCCGCCGCCGAGCTGGATCGACACCCGCATGTACCAGGGGAGGAACGCCGGCACCCGGCGGGACAGCCCCTCCAGGTTGCGGCCGGCCACCCGCAGGTCTTCCGGCCGGACGACCCGATCGACGAAGCCCACGGCGAAGTCGAGGCCGTCCGGATCTTTGAGCAGCCCGGCGAGCCGCTCCGCCGCGATGTCGCGCCGAACCCCGCGGGCCGCTGCGACGACGTGCTCATCGAGCCAGCGATGCACCGTGGCGACGACCTCATCGGCAACCTGATCGGCAGCGATCCCGGCACGGGCGGGGCCGTCGCGAGTGGCACTCGGGGGCCGCACTGGCCATTCGGAACCGTTCGAAGGCATACACCGAGCCTACTTGCGCGACCACGTCACGTCATCGGGAGCGCCACCGGCCGCGGGCGGGGCCCGAGACCCAGGATGGCGACCGCGGCATCGGCCTGCAGGCCGTCGCCACGATCGCCATCGAGGGAAAACATTGCGAGTCCCCCACTCCCACGAGGGGAGTGGAGCGCGGAGATTGACCGCCGCTTCGTTACTTCGGGTATAACGTTACACAATGTAGTGTTTGGAGCGTAGCAGACGGCGGATGCCGCATCAAGACGAATTGAGAAAATATCTTGGCGATGAATGAGGAGGCGAAACCCTCGCCCGTGCAGCCTGTCAGACACAGCCCGCGACAGGATCGCAGCACCCAGCGGGTGGAACTGATCCTCGACACGACCGCGGGCCTCATCGACGAACTCGGCTACGGCAGCATCACTCCGGCACTCATCGCCCGGCGGGCCGGGATGTCCGGACCGGCCATCTACCGGTACTTCGACGACCTCGACGCCATCGTCCTCGCCCTCGCGGCGCGAAACCTCGAGCGCTATGTCGACCGATGCAAGGAAATGCTGCCTGCTGCCGAGCAGTGGGAGGATGCGATCGCGGGTTCCGTGCAGGCCTACAGCGACTTCTACCGGAACGAACCGGGCTTCCGCTGGCTGCGGCTCGGCGAACCGATCACCCACAATCTGCACAGCACCGGTGAAAGCAACAAGACGATGCTCGCGCGCGAGGTGACCGAGCTGTTCATCGATCGCTACGAGGTCGAGCCGCGCACCGAACTGCTCAGGCACGTCGAGATCATGGTCGAGATCGGCGACAGTCTCATCGCCAAGGCGTTCGAGGCGAGCCCGGACGGCGACCCGTTCTTCCTCACGGAATGCACCACCCTGATGGTCTCCTACCTGGGGGAGTACCTCGCACGGCCGATCGTCTGATCCGTTCGCTTGCGTACAATCGCAGAATGACCCAGCACTCCACTCCAGCCACCACTGCAGACGTCGTCATCGTCGGAGGCGGGCACAACGGGCTCGTTGCCGCCGCCTATCTCGCCCAGGCGGGCAAGAGCGTCACGCTGCTCGAACGCCTCGACTACGTGGGCGGCGCCGCCGTGTCCGCCCAGGCCTTCGACGGGGTGGATGCCAGGGTCTCGCGCTACTCGTACCTGGTCAGCCTGCTGCCGGAGCGCATCATCCGCGAGCTCAAGCTCGACATCGACCTCAAACGCCGCCGCTACTCCTCCTACACGCCGAAGCCCGGCACCGAACACGGGTTGCTCGTGGACAACGAGGATGCCGCCGCCACGGCCGCCTCCTTCGCCTCCGTCGGCGCCGCGGCCGACGCCGCCGCCTGGCAGGACTTCTACGCGGGAACGGCGAAGATCGCCCGCGCCCTCTTCCCCACCGTCTGCGAGCCGCTGCTCACCCGCTCCGAGGCGAAGCGGGCCGTCGGCGACGACGAGCTGTGGGACTCGATCATCGAGCGGCCGATCGGGGAGGCCATCGAGGCGACGTTCTCGAACGACCTCGTGCGCGGGGTCGTGCTCACCGACGCTCTGATCGGCAACTTCGTCTCGGGCCACGACGCGTCGCTCGCGGCCAACCGCTGCTTCCTGTACCACGTGATCGGCGGCGGCACCGGGGACTGGGACCTCCCGGTCGGCGGCATGGGAGTGGTCACCGGGGAGCTGGCCCGCGCGGCCCGCGACGCCGGAGCGACCCTGGTCACCGGCGCTTCGGTCACCTCGGTGAGCCCGGACGGCGAGGTGCGCTACCTGCACGGTGGCGAGGAGCGGGTCATCGAGGCCGGAACGGTGCTCGCGAACGTTGCGCCGTACGTGCTCGAAGCGCTCCTGGCGGCATCCGGCGCTTCGGTTCCTGAGCCTGTCGAAGGACCCGAGACAAACAGCTCCACCGGCACGTCGACAAGCTCAGCAACCGGGTCCGGAGCACTCCCCGACCCCACCATCCGCCCCGAGGGCGCCCAGGTGAAGGTCAACCTCATACTGTCCCGGCTCCCCCGCCTGCGCGACACCACCATCGACCCGGTCGCGGCATTCGGCGGCACCTTCCACATCAACGAGAGCTACACCCAACTCGAGAGTGCGTTCGCTGCCGCGAGCGAGGGAACGGTGCCGACCCCGCTGCCGAGCGAGATCTACTGCCACTCGCTCACCGATCCGTCGATCCTCTCGCCGGAGCTGCAGGCCAGCGGCGCCCAGACTCTCACCGTGTTCGCCCTGCACGCCCCGGACCGGATGCTGACCCCGGAGAACAACGACGAGATGCGCGAGTTCCTCCAGCGGGCCGTGCTCGACTCGCTCAACTCCGTGCTGGCCGAGCCGATCGAGAGCGTCCTGATGACGGATGCCGATGGCAAGCCCTGCGTCGAGACGAAGACGACCCTCGACCTGGAGGCCGCGCTGAACATGCCCGGAGGCAACATCTTCCACGGCCCGCTGTCCTGGCCGTTCGTGGAGGACGACGCCTCGCTGGTCACGCCTGCGGAGCGCTGGGGTGTCGCGACGGCTCACGACCGCATCCTGCTCTGCGGCGCGGGCGCCCGGCGCGGCGGTGCGGTCAGCGGCCTCGGCGGCCACAACGCCGCCATGGCGGTGCTGGAGCGCGGCTAGGCCGTTCCCTGAGCCGGCCGAAGAGGGCCCTTCCAGCGCGACGGATTCAGTGTGAGCGGTGATCCTGGATGGCGGCCCTCGGGCCGAATTTCGGGGCGCGGAATCCGCTGGCGAGGAGCAGGCGCACCACCCGCTGGCGGTGGCCGGCCCACGGTTCGAGCAGCTCCAGCATCCCGTCGTCGTCCACCGGAGCGCCGGCCAGCGCCCAGCCGACGAATGCGGCCAGATGGTAGTCGCCCAGGCTCACGTGATCGGCACTGCCGTGGCTGCGCTGCACCGTCTCGGCCGCCGTCCAGACCCCGATGCCCGCGACCGAGCGCAACCGGGCCTCGGCTGCTTCCGCCGGAACCGCAGTGCACCGCTCCAGCGAGACTGCGACGGATGCCGCCCGCACGACGGTCGCGGATCGCTGCGGCCCGACCCCGGCCCGGTGCCACTCCCACGACGGGATCCGTTTCCAGGTGTCGGCCGCCGGAATCACGCGCATCCCGAGCGGCGCGGGCCCCGGCGGCTCCTCGCCGAACGTCGTCACCAGCCGACGCCAGCTGCGTAGCGCCTCGAGGCTCGTGACCTTCTGCTCGAGGATCGAGGGCACGAGCGCCGCGAACGGGCGCTCGGTCTTTGCGAGGCGCAGGCCGGGCATCCGTCGCCGTGTTTCGCGCAGGAGCTCGTGCGCGCTCAGATCGAGTCCGGACCAGTCGTCTTCCGCCCCGAGCAGCGCGGGCACTGCGGCGAGCGCCCGCTCCGCTCCGTCGCCCCAGGCGGTCGCACGGATGCCGTCGCCGGCCCGCAGGTGCAGGGTTGCGGCGCCGTCCGGGGTTCGCAGCGTCATCCACGCATCCGAACCCTCCCAGCGGAACGTGGGATCGTGCGGGCCTCGCCCGATCGGTCCGAGCGTCTGCCGCAGGTCGACCGGCCCGCGCGGAGCGTAGGTCGACGCGAGTTGCATGGGAGCAGCGTATGCCACGGTGCCGACAGCAACCCCGTTCTCTGAGCCTGTCGAAGGGCGAGGTCACACGCGCTTCGACGAGTTCGGCGAACGCGGGCGGCTCAGCGAACCGGATCCACCACCCGGAGCGCGGCGATCTTGGGCACCCGGCCATCTCCGGAGGACCGACCGGTGAGACGGCGACCGATCCACGGAAGCACGAACTCGCGATAGTAGGCGGCGGTGTTGCGCGAGAGCGGGCCGGGCGGGGCGGCCGCCACCTCATCCACACCCCACTCCGGTGGGACCGGCACCCCGAACGCGGTGAGCACGTTGCTCGCGACCCTGGCGTGGCCGAGCGGGTTCAGGTGCAGCTTGTCCGCCGACCAGTAACGGATGTCGCCCAGGCCCGCATCGCCCCAGTTGTCCACGAAGGTGACCGACTCGCGCGGCTGGCGCGCCCGGATGGCCTCGGCCAGTTGCTCCCCGCGCCCCCGCACGAGCGCGCCGAGCGGGACGTGCGCGGAGGGGTTCGCCCCGCTGACGAGGAGCACGTGCACCCCGGCGGCCACCGCGGTGTCGACGGCGTCTTCCAGCATGCGGGCGACATCCGCGATCGCGACCTTCGGGCGCATGATGTCGTTGCCGCCACCGTTGAGGCTGAGGAGTTCCGGCTTCTGCGCGAGGGCGGGCCGCAGCTGTTCGGCCAGCAGCGGCGCGAGCTTGCGCCCGCGGATGGCCAGGTTCGCGTAGCGCACCGGCGAGGCGTCCCCGTCGGCGCGGGCGGCCGTCGCGAGGCCGAGCGCGACCAGGTCGGCCCATCCGCGTACGCCGCCGCCGGGCAGGTCATCCCCCACGCCTTCGGTGAAGCTGTCTCCGATGGCGACGTAGCTGTGGAACATGCGCACAACGTTACCCGTGCCGTTTCCCGAACCTGTCGTGCCCTGAGCCCGTCGTTCCCCGAACCCGGCGTTCCCTGAGCCCGTCGAAGGGAGCCCTGCCGCGCGCTTCGACAAGCCCGGCGAGCGACCCTTGCGCCGGGCTTCGGCAGGCTCAGCCGGCGTGACCACCGGCCACACCAGCAGAAGGCTCGCTTAAACTCGTTCGGTGGCCGTCCCCAAGATCCTCCTCTTCTACGTCTTCACGCCGCTGCCCGACCCCGACGCGATCCGGCTCTGGCAGCGGGAACTGTGCGAGTCGCTGGGCCTCGGCGGGCGCATCATCCTGTCGAAGGACGGAATGAACGGCACGGTCGGCGGCGAACTGAAGGACGTCAAGCGCTACATCCGCACAACCCGCGAGTATCCGGCGTTCAAGGACATCGACTTCAAGTGGAGCGAGGGCCGCGGCGGCGACTTCCCGCGTCTGAGCGTCCGGGTGCGCGAGGAGCTCGTGAGCTTCGGCGCGCCCGGCGAGCTGCGGGTGGACGAGCACGGGGTGGTCGGCGGCGGCACGAGGCTCACCCCCGGGCAGTTGCATGAACTGGTCGAGGCGAAGGAGGTCATCTTTTTCGATGGGCGGAACGCCGTGGAGGCCGCAATCGGGCACTTCGCGGATGCCGTGGTCCCGAACGTCAGCACCACCCGGGAGTTCGTGGCCGAGCTCGACAGCGGAAAGTACGACCACCTCAAGGACAAGCCGGTCGTCACCTACTGCACCGGCGGCATCCGCTGCGAGGTGCTCTCGAGCCTCATGATCAACCGCGGCTTCGGCGAGGTGTACCAGCTGGACGGCGGCATAGCGGCATACGGCGAGAAGTTCGGCGACTCAGGCCTGTGGCAGGGCTCCCTCTACGTCTTCGACAACCGGCTGGCCATCGACTTCACGGATGACGCGGCCGTCGTCGGGCGCTGCTACCGCTGCGACACCCCCACCAGCAGCACCGCGAACTGCGCAGACCCTTCCTGTCGCGAGCAGTTCGTGGTGTGCTCCGAGCACGCGTCGGAAACCCGCTGCGCCGCCCACCCCGCATAACCGATTTCGGTCCGCCCGACCGTGCTGCCTGTATCGTGATCCCGTGACCACCACGAGGGCGACACCGGGATCCCAGACTTCACTTCGTGAAGCCAATCGGGCCCGGATCGTCAACGCCGTCAAACATCATGGCGGTCTCACCCAGGTCGAGCTCGCCGGCGTGACCGGCCTCTCACCGGCCACCGTCTCCAACATCGTGAAGGAGCTCTCGGCCTCCGGGGTGCTGCACACCGCGCCGACCTCGCGCAGCGGCCGGCGTGCCCAGCACGTCACTCTTGCGCACGCGCACGGGCTCGTCGTCGGCATCCATGTCTCGGCCAGGCACCTGCGGATCGCCCTCGCCGATGTCGCCAGCACCGTCGTGGCCGAGCATCACATGCCCCTGGCCAGGGACCACCGCGCGGACAACGAGCTGGACCGTTCCGCCCGCCTCATCGCCGACATGCTCGAATCCGTCGACGCCGGCATCGACGAGATACTGGCCATCGGAATAGGGGTCCCCGCACCCATCCGCTCGGACAACGGGGTGATCGCCCGCACCGGGCTGCTGCGCGGGTGGGACGGGCTGGCGATAGCAGACCTCATGGCCCGCCGGATCGACCGCCCCGTGTTCGTCGACAACGACGCCAATCTCGGTGCGCTGGCCGAGCTGCAGAGCGGCGCGGCGCGGGGCAAGGACAGCGCGCTGTATGTCGACGTCTCGCACGGCCTGGGGGCGGGCCTGATCCTCAACGGGCGGGTGTACCGGGGGCACAACCGGGGTGCGGGCGAGTTCGGCCACCTCACCATCAACGAGAACGGGCCGCTGTGCCGGTGCGGAAACCGCGGGTGCGTCGAGGCCGTGGCGGGCGGCCCGGCGATCCTCGACAGCCTGCGCGCATCCAGCGGTGCCCTCAAGCTGAACGACGTGGTGATCCGCGCGCTCACGGGCGATGCGCACTGCATCCGGGCGATCGCGGATGCCGGCCGCCACCTGGGCGTCGCCGTCGCCGGAGTCTGCAACCTTCTCGATCCCGAGCACGTCGTCATCGGCGGAGAACTGAGCAAGTCGGGCGAGATCCTGCTCGGTCCGCTCCGGCACAGCATGGAGCGATCCGCCCTCTGGGAGCCCAACGACCTCCCGGACGTCGTGCAGGGGCAGCTCGGAGAGCGCGCTTCGGTGATGGGCGCCATCAGCTATGCCGTGGATCACATCCCGATCAAGATGGACGAGCTCATCGGTTGACGCGAGCAATTTTCGGCGCTCGCGATTCCTGAGCTTCAGCTGAATACCCGATATCGATTCGAAAAAGCTTGAGTTCAAGTCTTGACGCCAAGAACGTGGAGTGTCAGGCTCATGCCAGTCGCTAACGAGGGCGACTCGTGAGGAGGGGTTTTTCAATGAAGATAGCCATCAAGAGGGCGGTCGTCGTCGCAGCCACACTGTTGCTCACAGCAGGCACTTTGGCGGCTTGCTCGTCTACTAAACAGGGAAGTGGATCCTCTTCCGGCGCCACCTCTGCCAAGATCGGCCTCCTGCTTCCCGACTCGGTGACGGCACGGTACGCGAGCGCGGACAAGCCGCTCTTCGAAGCGAAGGTCAAGGAGTTGTGCGCCGACTGCACCGTTCTCTACGCCAACGCCGACGGGGATGCCGCAAAGCAGCAGCAGCAAGCGGAATCGATGCTCACCCAGGGCATCAAGGTACTCGTGCTCGACCCCTTCGACGGGAAGGCAGCACAGAGCATCGTCGCCGAGGCACAGGCGAAGAAGGTTCCCGTCATCTCCTACGACCGCCTGATCGCGGGCGGCAAGTCCGACCTGTACATCTCGTTCGACAACGAGAAGGTCGGCGAACTGCAGGCGACCGCACTCGTCGAGAAGCTGAAGGCGGACAACGTTCCTGCCGGCAGCGGAATCATCATGATCAACGGTTCCCCGACCGACAACAACGCGACGCTGTTCAAGAAGGGCGCTCACTCCGTCATCGACACGAGCGGCTACAAGGTCCTGGCAGAGTTCGACACACCCGGTTGGACGCCCGCAGACGCACAGGCCTGGATGGACGGCCAGATCACGAAGTTCGGCGCAGACAAGATCACCGGTGTCTACGCGGCGAACGACGGGGTCGGCGGCGCAGCAATCGCCTCCATGCAGGCGGCAGGCATGACGAAGCTGCCTCCGGTCACCGGGCAGGACGCCTCGCTCGCGGGCATCCAGAACATCCTGGCCGGAACGCAGTACATGACCGTCTACAAGGCGTTCAAGCCGGAAGCGGACGCGGCTGCCCAGGCAGCGATCGACCTCATCAACGGCAAGAAGCCGCAGAGCACCAGCACGGTCGACGGAGTCCCCTCCGTGCTCCTGACTCCGGTGTCGGTCACCGTCGACAAGATCGAATCCACCGTTGTGAAGGACGCCCTCTACAAGGTCTCCGACATCTGCACGACCCAGTACGCGGCAGCGTGCGCGACGGCGGGCATCAAGTAGGCACAAAGAGAAGTGGCGGCCGATCGGAATCTGCTAGTGCAGCAGGTCCCGATCGGCTGTACTTTGTGCTAATCCGATTGACACCGAAGGAGTTATCGTGACGATGGAATCCACCCTTCCCGCGCAGACGAAGCCACACGGCGATCCCGTGCTGTCCATGCGGGGGATCAGCAAGAGCTTCGGCGCCGTGCAGGCACTGAGCGGCGTCGAACTCGACATCTACGCGGGCGAGGTCGTCGCAATCGTCGGGGACAACGGTGCAGGCAAATCCACCCTCGTCAAGATCCTCGCGGGGGTGCACCCGCCGGACGCCGGAACCATCACCTACCAGGATGAGGTGGTCACCATCCCGTCGCCGGCGGCATCCCGGACCCTCGGCATCGCCACCGTCTTCCAGGATCTCGCCCTCTGCGACAACCTCGACGTCGTCTCCAACCTCTTCCTCGGCAGGGAGATAGGCAACTTCGCCCTCGACGAGTCCGAGATGGAAGAGCGCAGTTGGAACCTCCTTCGCCAACTCTCCGCCAAGATCCCCTCCGTGCGCCTCGCCGTGGCGTCCCTCTCCGGCGGCCAGCGGCAGACCGTGGCCATCGCCCGGTCGCTCATCGGCGAGCCGGCCGTGGTCATTCTCGACGAGCCGACCGCCGCCCTCGGCGTCGCGCAGACCGCCGAGGTGCTCAACCTCATCGAACGGCTCCGCGAGCGCGGCCTCGGCGTCGTGCTGATCAGCCACAACATGGCGGATGTGCAGGCGGTCGCGGACCGCGTCGTCGTGCTGCGCCTCGGCCGAAACAACGGGGAGTTCCTGGTCTCCGACGTGAGCTACGAGGAGATCATCGCCGCGATCACCGGCGCCACCGACAATGTCGTGACCCGCAGGGCAGCGGCCGTGGGGCTCGAGAGGGAAGAGGAGGGAACGAAATGACAACGCAAGTCACCGGGGACTCCACCGTGGCCGCCGACCTGCAGGATGAACGGCTCATTCGCTCGTCCGGCCTCGGCGGCTCCATGAGGGCGTTCGTGAGCCGGGTGCGAAACGGCGACCTCGGTTCTCTCCCCGTCGTCGTCGGCCTTGTCGTGATCTGGGTGATCTTCCAGGCCCTGAACTCCGACTTCCTCTCCTCCAACAACCTGGTCAACCTCACGCTCCAGTGCGCGGCCACGGGAACGATCGCCATCGGGGTCGTGCTGGTACTCCTCCTCGCCCAGATCGACCTCTCGGTCGGATCGGTGAGCGGTCTGGCCGCCGCCATCCTCGGTGTGGGCCTCACCAGGTACGGCTGGCCCCTCTCGGTCACGATCGCCGTCGCACTCGGCGCCGGCATCGCCATCGGGCTGCTCTACGCGTTCCTCTTCGTGCGCTTCGGCGTGCCCAGCTTCGTCATCACCCTCGCGGGACTGCTCGCCTTCCTCGGCCTGCAACTATGGATCCTCGGGCCGAACGGATCGATCAACATCCCGTTCGAGTCCTGGGCCGTGCAATTCGCCCAACAGATGTTCCTCCCCCCGATCGCGGCATACCTGCTGGCCGTCGTCGCCGGCGTCGGCCTCGGCCTCTCCGGATACCTCAACGCGCGGCAGCGCAGGAAGCACGGGCTCTCCTCGACCTCGCTGGTCGAGACCTTGATCAAGAGCATCCTGCTGATCGTGATTCTCGCCGGTGCGGCCTGGTACCTGAACACCGACCGCGGCGTCGGCGCCTCCTTCCTGCTGTTCGTGGCGATCGTCGTGGTCATGAACTACGCGCTCACCCGCACCAAGTGGGGCCGATCCGTCTACGCGGTCGGCGGCAACGTCGAAGCCGCACGGCGGGCCGGCATCCGCGTCAACCAGATCTACATCTCGGTCTTCGCGCTGTCCTCCCTGTTCGCCGTGCTCGGCGGGCTGCTCGCGGCTGCCCGGCTCACCTCGGCCAGTCTGTCGAGCGGCGGCGGCGATACCAACCTCAACGCCATCGCCGCCGCGGTCATCGGCGGGACGAGCCTGTTCGGCGGACGCGGCAGCGCGTACTCCGCCCTGCTCGGCATCCTCGTCATCCAGTCGATCTCCAATGGGCTGACGTTGCTCAGCCTCGGCTCCCCCGAGCGCTACATGATCACCGGGGCCGTGCTCCTGCTCGCGGTCATCATCGACTCCCTGTCCCGCCGTTCGCGCGCGACACACGGGCGTGCATAGGAGAAACAAGCGGCTCATCTTCGGATGGCGAAAGAAGGCCGGAAATTACGGAATGATGGTGCCATGACGATTGGCATCCTCACCAGCGGCGGCGACTGTCCCGGGCTCAACGCGGTCATCCGCGGCGCCGTCCTCAAGGGCACCCAGATCTACGGCCAGGAGTTCGTCGGGTTCCGCGACGGCTGGCGCGGCGTAATCGACGGAAACGTCGTTCCGCTCGTGCGCAAAGACATCCAGGGCATCGGCAAGCAGGGCGGCACCATCATCGGCACCTCCCGCACCAACCCGTTCGACGCGGACGGAGGTGCGGATGTCGTGCGGGCCAACATGGAGCGGCTCGGCGTCGACTCCCTCATCGCGATCGGCGGGGAGGGCACCCTCGCGGCGGCGAAACGGTTGACGGATGCCGGCATCAAGATCGTCGGCGTGCCGAAGACCGTCGACAACGACCTGTCCGCCACCGACTACACCTTCGGTTTCGACACCGCCGTGCAGATCGCGACCGAGGCCATGGACCGCCTGCGCACCACCGGCGACTCGCACGGCCGCTGCATGGTCGCCGAGGTGATGGGCCGCCACGTCGGCTGGATCGCGCTGCACTCCGGCATGGCCGCCGGCGCCCACGCCATCCTCATCCCCGAACACAGGACGAGCATGGACCAGATCTGCGAATGGGTGCAGTCGGTGCGCGACCGTGGACGGGCGCCGCTGGTCGTCGTCGCCGAGGGATTCCGTCTCGACAGCATGGACGACGCCCACTCGGAGCGCGGACTCGACGCGTTCGGCCGCCCCCGGCTCGGCGGCATCGGAGAGCTCATCTCACCCGAGATCGAGGCGCGGGTGGGCATCGAGACCCGTGCGACCACGCTGGGCCACATCCAGCGCGGCGGAACCCCCACCGCCTACGACCGCGTGCTCGCGACCCGCTACGGCCTGGCCGCCGTCGACGCCGCGATGGACGGGCTCTGGGGCCGCATGGTCTCCCTCAGCGGCACGGACATCACCCACGTCGCCTTCGAGGACGCGCTCGGCAAACTCAACACGGTGCCGCAGTCCCGCTACGACGAGGCCGCCATCCTCTTCGGCTGAGCCCGGCCGCCTTTCATTGTTCAGGAGTGTGTGATGCGGTCGTTGCTGCTGGAACCTCCTGTTGCACGTGGAAGGCTCATCCGTCACCTCTGTCACATTCACACCTGAATGACGAAACCCACCGGTAGCGTTGGAGCATGTTTCGCGCGCTGAGAGTGACCCGGGATGCGGATGCGCCGGTTCGGGTGGAGTTGGCCGAGTTGGCGGATGACGAGCTCATGCCGGG
>Ga0157371_10000445_pt1 | contig 50692 bp, 26 predicted proteins | sample C45metaG_FD_113462 | JGI IMG/M metagenome (GOLD analysis project Ga0157371, IMG submission 113462) | Corn rhizosphere microbial communities from Kellogg Biological Station, Michigan, USA - C4-5 metaG | ecosystem: Host-associated > Plants > Roots > Rhizosphere > Soil | place: USA: Michigan... | reverse complement strand
TCAGGCGCAGACGCTGACCGGCAATGTAACCGAGGTCGCGAACGGCGACATCAATGCGGGCAATGCCGGCATGGTGGCGGCGATCCTCAACGCGGCGGGCACCGGCAATATCGACGTGACCGCCAACGGCTCGATGACGGCGCGGTTTGGCGTGGACGCCGAGAATTTCGGGTCGGGCAATACGACGGTCACCACCGTCGGCCCGGTCAACGTGACGACCGGCAACGGCATCTTCGCGCTGACCACCGGCGGCAACGTCTCGGTTACCGCGGGCGACGTCACCTCGACCGGCAACACCGCGATCATCGCGCAGCAGACCAAGGTCGCGGGCGCGGGCAATGTCGATGTGACTGCGGGTAACGTCTCGGGCACGACCGGCATCGATGCGCACAACTTTGGCACTGGTACCGTCAGTGTCACCGCCAACGGCACGGTGACGGGTACGTTTGCCGAGGGCATCAAGGCAGTCGGCAACGATGCGGTGACGGTGATCGTCGCCGATACGGTGACCGGCGCGACGCGCGGCCTGAGCCTGGTTGGCGGCACTGGCGGCGCGGGCAACATCAGCGTCACCGGGACCGGCGGATTCGTCGGCGGCACCGGCGACGCGGCGAACATCCTCAACAACGGCTCGGGCACCGTCACGGTCGACATTTCCGGCGCGAGCAGCTCGGCCGGCGGCGAAGGCATCAAAGTGCGCGACACTGCGGCCGGCGGCAATATCAGCGTCACCACCGGTGCGGTGACCGCGCTGACCGCGGGCATGGACGCGATCGACGTCCAGAGCCAATCGCTCACCGGCAACATTACCGAGGTCGCGAACGGCGACATCAATGCGGGCAATGCCGGCATGGTGGCGGCGATCCTCAACGCGGCCGGCACCGGCAATATCGACGTGACCGCGAACGGCGCGATGACTGCGCGGTTTGGCGTGGATGCGGAGAATTTCGGGTCGGGTACCACCAGTGTCACCACCGTGGGCCCGGTCAACGTGACGACCGGCAACGGCATCTTTGCACTGACGACGGGCGGCAACGTCACGGTTACCGCGGGCGATGTCACCTCGACCGGCAACACCGCAATCATCGCGCAGCAGACCAAGGTTGCCGGCGCAGGCAATGTCGATGTGACCGCGGGCAACGTCTCGGGCACGACCGGCATCGATGCGCACAATTTCGGCACGGGCACGGTCAGCGTGACGGCCAACGGCACGGTGACCGGCACGGCAGCCGAGGGCATCAAGGCAGTCGGCAACGACGCGGTGACGGTAACCGTCGCCGATACGGTCACCGGCGCGACCAACGGTCTGACTCTGATCGGCGGCACCGGTGGCGCGGGCAACATCAGCGTGACGGGCGCTGGCGGCTTCTTCGGCGGAACTGGCGACGGCGCCAATATCCTCAACAACGGTTCGGGCACGGTCACCTTCAATATCTCTGGCGCGAGCGGCTCGACGGCGGGTAACGGCATCATCGTTCGCGATACCGCGGTTGGCGGCGACATCAGCGTCACCACCGGCGCTGTGACGGCGCTGACGGCAGGCAAAAACGCGATCGACGTGCAGAGCCAGTCGCTCACCGCCAACGTCACCGAAGTGGCCAATGGCGACATCCAGGCGGGCAATGCCGGCATGGTGGCCGCGATCTTCCCGGCGGCGGCGACCGGCAATATCGACGTCACGGCGAATGGCGCGATTACCGCGCGGTTCGGCATCGACGCCGAGAATTTCGGCACCGGCAATACCACGGTCACGACCGTCGGCCCGGTCAACGTGACCACCGGTAACGGCATCTACGCGCAGACCTCCGGCGGCAACGTCACGGTTACCGCGGGCGATGTCACTTCGACCGGCAACACCGCGATCATCGCGCAGCAATCCGACGCGACCGGCGCGGGCAGTGTCGATGTGACGGCGGGCAACGTCTCGGGCACGACCGGCATCTTCGCCAACAACATCGGCACCGGCACGCTCAGCGTGACGGCCAACGGCACGGTGACCGGCACGGCAGCCGAGGGCATCAAGGCAGTCGGCAACGACGCGGTGACGGTAACCGTCGCCGATACGGTCACCGGCGCGACCAACGGCCTGACCCTGATCGGCGGCACCGGTGGCGCGGGCAATATCAGCGTGACGGGCGCCGGTGGCTTCTTCGGCGGCACCGGCGACGGCGCCAACATCCTGAACAACGGTTCGGGCACGGTCACCTTCAATATCTCCGGCGCGAGCGGCTCGACCGCCGGCAACGGCATCATCGTCCGCGATACGGCGGCCGGTGGCGACATCAGCGTCACCACGGGCGCGGTCACCGCGCTGGCCCTGGGCAAGAACGCGATCGACGTTCAGAGCCAGTCGCTGACCGCCAACGTCACTGAGGTGGCTAATGGCGACATCCAGGCGGGCAATGCCGGCATGGTGGCCGCGATCTTCCCAGCGGCGGCGACCGGCAATATCGACGTCACTGCGAATGGCGCGATCACCGCGCGCTTCGGGGTCGATGCCGAGAATTTCGGCACCGGCAACACGGCGGTCACGACCGTTGGACCGGTCAATGTGACTACAGGCAATGGTATCTACGCGTCGACGAAAGGCGGCAACGTCACGGTCAACGCCGGCGACGTCACCTCGACGGGCAATATCGCCATCATCGCGCAACAGACCAATGCGGTGGGCGCGGGCAATATCGACGTGACCGGCGGCAACGTCTCGGGCACAGCTGGCATCGTCGCGATCAATTCCGGCACCGGCACGGTCGGCGTGACGACCAACGGCACGGTGACCGGCACGGCCGGCGACGGGATTACGGCTACCGGCAACAACGCGGTAACCGTGAACGCGGCCGACACGGTGACGGGCTCGGTGCGCGGCCTGACGCTGGTCGGCGGGACCGGTGGGGCGGGCAACATCTCGGTGACCGGCACCGGTTTCTTCGGCGGCACCGGCGATGCGGCCAACATCCAGAACAACGGTTCGGGCACGGTTACGGTCGATATCTCGGGCGCGAGCGGCTCGACCGGCGGAAACGGCATCGTGGTCGCCGATACGGCGGCAGGCGGCGGCATCAGCATCACCACCGGTGCAGTGACGGCGCTGACGGCGGGCAAGGACGCCGTCTATGCCGTCTCCACCTCGCTGACCGGCAATGTGACCGAGATTGCCAACGGCGATATCCAGGCCGGCAACGCCGGCATGGTAGCGGCCATTCTCCCGGCTGCCGCGACCGGCAACGTCGACGTGACCGCGAACGGTGCGATCACCGCCAGGTTTGGCGTCGATGCCGAGAATTTCGGCAGCGGCACGACCAGCGTCACAACCGTGGGCCCGGTCAATGTGACGACGGGTAACGGCATCTATGCGTTGGCGACGGGCGGCAACGTCACGGTCAACGCCGGCGACGTCACCTCGACCGGCAACACCGCGATCATCGCGCAGCAAACGAGCGGCGCGGGTGCGGGTAATGTCGACGTAACCGGCGGCAACGTCTCGGGCACGACCGGCATCATCGCGACCAACTTCGGCACTGGTACGGTCGGCGTCACGACCAACGGCATTGTGACCGGCACGGCGGCAGACGGTATTACGGCGACCGGCAACGACGCGGTGACGGTGGCTGTCGCCGATACGGTGACCGGGGCGACCAACGGCCTGACCCTGGTGGGCGGGACCGGGGGCGCAGGCAATATCAGCGTCACCGGCACCGGCGGCTTCTTCGGGCTGAACGGCAACGGCGCGTCGATCCAGAACAACGGATCTGGAACGGTCACGGTCGATATTTCGGGCGCGAGCGGTGCTACCGGCGGATCGGGCATCCTGGTGCGCGACACCAATGCCGGCGGCGATATCAGCGTCACCACCGGCGCGGTCACGTCAACCGATCAGAACGGCATCGACGTGTTTGGGAGCTCGTTCACCGGCAACGTCACGGTCGTGGCCAATGGTGACATCTATGGCGGCAATGCCGGCATCGTCGCGGGGCTGATCAGCACCTCGACCGGCAATGTCGACGTCACCGCCAACGGCGCGGTCGGCGGGAAGTTCGGCGTCGATGCCGAGAATTACGGCACCGGCAATACGACGGTCACCACGATCGGCCCGGTCACCGCGACCACCGGCTATGGCATTGTCGGGCTGACTGACGGCGGCAACGTGGTGGTGAATGCGGGCGACGTGTCCTCGACCGGCGCCGCGGCGATCCTCGCCGAACAGATCAGCGCCGGCGCTGCAGGCACTGTCGGCGTGACCGCCGGCAATGTCTCCGGCTCCACCGGGATCATTGCCCAGACCAATGGCACCGGCGGTATTTCGGTCAACGCGCTGGGCAACGTCACCGCGACCAACGGCAACGGGATCCAGGCAGTCAACTTCAACCCGGCGGCGAACGCCGGAACGATCGACGTATGGCAGGCGGCAGGCACCAAGATCACCGCGACCAACGGCAGCGGCATCTATACCGATAGCGGCCTGTCGACCGGCATGACGACGATCACGGTCGCGGGCGAGATCACCGCGGGCACCCCCGGCTATGCCGGCGTCTACGGTACGTCTACTTCGGGCGGCATCACCGTTAACGTCACCGCTACCGGCAAGATCGACCCCGATTACGGCATCGATCTCAGCACGGTCGACGGCCCGCTGGTGGTCAATAATGCCGGTCTCGTCACGGGTACGATCGACGGGGTCAGGCTGGTGGCGACCGGCACCGGAAGCGCCAACATCTCCAACACCGGCACGATTACCGGCGGCACCAATGCGGTGTTGATCAGCGTCAACAACACGCCGTCGACCTTGTTCAACAGCGGGACGATCAACGGCGCGATCAAGATGCTGGGGTCGACCGTCGCGACGTCGAACTGGATCAACAGCCCGACCGGCATCGCCAATCTGACCGGCGCATCGAGCATCTCGGGCAATCTGGTCAATGGCGGCAACGTTAATCTCGGCGCCGGCGGCACGCTGACGGTCCTGGGCAACACCCAGAATGCCGGCCGCGTCACCTTTGCCGGCGCGGGCAGCTTCACGACCGTGGGGTCGATGGCCAACACCGGCATCATCAACGCCCGAAACAATCTGACCAGCAACGTCGTCACCGTCGGCGGCAATTATTCGGGCGGGGGTCAGTTCTGGGCCGACTACAGCACCAATACCGCCACGGCGGATCGCCTGAACATCGGCGGCTCGGCCACGGGCAACACCAATGTCACGATGAACCTGGTCGGTACGCGGTCGTTCGTCCCCGGCGGCTTCCTGCCGGTGGTGACGGTCGCCGGGGCAGCACCCGCTAGTGCCTTTACCTCCAGCACCGTGTTTCCGACGACAGGCTTCATCCTCGACAGCTTCGGGCAGAACCCGTCGAACGCCCATCAGTTCGGCCTGATCCAGGCGGTCAATCCGACTGCCGCCGGGCTTGGCAAGCTCAGCTACATGGCGGAATCGGCGTCGGGCCTGCTCGACGATCCGATCAGCCCGTTCGTGACCAACCGGACCGATGTCGGCGGCACGCGGTTCAGCCTGTGGATGCGCGGCAGCGGCGGGCACAGCAAGCAGACGATCAGTTCCTCGCTGACGGGCGGTGGTCTGAGCTACACCTCGACCACGCAGTTCCGCACCAGCCAGCATGCCGCACAGATCGGCGCCGACGTCTCGTTCGGCGGTATCGGCGGCGGCTGGAAGGTCAATGCCGGCGTGATGGGCGGCTGGTACGGCGCCTCGGCTCCGCTCGCGGGTGGCGAACGGATCAAGGTCGAGACGCCGTTCGTCGGCGGCTATTTGGTGGTCGGCAACGGCGCCTTCGAGCTCGAGGGCAATATCCGTAAGGAATGGCGCCATTATACGGTCGCCATGCCGTCGCTGTTCGGCACGGTCGGCACGCAGCGGATGCGCGGCGACGCGACGGCGGGCTCAGCCCGGATATCGTACCGGGTCGGCGGCAAGACCGGCTTCGCCGCGACGCCGTTCGCTTCGTTCAATTATGCCGACACCAAGATTGATCCGCTCGCCATCGACGCCTTCAGCGTGTGGACGCCAGGCAGCGATACCACCAAGATCGGCCAGGCCGGCTTGCGCCTGTCCTATCGCGGCGGATCGGAAGCGACAGCGACGTTCGAGCCCTTCATCAGCGCGGCGCGGATGGAGAATTGGTCGCGCAGTGATGGCTCCAGCTTCGCCTTCGGGGCGCCGGTCACCACCTTCTCGCTCCAGAGCAACACCTGGAAGAATGCGATGCGCTACTCGGCCGGTCTGCTTGTCAATGCCCATGACAGTCGGGTGTCGGGCTTCGTGGTCGGCAATGTTGACGACGACTCGCGGCTGCGCAGCTTCACGATCAACGCCGGGCTGCGCTTCAACTTCTGATCTGAGGAGTATCGGCCGCGTCGTGTCTTCGGACACGGCGCGGCCGTTTCGCGTCGCGTCGCGCTGGCGTTAACCCGTGAGAGTGTCGGCGCGGCCGCCTATCGCAGCGATTTGCGCCGCACCAACGTCGACGCCACGGCCAGCGCGGCGATCGGGATGAGCAGGACATAGAAGGCGATCGTCCCCTGGAACATCGCGAAGATATGTCCGACGACGAACGAGCCCGTGGTGCCGCCGAGCGCCGAGAATACCACGATCAACCCGACCATCGCCGGCTGCTCCCTGGGCGCCATCGACGACAGGATCGCCGAATTCAGCGCGGGATAGATCGGCGCCATCATCAGCCCGATGGCCGGGAACAGAAAGGCAGCGATCGGCGCGCCGGCCCAGCTCGTCACCTGACCATGATGCACGGCGGCGAGCGGCAGCACCGCGACGATCAGCACCGCCATCCCGATCAGGCATCCGAGGACGAGCGGGAACCAGCCGGTGCGCCGTACGACGACGCCGGCGCCGAGCCGCCCCGCCGCCAGGCACACCGCGAAGATCGACGCAGCCTGTACGCTCATCGGCGCCGACAGCCCCAGCAATTCGCGGTTGAAGGTCGGCAGCCACGATCCGATGCCCTGTTCGACCAGGACGTAACAGAAGATCGCGGCGATGAAGCTGAGACTCAGCGGCCGCCAGGCGAGCGCGACCATCTCGGCGAACTTCTGTCCCGCCCCCTGCTGTGCGGCTGCCGGTTCGTCGACCGCGCTTTCGTCATAGGGGGTGACCGCGAGCAGCGCCAAGGCGACGAAGCTGACCGCAGCCAGGACGTAATAGACGTTCAGCCATTGCCGGCTGCCGGGATCGGCGGGGTCGATGAAGGCGGCGAAGATCCAATAGCCGCTCAGCACGCCAAGCATGAACACGCCCTCGATCACGTTGAGCAACGACGCATGCCGCGCGCTGTCCCCGGTCAGCAGGCCGACAAAGCTGTAGACCGAGACCTTGGTCACGCCGAACGCGACCCCGACCGCGAGGAACAGCAGGCGCGTGGTCCAGAAACCGGGCAGCAAGGGCATCGCCAGGCAGGCGATCGCCACCAATGCGAGCGCGGCGATCATCGCGCGCCGCAGCCCGAAGCGCGGCAGCTGCGCCGCCAGCAGGAAGCTGGTCGCCGCGATCGACAGGTCCTTGAATCCCTCGAGCGAACTCGCCGCGACCTTGGTCACGTGGAACGATTCGATCGACTGCAGGATAACGGTCCCGACGCTGTTGAGCAGCACCGCGAACACGGCATAGGTCAATGCCAGTGCGACGATCATCCGGGTCCTGTTCATGCGCCTCCCCTGCCGGGATGCCCGGCTTATTGTCTTGACCATCTCCTATTATGAAATGCATATCATTGGCAATCGGGCGTTTGATCGCCGCATCGGAGAGGAATTGCGTGGGGCGGTCATTACCCGAAGCGTCTTTTGCTGACGTGCGATTTGCGCGCGACGCCTGGCGCCTTGCGGCGGACGGGGATTCCGCCCGGTCGGACCATGTTCCCGCGCTGTTTTCGATCGGCAACGGTTTCATCGGCATTCGCGGTCCGGGCGAGGCGGCGGAAGCGCCCAAAGTCTATCTGAACGGCGTCTATGAACGCGTGCCGATCGCCTATCACGAGGCGGCGCATGGCTATGCCCGCGAGAGCGATCTTCGCCTGGCGGTCGCCGATGCCACCCGGCCGGCGATGCTGGTCGGTGGCGTGCCCGTCGGCGCGCCGGTGAGCGTCGAGCTCGACCTTGCGCGGGGCGTGCGCACCGAGAGTTTCGCTGGACCAGCGGGGATCGTGTTCGAGCAATTCGTCTCGATGGCCGATACCGCCTTGGTGCTGACGCGAGTCAGCTTCGCCGACGGCGCCGATGTGTCCGCTTCGCCGATCGTGACGCCGCCGCCGGGAAGCGGCGATCGGGTCGCCGATGTCGCTAGCGAGGGCGTTTACGACCCGCGCGTCGCGCCGTTGATGGCGACCAGCCCCTGGGTCGACCCGCAGGTTCATGACGAGCCCGGCACCGCCCTGCGCAGCGATCGTCTGCGCACGAGCGGATTCATGGTGACGTGCGCGATGCGCGAGATCGGGCGCCGGACCGTCGATGGCCGGGTACAGGTCGATTTCGCCTCCGGCTATCACGCCGGAACCGACGGGCAGGGCGTCGAGGCGATCACCGCCCTACTGCGTGCCGCGGTCGAGCGAGGCTATGACGCCCTGCTGGCCGACCAGGTCGCCTGGTTCGCGGATTTCTGGGCGGCGAGTAACGTTGCCTTCGCAGGCCAGCCCAACGCCGAACTCGCGATCCGCTTCGCCTTGGCCGAGCTGGCGATGGCGGTGGGGCGCGATGGCAAGACTTCGATCGGCGCCAAGGGGCAGACCGGCGAAGGCTATGAAGGCCATGTCTTCTGGGACGCCGATCTCTACGTCATGCCGGTCTTCGCCTTCACCCGGCCGGAGATCGCGCGGGCGATGCTCGCGTGGCGAATTTCGAAGCTTGCCGCCGCGCGCGACAATGCGCGGGCGATGGGGCACGAAGCGGGCGCGCTCTATCCGTGGCGGACGATTGGCGGGCACGAATGTTCGTCCTATTTCCCCGCCGGCTCCGCGCAATATCACATCAACGCCGACATCGCTTATGCGCTGGAGACGTATCTGGCGGCGACCGGCGACCGCTCGCTGCTCGACGCCGGCGGCGCGGCGATGCTGGTGGAAACGGCGCGCATCTGGCTGGCGATCGGCTATCACGATGCGGCGCGCGGAGATGCCTTTGTCATCAATCGCGTGACCGGGCCGGACGAATATTCGGCGATCGTCGACAACAACCTCTACACCAATATGATGGCCGCGCGGCATTTGCGGTTCGCCGCACGCGAAGGGCTGGCGTCGTCGTTGATCGACGATGCGGAAGCCGCGCGGATGATCCGCGCCGCCGACGAGATGTTCCTGCCCTTCGACGACGAGCGCCAAATCTATGCGCAGGACGACGCTTTTTTCCGTCTCGACCCATGGCCCTTCGAGAAAACGCCGCCCCAGGCCTATCCGCTGCTGCTGCACTTCCATCCGCTCGCCATCTATCGCCGCCGCGTCTCGAAACAGGCGGATGCGGTGCTTGCCTTGGCGCTGATGCCCGAGGCGTTCGACCCGGCGATGCGGCGGCGGATGCTCGACACGTACGAAGCCACCACGGTCCACGATTCGACCTTGTCGGCGAGTGCCTTCGCGACCGCCGCGGCGCATGCCGGCGACGGCGCGCGGGCGGCGCAGTATTGGCGGGTCGCGGCGCTGACCGACCTCAATGATCTGTTCGGCAATGCCGATCACGGGCTGCACATGGCGGCGCTGGCGGGGAGCTGGACCACGCTGGCGATGGGCTTTGCCGGCATGCGCGTCGACGGCGACGTGCTGTGCTTCGATCCTGTGGAGATTCCCGGCCTGTCCGACTATCGTTTCACCATCACCTTCCGCGGCGCGCGGGTCGATGTCGCGGTGTCTGGCCGCACCGCCAGCGTGTCGGTGCGCGGCGATCGCGCGGTCGCGGTCCGGGTCGCCGGTCAAGAGGTCGCGGCCTGATAATGGCGTTCCGTGCGGCCATTTTCGACCTGGACGGCGTGCTGGTCGATAGCGCCCGGCTGCATTTCGTCGCCTGGAAACGGATCGCCGACGAGCTCGGCATCGCGTTCGACGAGCATGACAATGAGGCGCTCAAGGGCGTCGACCGCATGGGATCGCTCGATCATATCCTGGCGCTGGGCAAGATGACGCTGAACCTCGCGGTGCGAGAGGAACTCGCGGCGCGCAAGAACGGCTATTATCTCGACGCGCTGGCAACGATGAGCGATGCCGACATCTTGCCCGGCGCCACCGCTTTACTGGCGGGCGCCCGCGCCGCCGGCCTGTCGCTGGGGATCGCCTCGGCCAGCCGAAACGCGACGATGGTGCTTGAGCGGGCAGGGCTGTTGGGCTCGATCGATTTCGTTGCGGATGCCGCCAAGGTCGCGCGGTCCAAGCCTGCGCCGGACATCTTCCTGGCCTGCGCGGCAGGGTTGGGCGTCGCGCCCGCCGCGTGCGTCGGGTTCGAGGACGCCGCCGCCGGGGTGACCGCGATCAAGGCGGCGGACATGGTCGCGATCGGGATCGGCGATGCGGGCATTCTGGCCGAGGCCGATCTCCTGTTCGCGTCCACCGCAGCGGTCGATCTCGACCAAGTGCTGCGGCTAACACCGGCGCCGTCTCAGGTCTGACGGACGATCAGCCGGGTCGGGAGTACGCTCGACTTCGGTTTCCCGCCATCGAGGATCTGCATCAGCTTTTCGACCAGGATGGCGCCGGCCAGATGGGTTTCCTGTTCGATCGTGGTGAGCGCCGGGGTGAAGTCGGCCGCCGGCGGGATGTTGTTGTAACCGCACAGCGAATAGTCGGTGGGCGCCTCCAACCCCAGCTCACGAGACGCGGCGACGATCGCGATCGCCGCGGTATCCGAAAAGGCGAAGACCGCATCGGGCGGCGGATTGTCGCGCAACCACGCCAGCATCTGCTGGTAAACGGGCGCATAGGCCATGTGTTCGACCTCGAGATGCTCGACCGTCACGTCGGGATGCTTGGCGGCGACCGCGCGCAGGCCGTCGAACCGCATCCGGATCTCGGCATGCGCTACATTGCCGACGAACAGCCAGCGCTTCGCGCCGCGCTTGACGAACAAGTCGCCGGCCAATTCTCCGCCCAACCGGTTGTCGCTGCCCACCGAGCAATAGGGCTCCGCCGGGTCGACTCCTCCCCAGACCACGAACGGTGCTCCGGCGCGTGCCAGTTCGCGCAGCATCGGGCCGCGCACGCCTTGCCCGAGGAAGATGAACCCGTCGGCGACGCGCGAGCTGATCAGGTCGAGATGGCTCTGGACGTCGGTGAGGTTGGAGGGGGAGAGCAACAGATCCTGGTTGCGCACCGACAGCGCCTCGGAAACGCCGGCGAGCAATTCGAAGATGAACGGATCGGCAATCCGCCCGGCGCGATGCGAGCCGAAATCGAGCACGACGGCGACCGTGTCGTTGCGCGCCTGACGCAGTTTCTGCGCGTTGCGGTTGATCGCATAGCCGTTCTCGCGCGCGACGCGCAGCACGCGTTCGCGGGTCGCTTCATTGACCAGCGGACTGTTGTTGAGAACGCGCGACACGGTCGGCTTCGACACATTGGCGAGCCGGGCAATATCCCCCATGTTCAGATCCATCGCGCGTCGACGCAAAGCCAGCTCCTCAATCAGCGGGCCGCCGGACAACCATTGAAACTGGTTTCCGACGATCCTCGACGATGCACCGCCCCCGCTCAGCGCGCCCAAAATAGGCTGGTCGCGATCCTCGATGCAACAAGCGGTTTGCGTGCGATGGGACAAGGCGACCGGAACGCCTTTTTGCTAACGAATAGCGAGATGAAATTTCGTTGCCGGCGCTGTGACATCTCTGCAACATAAGGCATCCGATCGTTCTCTCTATCATATTGAAATATAGCTAATTATGATAATAATACGCTCATGTAACAGTGTATTGAAATGCAATTCATTCGTGTGTAGACCCGCTCCTCAGGCACTTCCCGAGCAGGAAGGCAGCGGCAGGAGAGGATCATGATGGTTTCGCGCAATCGCAATTTCGTTGCTGTATCGGGGTTCGCGCTGGCGATTGCCCTGGCCCATCCGGCAGCGGCGCAGGACACGCCTGCCGCCGCACCGGCCGCCGATCCCGCGCAGACTGCGGACACAGCGCCTCCCGTCGATCAGCCGGACATTATCGTCACCGGCCGCGCCGCGGGTAACGGCATCAACAAGCTCGAAGCCGGCTATTCGGTGACGACGCTGTCGGCGGACGATATCAAGCTCCAGGCGCCCAAGAGCTCGGGCGACGTGCTCAAGTCGATCCCCGGCGTGTGGGTCGAGAGTTCGGGCGGCGTCGGCACCTCGAACATCTTCGTCCGCGGCATCCCCAGCACCGGCGACGCGCCGTTCGTCACGATGCAGTTCAACGGCGTGCCGGTCTATGGATCGAGCAGCCTGTCGTTCATGGATCAGACCGGGATCGTCCGTCTCGACGAAACCGTCGCGGGGATCGAAGGCGTCAATGGCGGCCCGGCGTCGCTCTATTCGGATGGCCAGCCCGGCCTCACCACCAACCTCCGCCTGCGCGAAGGTCACGACCAGACGCAGGGCAGCATCGGCGCCTCGATCACCGACTATAGCGCCTGGCGAGTCGACGGCTGGCTCAGCGGCAAGCTCGCCGATGATCTCTATTACATGGTCGGCGGGTACGTCTCGCGCGGCGACACCGTCCGCAGCGCCGGTTTCAACACCGAGCGCGGCCAGCAGATCACCGCGAACATCACCAAGAAGTTCTCGCACGGCAAGTTCAACATCTTCGCCCGCTACACCGACGATCACGGCGAATGGTTCCTGCCGTTCGCGGCAAACGTGCCCGGCATCGATCGCGGCACGTACAACCAGCTCAACCAATATACGCGCTATGCGACGATCATCTCGCCGGGCTCGGCGGGCAGTGGCGCGACCGAACGCGTCGACCTGGCCGATGGCCGCGGCTGGAAGGGCGTCGTCACGGGCGCCAGCCTCGATTACGACTTCGGCGGCGGCATCAGCTTCACCGACCGCTTCGGGTTCACCAGCGGCACGCTGCGCACGACCGGGCTCGTCCCGCAAGGCGCGGGCGCGATTACTGTCGCAACCGCCCTGGCCACGCAAACCGATCCCGACCCCGCAAAGCGCGATGCCTTTGTCGGCCAGACGCAGGTCCATACGATCAATACCGGACAGACGCTTGCGCCGACCGATTACGTCCAGTCGTTCGGGTCCTGGTGGGTCGATAAGAAGCTTCAGAACGTCTCGAACGAGGCGGTGGTCAATATCAAGACCGGCCCGAACACGCTCAACCTCGGCTATTATTTCTCGCACTTCACTTCGGACGATGCCTGGAGCCTGGGCAACAACCGCTGGATGCAGGTGGGCGGCTCGGGCGACCTGGTCGATCTGGACAACAAGGCGCTCTCGGCCTTCGCCATTTCGGATCGCGGTAGCGCGACGGTGAATGCGATTTATGTGTCGGATTCGTTCAACATCACCGACGCGTTGCGTCTCGACGCCGGCATCCGCCACCAATGGACGGACATCGATTTCCATATCGCGGGTAACGGCCTGCCCGATTCGGCGAAGATCAGCCGCGAGGCGACGCCGTGGACGGTCGGGCTCAATTATCGCGCGACCCGCAATTTCGACGTCTATGCTCGTATCTCGCAAGGCTATCACTCGCCCTCGTTCGACGACGTCCGCTCGCAGCTCGGCAATACCGGACCGCGGCTCGACCTGAACTGGAAAGTGCGGTCGTACGAAGGCGGCGTGAAATATCGCGGCGGCGGGTTCGAAGCGGCGGTGACCGGCTTCTACGACAAGGTCGTCGGCGCCGTGTATAACGATGTCGGTGTGCCGCCGCAGATCGCCGGATCGAAGACCAAGGGTATCGAATTCGACGCATCGTATCATAGCGCGAGCGGGTTCGGGTTCATCGGCAACGCCGTGCTCGAAGATGCCAAGACCGACACGCCCAACATCCCGGACTTCGACGGCAAGAACGCGCAGCGTATCCCGTCCTATCAGGTGCGCTTCACGCCGACCTATACCGCGCGCTTCTCGGACAAGTCCGACATCACGTTCTACGGCACGTATGAAGCGATCGGGAAACGGTATAGCGATCTCGCCAATACCCAGTTGCTGCCGGCTTACGCCACGCTGAGCGCCGGGCTGCGCGCGAAGGTGAACGGCTACACGCTGCAGATTGCCGGCGACAATCTGACCAATTCGCATGGTCTGACCGAAGGCAATCCGCGCTTCCTAGCCGGCCCGGGCGCGGCGCTTCCCGACGTGCGTCCGATCTTTGGCCGGTCGTACCGGGTTTCGGTCAGCTACGCTTTCTGAGCTGAGCGGGTAATAGCGGAAAAGGAGGGCGTCGGAGGACGCCATGTCGTCGCCCCGGCGTAGGCCGGGGCCGCTATGTGATGCGGCCAACGGCCACGGCCTCCGCCGGGGCGACGGTTTCTTTTTGCGTTCGGGCATCGCAAGGCCTCGCGCGTCGGGCGTTATCGACGGCGAGGGAGCCTGCCGCGCAATGCCGCGTTGAGGGGACGCCGATCCTTCCGATTTGGCCTATCACCCATCCCGGCGACTGCCCGTCGTCCCCCGCACGGAGCCCGACCGCATGAGCGACGATCTGTTCACTTTCTCCGGCCTCCATCTGCACCCCGACCCGTCGCGCACGGTGATCAAACCGTTCAGTGTCGATTATCCCGAACCGTTCCGTGACGCCGCGCATCCGCGCATGCGCACGGTGATCGAGCGCGTGCTGTCGCTCGACGAGGCCAGCTGCCGCAAGGATTGCGAGACCGTGGTCGCCTCGCTTGCCGAACGCCACCGCAATGTCGAGATCATGCTGACGCGCCGGTTCGAGGCAGTGCGCGACAGCTTGCCGGAAAACGTCACGGCAAATCCGGAGCAGCAATTGCTGATCGGAGCCTATCTCAGCGCCGAATATTCGTTCGAGGCGGCAGCCTTGTTCAACCCCAGCATGGTGCTGCGAATGAACCAGGACGACGCACCAGCCGACGGGTTGAACTTCATCCTGTCGTTGCGCGGCATCGGCGAAGGACATGTTTCCTCCGTCACGTTCCGCACCGGCAATTGGAGTGCGAGCAACGGCTTCCATGTCGACGATCCAAGCCCCTGGGTCACCTCGCCGCGGATCGAAGGGCCGGACGAGAGCGGCACGTCGGGCACGACGCGGATCATCTGCGAGGGGAGCCAGGAGCCGTCCGAGAGCGTCCTGTTTCCGATTACCGCCAGCCAGCGCCAGGGGATCGAGGATCTGCGCATGGTACGGTTCGCCGAAGAGGACGGATCGCCGAGCTTCCTCGGCACCTATACCGCGTTCGACGGTCGCGATGCGCGCTGCGAACTGTTCCGCGGCACCGGCATCAACACGTTCGAGCTGACGGTGCTCAAGGGATCGGTACCGCAGAGCAAAGGCATGGCGCTGTTCCCCCGCCGCGTCGACGGCCGGTTCAACATGATCGGCCGCCAGGACAATGAGAATCTGTGGCTGATCGTATCGGACGACATCACTACCTGGAATGGCGGCACCAAGCTCATCGGCCCGCGCTATCCGTGGGAATTCATCCAGATGGGCAATTGCGGCTCACCGATCGAGATTGACGAGGGATGGCTGGTCATCACGCACGGCGTCGGCATGATGCGCAATTATTGCATGGGCGCCTGCCTGCTCGACAAGGCCGATCCGACCAAATTGCTCGCACGCACGCCCGAACCTATCCTGCGCCCCAGCCCCGGGGAAAGCATCGGCTACGTCCCCAATGTCGTCTATGGCTGCGGCGCGATCGTCCATGATCGCACGTTGCTGCTACCATTCGGAATCGCCGACAATTTCGCGAGCTTCGCCAGTTGCAGCGTCGATGCGTTGCTCGCGCGGATGGACTGAGGAGCACCGGCTTTCCGGCGGCGGCAACGAATTGAGCCAGTCCGGATTGCGCGCACGATATTCGCCCGTGTCGTCGCTCAGACTATATCTATCGATATATTTACGGCGGCGGCACCGGCGTGAGAGGCTCCGGTGTTTCGACATGATGTCGACAAAAAGGGGACAAGCATGGCACGTCTTGCTGCTTCGATCGCGGCCTTCGCCCTCCTGACGGGGATTCCGATGAGTCTCCAGGCGCAATCCGCGCAGGGCCTGTTGAAGTCCGGTAATGTCTATCACGCCGCGGTTTGCCCGGGGCTGGCGGGTCCAGGAACGGCGCGTTGCCACGCGCGGATCGTCACCGACGACAAGGGCAAGCCGATCGAACGCGATGCGACGCCCAATGTCGTTCCATCGGGCTTCGGTCCCACCGACTTGCGGGCCGCCTATAACGTCTCCGCGCAAGGGAGCAGCACGACGACCGTCGCGATCGTCGATGCCTATGGCTATACGAACGCGGAAAGCGACCTCGCGACCTATCGCGCAACCTATGGGCTTCCGCCCTGCACGACCGCGAACGGCTGCTTCACCAAATACAATCAATCCGGCGTGAAGGGTAATTATCCGCGCCAGAATAACGGCTGGGCGCAGGAAACCGCGCTCGACCTCGATATGGTCAGTGCGATGTGCCCGGGATGCAAGATCATCCTGGTGCAGGCGAATTCGGCGAGCTTCAGCAATCTGGCGGCGGCGGTGAACACCGCGGCCTCGCTGGGCGCGCACGTCATCAGCAACAGCTATGGCGGCGGCGAAACCGGATCGCAGGCCTATGAATCGGCCTATGACCATACCGGCGTGGCGGTCACCGTCAGTTCCGGCGACAGCGGTTATGGCGTGCAATTCCCGGCCTCCTCGCCGCACGTCATCGCGGTCGGCGGCACCACGCTGAAGCGCAACACCAGCGCGCGCGGCTGGGGCGAGACGGTCTGGGCCGGCGCGGGTAGCGGGTGCAGCACCATCTATGCCAAGCCAAATTGGCAACTCGATGGCGGCTGCGCGATGCGGATGGAAGCCGATGTCGCGGCGGTCGCCGATCCGGCCACCGGCGTGGCTGTCTACGGACCGGGTAACGGCGGTAGGTCGGCATGGCTGGTGTTCGGCGGCACCAGCGTGGCGGCACCGTTGATCGGCGGCATCTATGGCGCCAATGGTGGCGGCGTGACCTATGGCAGCAATCCTTATGCCAATACCGGCGCGCTGTACGACGTGACGTCGGGTAGCAACGGCAGCTGCGGCGGCACGTATTTCTGCACCGCGCGCGCCGGTTATGACGGACCCACCGGCCTGGGCACGCCCAACGGCATCACCGCGTTCTGATACACGAACCTCGGACGATGGAGCTCATCGTCCGAGGTTCGCACTAGGCAATTTCGGCTGGATTAACGCAAGTCGGCGAGATTCTCGTCGAGCATCTCAAGCGCAACGTCGAGGCATTTGAGCCGCACGGGACCGCGGCCGATATCGCCGAAATGCTCTTCGCGGTGCGCGACCTCGCCGCCGCGACGCAGGCAGCCGAAATGGACCAACCCGGGCTCGTCGTCCGGGCCGCCGGGCCCGGCAAAACCGGTGATAGATACCGCGATATCGCCGTGCGAGCGTTCGAGCGCGCCGCGCACCATGGCGATCGCGGTCTCGCGGCTGACCGCACCGCGACGCTCGACGGTATCGCGGTCGATCGCCAGCAACTCGCATTTGGCTTCGTCGGTATAAACGACGAAGCCGCGCTCGAACGCGCGGCTCGCGCCTTCGACATCGGTCAGCAGCGACGCGAGCAGGCCGCCGGTGCAACTTTCGGCGGTGACGATCGCCAGGTCGCGGTCGCATGCCTTCTTCAACAGCGCACGCGCGGCCCGTTCGATCCGATCGGGCAAGACATCCAGCAATTCGCTCATCGTGCCGCGTCCTCCTCCTTGCTCGCGCGGCCGCCGTGGGCGGCTCCTGGTCGTTGTGGAATGGCAACAAACCATGGCGCGCTCGGGTTTCCGCAGCGGCGGCGGAAAAAGACTAACCTGGGTCAGGCCCGCGATATTTCCGGCAACTTCGCGGCACGTTCCTCGTTGGGCAAGCGCGGGGCGGGCGATCGTTTGCCAGCTATCGAGGAGGCCAAGATGGGCTTGTTTTCCAAGGACATCAAAACGTTCGACGATTTGTTCGTCCACACGCTCCAGGACATCTATTATGCCGAGAACCAGATCACCAAGGCGCTGCCGAAGATGATCGAAAAAGCGACAGATTCCCAGCTCAAGCAGGGCTTCGAAACGCATCTTCGCGAGACCGAGGGGCAGATCAAGCGGCTCGAACAGGTGTTCCAGATGCATGGGCAGGAGCCGAAGCAGGTCGATTGTCCGGCGATCGACGGCATCATCAAGGAAGCTAACGAAATCGCCGGCGACGTGGAGGACAAGAATGTGCTCGACGCCGCGTTGATCGCCGCTGCGCAAGCGGTCGAGCATTATGAGATCACACGCTACGGCACGTTGATCGCCTGGGCGAAGCAACTCGGCCGGTCCGATTGCGCGGCTGTCCTCGCCGAGACTTTGGCCGAGGAAAAGGCGACCGACGAGAAGCTCACGACGATGGCCGAAACCAAGGTCAATTCGAACGCCGAGCTCGAAACCGCCTGACCATTGCCGTTACGGCTGGCGGAGCGTGCGTTCCGCCAGCCGTACTTTTCTCGTTCATCGCGCAGCGCGCAATAGGCGACATCAGCCGTTGCCCTGGCGTCGGCGGGTTTCCCAGCCTTTCTTGGCCGCGGCCGAGCGCTCGGCATGTGTCTGGCTGGACCCACCCTTGCGGCCGCCCTTGCGCGAGCTTTCGTGATTTTCCTTCTTGCCGCGTCCGGATCCGGACTTCTTGCCGCCGCCCGATTCCTTGTTGACCGTCGCCCAGGCGCGGCGTTCGGCTTCTTCCTTGCCGACGCCGCGATCCTCATAGCCTTCCTCGATATGCTCGGCCTTGCGCTTCTGCTTATCGGTATAGCTGGATTTGTCTCCGCGAGGCATGATCTTCTCCTTCCGTTGGCCCTCCGCTCACTTCGGTACCGCCATTGGCGCCAGATGCTGGTAAAGCTGTTGGTCTGTTCGGCGCGTTGCAACGCGCCGAGCACGCCGTTGATACCGTCGCCTGAATTGCGGAACCGGTCGACGAACACGTCGCAGGTCATCCTGGTCACGGGCGCTCCTTGGCGGCGATGGGTTGCTCGGGAGCAAAACGAGCTTATCGTTCAGGCGATCCGGCCCTCGCGCCGAAATCTTGTGTTCAACCCGTCCATCCGCACCGCTGCAACCAATGTAAGCCACTGGTCGTTCACGAATGTCTTGGAAATAAAAAGGGGAAGGCATGACCGCAGCGCGTCACCAAGGGCGCCATTCGATCACCGCTGACGAATGGCGACAGATTGTGGACAGCGCGGTCGATACCGCCATCATCGCCACCGACGTCGAAGGTCGAGTCACCAGTTGGAATGAGGGCGCGCATCGGCTGCTCGGCTGGCGAGAGGAAGAGATGCTAGGCGGCACGCTCGAGGGGCTGTTTCCCGACGGCCTCGGCGCGGCGGCGCTGGAAAACGAACGCCGCGAGGCGCTGGACTCGGGTCGTGGCGGTGGCGCCGAAGGCTGGCGGGTGCGCATGGATGGCAGTCGCATCTGGGCGACCGGGGAGATGTCCCCGATCCGCAATGGCGATGGCGTTGTCATCGGTTTTACCAAGATATTGCGTGACCGGTCGCGGCAACGCGAGGCCGAGGAGGCCTTGATCGAGGAACGGCGCGCGCTCGAGATTCTGAACCGGGCCGGATCGGCGCTGTCCGTCGAAACCGACTTGCACAAGCTGGTCCAGATCGTGACCGATGCCGGCGTCGAGCTGACCAAGGCGGCGTTCGGTGCCTTTTTCTACAATGTGCTCAACGATGCGGGCGAGAGCTATATGCTCTACACATTGTCGGGCGTGCCCGAGGAGGCCTTCTCGAAATTCCCGATGCCGCGCAACACAGCGGTGTTCGCGCCGACCTTCAACGGCGAGGGGATCGTTCGCTCGGACGATATCACCAAGGATCCGCGTTACGGGCACAACGCCCCCCGCAAGGGCATGCCGGAGGGACATCTGCCGGTCCGCAGCTACCTGGCCGTGCCGGTGATCGCGCGTGACGGCGACGTGATCGGCGGGTTGTTTTTCGGTCATGACCAGGTCGGCGTTTTTACGCCGGCGTCGGAACGCGGTCTCGAGGGCCTGGCGGCGGAAGCGGCGGTGGCGATCGACAATGCGCGCTTGTTCCAGGCGCTCCAGCTCGAGCTGAGACAGCGCCGCGCCGCCGAAGCCGACCTCGCCGCGAGCGAGGACCGGTTGCGCCTCGCCAATGAGGCCGCCGACATCGGAACCTGGGACTTCGATCCGGTGACTCGCGACTTGCGCTGGGACGCCAGGTGCAAGGAGCTCTTCGGCCTGTCACCCGACGCAGAGGTCAGTTATGAGGGCGACTTCCTCGCAGGACTGCACCCTGACGACCGCGCGCGTGTGGACGCCGCGGTGCAAGCGGCGCTCGATCCCGACGGGTCCGGCGATTATGACACCGAATATCGTATCATCGGCCTTACCGATGGTGTCGAGCGCTGGCTGGCAGCGAGCGGCCGCGCGATATTCGATGAGGGAAAAGCGGTCCGCTTCATCGGCACCGTCCTCGATATCACGGCGCGACGGGAAAACGAGGCGCGGCTGCGTGAGTTGAACGATGGGCTCGAGGAGCAGGTCGCGGCCGAAGTCGCCCGGCGCAGCGAAGTCGAGGAAGCCTTGCGTCAGGCGCAGAAGATGGAGGCGGTGGGTCAGCTGACTGGTGGAATCGCGCACGACTTCAACAATCTGTTGACCGTGGTTACCGGCAATATCGGCATTGCCCAGCGTGCGCTCGACGCCGCGGACGTGGGCGACGTGCGCGCCCGGCGCTCGCTCGACAATGCGATGAAGGGCGCGGAGCGGGCCGCGGCGCTCACCCAGCGGCTGCTTGCCTTTTCCCGCCGCCAGCCGCTCGCGCCCAAGCCGATCGATCCCGACAAGCTGGTTTCGGGCATGTCCGATTTGTTGCAGCGGTCGCTTGGCGAGCTGATCCGGCTGGAGATCGTGACCTCGCCGGGCCTGTGGCGGGCGGAAGCCGATCCCAACCAGCTGGAGAGCGCGATCCTCAATCTCGTGCTCAATGCCCGCGACGCGATGCCCGAAGGCGGCGAACTGACGATCGAGACCGGGAACGCCCGCCTGGACGAGGGTTATGCCGCGATCCAGGCGGAAGTGCCGCCCGGCCAATATGTCATGATCGCGGTCACCGACACGGGAAGCGGCATGCCGCGCTCTGTGATCGAGCGGGCGTTCGAGCCGTTCTTCACCACCAAGGAGGTGGGCAAGGGCACCGGGCTCGGCCTTTCGATGATCTATGGCTTCGTCAAACAGTCGGGCGGCCACATCAAGATCTACTCGGAGGAAGGCGAAGGCACGACGGTCAAAATCTATTTGCCGCGCCTGCTCAGCGGCGGCGCCGAAGACGAGGAGCCGGCGCGATCGACGCCGGGAATCGAGCAAAGCCCGCGGCAGGAGACAGTGCTCGTCGTCGAGGATGACGACGACGTACGTGCCTATACCGTCGATTGCCTGCGCGAGCTCGGCTATCGCGTGATCGAAGCACATGACGGCCCGTCCGCGCTTCGGCTGCTCGAACGGCAGGGGGATCCGGTCGCCTTGCTGTTCACCGATGTGGTGATGCCCGGCATGAGCGGTCGCGAATTGGCCGACCAGGCGCGCAAGGTCCAGGCTAACCTGAGGGTCCTTTACACATCGGGCTATACGCGCAATGCGATCGTGCACGGCGGCCGGCTCGATCCCGGGGTCGAGATGATCACCAAGCCCTTCACCTTCGAGGCGCTCGCCCAGAAGGTCCGCGACATGATCGATTGCGGCACCGGCAATGTTCTCATCGTCGAAGGCGAATCGACAGTGAGGTCGCTCCTCGTCGAGGCTCTGGCGGCAAGCGGATTGCGCGTCGAAGAAGCCGGAACCGGTAGCGAAGCTCTGGGCAAGGTGCGCGCGGCGCAGGGACGTTATGACGCGATCGTGCTCGACGACGAACTTCCCGATCACACCGGCGACAGCTTGCTGCGCGAGTTGCGCGCGCTCTACTCGGATCTGCCCATCGTCGTCGCTTCGGCCTCGCGTGCCGCCGAACTCAAGCGGCAGTTCGGCGACGACCGGAATGTGGCGGTGATCGCCAAGCCTTACAAAGCGGGGAGGTTGCAGGATACGCTGCGGCTACTCGGCGTGGCTTGCCTGGAAGCCGAAAAATAGCAGCGGAGGTCGGGGACCGGTGGCATCGGGAAAAGCCGGTCCCCAGAATAGATTACGGTTTCGCCGGCGTGTCGATCTTGATGTCGGCATCGACCTTTTTCGTATTGCCGAGCATGTTCTGGCCAAACATCAGGAACAAGACCACGGCGATTACCGCGATAACTACGGCGAGGAGGGCAATCGCTCCTCCATTTCCGCCTCGCTCGATCACTGTCGTTTTCTCATTGTCTGCCATCGCGCCTCTCCTTTATTGTTGCCCGATAACCGGCAGAGTCATTGTTAGGTTCCAACACTGGAGATCTATTTCCGGGCATTGGCCGATTGGCGAGGTTCAGAGTCTGCCAAGCAACAGGAGGATGATCAGGATCAGGACGATAAGTCCCAGGCCGCCAGAAGGCGCATATCCCCAATTGCGGCTATGACCCCAGGTCGGGAGAGCGCCGACCAAGGCGAGTACCAGGATGATTATGATAATGGTTCCAAGCATCGTCCCACTCCTGTTCTGATTGGAGAGTATAACCAGCGGTCGCGGACGCGGTTCCGGTAGTGCCATGGGCGCAACGCGACTTCGGCTCTTCGTCGCGGTGCTTCTCCCTCGTCTATGTAGCGGCGTAGCCGAGGCGGCGGTCAGGGCGTGCCGGAAGCGGATTCGTCGCCCAACGGCACGGCCGGGACCGTCATCCCGCTCTAATTCCGCGGATTCGCCGCGAGACTACCGCGTTCGATGAATTCGTAGGGTAGCTCGACGCAGGCATTGCCGTCGCGGGTCTGCTGCCCCGGCCCGATGAGCAGGTCGATCGCGGCCGCTGCCATTTCCGGATTGGGCTGGCGCACGGTGCTGAGCTGTGGCCAGGCCATGCGCGACACGGGGGCATCGTCGAACCCGACGATCGACAAGGCGGTGGGGACGGCGATCTGGTGGCGCATGGCGACGACCAACGCGGCCAGCGCCATTTCGTCGTTGCTGGCGAAGATCGCGGTCGGCGGCTCGGCATCGCCCAGGATCGCCTCCGCCGCGATCAAGCCGGAGCGGAACGTGAAATCACCCTGCAACACGCGTTTCGGCGGGATCGATATGCCGGCGGCGGTGAGGGCGTCGCAAAACCCTTCCCACCGCCGCACGGTCGCGCTGTGGGTGGGATTGCCCTTGATGAAGCCGATATCGCGATGGCCGAGCGCGATCAGCTTCTCGGTCGCTTCGCGCGCCGCGGCGCGGTCATCCATGCGGACTTGCGGGGTGCGGTCGAGCGCGTGGCCGGGGGCAATGCGGACGATCGGCACCTCGTTCGCCTCGAGCATGTCGATCAGGTCCGGCCAGTCGCAAATCGGCGGGGTGAGCACTGCGCCTGCCAGCTTTACCGTCCGCAGCGTGGCATCGAGCCGCGCCATCCAATCGGGTTGGGTGCGGTCGACCTCTTCGATCAGCAAGTGATGACTGAGCGCGCGGCAGCGGGTGAGCGCGCCGCGTTGGAGGTCGGCGGCATAGACCGAGGCCGGATCGTCGAAAAACATCGCGATCAAGAACGACTTGGCGCTGGACAGGCCGCGCGCGAAGGCGTTGGGCCGATAATCGAGTTCCGCCACCACGCGCATGACCTGTTCGCGCACTTCGGGGCGGACATGCACTTCATCGTTGATGACGCGCGACACTGTCTTGGGCGACACGCCCGCGCGTTCCGCGACGTCCTTGATGGTGACCGTCTTCATGCCATGCAAATGTCCGCCAGCCGACCGGCCGGTGAGGCTGTGCGATAATACCAATTGGCGCGGAAGCAAGGCCGGGACGTCATAAGGGCGCTTCCGCCCGTCCCACGTTACCCGCAATGGTGACGCTCAGCGGCAATCGACCACCCCTTCCGGCGGCGAGGCGAAGCGGATGGCGGAGATGGTCAGGTCGAGCCGGCCGGCCGTGGTCAGCATGAGCGGCTGGGTGACGCGGTCGAGCGGCACGCCGGCAAGGCAACGCAGCGGCACGGCAATCTCGTCCCATTGCTTGCTCGCCGCCAGCGCCGTCAGCCGCGCGGTCACGTCCCGGCCGCCCAGCAGCACCGGGGCGGTCGGCGCCTCGTCGACCTTGAGGTCGATGACCAGCGCGACATCGCCATTGGCTTCCCGCGTCAGGTCGACCGGATCGCCGACCAGGGCAGCCGTCGCGCTCGCTTTGCCGGTCCAGGCGAATCTGATCGAATCTTCCTGCGCGCCACGATCGGCCGGCCGCGCCGATATCAGGGCCGGATCCGGATCGGCCGAGAGCGCGCCATCGGCACCGAACTGGAAGTGCCGGCCATTGGTCGGCTTGCCGCGCGCGAACAGGATGTTGTGGTCGCCCGCCGAGGTGCCGCGATCTTCCGGAAGCGGTGCGAGATCGCCCTTGTCGCGCGTGGAAAGGCCGAAGCCATAAGCGAAGAGCGGATCGTAGCCGGGATCGCCGACATTGAGCGGCGCCTGATCGGGGCGCTTGGGCCAGCTGTACGGCAGCTTCCCCCGGAAATCGGCCTTGCCGAACAGCAGGTCGGCGACGCCTTCTCCTTCCGATCCCGGCAGCCAGGCGGCGACGAACGCGTCCGACACATTGAGATAGGGGTTCACCCAGAGCGGGCGCCCCGACAGGAACACCGTGACCACCGGGATGCCAGCGGCCTTCAGCCGTTTCATCGTCGCCAGATTGTCGACCGTGGCGGGATCGTCGAACGCCACGTCGCTGCGGTCACCCTGGAATTCGGCATAGGGGTTCTCGCCGAACACGACGATCGCGGCGTCCGGCTTCGTCGCGAACTGCCCGTCGACCGACAGGCTGGCCTTGCCGCCGGCGGCTTTTACCTCGTTCTCGATGCCTCGCCAGATCGAGGTGGCATTGGGAAAGTCGCTGGGGAGAGTGCCGGTCCCCTGCCACGACAATGTCCAGCCGCCGGCCTGCTTCGCGACATTATCGGCACCGTCTCCGGCGACGAGAATAGTGGCGCCGGCCTTGAGCGGCAGCAGCGAGCCCGCATTCTTCAGCAGTACCAAAGATTCACGCACGGCCTGGCGTGCGATCGCGCGATGCGCGGGCGAGCCGAGCTGGTCGTACTGGCCGGCATAAGGCCGTTCCGACGGCCGCTTGGCGTCGAAAATGCCGGCGCGGAACTTGACTCGCAGGATGCGGCGCACGGCGTCATCGAGGCGGCTCATCGGGATCGTTCCCGCCTTCACTTCGCGCAAGGTCGATTCCCAAATGCCTTTCCAGCTGTCGGGCGCCATATAGAGATCGAGACCGGCGAGCATCGCCAGCGGGCAATCGGAGGCAGTGCAGCCTTCCACCTGAGCGTGGGCGTTCCAGTCGCTGACCAGGAAGCCGTCGAAATTCCAGCGATCCTTGACGACCCCCGTCAACAGGCTGCGATTGCCGGTCATCTTGCGGCCGTTCCAGCTCGAAAAGCTGATCATGATCGATTGCACGCCGGCCTTGATCGCTGCCTCGTAGGGCGGCGCGAACAAGTCGCGGAGCTGCGCTTCGGTCACCTGGGCGTCACCCTGGTCCTTGCCGTCTTTGGTGCCGCCGTCGCCGAGGAAATGCTTGGCGGTGGCGATGACGTGCGGGCCCTTCAGCCAGTCCTTCGAGCCGATCTTGCCCTGCAATCCTGTGACCAGCGGACCAGCATAACTGGCGGCGATCTCGGGGACTTCGCCGAACCCCTCGTAGCTGCGGCCCCAACGGTCGTCGCGAACCACCGCGATGGTCGGCGCAAAGGTCCAATCGATGCCGGTCACTCGCATCTCGACCGCGGTCACCTCACCGATCCGCCGCATCAGCGCCGGATCGCGCATCGCGCCTAGCCCGACATTGTGCGGGAACAGCGTCGCGCCGACGATGTTCGAATGGCCGTGCACCGCGTCGATCCCCCAGATCGCCGGGATGCGCGGCAATTTGGGATCGTCGCTGGTCGAGGCGTCCCAAAAGGCGTCGGCCAGCGCGAGCCAGCCTTTGGCAGGGGCATTGTATTTCCCGCCCGGGTCCGAATTGCCGCCGTTGAACACTGAGCCGAGATGATATTTGCGGACATCGTCGGGCGTGATCGAGGCGATGTCGCCCTGCACGACCTGGCCGACCTTTTGTTCGAGCGACATGCGCGCCAACAACGCGGTGATCTTGGCTTCGATGACGGGATCTTCGCGCACGGGCGATTTGATCGCGGGCCAGGTCGCCGGATTGGCGACGCTGGATGCGGCGACGGGCGGGGTATTGGGGCGCGCGGAGGCTGCTTCTTGTCCCGACGCGGGCGCACCGAGTGCCAAAACGGCCATGGCAAGGCCGGTCAGCGGCGCTCCCCTTCGAATCATCTCTACCCCTTGTCGTTCTGCAGGCTCGCTCGTCGAAACTCGTTGACATCGATGTCGGTCTTGGCGATCTACGTCAAGCATTTCGGAAAAACCGAAACAGGGGAGAGGGATGATGATCGCCGCGCGAGCTCTGCCGTCCGACGCTTTTGCCTCCCCCGTTTTCCGATTCTCGAATCCTCCCCCCGCTGTGCCTCGCGCCGGCGGGCTAGCGGCCGCCGCAAGCTGTGGCGGCCGCTTTTTTTGTCACATGGATTGAGGAATCCGCGATGAAGTCTCGTCTGTTGGGCGCCTTGATCTGCGTCGGTACCGTCGGCCTGCCGGCCGCGCTCGCCGCGCGCGAAGCCGGGCAGAAGTCCGACGCCGCCCCGACGAATCGCGCCGGAGAACCGTGGCGTAACAAGAGTTTGTCCGCGGCGGCGCGCGCGGCGGCGCTGGTCAAGGCGATGACGCTTCAGGAGAAGCTGACCTATATCCACGGCCTGTTCCCCAACAAGATCGATCCCCGCCCGGCCGACATGGTGCCCTCGGCCGGTTATGTGCCCGGTGTGTCGCGGCTCGGCATCCCGACCTTGCGCGAGAGCGATGCCAGTCTGGGTGTCGCCAACCAGATGAACCTGCGCACCGACGACGTCGCCACGGCATTGCCCTCGGGGCTCGCGACCGCGGCGACCTTCGATCCCAAGCTTGCTTATGCCGGTGGCGCGATGGCCGGAGCGGAAGCGCGAGCCAAGACCTTCAACGTCCTGCTTGCCGGCGGGGTCAACCTGACCCGCGACGCCTGGAACGGACGCAATTTCGAATATCTGGGCGAAGACCCTCTGCTCGCCGGCACGCTTGCCGCAGCGGCCGTGCGTGGCGTCGAATCGAATCATATCGTCTCGACCGTCAAGCATTTCGCGCTCAATGCGCAGGAAACCGGCCGCACCATTCTCAACGCGCGGATGGACGAAGCGGCGCTGCGCGAGAGCGACTTGCTCGCGTTCGAGATCGCGGTGAAGGACGGCCGCCCCGGTTCGGTGATGTGCGCCTATAACAAGGTCAACGGCGACTGGTCGTGCGAGAACCGGTTCTTGCTGACCAAGGTGCTGCGCGACGACTGGAAATATCCCGGTTGGGTGATGTCCGACTGGGGCGGGGTCCATTCGACCGTCAAGGCGGCGATGGCCGGTCTCGACCAGGAATCGGGTCAGGAACTCGACAAGGAAATCTATTTCGGTGCGCCGTTTGCCGCGGCAGTCGCGAACGGCACGATCCCCGTGGCGCGCCTGGACGAGATGGTGCGCCGCATCCTGACCGGCGTGATCGCCAGCGGCCTTTACGACGATCCGTCACCCTCGGCGGTGCAACCGATTGATTATGCGGCGCATGCGGATGTGGCGCAGCGCGTGGCCGAAGCCTCCATGGTCTTGCTCAAGAACCAGGGCAACGTCCTGCCGCTGGCCAAGCGTGCGCAGAAGATCGTGCTGATTGGCGGTCATGCCGATGTCGGCGTGCTATCGGGCGGCGGGTCGAGCCAGGTGCGTTCGGTCGGCGGCGTGCCGATCGAGATCCCGCTGACGTCGGGCGCGGCGGCGTCGTTCGTGCGCGTGACCTATCATAATTCCTCACCGCTCAAGGCGATCCAGGCGCTCGCGCCGGGCGCGCAGATTACCTATGTCGACGGCAAGGATGCTGCAGCCGCCGCAGCGGCGGCGCGCGACGCCGATGTGGCGATCGTCTTCGCCACGCAATGGGCGACCGAGGCCGAGGATAATCGCGACATCGCGCTGCCGGACAATCAGGATGCGCTGATCGATGCGGTCGCCGCGGCGCAGGCGAAGACGGTGGTGGTGCTCGAAACCGGCGGCCCGGTGCTGATGCCGTGGATCGATCGCGTGCCGGCGGTGGTCGAGGCCTGGTATCCCGGCCAGCGCGGCGGCGAAGCGATCGCGCGCGTCCTGTTCGGCGATGTCGACGCGACCGGGCGCTTGCCGATGACCTTTCCGCGCACGACAGCGCAGCTACCGCGCCCCGGGCCTATCGGATTGGAAAGCCTGAAGAACGACGCCGCGAGCAATGCCGGCTCTGGGACCAGCGAGCCGGTCGCGTCGTTCGATGTCGATTATAAGGAAGGCGCTGATGTCGGTTATCGCTGGTATGCGGCGCAGCACAGCCAGCCGCTGTTCGCGTTCGGCTATGGCCTCAATTATGCCAGGCTGAGCTATGGCACGCCCCGCTTCACCGGCGGGGCCAAGCCCGGCGTGACGGTTGCGGTCACCAATCAAAGCAATCGCTCAACCGTCGCGGTGCCCCAGCTCTACGTCACTTTGCCCGATGGCAGTCCGTTGCGACTCGCCGGATGGAGCCGGGAAGCGCTGGCGCCGCACGAGACGCGCACCGTGACGATCGCGGCCGATCCGCGCGTGCTGGCGCGCTGGCAAGGCAGCCGGTGGCGGCAGGTCGCCGGCACCTACAAACTGACCTTGGCGACGGACGCCGCGCACCCGTTGCAATCGGCCAGTGTTGCCTTGGCGCAACGCTGAACAGAACGATCCGAATTGGGCTTTGTCCGATATTGACATCGATGTCGGACTCGATACGAAGACGGTCGAGGCGAGAACACATCGCTTACATCATAGGAGCGTCGGCATGGGAAGATGCCGACCAGATAGGGAGGATCCGGGGCATGAGGACATTGAGAATTTCTGCGTCTGCGCTGGCACTTGCGGTCGGGCTTGCAGCGCCGGGCGTGGCCGCCGCTCAGGCTCAGCCGCAAACGGCCGCGCCCGACGCGGCACCGCCGGCACCGGCCGACGATCAGGCCGCGGCGAGCGGTGACATCGTGGTCACCGGCGTTCGCGCCTCGCTCGAGCGATCGATCGCGATCAAGCGCAACTCCAACGGTATCGTCGACGCGATCTCGGCCGAGGATATCGGCAAGTTCCCCAACACCAACCTGGCCGAATCGCTCCAGCGCATCACCGGCGTGTCGATCGACCGCGTCAACGGCGAAGGATCGACCGTCACCGTCCGCGGGTTCGGCGCGCAATACAACCTCGTCACGTTGAACGGGCGTCAGCTCGCCACGTCGAACATCGTCGCGGTGGGCGGCGACCAGAACGGCGATGGCGCGGGCGGCTTCGGCCGGTCGTTCGACTTCGCGAACCTCGCCGCGGAAGGGGTCAAGACGCTCGAAGTCTACAAGACCGGGCGCGCCGCGGTTCCATCGGGTGGCATCGGTGCCGCGATCAACGTCGTCACCCGGCGCCCGCTTGATGCCCGGGAAAGCGGGTTCACCGGCACGATCGGCGCGAAGGCCAGCTACGACACCAGCGCCGACGACTGCATCAGCTGCGGTAGCCATGTGACGCCGGAAGTGTCCGGCCTGCTCAGCTGGAGCGACAAGGATCAGAAGGTCGGCGTCTCGCTGTTCGGCAGCTACCAGAAGCGCAACTTCAGCGTCCCCACCGTCGCGAGCAACGACTGGAATATTCGCACTTTGTCGGATTTCCTCAATCCGGCCAATGGTTTCGTCAACGCCGCGACCAAGCTCAACAACGTGCCGGGCAATGCCAATGTCCTGGTGTCGGTGCCTGATGACAGCCGCTACCATTTCTCCGAGGACAGCCGCGAACGGCTGAACGGTCAGGCGACGCTGCAATTCCGGCCGACCGACGGGCTGACCATCACTGCCGACGGTATGTATGCGCAGCTCCGGGCGTCCGAGCGTCGTTCGACCCAGTCTAACTGGTTCAACCGGCCATTCGACGAAGTGACGTTCGACGACGCCTCCAACGGCATCGCCACGACCTCCTATCTTCACGAAACCATCAATGGCGTGAAGGACGAGGCGTTCGAACAGGCCTATCGCGCACAGAAGAACCGCCTGTGGGACGTCGGTCTGAATATCGATTGGCAGGCGACCGATCGGTTGAAGTTCGTGCTCGACGGGCACCTCGGCAAGGCCGAAAGCCTGCCGGACAACCCCAATGGCCAGACCTCGACCACGGTCGCGTTCAATATGCCGGTGGTGACCTCGCACTCGCTCACCACCACCCCGGGCGGCTTCCCACAGCAGACGTTGACCTTCAACGACTGTACACAGAGCACAACCCCTGATGGCATGCCCTTCATCAAGGGCAATTGCGATAACAAGCTCGATGCCGGCGACCTGTCGGGGGCGATCCAGCGCCAATTCGCCTCGACCCAGTCGCAGCGCATCAAGGAACTGCGCCTAGACGGCACTTGGGATCTGGGCGGCGGCAGCAAGTTCGATTTCGGTGGCGGCTACCGCACCACCAATACGCTGCAGACCCAGTATAATACGCGTCAGGTTCTCGGCGATTGGGGCAATTCACTGCCGCCGGAGATCGATGCCGTGGCGCCGGGACAGGTGTTCCAGTTCTGCACGGCGTGCCAGTTCACGCACAACAACCCGAACGCCGACGCAAATACGCTGGTCGCCTGGCGTACGGAGGATGCGACCAAGCTCTACAACACACTGTACCAGCATTATATCGGCATCACGAACTCCAAGATAAGCCATCAGAACAATATCGACGCCAACAGTTTCAACCGCGTCAAGGAGGACATCTGGTCGGTTTATGGCCAGTTCACCTGGAACGGCACGATCGGAAACATGCAGGCGCAGCTCGTCGCCGGCGCCCGGTTCGAAAGCACCAAGGTCACGGCCCAGTCGCTGCAACCCGTGCCGCTCGCGATCGTCTGGCAGGCGGACAACGACTTCTTCATCCTCAACTCGGCCGATCGCCAGGCGCTGACGTCGAAGGGCAGCTACAACAATCTGCTGCCGTCGATGGATTTCTCGATCGGTTTCACCGACAAGTTGAAGGGGCGCTTCTCTTATTCCAAGACGATCGCGCGCGCTCCTTATGGCAGCCTGTTCGCCTCGACTACCGTCGGCGCGCCGCCGCGTCCGACCGCGATCGGCGGCACCGCGACCGGTTTTGCCAACAATACCGACCTCAATCCGCTGGACTCGGATAATTTCGACGTCTCGCTCGAATGGTATCCGAATAAGGACAGCTATTTCTCGGTCGGCTTCTTCGACAAGCGCGTCCATAACTTCATCGGCAACACGTTGGTCAACCGTAACCTGTTCGGTCTGCGGGATCCGACCTCGGGCACTGCCGGCACGCGCTCGGGCATAGCCAAGGACCAGCTGAGTACGTTACACGCCGACATCACCGATGTGAACCTGTTCACCTATACCGCTTTGTTGCAGCAGAATAACGGCAACGTCGCGGCGGCGACTGCAGCGTTCCAGGCGAACTATCACAATGGTGCACTCGATCAGAATTTCGTCGACAAGACGCTGGGAGCGGTCGACATTCTCCCCGACGCCAGCGACCCGCTGTTCAACTTCTCGGTCAATACGCCGATCAACAACAAGGATGCCGAGATTTACGGCGTCGAGATCGCCGGCCAGTATTTCTTCGGCCGGACCGGCTTCGGCCTTGCCGCCAGCTATACCCTCGTGCGCGGCAATGTCGGGATCGACGTGGCGGCCGATCCGAGCGTCGACCAGTTCGCGCTGGTCGGCCTGTCGGACACGGCCAACGTCACCTTGATCTACGAGAAATACGGGATCTCGGCACGTCTCGCCTATAACTGGCGCGCGAAGTTCCTGAGCCAGCTCAACCGCGACAGCTACCATAACCCGGTGTATACAGCGCCTTATGGCCAGCTTGACCTCAACGTGAGCTACGACATCACCAAGAACATCGCGGTCAGCTTCGAGGGCATCAACCTCACCGAGGAAGGTGTCCGGACCTATGGTCGCGATCCGAGCAACACATGGTATCTGGCCGAAGGCTCGGCCCGTTATCTGGTCGGTGCGCGCTTCAAGTTCTGAACCGCTATCACATGCTGAAAATGGGGAAGGCCGCTGCACAAGCGGCCTTCTTCGTCTAGGGTGCAGTAGCGATGGCCAATCCCGTCCTTCTCAACAATGTCGACCATGCCGATCTGCGGGTCGTGCTCGATCGCGGCGCCGCTTATGGCGATGCCGTCAACCAGACGATGGTGTTCGCCACCGAGTTCGAGGAATTGCAGCGCGAATACGCGATCCTGTTCCGGCGCGATCCGGCCGGCGCCTATCGCGCGACCGTCCTGCTCGGGTTCGACGCCGACGAGAATCTCTATCTCGATGGCACGTATTGGGACGCGCGCTATATCCCCGCGCTGATGAGCCGCGGTCCGTTCTCGATCGGAGTTCCCCCGGAGGGTACTCCCGGCGAACCGATGATCCATATCGACCCGTCACACCCTCGCGTACGCACTGGCGGTGAGGGTGCCGCTATCTTCCTCGACCATGGCGGTAACGCGCCCTTGCTCGACCAGGTCGCGGCCGCGCTCCAGCGCGTCTATGTCGGATCGCAGGCCGCGCCTGCCATGTTCGCCGCGTTCGAGGAGCATGGCCTGATCCAGCCGGTCGAGCTGCGGATAGAGACCGACGACGGCCGTCGCTTCACCGTGCCCGACGGCTATACGATCGCGCAGGATCGGCTGGCGGCGCTCGACGGTGCGGCGCTCGCCGCGCTGCATCGCGACGATTTCCTGCGGCCAGCGATCTGGGCGGCGTCCTCGCTCGGCAACATCACCGCCCTGGTCGCGCGCAAGCGCCGCCGCGATGGCTGATGCCGCGCCCGTTCGGATCGCCATCACCCGGCGAACCCGCGAGCTGGGCGGAAACATTGCCGCCCCGGACCTCGCCGCCATCGTTGCTGAGGGCGTGCCGACCATCCTGAAGGGTGCCGCGCGCGATTGGCCGTTGGTCCAGGCCGGTCTGCATTCGGCGGAACGCGCCGCGGATTATCTGCTGCGGTTCCAAAACGGACAGCCGGTGGTCGGCTATACCGCCGACCCGGCGACCGGCGGGCGTTTCCACTATAATGAAGACGCGACGGCGATGAACTTTCGCGGCGAACGGGTCGCGTTCGACGTCTTCGTCGCGCGCATCTTCGAACAAAGCGGCAAGGCCAACGCGCCAGCTTTCTATATCGGCTCGACCGACCTCGACACGTTCTTCCCGGGCTTTCGCGCGGAGAATGAATTGACTCCGGCGGGCGACCTGTTCGCCAGGCACCCGCCGCTCGCCAGCATCTGGCTCGGCAATCGTACGATCGCGGCGGCGCATTTCGACATGTCGAACAACGCGGCGTGCTGCGCGGTCGGGCATCGCCGCTTCACCTTGTTCCCGCCCGACCAGGTCGCCAACCTCTATCCCGGCCCGCTGGCGCCGACGCCGGGCGGGCAAGTGGTGACGATGGTCGATTTCGCCGCGCCCGATCTCGACCTTTATCCCGATTTTCCGAAGGCGGCGGCGGCCGGCGAGATCGCCGAGCTCGAGCCGGGCGACGTTCTGGTCTATCCGGCCTTGTGGTGGCACCAGGTCGAGGCGCTCGACGACTTCAATGTGCTGGTCAATTATTGGTGGAATGCGGCGCCCGATTTCCTCGACACGCCGATGACGACGTTGCTCCACGCCATGCTCTCGCTCCGCGATCGCCCAGCGCACGAGAAAGAGGCGTGGCGCGCCATATTCGACTATTACATCTTCGGCCCGGGCGAGCGTCCGGCGGCGCATTTGCCGGCGCCGGGCCGGGGGCCGCTAGCGTCCCTCGATCCCGTCGCGGCGCGGCAGTTGCGCGCGCTGATCCAAAGGCAGCTCAACCGATGACCAAAGCAACTCCCGACAGTATCCGTCGCGTCGTGGTCGCCGGGGGCGGTACTGCCGGCTGGATCGCCGCCACCACGCTCGCCAAGCATCTTAGCCCGATGATCGAGGTGGTGCTGGTCGAATCCGACGAGATCGGCACGGTCGGGGTCGGCGAATCCACTATTCCCACCGTCCGCACCTTCCATTCGTTCATCGGCATCGATGAGGATGCGTTCGTCCGGGCGACCAATGCCAGTTTCAAGCTCGGCATCGGCTTCGAGGATTGGGATCAGCCGGGCGACCGCTATTTCCACTCGTTCGGATCGGTCGGGCGATCGGTGTTCGTCGCCGATTTCCAGCATTTCTGGCTCGAGGCGCGGAAACGCGGGTTCGGGCGTCCTTATGGCGATTACTCGTTCGAGCTGCGCGCCGCGGCGGAAAACCGCTTCTCCACCGATCCCGAGCTTGGCCTCGCTTATGCCTATCATCTCGACGCCACCGCTTATGCCCGGTTCCTGCGCGGCATCGCCGAGGCCGATGGGGTGAAGCGCGTCGAAGGCCGTATCGCGGAAGTGTCGCAGGACCCGGAAAGCGGCGACATCTGCGCGCTGGTGCTGGCGTCGGGCGAGCGGGTCGAGGGCGATTTCTTCATCGACTGCACCGGCTTTCGCGCGCTCCTGATCGAGCAGACGCTCAAGGCCGGGTTCGACGATTGGAGCCACTGGCTCGCGACCGACAGCGCGTTCGCCGTGCAGACCGAGAGCGCGGGCGAGCCCGTGCCCTATACCCGCGCCATCGCGCACGACGCCGGTTGGCGCTGGCGCATTCCGCTGCAGCACCGAGTCGGCAACGGCTTTGTCTTCTGCAGCGAGTATATAGACAACGACACGGCACGCGAGACGCTGCTTGCCGCGCTCGACGGCGAACCGCTATTCGAGCCGCGCCTGTTGCGCTTCACCGCTGGCATGCGCCGCCGGACGTGGCACCGCAACTGCCTGGCGCTCGGCCTCGCCGGCGGGTTCATCGAGCCGTTGGAATCGACCAGTATCCATCTGGTGATGATCGCAGTCACGCGCTTTATCCAGTCGTTCCCGTTCACCCGAGACTATGCGGCGCTGGCCGAGCGTTTCAACGCGCGGTCGGAGGCCGAATGGACGCATGTGCGCGACTTCGTGATCCTGCATTATGCGCTGAACCATCGCGATGAGCCGTTCTGGCAACGCATGGCGCAGATGACTTTGCCCGATACGCTGACCGCCCGTCTGGAATTGTTCCGCGAACAGGCGATGGCGCATCAGGACCAGGACGAAATCTTCCGCATCGATTCCTGGTGCCAGGTCATGATGGGGCAGGGCCTTAAGCCCGACGGCTGGCACTTGCTGCCGAGCCAGTTGCCCGACGCCAACCTCCGCCAGGCGCTGGACGGATTGGATGCGGGGATCAAGGCGCGGTTGCCCAAACTACCGATACTGGCCCAGTTCTTGGCGCGTTATGCCGATCCGGTTCCCGCTGCAGCATTGCGCTGATCTGGTTGAATTCTTCGTACCGGGGTCAGCGCGCGGTGATCGTCACCGGCCCCAGCAAGCCCGAGGGCCGACCGGCCGGCGCATTGACGAGCAGCGCAACGACACGCGGTCCGGCGCCGGGAGCGATCGGCGCGCGCAGGGGAGCGGTATCGGTGCCCTCCTTGACGGCTATCCGGGTGCCGTCGATCCAGAGCTCCGCCTTGCCGCCAAGCGCGTCGAACGTGATCACGCCTCCCTCGGCCGCGATGCGCTTCCAGGGGATGATGCGTGCGCGGTAGATGCGCCACCCGGGCTGTGCCTCTTCGGTCGTGGGCTCGCCGCTATGGATGAAGTCCCAGCTATTATTGTCGCCATCGGCGGGGGCGAGGCCGGCGTCAGGGCGCTGTGCGAAGGCCGGCGACCGGCGCCAATCGCGGACCTTCAAGACGGTCGGAACTATCGCGACCTGCGGGCGCGAGGCGATATCGGCGCGGTCGAGCTTCAGCATGGCGGGTTTCAGCCCGGGCGCTGTGGCGCGCACGACGATACCTCCCGGGCCCGCGTCGGCGCGGACGATCAATTGCGCCAGGCCATTGAACAGCGACCGTTCGCCTGTCGGCCCGGCGAACTGCTCGGGCTCGTGGCTGTTGGGGTCGCCATTGCCGACACCCAGCAACGTCGCGCCCTCGACCGTGAAGCGCGTCGCCAGATTGGCGGTCGGGACATGGCAGCCGCGCGCATCGATCGCGTCGATAGTGATCGGCTGGGCGTCTTCGTCGTCGCCGGCCATGACCGTGCGCGCGGGGGTAAGCCGCAGTGCCACCGGCGGACCCGCAGTCTCGTGGATCGCGGTCGCCACTGTCTTGCCGCCGCGCATCGCGCGGGCCTCGATCCGGCCGGGAGCATAAGGAACAATCCATTCGTTCCCCATGATGTGGTTGACCCGCTGCACGCCAAGGTCGCGGCCGTTGAGCATCAGCACCACGGTCTCGGCGTTGCTGGTGACGAAGACCTTGATTGGCTGACCCTCGCGGCCGGGCCAGGTCCAATGCGGCGCGATCGCGACCACCGGCCGGTCGTCGATCCAGTGTGCGCGGTGGATGTCGAACGCGGTCTTGGGGAAGCCGCACAGGTCGAGAATGCCGAAGAAGCTGGAGATGGTCGGCCAATCATACGGCGTCGGCTCGCCGTGATAGTCGAAACCGGTCCAGACGAACCCGCCGGCGACGAACGGGCGCTCGGCGATGTTCTTCCACGATGCTCGGTGCGTGCCGCCCCAGCTTGCCGCTTCCGTGTCGTAGGACGTGATGACATGTCCGGCGGGATCGCTGGCGAAGGCGCCGCGCGTCTCGAACGCGCTGGTGTCTTCGGAGCTGGTGATCGGCTTGGTCGGGTTCAGCCGGTGGAACTTGTCGTAATCGCCCTGGTAGTAATTGAACCCCATCACGTCGACGACGGTCGATACGTTGGAGGGATTGTAGAAGGAGCCGTTCATCGCCGCGGTGATCGGACGGCTGTCGTCGAGCGCCCGCACCGCGGCGGCCATGCGGCGCACCATCTCGACTCCGGCCTCGGTGCCTTGCATCGGCTCCTCGTTGAACACCGACCAGAGGATCACGCTGGGATGGTTGCGGTCACGCCGGACGAGCCATTCGAGCTGGGCGAGATAGTCGGGTGCCGGATTGAAGTTGCGATTCTCGTCCATGACGAGGAAACCCATTCGGTCGCACCAGTCGAGCAGCTCGGCAGTGGGCGCGTTGTGCGACATGCGGATCGCGTTGCAGCCCATCGCCTTGAGCCGCTCCAGCCGCCAGGCGAGCAGCGCATCGGGCATTGCGACGCCGACCCCGGCATGATCCTGATGGAGGCAGACCCCCTTGAGCTTGACTGGTCGGTCGTTGACCAACAGCCCCTTGTCGGCATCGAAGCGCACTGTACGGAAGCCTATCGCGACGCGGCGCTCATCGACGATCTCGCCACCGCGCAGCACGCGGGCCCGCACGCTATGGAGTGTCGGCATCTCGACCGACCAGCGCGCGGGGGTGCCGGCATCGAGGGTCAGCGCGGCATCGGCTCGTCCCAGTACGGGGACGGTCACGTCGGTCCGTCCTGTCGCGATCTCGCGACCGTTGGGATCGAGCAGGCCCGCCTCGATCGTCACACTCGCGGCGGCCCGTTCGATGTTCGCGAGTGTCGCGGTGACGGGTACGCGCCAGCGCCCGTCGGTCCCCTGGCGCGGATCGCAATGCACGCCGTCGCTGACGATTGCCACCGACGCGCGGCGGACCAGCCAGACGTGGCGGTAAAGCCCGGCACCTTCGTACCACCAGCCTTCCTTGGCATCGGCATCGGCCCGCACGACGATCACGTTCGCCTCGTCGCCGAAACGCGCGAAGGGCGTCAGATCGACATAGATGCTGTTATAGCCGGACCAATTATGCGCGGCGACGCTGCCATTGACCCAGATCGTCGCGTTGGTGGCGATGCCGTCGAAATGAATCTCGATCGTCTTGCCGCGATCGGCGGGATCGAGCCGCAGCGCGCGGCGGTACCAGCCGATGCCGCGCGGGCGGTAGCCTTGCGAGACGTTGGCGGCGCGGACGAAGGGTTGCCCCGCCGCCCAATCGTGCGGCAGCCGCACTTCCGCCCAGTCCGAATCGTCATAGGCCATCGCCGCCGCGCCGAGCGCGTTGCCGGCCTTGACGCTCAGATAAGTTTCATTGTGCCCCTGCGGCTCGGGCGTCGGGATGTCGCCTTCATGGAAACGCCAGCCCAATTCGAGGCGCGTGCGCGAAGGATCGAGATCCGGGAGCCGCGGCAGCAGGCGCCGCAGGGGCGCCTGCATCGGGAAGCCGTCGCCATCGCCGTTCACACGCGCGCCAATCGCCGCCCGCCCAGGCACCGCAAGCAGCGCGCCGGCGCCGGCACCTCCAAGGAGAAGTTGGCGGCGATCCATTGCGCTATACTCCAACGGGGGTGACGGGTGGCCGAATGCGCGGGGTAGCGCGGGCTAGACGTCGCTCAGCTCGGCGACGAAATCATAGGCGTCGCCGCGATAGTAAGAGCGGGTGACTTCGGCCGGGCGGCCATCGCGCAGAAAGGCGCGGCGCTCGATCAGCAGGCCGGCATGGCCGGGATCGACGCCGAGCATACGCGCATGCTCGCCGCCAAACGGCACGGCCCTGAGCCGCTGCAGCGCGCGCACTGGCCGGTTGCCGACCTTTTCGAGCGCGCCGTAGAGCGAATCCTCGACCGCATCGACCGAGGCGAGGCAATAACCCGCGATGGTCGAGAATTCGAGCGCCATCGGTTCGTCGTCGGCATAGCGAATGCGCGCGAAGCGCAGCACCGGCGCGCCTGGCGAGAGCCCGAGCATCATCGCTTCTTCCGGGTTCACCTGGCCGGGCGCGCGCGAAATCCAGCTGCTGCTCGCCCGGCGGCCGCGCGCTGCCATATCCTCGGTGAAGGAGGAGAGCTTGGAGAAACTCTTCTCGACACGCCCGGCGACGAAGGTGCCGGCACCACGCCGCCGAGTGAGCAATCCCTCCTCGACGAGCCTGCCGATCGCCTTGCGCACGGTGATGCGCGAGACGTCATATTCGGTAGCGAGATCGCGCTCGGGAGGGATTGCGTTGCCGGCGACGAGAATGTCGGCGCCGATCGCATCGCGAATGAGCTGCTCGAGCTGGAGATACAGCGGGGACGGATTGTCCTCGCGCAACCGTCCTATCTGATCCGAAAATGCCATCAATCCTTCCCCCCGGAAGGCGCCTTGTCGCCATCGTCGTCGCGCATGTGGTGACGCTATCGCAACCCGTCCGATCGAGCAATGGCACGGCAGTGGATTTATATTGGTATCTATCGGCAAAACGCGTCTGAATAGAGGTTACTGCAGGGCTGGAGCAAAAATTTGGGAGCGGTACCAGTATCCTATTGTGCCATAGGATCTATATTGGTTACACGTTCGGCGGCCGCGTCGGCCGGCGGAGGACAAAAGATGCGGATTGCCGGGATGCGGCTGCGTAATCTGGGTTGGGTTATGGTGTTCTGCAGCTCCGCGGCCACGGCACAGGCATCCGATCCGCTTCCGCTGACACCTTTTCCCCAATCGGTCGTGCGCGGGACGGGCAGCTTCGCCGTGTCGGACGGTGCGACGATCGGCATTGCAGCGAACGACCAGGGCGCCAGGGCCGCGGCGCGCGTGCTGGCGGCGCATGTGAGGATCGAGCGCGGACTGCTACTGTCTCCGCGGGAAGGCGCCGGTGCGATCACGCTTGCGCGCGACGCTTCGATCCGCGGCGACGAAGCCTATCGGCTTGCGGTCGACGCGCGGGGCATCCGCGTCAGCGCCTCGGGCGACCGCGGATTGCTCTATGGCGCGATGACCGTCGCCCAACTGTTGAGCCCCGATCGTCGCTTCGGCAAGCCGGTCAAGGTGCCGGCGGTGACCATTGAAGATGCGCCGCGTTTCGGCTGGCGCGGGTTGATGCTCGACGTTGCTCGCCACTATCAGCCGATCGAGGCGATCTACACGGTTGTCGATCAGATGGCGTCGGTGAAGCTCAACACGCTGCACCTGCATCTTACCGACGACCAGGGCTGGCGCTTCGAAGTGAAACGCTATCCCAAGCTCACCGAGCTGGGCGCGTGGCGCGCGCCTCCTTCGGCCGGTGGCCCGCCGGGCCCGAGGGTAGGCGGCTTCTATACGCAGGACCAATTGAAGACGCTGGTCGCCTATGCCGCCGAGCGGGGCATCACCATCGTTCCCGAGATCGATTTGCCCGGCCATGCCCAGGCGCTGGTCGCGGCCTATCCCGAACTCGGCGTGTTCGGCGACCGGCCCGGCGTATCTCACGACTGGGGGGTCAATCCCTATCTGCTCAACCCCGGCCCCGAGGGCGTCGCTTTCGTCAAGCACGTGCTCGACGAGCTGATTGCGGTTTTCCCCGGTACCTATATCCATCTCGGGGGCGACGAGGCGATCAAGGACCAGTGGCAGCGCTCGCCGCAAGTCCAGGCTCAGATCAAGGCGCTCGGGCTGAAGGACGAGGATCAGCTGCAGAGCTGGCTGATCGACGAGTTCGGCAATTACCTGGCCGCCAAGGGCCGGCGCCTGATCGGCTGGGACGAGATTCTCGAGGGCGGGCTGCCGCCATCGGCCTCGGTGATGTCGTGGCGCGGCGAGAAGGGTGCGGTCGACGCGGCCAACCAGGATCACGACGTGGTGCTGAGCCCCGCACCGACCCTGTATTTCGACAGCCTGCAGAGCGATCGCGCCGACGAACCGCCGGGGAGGCTTTCGATCCAGACGCTCGCCGATGTCTATCGATATGAGCCGATGCCGGCCGGGATCGATGCCGAGAAGGCGAAACATGTGCTTGGTGCGCAGGCCAATGCGTGGAGCGAATTCCTCGTCACGCCCTATCAGGTGCAGCACATGATTTTCCCGCGCGCCGCAGCGCTCGCCGAGATCACCTGGTCGGCCGAGGGAAAACGCGATTTCTCCGATTTCCTTGCGCGGCTCGATCCCCAGATCCAGCGCTGGCGGCGCTCGGGCGTAGAGGTCGCCGACAGCGCCTTCGCGGTGGAATTCCGGATCGAGGGCACGCGCGGCGAGGCATTGCGGGCGGACCACGTGCGCGTCGCGCTCGCGACCCAGGCGCCTTACGGCACGATCCGCTATACGCTCGACGGCAAGGCGCCCGGCGCGACCTCGCCCGCGTACAAGGCGCCGCTGGAGCTGAAACCCGGAGCGACGATCCGCGCTGCGGCGTTCGACGCCGCCGGCCAGGCCACCGCTCGGCCGCGCAGCTTCGATACTGGCCGGGCGGCGTTGCTCACGCGGACCAGCTCCGACCTGGTCGCCTGTCCGCATGGGGCCTTCGGCCTGCGCGTCCCGCTGACCTCGGAGGCGACCGACAATGCGCCCGTATTCAACGTCAATCTGTTCGACACGTGCAGCGCGTATCCGGCGGCGCCGCTCGATATAGCGAGGCGCTTCACGGTCGACGTCGCCCGGCTGCCGCGGCATTACGGACTTGCCCACGAAGCCAAGGCGCTGCGCGAACACTATAACGTCACGACATATGGGGAACTGGTGATGACTGTACGTTGCATCGCCGCGGCCAAGGACAAAACGGTCGAGCCGATCGTGCTCGCCACCTTCCCGCTGCCCGATCCCGCGGCGGCGCCCGCACGGTTCAGCTTTTCGGGCACATTACCGGCCATGGCCGGCGACGAGGACATCTGCTTCCAGTTCACCGCACCGCTTGCCGGGCCTTATTATGCGGTCGAACGGGCGGTCCTGAAGGAGGCAGCGAAGTGAAGCTGGGTCTATTGATACTGCTTCCCGCGCTTCTCGCCTGCGCATCCGCCTGGGCGGCGCCGCGCGAGACGGTATCGCTCGACGGCGCTTGGCAAGTGCGGATCGATCCCGCCGACCAGGCGGTGAAGGCGCACCCCAAAGAGGCGCGATGGTTTCCCGCACGTGTGCCGGGCAGCGTTCAGCAGGACCTGATCGCCGCCGGCCGGGCGCCCGACCCCTTCAAGGGGATCAACGAGGCGCCGATCCAATGGGCAGGCCTGACCAGCTGGCAGTTCCGGCGCGCGATCGACGTAACGCCGGCGATGCTAGCGCGCGCGCATGTCGACCTGGTGTTCGACGGGCTCGACACGTTCGCGACGGTGACGGTGAACGGCAGGCAATTGCTGACCGCCGACAATGCGCATCGGCGCTGGCGGGTCGATGCCAAATCGGCGCTCAAGCCGGGGCGCAACGAGCTGATCGTCACCATCGCGTCGCCGATCCGGACGCTCCAGCCGATGGTGCTGGCCGAGGCGAATCCGCTGCCCGGAGAATATGATTCCGCGTTCGGTGACGAGCCCAAGGGCAAGCAGACCTCGCCCTATATCCGCAAGCCCAAATACCAATATAGCTGGGACTGGGCGCCGCGGCTGGTGACGATCGGCCTGTGGCGGCCGGTGCGGCTCGAAGCCTGGGACGAGGCGCGGATCGATGGCTTCCGCGTCGACCAGGAAGCGATCAACGACAAAGAGGCTCGGTTGGTCGCGCGCTGGCGAGTGGTGGCCGGCGGTCCGGCCGATGTGACTGTGCGGGCGCGCGTCACCGGCCCCGACGGCAAGCAGGTCGAGGTCAGCCGCGCCGCCAGCCTCGTTGCCGGCGAGAATTGGGTGAGTGCCCCGATCACGATCGCGAAGCCGCAGCGTTGGTGGCCCGTCGGCTATGGCGCGCAGCCGCTCTATGCAGTGGACGCGTTTCTCGACGGCGGCGGTGAGGCCAGCGACCATGTCGCTCAGCGGATCGGATTGCGCACCGCCGAACTCATCCGCAAGGACGGCAGCTTCGGCTTTCGCATCAACGGCGTGCCGATCTTCGCCAAAGGCGCCAATCTCGTCCCGTTCGACAGCTTCCCGACCCGCGTGCCCGAGGCGCAGATGCGCCAGATTCTCACGAGCGCGCGCGACGCCAATATGAACATGATCCGCGTTTGGGGCGGCGGCTATTATCTCGACGACGCTTTCTATGCGCTCGCCGACGAAATGGGCCTGATGATCTGGCAGGATTTCATGTTCGGCGGAGCGGTGACGCCGCCCGACGCGGCGTTCCGCGACAACGTGCGGATCGAGGCCGGCGAGCAGGTCGAGCGGCTCCAGCCGCACCCCGCTTTGGTCGGCTGGTCCGGTGGCAACGAGATCCTGGCGGGTTGGGAGCGCTGGGGCGACCGCAAGGACTTCAAGCGGCGCATCGGTGCCGACGAGCAAGAGCGGATCGGGACGGGCATGGCGGTGTTGTTCGACCGTGTGCTGCGCGACGCGGTGCTGACCGGGGCGCCGGGCACGCCCTATTGGCCCGGATCGCCTTCGACCGATTATGAGGGCCCAGTCGACACCGGCAAGGACGGCGACCAGCATTTCTGGGACGTGTGGTCGGGCTCCAAGCCGGTCGAACGCTATCTCGATTCCTGTCCGCGCTTCATGTCCGAATATGGTTTCCAGGCGATGCCGGACTTGTCGACGATCCGCGACTTCGCGGGCAAGGGGCCGCTCGCGATCGACAGCCCAGTGCTCAAGGCGCATCAGAAGTTCCTGGCCGGCGAGGGCAATAGTCGCCTGCAGCTCTATCTCGATCAGAGGCTGCGCAAGCCCCGGGACTTCGCCGATCTGGTCTATCTGACTCAGGTCGATCAGGCGCAGGCGATCGAGATGGCGGCCCGGCACCACCGCGCATGTCGTCCGGTGACCCTGGGCTCGCTCTACTGGCAGCTCAACGATGCGTGGCCGGGGGTGTCCTGGTCGAGCATCGATTATTACGGCCAATGGAAGCTGCTGCATTATGCCGCGCGGCGCTTCTTCGCGCCGCAGGCGATCGTTGCCGAGCATAAGGATGGCGCCACGCGCGTCGCCTTGGTCTCCGACGCGACCACGCCGATCGCCGCCGAGTGGCGCATTCGCGCGTTCGACATGGCGGGCAAGCCGCTCGGCGCGAAGGACGCGCGGGTGACGCTGGAACCGCTGAGCGCGCAGGAGGCGGCGAGCATCGCCGACGCCGATCTGTTCGCGGGCACCGACCCCAAAGCGAGCTTCGCAGTCGCCGAGTTGCTCGTCGACGGACGAGCCGTTTCGCGGACCGTCGTCGAGCGCGCTGAGCCCAAGGATATGGCCTATCCGGCGCCCAAGCTTACAATACGCTGGGACGGCAAGCGCGCGACGATAACGGCCGGCGCGCTCGCCCGCGCGGTGATGCTCGATTTCGGTGACGTGGCAGCGCAGCCGAGCGACGACGGCTTCGACCTGCTTCCCGGTGAGAGCGTGACGATCGACGTGGCTTCCGACGCATCCGCAACGGCCCTCCGCAAAGCGCTCACCTTGCGCACCTTGGGGCCGCAATGAGCATTCCGCTGATCCTGCTCGCCTTGTTTGGCCCCGATCCCGACGCGGTGGCCAAGGCGGTCGATACGATGACCGTCGAGGAGAAGGCAGCGCAGCTTCAGAATACGGCCCCAGCCGATGCCGAGGCCGGGATCCCCGCTTATGATTGGTGGAATGAGGGGCTACACGGGCTCGCGCGCGACGGTGATGCGACCGTCTTCCCCCAGGCGATCGGGTTGGCCGCGACATGGGACACCGATTTGATGCGGCGCGTCGGCGACGTGATTTCAACCGAGGCGCGCGCCAAGTTCAATGCGCGCCCGATCGGCGCCGATCGGCGGATCTACGAAGGGCTGACGATCTGGTCGCCCAATATCAACATCTTCCGCGATCCGCGCTGGGGCCGCGGCCAGGAAACCTATGGCGAGGACCCGTATCTGACCGGGCATCTCGGCGTAGCCTTTATCCAGGGGCTGCAGGGCCCCGATCCCGCGCACCCCAAGGTGATCGCGACGCCCAAGCATTTTGCGGTGCATAGCGGCCCCGAGGCCGGACGCGACAGCTTCGACGTCGATCCGAGTCCGCAGGACCTGGAATCGACCTATCTGCCCGCCTTCCGGCTGGCGGTGACCGAGGGCAAGGCGCGGTCGCTGATGTGCGCGTACAATGCGATTCATGGCGTTCCCGCCTGCGCACTGCCGTCGCTGATGATCGACCGGCTGCGCGGCGACTGGGGCTTCATGGGCTTCACGGTTTCCGACTGCGACGCCGTCGCCAACATCAATCTCTTTCACCATTACCGGCTCGACACGGCGGCCGCCGCCGCAGCAGCAATCAAGGGCGGCATCGACCTCAATTGCGGATCGGCTTATGCCGCCTTGCCCCAGGCGGCGAAGCGTGGCCTCGTGAGCGAAACCGAGATCGACACCGCGCTGGTCCGCGCGCTCTCGGCGCGGCGGGCGCTCGGCATTGCGTTCGGCGCTGCCAGTCCGTGGAACCGGATCTCGCCGGATGAGGTCGGCACGCCCCAGCATCGGGCACTGGCGCTGGAGGCGGCGCGCAAGGCGATCGTCCTGCTCAAGAACGATGCCGGCAGGTTGCCGCTGGCGACGGGAAGCCGCGTCGCGGTGATCGGGGCCGATGCCGACGATCTGAACATCCTCGAGGCCAATTACCACGGCACCGCGGTCGATCCTATGACGCCGCTGGAGGGCATCCGCCGCCAGTTCGGCGCGGCCAGTGTCCGCTACGCCCAGGGCTCGACATTGGTCGACGGCGCCCCTGTGCTGGTGCCCGAGACGGCGTTCATGACGGATGGCCAGCCCGGGCTGAAAGCGGAATATTTCGCCAGCGCTACCGTGACCGGCGCGCCGGTGGCGGTGCGCCGGGACCGGCGGATCGACTTCAACTATACGCGCGCTGCGCCGCTCGCCCAGCTGGATGCCAAGGGGTTTGCGGTGCGCTGGACGGGCGCGCTCGTGCCACCGGGTCCGGGCCGCTACACGCTGGCGATCGACATTCCGGCGTGCTGGAAGGATTGCAAGACGCACGACGCGGTGCGGCTGTGGATCGACGGCAAGCCGCTCCACCAGGGTCCGCTCGGCAAGGGGCGCGTCGAGATTCCGTTCACGAGCGACGGGCGCCGCCACGATTTCCGGCTCGAACTCGATCATCACGGTGAGGACGAAGGGATCAGGTTGCTGTGGGTTCCGCCCGCCGAGCCCCTGCTCGCCCAGGCCGTGGCGGTCGCCCGGGAGTCGGACGTGGTGGTGGCGGTGCTCGGCCTCTCGCCCGATCTCGAAGGCGAGGCGCTGCCGGTGAGCGTGCCCGGCTTTGTCGGCGGCGACCGGACCGACATCGCCTTGCCGCCGGCGCAGCAGCGCTTGCTCCAGGCGCTGCGCGATACCGGCAAGCCGGTGGTGCTGGTGCTGACCAGCGGCAGCGCGGTCGCGGTGGACCCGGCGATGGCCGATGCGATCCTCGCCTCATGGTATCCCGGGGAAGCAGGTGGCACGGCGCTCGCCGAAACGCTGGCGGGGCTGAACAACCCGTCGGGACGCCTGCCGGTGACCTTCTACAAGTCGACCTCGGACCTACCCGCCTTCGTCGATTACGGGATGAAGGAGCGCACCTATCGCTTCTTCACCGGTACGCCGCTCTGGGGGTTCGGTTATGGGCTCAGCTACACCCGCTTCGATTATGCAGGAGTGACGGCGAACGCGATGGGCACCGGCGCGCCGGTCGATGTCCGCGTCACTGTGCGCAACAGCGGCGCGCGGGCAGGCGAGGAGGTCGTGCAGGCCTATCTCGTGCCGCCGGCCGAAAAGGATGCGTCGTTCACGGCACCGGTGCTCCAGCGCCAGCTGGTCGCGTTCCGCCGCGTGGCGCTCGCCCCGGGCAAGGCGCAGATGCTGCGCTTCACGCTCGATTCGCGCAGCATCAGCACGGTGGCGCGCGACGGCACGCGTCGCGTCCTCCCGGGCAGCTATCGGCTGTGGGTGGGCGGCGGTCAGCCGGGCGCCGCGCCGGGTCAATGGGTCGATTTCACGCTAGGCGGAGAGGCGCAGGTGCTGCCGAAATGATCGATCGTCGTGCCTTTGTCGGCGCCGGAGTCGCGCTCGCTGCCACCCCGGCGCTTCCAGCAATCGCTGGCGCGCGATCAGCCGCGCCCAAGCCGTTCGGCGCGGTGCCCAGCCCACGGCAGTGGCGCTGGCATGGCCGCGAGCACTATGCCTTCGTGCATTTCTCCATCAACACGTTCACCGACAAGGAATGGGGTTATGGCGACGAGGACCCCAAGCTCTTCAACCCCAGCGACTTCGACGCCGACCAGATCGTCGCCGCGGCCAAAGCGGGCGGACTCGCGGGGCTGATCCTCACCGCCAAGCATCATGACGGCTTCTGCCTGTGGCCGACCAGGCTGACCGAGCATTGCATCCGCAACAGCCCCTACAAGGCCGGCCAGGGCGACATCGTGCGCGAGATGGCGGAAGCCTGCCGCCGCGCGAAACTGCCGTTCGGCCTCTATCTCTCGCCCTGGGATCGCAACCACGCCGATTATGGCCGTCCCGCTTATGTCGACTATTATCGCGCCCAGCTGACCGAATTGTGCACGCGCTACGGTGCGCTGTTCGAAGTGTGGTTCGATGGCGCCAATGGCGGCGATGGCTATTATGGCGGCGCGCGCGAAACGCGGAAGATCGACGCGCCGCGCTATTACGACTGGCCGTCGATCGTCGCCCTGGTCCACACGCTCCAGCCTGACGCGTGCACGTTCGATCCGCTGGGGGCCGACATCCGCTGGGTAGGCAATGAGGACGGCGTCGCCGGCGACCCGTGCTGGCCGACCATGCCCAACGAGCCGTATCAGCAGAAGAACGGCAATGCCGGCGTCCGCGGCGGCGCGCTGTGGTGGCCCGCGGAGACCGACGTGTCGATCCGTCCGGGCTGGTTCTATCATGCCGACGAGGATTCCAAGGTCAGAAGCCCCGAGCGTCTGATCCGGCTCTACGATGAGTCGGTGGGGCGGGGCACCAATCTCAACCTCAATATCCCGCCCGATCGCCGCGGACGGATTCCGGACCAGGACGTGCGGATCCTCAAGTCGTTCGGCGACGCGATCCGCGCCACCTTCGCCCACGATCTCGCGCAAGGCGCGATCGTGCATGCCAGCCACAGCCGTGGGCCGGGTTTCGAGCCGGCGCGCGTGCTCGACGGCGATCGCGAGACCTATTGGGCAAGTCCCGACGGCGTACTCAGCCCGACGCTGACGCTCGACCTCAAGCCGGGGACGCGTTTCGATGTGATCCGTTTGCGCGAATATTTGCCGCTCGGCGTGCGGGTGACGCGCTTTGCGGTCGATGCGGAGATCGACGGCGCCTGGCGCACGCTCGCCGAGCATGAGTGCATATCGGCGCAGCGCGTGATCCGGCTCGAGGCGCCGATCGCGCCGCGCCGCGTGCGGCTGCGCGTGCTGGACGCCCCGGTCTGCCCGGCGATCGGCGAGTTCGCCTTGTTCCGATCGGTCGCACCGGTGCCGGTGCCGGCGATCGTCTCGAGCGACCCCAATGTGCTCGACGTGACCAGTTGGAAGCTGGTGTCCGCCAGCGCACCCGGTGCGGAGAAATTGCTCGACAACGATGCGGCGACGATCTGGGTTCAGCCGCGGCCGACGCCCGGCAAGCCAGCGCAAGTGACGGTCGACCTGGGCGCAGATACCAACCTCGCGGGATTCAGCCTCACTCCCTCGCGCCAGGTGATGACCGACGCGGCGCCACCCAAAGGCTATATCGCCGAGACAAGCCTGGATGATACCAATTGGGAACCAGCAGCGGCGGGCGAGTTCGCCAATATCGCTTATGCGCTGTCGACGCAGCGAATCGCCTTCGCGAAAATGCACCGCACTCGCTATCTGCGGCTGACCTTTGCTGAAGCGGCGGTGCCGGCAGCGAAGCTCGCGATCGCGGGCATAGGCGGGTTCGTCACCCGCTCATAGCGCGAGCGCTGCCCGAGCCGATCCTCCCAGGATCGGCCTGCAACCCTTTGGATAATAGCGCAACTGGCTGCCCTGGGCAGGGCCGCGGCGCGTTTCCGCATGACCGCCACAGGGTGATTGGTATGCAAGTGGTGCGAAAATGATAAACCAAAGTAATTTTTGGTATTGCTTTGAATTTTTATATATGAGAATTTTACTCGGCTGCGGAAATATCTGCGGCGACGATTGGGGGCGGTTTGAGCCTCTGGCAGGTCGCGAAGGATCTGGGATTGATAGCGATGGGGACATCTTGCCGCGGCGCATTTGCCTTCGGACTTGCCGGAGCCGCCGGAGCTGTGGCTCAGCCTTCGAGGCGCGCCGTCATCGTCTCGACCATGGATCTCGGCGCCGCCGCCGATGGTGCGGCGTCGAAGGTCGACAGCCGGGTGGGTGCCTCTGCGCTCCAACCCGGCTCAGCCTTCGCAATGATCAGCCAGGCAGGGGGCACGCCAGTCTAAGCCACCGAGAGCCCAAAGGGTCCGGCGGAACGAAGTGATTGTCAGGGATCGAGAAACAAGAGGGATTTAGTCATGCCACGTCTGCACAAGCTGTTATTGAGCACCACCTGCGCCGCCGGCCTGTTCGCCGTGCCTGCGATGGCGCAGGATGCGACCAATCAGCCTGCTCCCGAAGCCGCGCCGACCAGCAATGTCGACATCGTCGTCACCGGCAGCCGCATCACGCGTCCCAATACCAGCGCCGCCGCGCCTGTCACGTCGGTCACGTCGGATGCGATCCGCGCCCAGGCCGCGGTCAATGTCGAGGAGGTGCTGAATCGCCTTCCGCAGGTCGCCCCGGACAGCCAGCAGAATTATCAGGATTCGGATGGCCGCCAGCGCGTCAAGCTGCGCAACCTCGGCTTCGAGCGTACGCTTACGCTGATCGACGGCAAGCGCGCCGGCACGATGAACGGCGTCGACCTCAACATGATCCCGACGTCGCTGATCCAGCGCGTCGACGTCCTGACCGGCGGCGCCTCGGCGGTCTACGGCTCCGACGCGGTCGCCGGCGTCGTCAATTTCATCATGAACGACAAGTTCGAGGGCATCCAACTCAACGCGAACTACAATCTGTACGTCCACAACAACAAGCCGGGCCTGATATCGCAGGTTGCCAGCCAATACGGCTTCGCCCAACCGGCCCGGGGTCTTACCGCCGACGGCGGTCGCGCCGATTTGTCGCTGACGGCGGGCACCAAGCTGTTCAACGATCGCTTCCACATCTCGGGCTATGTCAATTACCGCAAGGGCGAGCTCGTTCCCTATGACGCGCGCGAGACATCGGGCTGCCAGCTGGTCGAGGCGGTCAAGGACGGCCCGCTGACCTGCTCGACCTCGACCTATACCTATAATGGCTATGTGTCGCCGCTGAGCGGCCCCAACGCCGGGAACGCCTATGTGAACAATCCCAATGGCACGCGTACGTTCGTTCCCTATTCGACTGCCGTCGCCGCCAATCCCTATTCCGATTATTCCTTCCAGCGCGCCAATGAGCGCTGGAATGCGGGCGGC